>Ga0182030_10026280_pt1 | contig 10545 bp, 6 predicted proteins | sample 812S3MmetaG_FD_121299 | JGI IMG/M metagenome (GOLD analysis project Ga0182030, IMG submission 121299) | Permafrost microbial communities from Stordalen Mire, Sweden - 812S3M metaG (Illumina Assembly) | ecosystem: Environmental > Terrestrial > Soil > Wetlands > Permafrost | place: Sweden... | reverse complement strand
TCATTAAACATATGATGATCCTGCGACCGGAGACCGCCGAACGCAAGATCTCTATCCGCGTGTTCCTGCGCCTGACCCGCATGGACGTCTGCTGCGGTCCCCCCACATCCCGGTAATTCCGCGGCAAGTTCAAAATCCAGTCGTCCCGGATTGCGGGCGGCATTTGTTTTTTTTCACAGGAGCTTTTCTAATGTCGAGTCCCGCACTTTGGGAAGACACCATCCAACCCGGAAGCAGTTGGTCTCTCATTCTCCGCCGGGGCCGCGAACTGCGCCTCGAGGACCTCGACGGCGGCGCCAACGTGGCCGCTGTTTTCTATAACTTTGACTGCCCGGTCGAACGCTACAACATTGACACTTTGAAGGCCCAGCATGCGGCGCATCTGACAAAGCGCCTGGTTCTCTATTCCGACATGGGCCGCATTCTCTGCTCGATCACGGAGGACAGCTGCGGGTGGCACGATCCTCTGGGCGGCCACAACGATGCGGCCGCGGTACTGGCGAAGTATGGTCCGTCCAGCTATCAGCAGGAGCGAAACGCGTGGCACCGGAACACCCGCGATAACTTCCTCACCGAACTAAGCAGGTACGGCCTGGGAATTCGCGACCTGCCGCCGAACGTGAACTTCTTCAGCAAAATCGTGGTGGGCGACACGGGCGCGATGGAATTTGTGCCCCGCAACTCCCGCCCTGGCGACTACGTCACGCTGCGCGCCGAGATGAACCTGCTGGTAGTCCTCGACACCGGCCAGCACCCGCTCGATCCGAATCCGCTCTACGACCCGAAGCCCGTAAAGTTCGCGGTCCGTGAAGCCGCGCCCGTTGCCCCCGACGATCCCTGCCGTCTTTCCCGCCCCGAAAATGCGCGCGGTTTCATCAACACCGAAAGGTACTTCCTGTGATCGCCTCCCCCGTGATCGAGAGCCCGCTCTGTCCGGAAACCGCCGTCTACGAGAAGACCGTTCTCGCCGGCGAAGGATGGATCCACAGGATTGCAGCCGGTCAGGTTTTCCGCATCGTCGATCTGGAAGGCAATCAGGCCGTCGACACGCTTTTCTACAACGCCGACGATACTTCCGAGCGTTACAGCGCCCAGGACACCATCGTGGCGCAGCGCAACATTTATCTGACTACCGGAACCACTCTCATGTCGAACCTGCGCCGGCCCATGCTGACGATCACAGCCGATACCTGCGGGCGCCACGACACTCTGGGCGGAGCCTGCGCGCAGGAGAGCAATCAAGTCCGTTATGCCATAGAAAAACGGCACATGCACGCCTGCCGCAACAGCTTTCTGCTGGCCATAGCGGATCCGAAATGGAATCTCACGAAGCGCGACGTCGCGTCCAATATCAACTTCTTCATGAACGTGCCGGTAACACCCGAGGGCAGGCTGACTTTTGAGGACGGCATTTCCAATCCGATGAAGTACGTCGAGATGCGCGCGGAAATGGACGTGATCGCGGTGATCAGCAATTGCCCTCAGCTCAATAATCCCTGCAACGGTTACAATCCGACGCCGATTCAGGTATTGATCTGGAACGCGGGAGCCTGATTTGTTCGCCAAGGTCCTTATAGCGAATCGCGGGGTGATTGCATGCCGGATCATCCGCACACTGGACCGTCTTGGCATCAGCTCGGTGGCTGTATATTCCGAAGCCGACCGCCACTCGCTGCACGTGGCGCAGGCAGGCGAAGCAGTTCTGCTCGGGCCGGCGGCGCCGCGGGACAGCTACCTGAACATTGCCAAAGTTCTGGAGGCCGCGAAGCGCACAGGCGCGCAGGCGATTCACCCCGGGTATGGCTTCCTCAGCGAAAACGCCGAATTCGCCGATGCGTGCGAGGCCGCGGGCATCCGGTTTGTGGGGCCCACGCCGTATCAGATCCGCGCGTTCGGCCTGAAACATACGGCGCGCGAAATCGCCCAGGCCAACGGCGTTCCGTTGCTTCCCGGCAGCGGGCTGCTGGCCACGTCGGAAGAAGCGCTCGCCGCCGCGCGGGCCGTGGGCTTTCCGGTCATTCTCAAAAGCACGGCAGGCGGCGGTGGCATCGGCATGCGCCTCTGCCGCACCCCGTCTGAGGTGGCGCAGGCATTTCGGTCTGTGGTTCGAATGGGTGAGTCGAGCTTCAAGAACGGCGGCGTATATCTGGAGAAGTTTGTCGAAAACGCCCGCCATATCGAAGTGCAGATCTTCGGCGATGGCGCGGGCGAGGTCATATCGTTCGGCGAACGCGATTGTTCGGTGCAGCGCCGAAATCAGAAGGTCATCGAGGAGACTCCGGCGCACAAACTTCCGCAGGCCGTTCGCAGCCGGATGATCGATACCGCCATATTGCTCGGCAAAGCGGTGGCCTACCGGTCGGCTGGCACTGTGGAATTCGTGTATGACGCCGAAACGGGCGAATTCTATTTTCTCGAAGTCAACACCAGACTGCAGGTCGAACACGGCGTCAGCGAGGAGGTGACGTCGGTCGACATCGTCCGCTGGATGTTCCTCCTTTCTGCCGGCGAGATGCCGCAGCTTTCCCATGTCAAGCCGTCGCCGCATGGTCATTCCATTCAGGTACGCGTCTACGCGGAAGATCCGGGCAAGGATTTTCAGCCGGCCGCGGGACTTCTCTCGGAAGCAAAGTTTCCCCCGCACGCCAGAACCGAAACGTGGGTGGAACGCGGCACGGAAATTACCCCCTACTACGATCCGCTGCTGGCGAAGATCATCGTGACCGCGGAGACCAGGCCGGCAGCCATCGTCAAGCTGAGAGCCGCTCTCGATGCCACCCATCTGTCAGGCATCGAAAGCAATCTGGAGTACCTGAAACAAGTGGTTGCTTCGCCCGATTTTTCGGCGGGCGGTCTCACCACCAGTTTCCTGAGCCGGTTCGCCTGGCGCCGCCGCGGCATCGAGGTCATCGACGGCGGCACCATGACCACCGTGCAGGACTATCCCGGCCGCATCGGCTACTGGAGTGTCGGGGTGCCTCCCTCCGGTCCGATGGATTCGCGCTCCTTCCGCATCGGCAATCGCCTTCTGGGCAATGCCGAGGGCGCCGCCGGACTCGAGTGCACCGTAGCCGGGCCGTCGCTCCGCTTCGAATTTGAAACGCACATCGCCCTGACCGGCGCCGACTTTTCCGCGCGTTTAAACGGACGACCCGTGCCGCAATGGGAACCCATTCACGTTCCCGCGGATTCGCTGCTCGAACTCGGCGAGTGCAAAGGTCCGGGGATGCGGGCCTACATTCTTTTTCGCGGCGGCCTCAGCCTGCCGTCCTATCTCGGCAGCGTCGCCACTTTTACCCTGGGCGGATTCGGCGGCCACGGCGGACGCGTACTGCGCACCGGCGATGTCCTGCACCTTGAAGAAACGCTCGGAGCGTTCGCGCCCGGCCCGGCACCTGACGACATTCCTGCCATCACCAGCGACTGGAATATCGAAGTCGCCTACGGCCCCCACGGCGCCCCGGATTTCTTCACCGACGAAGATATCGCCACGTTCTTCTCGACCGTTTGGCGCGTGCACTACAACTCCAGCCGCACCGGCATCCGCCTCATTGGACCGAAGCCGGAATGGGCGCGCCCCGATGGCGGGGAAGCCGGCCTGCATCCTTCCAACATCCATGACAATGCCTACGCCATCGGCGCCATCGATTTCACCGGCGACATGCCGGTCATTCTCGGTCCCGACGGTCCCAGTCTCGGCGGCTTCGTCTGCCCCGCCGTGATTCTCCACGATGAACTCTGGAAAACCGGCCAGCTTCGTCCCGGCGACACGGTGCGCTTCCGCCAGCGAAACCCCGAGCCCGCGATTCTGCACCGCGTACACGATCTGGTATGCCGCGCTTCAGGCGATCGGAATTTGCTGATCGAATTCGGCGAGCCGGTGCTCGATCTGAATCTGCGTTTCCGGGTGCAGGAACTGCTCAACTGGTTTGAGCAGGAAAGACCCGAGGGCATCATCGATCTCACCCCCGGCATACGCTCGCTGCAGATTCACTATGACGGCGGCAAACTGACGCGGTCGCGTGTACTGGACCTGGTGGATCGCGGCGAAGCGGCGATACCGGCGCTCGAGGGCATGAAAATTCCCACCCGGATTGTGCGCCTGCCGCTCTCCTGGGACGATCCCGCCACAAGGGTCGCCATCGAAAAGTACATGAAGTCCGTCCGTGCCGATGCGCCGTGGTGCCCGGACAACATCGAGTTTATCCGGCGCATCAACGGCCTCGACTCGGTCGACGACGTGAAACGCATCGTCTACGGTGCGAGCTACCTCGTACTCGGCCTCGGCGATGTGTATCTCGGAGCTCCCGTAGCCACGCCGCTCGATCCGCGCCATCGCCTGGTCACCACAAAATACAATCCGGCGCGCACGTGGACGGCGGAGAATTCAGTCGGCATTGGCGGCGCCTACCTTTGCGTCTACGGCATGGAAGGCCCCGGCGGCTATCAGTTTGTCGGCCGCACCGTGCAGATGTGGAATACCTGGCGAACCACGAAGGAGTTCTCCGCGGGGACGCCCTGGCTGCTGCGGTTTTTCGATCAGATCCGCTTCTATCCCGTGGAGGCCGACGAACTGCTCGGCATGCGGGACGACTTCCTGCACGGCAAGTATCACCCGGTCATCGAAGAAGAAAAATTCAGTCTGCGCGATTATCGTGCGTTCCTGAGCCGCATTCGTTATGAAGTGAACTCAGCCAAGGCACGCCAGCAGGCGGCCTTCGAAGCGGAGCGGGAGCGCTGGAAGGAAGCCGGCCTCGACCGGGAAGTGGAACTCGCCGCGGACAGCGAAACGGCCGCGCCAGCCCGGGCGCTTCCCGAGGGCTGCCGGGCCATCAACTCGCCCACGCACGGAAATGTATGGGCAGTTTCGGTGAAGGCCGGCGATCACGTTTCGCAGGGCCAGCGTCTCATCGTTCTCGAATCGATGAAGATGGAGATCGCCGTTTCCGCTCCGCAGGGCAGCACAGTGGTGGAGATTCTTTGCAAACCGGGCGTGCAGGTGGCGGCGGGGCAGAGCCTGATGTTTCTCAGACCGGAGGCCGCATGAAATTCGATCTCGCCAGCCTCCGCGCTGCCTACAGCAATGGCGGCCTCACGCCCGCGGATGTGGTGCGCGAATCGTGGCGGCGCATTCGCGAGTACGGTGAGAGCCCCGTTTGGATTCATCTCATTCCCGAAGAAGAATCGATCGCCCGCGCCGAGGCGTTGGGTTCGTTTGGCAAAAATCTTCCGCTCTATGGAATCCCCTTCGCGATTAAGGACAACATCGACCTCGCCGGCGTCCCCACCACTGCCGGCTGCCCCGACTACGCGTATCTGCCAAACGAACCCGCCACTGTCGTTTCGCGTCTCATCGCTGCCGGTGCGATCCCGATTGGCAAGACCAACCTCGATCAGTTCGCCACCGGCCTGGTAGGCGTCCGCTCTCCGTACGGCGCCTGCTCCAGCGTGTTCGACGATCGTTACATCTCCGGCGGATCGAGCTCCGGCTCCGCGGTTGCAGTCGCCCGCGGACTGGTCTCGTTTTCGCTCGGCACCGACACCGCCGGTTCGGGACGTGTGCCCGCCGCCTTCAATGCGCTCGTCGGGCTGAAGCCCACGCGCGGGGCGATCAGCACCAAAGGCGTGGTCCCGGCCTGCCGTACGCTCGACTGCGTCTCCGTTTTCACGATGAACTGCGCGGACGCCGCCACGGTCTTAGCGGCAGCCAGTGGCTTTGATTGTGCAGATCCGTATTCACGAGTCGCAGGGCAGCCTGTATCCTGGCCGATCGATGCATTTCGGTTCGGTGTTCCGCCCAAAGATTGGCTTCGTTTTTTCGGCGACAACGCTTCCGAAGCCGCGTTTGATCGCGCCGTTGACCGCATGATCAGCCTCGGCGGCACCCGCCTCACGGTGGATTACGGGCTTTTCAACGACGCGGCGAATCTTCTCTACTCCGGCCCGTGGGTCGCCGAACGGTTCGCGGCTATCCGGCAGTTCATAACGGACCATCCCCATGCGCTGCACCCGGTTACCGGCCGCATTATCGGCGGCGCGAAATCCATATCGGCCGTGGATGCCTTCGAAGCCATCTACAAACTGGCGGAGATCCGTCGCGCCACCGAACGCGAATGGGAGCGCATGGATTTTATGCTCCTGCCGACCGCAGGCACCCATTACACGCACGCCGAGGTCGAAGCCGAGCCGATCGCCGCCAACACCAACCTCGGCTACTACACCAATTTCGTGAATCTTCTGGATCTCTCGGCGATCGCGATTCCCGCCGGCACACGCGGCGGTGAGATGCCGTTCGGCGTCCAGTTGATTGGTCCGGCGTGGTCGGAAAACGCGTTGATCGCCACCGCCGCACGCTTCTCCGGCGAAGCGTACCAGACGCCATACTGCCCGGCCGGCTACGTTGCGCTCGCAGTCTGCGGCGCGCATCTGCGCGGGGAACCGTTGAACCACCAGCTGACCGACGCCGGGGCGTTCCTGATCGAAGCCTGCCGCACTTCACCGGACTACAGGCTCTATGCATTGCGCGGCACGGTGCCTGCTAAACCCGGCCTCGCCTTCTCCCGCGCGGGCGGAGCTCGTATCGAAATCGAAGTCTGGGCCGTGCCCGACAGCAGATTCGGCGCCTTCGTTGCCGCCGTGCCGCCGCCGCTCGGGATCGGAACCTGCACGCTCGAAAGCGGGCGCCAGGTGAAATCGTTCATCTGCGAGCCCTGGGCGCTCAGCGACGCGGATGAAATCACGCACCTCGGTTCCTGGCGCGCATTCAGAAGGAAAGCATGAAAAACCTCAAACGTCTATCGATCTTCGGTCTCGCTGCTCAGCTCGCGTTTTCGGCGTTCGGAGACGACAAGCCGTCCCACAAGAAGACGCCGGCCCCGGCAATTCCGAAGATCGGCATCAAAACACCCGGCATCCAGATCCCGTTTTCGAAACTGAAAGCCGAAGCCGAATTCCAGACGCCGGACAAGCCCGACTGGATTTTCGTCACCTCCGGCCCCACCGGCGCCGCATTTATCCCCACGAAGAATTCGATCGACAAAATCGAGCTGAAGACGAATAAGAAGGGCGATCCTCTGTCGGCGCTCGATCAGCCCTGTGGCGGAATGGTTTCTGCGTTCAACAGTCTTTGGATGCCGGTCTGCGGCACGCATTCGCTTGTGCGGCTCGACGCGAAGACGCTGAAGGTCACGGCAACCATCCACACAGGAACCTCCGGCGTCCGTGGAGACATCGCGTCATCCGCCGACAGCGTCTGGATTCTGACGGACGACAAGGCGACGCTCTCGCGCGTGGATCCGGATCAGAATGCTGTCGTGGGCGAGACTCGCGTTCCGGCGGATTGCCGTGGGCTGATCCTCGCCGAGGCCTCTTTGTGGCTGGCCTGCCCATCCGAGAACAAAGTGCTGCGCGTCAATCCGGCATCGAACCTGGTGGAGCAGTCGATCAAGGTTTCTGAACAACCGATTTCCATCGCCGCCGGCGCGGGCTCCGTGTGGGCCCTGTGCCGCAAGGACGGGAAGATCGACCGCATCGATCCGAAGACCAACAAGGTAACGAAAACGATCGAGCTGGAGGTTCCGGGCGCCGAGGGCGAACTCGCTTTTGGCGACAGCTTCCTCTGGGTAACGCAGACCGGCTTCCCGCTCACCCGGATCGATCCCGCTCCCGAGAAGGAGAGTGTGATGCAGCAGTTTAACGGCGATGGCGGCGGCGCGATTTTTACTTCGCCCGGCGCTATCTGGCTCTCCAACCTGAAAGCGGGAACGGTGTGGCGTATCGATCCCAAACTCGTGCTGGCCACCATTCCGGACTAAATTCCGGACTAAGGAGATGTTTGCATGAACAGAAAATGGCTCATCGTATTGGGGTTCATTCCGCTGGCACTCGGGTTGACGGCGCAGGAGAACGCACCTCCCCCTGCGCAGAACCCCAACACCCAGAAGAAAGCGCGCCGTCCGCCGCCTCCCGGGGTGAGTACGCCGGGCGTGAAGCGCGAGATGACCACCATCAAGCCGCTCGCCGTTTTCGATGCCGGAAGCGGTGCGCCCGACTGGCAGGTTCTCACGGAGGACTCCCTCTGGGTCGCAAACGGGCCGCTCAACTCGGTGCATCGCCTCGATGCAAAGACCAATAAAATCGCCGCCACGATTCCGGTGGGGAAGAAGCCGTGTTCCGGACTCACCGCCGCGTTCGGAAGCATCTGGGTGCCGAGTTGTGGCGACAAAACGCTCGGGCGTATCGATATTGCGACGAACATGCTGACCGCGACGCTGCCTGTTCCTCCCGCCGAAAGCGAGGGGGGCATTGCTGCCAGCGAGGATGCTATCTGGCTGGTCACCGACGCTGCCGGAAAACTGTCGCGCATCGATCCGAAGACCAATTCGGTCGCCGCTCTGATCGATATCCCCGCCGGATCGGCTTCCGTGGTCTATGGAGACGGCGCGGTCTGGGTCACCACCCCTGGCGCCAACATGCTCACCCGCGTGGACGCGAAGACGAACAAGGTAACGGACTCCATTCCCACCGGCGCCGGACCACGATTCGAAACTTTCGGCGGCGGCGCCATCTGGACTCTGAATCAGGGCGACGGCACCATCTCGCGCGTCGACGTGAAGAGCCGCAAAGTTGTGGCCACCATCGAAGCCGGCCTGACCGGCACCGGCGGTGAAATCGCCTTCGGGCTGGGCCACGTCTGGGCGACGTTATTTCAGATCCCGATTACAGAAATCGACCCCGCCACCAACACTGTCGTTCATCAGTGGGTTGGCGATGGGGGCGATTCGATACGCGCGGGACATGGTTCGGTCTGGCTTTCCAATCTGCGTGCGCACACCGTGTGGCGCATCGATCCGGAGCAGCTTAAATGATGCTAATCTTGAGAATGTTGTTAAGGTCCGCGGCGGTGCCGTAACCTGCCGCGCGGGCCCCTGTTTTGGCCCAGTCTTTTCCCCCCGTCTGCTTATCTTCGTCTCAGTATCTTCGTCTGATCACTAGTGGGTGCAACGTCTGCGCCGGTCTTCTTTTGCAGGTTGTTTGGAACAAGAGGAAACTCATGCGCCGCTTTTCAAAATTTCTGTTGAGCCTGCCCGCGATTTTCGCCGCCGTGGCCGTCGAACTTCCGGCGCAAACCGTCAACGCCGGGACTCCCGAATACTTCGAAAACAATATCCGCCCGATCCTTGCCAATTATTGCTTTGGCTGCCACACCAACTCTCAGCTCGGCGGCCTGCGCCTCGACACGCTCGAAGGGATGAAGAAAGGCGGCCAACATGGGCCGGCCATCGTCGCCGGAGATCCGGCCAACAGTCTTCTGATTAAAGCGGTCAGGCAGACTGGCGATATCAAGATGCCCCTGGGCGGCAAAATCTCGGACGGCGAGATCGCGAAGCTGGAAGCCTGGATTAAAGCCGGCGCCGCATGGCCGGCCAGCAGCGCGTCCGCGGCTGTCGTCGCCAAAGACGGCAAGTATGTAATCTCACCCGAGCGCCGGAATTTCTGGTCGTTCCTTCCTCTGAAAGAACCGCCGATTCCGGCGGTAAAGGATACAGCCTGGGCTAAGACCAATATCGACAAATTCGTTCTCGCGAAGCTCGAGCAGGATGGACTGAAGCCCGTAGCGCCCGCCAACAAACACGATTTGCTGCGCCGCGCTTACCTCGATCTCACCGGCCTGCCTCCCACGCCCGAGGAATTCGCGGCCTTCGAAAAGGATCGCTCGCCGGACGCTTTCGCCAAAGTGGTCGATCAACTCCTCGCTTCGCCCCATTACGGAGAGCGCTGGGGACGTATCTGGCTCGACGTCGCGCGCTATGGCGAAGACGACTACCGGAGCCTCAATCCGAACCCCAAAGGTTACCGCCCCTATCCCAACGCATGGGCCTACCGCGACTGGGTGGTGCGCGCACTCAATGACGACATCCCCTACGACCAGTTCGTAAAAGCGCAACTGGCGGGCGATCTGCTGGACCCCGCCACCCGCTATAAGACCCTGCCCGCCACCGGCTTCCTCGGTCTCGGCCCCTGGTACTACGACAACGGCTCCAACGAAGTCACGCGCGCCGACGAGCGCCATGATCGCGTGGATGCGGTGACGCGCGGATTCCTCGGCCTGACCGTGCAGTGCGCGCGCTGCCACGATCACAAGTACGATCCCATTCCGCAGACCGACTACTACGCGCTCGCCGGTGTCTTCTATAACACGATTTATCAGGAGTACCCGCAGGCCCCGAAGAAGATCGTCGACGACTACACAAAGATCGAAGACATCATCTACGAGAAGCAGAAGAATCTGCAGGACCTGCAGCAGGATACTTCCACCGAGCTGGCGCGCACTCTGTCCCTCCAGACTTCCAGTTACCTGATGGGCGTCTGGGACGTGACCGGCCGTCAGAAGAAAGACATTGCGCAGGTGGTTAACGACCGCCGTCTGGATTACGAGGTTCTTGAGCGGTGGATCAAATACATGGGTAAGCCCACCGACAAGTATCACTACAAAGACGCGTGGCAGGCCCTGATGAAGAAAGGCGGCGGCACCCAGCAGGACGC
>Ga0182030_10026279_pt1 | contig 10545 bp, 11 predicted proteins | sample 812S3MmetaG_FD_121299 | JGI IMG/M metagenome (GOLD analysis project Ga0182030, IMG submission 121299) | Permafrost microbial communities from Stordalen Mire, Sweden - 812S3M metaG (Illumina Assembly) | ecosystem: Environmental > Terrestrial > Soil > Wetlands > Permafrost | place: Sweden... | reverse complement strand
CATGACCTTGTCCAGGCCATGAATGCGGGCGATTCCGTCGCCGACGGAGATCACGGTTCCAACTTCATCGACGGTGATCTTGTTTTCGTAGTTTTCAATCTGCTCACGAATGAGCTGTGTAATCTCGTCTGCTTTAATCTGGGCCATGTCCGCTCTCAGCTACCGGCTATCCGCCGGCAGGGCACTTAATTAATAAAAAACATTTCCACCGGAGCGCCACCAATCAGCGATCCCGAACCTCGCAGAGACTCGCATCGTCATTGGCTGCGCCGCACCTGACGCCCGGTGTTATCACTTGAAATCTAGTTCTCGCTCAACTGCTGGCGAATGCGCTGCAACTGGCCGCGCACGGAGCCATCATAAATTGTGCTTCCAACCCGAACCGTGACGCCGCCGATCAACTTCGCATCGGTCGAATAACGTGGCAGGACGATCTTTCCGGTCAGGCGGGAAAGCTCGTCCACCAGCGACGAGCGCTGCTCGTCGCCAAGTTCGCGGGCGCTGACGATTTCAGCGTCAAGGCGTCCGTTGCGGCTGTTCAGTTCAGTCTCCAACTGTCCGGCAATCTCAGCCAGCAACGCGATGCGGTCCTTCTCGATCAGCACCGCGATAAAGTTGCGCAGCGGACGATCCGTGACGCCAATCTTGGCGGCCAGTGCATCCAGAACCTTTTGCTTCTGCTCAACCAGGATTGCGGGCGACTCCCATACCTCGCGCAGTTCGCGGCTTTCCTGGAAGGCTGCGACCAGCGAGCGCAACTGCTCGAGGGCCTTCGCGGCGTCCAGTTTCGTGTCGGCAATGACATCGGCCAGAGCGCGGGCGTAACGGATGGATACAGCTGCCACTATTGACCATCCTTTCCGATTTTGGCGGCAAAGGCATGAACCAGAGCCTGATCGGTAGCGTCGTCCACCTTGATTTTCTTTTCCGCCAGGTCAACCGCAAGGCCGGCCACAAAAGATTTCAACTCGCGCTGCGCGACCCGCGTGGCCGCTGCAATCTCCTGCTCCGCGGCGGCGATGACGTTCTTCGCATCCTGCTCTGCGGCAGCCTTAATGCGCTGCTCCTCATGACTGAAATCGGCCTCGGCGGTGGTGCGAATCTCCGCGATCTCTGCGTCAAGCCTGGCCAGACAGCCTTCAATCTCGCTCAGCCGCGCATTAGCTTCGGCGCTGGCCTTGCGAGCCTCCGCGATACCCTTTTGAATTTCAGCATTGCGGGAAGCAAAGCCGTTTGGCAACATCTTCTTTACCACCCAACCCAGGAAGGCGGCAAGGATCACGAAATTGATGATCACAAAGATCCAGTACGCTGCTTCTTTCGAGAGCCCGGTCTTTGCGGCCACGAACTTCACCACCCGCGCATATTTGAACTGTGCGTTCTCTTCCTCTTCCTCGGCGCTCTGGGGAGGTTGAGCTTCCGCCGGTTGCGCGGAGGCCGTGCGAAGATCGCTCGCCGCCTCTTTATTGAGGAGCTTCGGGGATTGCGACGTGGTGGTGGCCGAGGGCTGCGACTGCGAATTGGAGGACTGCGCAAACACCAGGCCGGATATCAGCAGCAGGCCCAGGGCAAGAAGAAAGATGCGGAAATGTTTTGACATCATTGCCCGCCCACGACGGCTGCCGGGCTGGAGCCGGCAGATTGAAGAATTGTTGCGATGATCTGGCTTGCGATGCGGTCGCTCTCTGTTTGAAGCGTGACGCGGGCGGCGGCCGATTCCTTCTCCAACTCGGCCTTGGCTTGCGCAATCTGCTCCTGCGCGCGTTCGCGGGCCTGGGAGACGGCAGCGGCACGAGTCTCGGTTGCCTGCTTGCGGCGGCTGTCCGTGGCCTTGAAAATGGTTAGCCGCGCTTCGCGCAGTTGGCTTTCATAATCCTTGGCGCGCTGGGCGGCGACCGCGATATCGGCACGCGCCTGCTCGACCGCTCCCTGGGTGCGTTTGCGGCGCTCTGCTAAAGTGGCCTCCAGCGGCTTATGCAGGATGACGTGATACAGGCCATAGAGCGCCAGAAGCAGCACCATGGTGGGGATGGCGCCAAGAAGTAATTCACCTAGTTGCCGAAGGGTTTGTTCCATTTTTAGTAGTGTACGTGCAACAGCCCAGAAGTGTAAGTATCTAAAGGATCATCCAAGCTACCACGCCCGGGCGAGCACTGTCAATGTCTGCCTATTCGATCCATAAAGTAGACCCATTTCGGTCAAAAATGGGCGGGAAACCGGATGCTACTCTCGATCTTGCTTGACTAACGGCGCGATAGCGTTACGATGCAACCATCGCCTCCGATCCAAATCCGGATCGAAGTGGGCCTTTGGCTGAGGAAGTGTCACCGCTCCTCACCCATGGGCCCATTTAATTTTCTTGTGCGCTCAAATGCAAGGAAAATCGTCTCATGCTCAACCGACGATTCATTGCTTCGGCCCGTTAAGGTCAGGCCTGCACGAAATCACCTTCTATCGTCCTGTCGGCGGCTGCTTTTTTCGGACAGCCTTTCGCCGCGCGGCCGGTTGCCGTGCCGGAGCCACCACATACCGGCTGAGTCGGCGCAGCAAGGACTCCGGCGCATCCACTTCAAACTCAACCGTCTCGTTCTCTCCATATTGGCGCGAGAGGATGATGCTGCGCGATTCAAGCTGTGCCAGAGCCTTACCCTCCGACTGCGGAACCCTCAGCCAGGCCCGCTCCACCCGGTCCTGGTCCAGATGGGCATCGATGGCGGCCAGAAGCCGGTCCAGGTGAAGGCCCCGCGAGGCTGAAATATGCACGCTTCCGCGGCTGTCCTTCAGTCGGCTGCGAGTGCGTTCATCGAAGAGGTCAATCTTGTTCAGGACGTGAATCTGTGGCTTATCGAGAGCTTCCAACTCGCGCAGAACCGACTCCACCTGGGCCATCTGCTCGGCGGCGGTTGGGCTGGTGGCGTCGGTGACCTGGAGCAGAATCGCCGCTCTTTGCACCTCCTCCAGAGTGGCCCGGAAGGCGGAGATCAGCGTCGTCGGCAGGTTGCGGATGAATCCCACCGTGTCGGAGAGGAGCACGTCGCGCCGCGATGGCAGGGTAACGGTGCGCAGCGTGGGGTCCAGGGTGGCAAACATGCGCGAGCTTTCCACCACTCCGGCGCTGGTCAGCGCGTTAAACAGCGTGGATTTGCCCGCGTTGGTATAACCCACCAGCGCAACCACCGGCACCGGGACGCTTTCCCTCCGCTGCCTTTGCTGCGAACGAATCCGGCGCACGTCCTCGATCTGTTCCTTCACATGCTTGATGCGGCGATGAATTTTGCGGCGGTCGGTTTCAAGCTGGGTTTCACCCGGTCCGCGGGTGCCGATGCCGCCGCCAAGCTGCGACATCTCCGCCCCCCGCCCGGCCAGCCGCGGAAGCATGTACTCAAGCTGCGCCAGTTCCACCTGGAGCTGGCCTTCCCGCGTACGCGCGTGCCGGGCAAAGATGTCAAGAATCAATTGCGTGCGGTCGACTACGCGGCAGTGAAATTCGCGTTCGAGATTGCGAAGCTGCGACGACGATAGCTCATGGTCGAAGATGAGCACTCCGGCCTCGGCCATCTTGGCCGCGGCCGCGATCTCTTCCACCTTGCCACGTCCGATCAGGGTCGCGGCATCGGGACGATCGCGCCGCTGGAGCACTTCTCCCACCACCATCGCACCCGCGCTCAAGGTCAGCTCGCGCAACTCCGCAAGCGACTCTTCGGCACTGAAGGGAACGGCGTGGTCCTCAGTCTCCAGGCGCAAGGTCTTCGAGGCTGACTTGGCTTGACGCGCCTGGGGAGGAATGCGGACAGCCTGGTGCGCGGAGTCTTCCGCAGCAACAGCGCCGCCCTCGGGACGGCTATGAGGACGGCTGCGGAATTCCACTCCGACCAGAAAGGCGCGTTCGCGCCCTCCCAGCGAGCTGGGCTTCTCGGCAGCGGCGGCGGCAGCAGCTTCCAGGGCTCCGGGCAAGCGACGTTCAGCGATGGCTCACCCCTGCTGCGGGGATGCGATGGGAGGGGCGGGCATCACCGGGGAAGCCGCCGTCGGCGCACCCGCCTGGGCTGGGCGCTCCAGATGCGGCGCACGAGCCATGACAACCGTGGATATAGCGTGCTTGAAAATCAATTGCTCCTGGTTGTTAGTCTCGAGCACAACGGAATACTTATCAAAGGATCGGATGCGGCCTGATAATTTGACGCCGCTAAGCAGGTAGATGGTGATGACAGACTTATCTTTCCTCGCGGTGTTGAGGAACGAGTCTTGTATGTTCTGTGCCGGTTTGCTCTCCATCGGTCACATTCTCCTTCAAATAAAACAGCCAGAAATCCAGAAGCACCGCCGCGATTTTCCGGGGCGGGTCAAACCCTGTCCGGTTGGGGGAAGCTCGCGTCTCCCGGACAGCCAATACGATACGGCCTCCGGCGCGTAATTTCAACTTGGATGCGAGCTTAGGATGGATAATTCTTGTTGTCGATGTTCCCAGGGGGGCGTTTCGGGAGAGCAGACCGTGAGCAGTTCCTGCCGGGTGAACCGGCCGTCGTGTGAGCTGGCCGGTAATCGCAACTTCAAGAAAGTGGGTTAAAGAAAACGAATTATCCCTGGCAAAAGAGAGCAGGGCCGCGCTGTCGCGCCTATAATTGGTCATTATGGAAGAACGGGAATATTACGACGAACGGCAAGAGGTCAAGAAGCACATCCTGGTATGCCCGCATTGCCGTCAGGAGGGTGAATACGAAGTCGGCTGGATTGTGCGCATGAAGAAAAAGTCACTGCCGCCCCGGGCCGACGAGCGAGATCGCGCAAAGTTCGCCAAAGCGCAGAGCTACATGGTGCGCAAGGACGATCTGCTGGCCTGCAAGAATATGCGCTGCCGCAAGCGCTTTGAAATTGCCGGCATTCAGACCGTGGCCTTTCTATAGTCGTGCCGCGTCAGGGATTGGATCGAAGGAGACGCTCTTTGCGTCTCTTTTTTCGTTGTCCTCAGGCGCCATCGCGAGCCCTCCCGCAAATTCAGGATTGAATGCCCATTCAGTTTTTCCGCCGGGCGGGATATACTTGCCCGTCCTGCCGCTCCGTCGCAGCCGCTGAGCTGAACCAGAGAGGAAGCCGGGGTGGCTTTCCGCTTTTTTTTTTGTACGTTTCCGGGAACGGACTTTTTCCGTCTCCCTGTGTCCAATAAAACTCCAATCGAGGTGCAGGGTGAAAATCCTGGTGTGCATCAAGCAGGTACCGCAGAAGGACGCGCCCCTCAAGCTGAATGAGAGCGCAACCTGGGTTCGTGAAGACGTCGGCTATGAGGTGAATGAGCCCGACGCATACGCGCTCGAGGAGGCGCTGCGGCAGAAGGAAAAGAACGGCGGCGAAGTCGTGGCGATCTCCGCCGGTCCGGCGCGCTCACAGCAGGTTCTGCGCGAAGCGCTGGCCAAGGGAGCCGACCGCGCCATCCACTTGGAAGACGAACGCTTTGTCGCCCTCGATGCCTTTAACGTTGCGCGCGCATTTGCCGAGGCGATTAAGGACGAGTCCTTCGACCTGATCCTCACCGGCCTGCAGTCGGACGACTTCGGCTACGCGCAGACGGGCGTACTGCTGGCCGAGTTGCTGGGCTGGGCGCACGCCACCATCATCATGCAGATTGAAACAAAAGAAGGCGGCATCCGCGTCAAGCGCGAGCTCGAGAGCGGCTTCTTTCAGTACGTTGAAATGCCGTTACCCTCGGTGCTCACCATCCAGTCGGGCATCAACAAGCTGCGCTATGCCACCCTGATCGGCATCAAACAGGCCAAGAACAAACCGCTGCGCAAGGTCAGCTTCGACGAAGTCGCGGCGGCCTTGAAGCCAAACCAGATGACCATCGAGCGGCTCTACATTCCGCAGAAGACGAAGCAGACCGAGCTCATCCAGGGCTCGCCGCATGAAGTGGCGAAGAAGCTGGTGGCCAAGCTCCGCGACGAAATGCGAGTGCTTTAAGGAGCGGTGATGACCATGGCGACAACCACGCAGGAAGAGCTCGAGCAAAGACGCGAAAAGTTCAACACGCTGCGCATCATCGGAGGGCTTCTCCTGATTGTGGCGCTGCTGCTCTACTTCTTCCATCTCGCCGAGGCTCCGATGGGCCGCTCCGCGATGGGCGTGCTGGCTGCGCTCTTTGCCCTCGCGGGCGCGGTGCTCCTATGGGCAGGATGGCGCAGGCTGCGGGCGCTGCGCTAACAGCTCAGGATGTGCAACCGGTGCGGCGCGCCGCTCCGTACAAACCGTGCCGCAAAGGCGCGCAACCGAGGAAAGACAAGATGGCTGAGACGATTCTGGTAATTGCGGAGCAGCGCGAAGGCAAATTGAACCGCGTCTCCTTTGAAACGCTGGCGGGCGCACAGGCGCTGGCCAAACAGACCGGCTGGACGGTCGAGGCCGCCGTCGTCGGCAGCAACATCGCATCCGTGGCCGCCGAACTCGCAAAAACCTCGGTTGCAAAGGTGTACGCCATTGAAGACGCGGCGCTGGAGAACTACACTCCGGATGGCTTTGTGACCGCTCTGAAAAAATTCCTCGAAGCCAACAAACCCAAGCTGGTCCTGCTGCCGCACACCTATCAGGTGCGCGACTTCGCGCCCAAACTCGCCGCCTCGTTCGGAGCGGCGCTGGTAAGCGATGCCGTGGGCTGCAAGTTCGAAGGCGGAAAGCTGCTCTTCACCCGCCAGATGTTCCAGGGAAAATTCTCTGCCGACATTTCGCTGGCAGGCGATGGCCCGTGGTTTGCCAGCTTCCAGACCGGCGCCTATCGCGGCGATCAGGTCGAAACCGGCACGGCTGTCGCCAGCGTCGAGTCCGTCAGCGCCACAACCGGCGAGATCCGTACCCATCCCGAAGCTCCCTTCCGCGAGGCAAAGCAGGCGGTAGACCTTACCCAGGCCGAGATCATCGTCTCCGTGGGCCGTGGCATTAAAGAGCAGAAGAACATCGCCATCGCCCAGGCTCTGGCCGATGCCCTCGGCGGAGAAATTGCCGCATCGCGCCCCATCTGCGACGCCGGCTGGCTGCCGATGGAGCGCCAGGTCGGATCGAGCGGCCAGACCGTCAGCCCCAAGCTCTACCTCGCCCTTGGCATCAGCGGCGCGATCCAGCACCTCGTCGGCATGAAGGGATCAAAAAACATCATTGCCGTCAACAAAGACGCCGAAGCGCCGATCTTTGAAATCGCCGACGTCGCTGTTGTGGGCAATCTTTTTGACATTGTCCCCGCGCTGACGGAAGAGGTAAAGAAGGCGAAGGCGTAAAGAGCAGGTTTCAAAGATTCAAGGTTTCAAGGTTTCAGAGTTTCAAGGTTTCGGGGTTTCAAAGTTTCAAGGTTGCGAGTAGGGAGACTTGCTTTTGGCTAACACGTATAGAGACCTGCTTGTGTGGCAGAAGGCGAAGTCCCTTGCCGTCGAAGTCTATCGCGCGACAGAGCGGTTTCCAAAGGGCGAATTGTTTGGCTTGACGAGCCAAACGCGAAGGGCCTCGGTCTCTGTGGCATCCAACATTGCCGAGGGCCAGGGACGTGGCAGCAAGCCCGACTTTGCAAAGTTTCTCTGTATGGCGCGAGGATCGTTGCTCGAACTGGAAACTCAGCTCGAAATCGCAAGGGAACTCGGAATCGGCAATTCGGACGAACTCGTGGAAGTCGACCGGCATTGTTACGAAGTTCTCGGTCTTCTCAATCGGCTACTGAAAGCAATCGATACAAAGGTCCGGGCGTAAGGGTTTTCAACCTTGAAACTTTGAAACCTTGAAACTTTGAAGGTGAACCATGATCTTCCGCACACCGCTCGAAGGTATCGACCATCCGGAGATGGAAGCCGATGTTGTCATCGTCGGTGGAGGCCCCGCGGGCATGGCCTGCGCGCTGCGCCTTTCGCAACTCATCGACGAGCACAATGCTGCCCATCCTGACGCGCAGCTCTCCAAGGAAAACATATACGTCCTGGAGAAGGGACGCGAGATCGGCCAGCACTGCCTCTCCGGAGCCATCCTCGATCCACGCTCGATGAACGAGTTGCTGCCGGAGTGGCGCAGCGAAGCGCCCATCGAAGCCGAAGTCTCCAGCGACAGCGTCTACTACCTGACCCGGAAGGGTGCATTCAAAGCTCCCATCACCCCGCCTCCGATGCAGGATCACGGCAATTACGTGATCAGCATCAACCGCTTCGCCAAGTGGCTGGGCGCAAAGGTGGAGGAGACGGGAATCACCATCTTCAACGGCTTTGCCGGAAGCGAGCTGCTCTACGATGGCGAGCGCGTAGTAGGCGTGCGAACCGATGACAAGGGAGTGGACAAGAGCAACCAGCCCAAGGCTAACTTCGAGCCCGGATATGATCTCAAGTCGAAGGTGACCATCCTGGCCGAGGGTTCGCGCGGCTCGCTCACCAAGCAGCTCAGTGAACGGCTGGGCCTGGCGAAAGACCGCAATCCCATGACCTACGGCGTGGGAGTAAAAGAGCTGTGGGAGCTGCACGCCGGACGCATCCAGCCCGGCGAGGTGATCTACACCATGGGCTACCCGCTGACGACCAAGGAATACGGCGGGGCGTGGATTTACGGCGGCAAAGACAATACCGTCTCGCTCGGCTTTGTCACCGGACTCGATTATCCCGATCCGCGCACCGATCCGCAGCACGTTCTGCAGTCGTTCAAGCAGCATCCTTTCGTTGCCAAGCTTCTCGAAGGTGGCAAGATGGTGCGCTATGGCGCCAAGACCATGCCCTATGGCGGCTGGTGGTCAATGCCGCCGCTGGGTGGCCATGGCTGGATGATCGTGGGCGACTCAGCAGGCTTTCTGAACTCGCAACGGCTCAAGGGAATTCACCTCGCCATCAAGAGCGGAATGCTCGCCGCCGAAACCGCCTTCGAGGCATGGATCGCCGGCGACAGCAGCGCCAGACAGCTTGGAAAACTACAGGCGAAGGTGGAAGCGAGCTGGATCAAACAGGAGCTCTATCCCGTGCGCAACTTCCACCAGGGCTTCGAGCACGGCTTCCTGAGCGGGATGTTGAACACCGGCCTGCTCATGGCCACTGGCGGATACGGCCTGCGCGACCGCTATCCCGCGCATCCCGGACACGAACGCATGTTGCCGCTATGGGACATCATGGGCTATCCCGGAGGCCGCGATCAGCTCCTCGGCCCCTCCAAGGGCGACGGCAAGCTCACCTTTGACAAGCTTACCGACCTGTATTACTCCGGCACGCGGCACGAAGAGGATCAGCCCGCGCACCTCGTCATCGCGGATACCGATCTCTGCAGCAACCGCTGCACAAAGGAGTTCGGCAACCCCTGCCAGTTCTTCTGTCCCGCCAACGTCTACGAGATGGAGGACGCGCCCGACGCGCCCGGCGGCAAGCGTATCCACCTCAACCCGTCCAACTGTGTGCATTGCAAAACCTGCGACATCATGGACCCCTACCAGATCATCAACTGGGTTCCACCCGAGGGCGGAGGCGGGCCGAATTACGACGGGATGTAGCTTTTTGAGCGTCCCCAATCCACGCGCCCGCCCGCACCATAATGCAGGTGGGCGGCTGATCCTCACTTATCCCCGCGTGTCAGATTCTCTCCCTGTTTTCATATTCATAAAAAACTTGCTTCCCGGCCCCATATTCATGCATCATTAACAACAGTAAGGACTACGGCTTCAACATCCCCGCGGATGGGGCCATCTTGGTATGTGCATCCGCTGGAGCCGGAGAGAGCGCTTTCAACATCCCCGTTTTCGTGCCCATGGCAGCGAAAACTGAAGGCAGACAAAACGTGGCTACTGCAGTTAGTACGAACTCTACGTGTTCCCTGGACAATTATCTCGTCCTGCCGGACCACTCGATGGACGCTCGCATTCGTGCCGCTCGCGAGTTTCTCGGCGAGCAGTGTGTCGTGCTGGGGCACCACTACCAGCGCGATGAAGTAATCCGCTTTTCCGACTATCAGGGCGATAGCTGGCACCTCTCCGAAATGGCCTCGCACGCCAAGGGACGCTACATCGTCTTCTGCGGCGTACACTTCATGGCCGAGTCGGCTGATATTCTGGCCCGCCCTGACCAGCAGGTGATTCTGCCGGATCTTAACGCCGGATGCTCGATGTCCGATATGGCCGAGATCTCGCAGGTGGAAGATGCCTGGGCGCAGTTCGTGCGCCTTGGCCTCACCACCGAACACGGACGCGGCATTACGCCGCTGACCTACATGAACTCCGCGGCGGCGATCAAGGCCTTTGTGGGCGAGCGTGGCGGAGCGGTCTGCACCAGCAGCAACGCCCGCGCGGCCATGGATTGGGCCTTCGAGCACAACGAGAAGATCTTTTTCCTGCCTGACCAGCATCTGGGACGCAACACCGGCTATGCCATGGGCATTCCGCTCGACGAAATGGTGGTGTGGGATCCCTACCAGTTGCAGGGTGGCCTCTCGGCGGAAAAACTGCGCAAAGCCAAGGCGATCCTGTGGAAGGGACATTGCTCGGTGCATCTGCGCTTTGTGCCCGAGGACGTCGATCGCATCCGCGAGCGTCACCAGGGAATCCAGGTCATCGTGCAT
>Ga0182030_10026278_pt1 | contig 10545 bp, 9 predicted proteins | sample 812S3MmetaG_FD_121299 | JGI IMG/M metagenome (GOLD analysis project Ga0182030, IMG submission 121299) | Permafrost microbial communities from Stordalen Mire, Sweden - 812S3M metaG (Illumina Assembly) | ecosystem: Environmental > Terrestrial > Soil > Wetlands > Permafrost | place: Sweden... | reverse complement strand
TTTTATTGCCCTCGCCCCTTTGGGGGAGAGGGTGGCGCGCATCCGGCGTAATCGCCAGCCGGGGCGGGCCGGGTGAGGGGGTCTCGCCTATTGTCAATTCTTACGTGGGACACCACACTAGCCCCGCCCTGAATGGAGATGTACAAGACGGACCGTGAACGAAAACAGGATTATGCCGAGGCGGAGCGCACCTACGAGCAGATGACTCAGGTCTACCAGGATTGCGGCTACGAGGTCTCAGTCCTGCCCAAACAGGCGCCGGCGGCCAGGGCAGAATTCATCGTGAGGCGAGTCCAGTGCGCCGATTGACCTTCGTCCGGACTCACCGCTGGGAAAGTCCAGTCTTAGCCCCGACACTGTTCACTCAAACTGACCGCTCCCAATATTCGACCCGCTCACCCACGTTTTGCAAGGAGTGGGGGTTGCTCGGGAACAAATTCATGAATAATTTCCTCAAACCTCTTATGTGACAGTATTGATTTTGGCCAGAGTTCGGTTTGGAAGGGCCGGGCTGCACAGGCTGCGGAAAGACGCCCCACCGCGGATAACCACCCCGGCGGCCAAGGCGCCACCCCTCCTGAATCAGGAGGGGAGCGATTAAAGGACTCCCCTCCTCAACTGAGGAGGGGTGGCGCGCCGGGGTGGTGCTGACAAGGCAATAAACGGGTGGGGCTGAGAATGACAGCACTTTCGAGGTTTTCCACGGCCTGCAAAGCCCCGGCCTTCCGCCCCGCCTGCCCTCGCACTTTGCGGACTTAGCCGCATAGGATGTTATGATAATCAGGGATGCTTAAGGCAAGTTTGACGACACTGAGGGTGGGCGGCGGCACTGAGTACTGAAACACTTTCGGCAAAACCCGCATCGCGGCTGCCCGTGATGTTCCGCGCATTGCGGCACCGCAATTTCCGGCTATTTTTCTGCGGCCAGATCATCTCGCTGATAGGCACCTGGATGCAGTCGATCGCCCAGGCGTGGCTGGTCTATCGGCTGACCAAGTCATCGTTGCTGCTGGGGCTGGTGGGGTTTTCGGGACAGATTCCGGTGCTCCTCTTTGCCCCCCTGGGGGGATTGCTCGCGGACCGTTACAGCCGGCGCCACACCGTTATTGCTACGCAAACCGCCTCGATGCTGCTCGCCTTCATCCTTGCGGGGCTGACCTTGCTCGAACACATCCGGGTCTGGGAAATCATGCTGGTGGCTTCGCTGCTGGGTGTGGTGAATGCGTTTGATATTCCGGCACGCCAGGCGTTTATTGTCGATATGGTGGTTCCGGACGACCTGATCAATGCCATCGCCCTGAATTCCGCCATGTTTAACGGAGCCCGCATCCTGGGGCCCGCCATCGCCGGCATCACAGTGGCGGCCATCGGTGAGGGCTGGTGCTTCTTCTCCAACGGCGTAAGTTACATTGCGGTGATCATCGGCTTGCTGATGATGACCGTCACGCCGCGTGAGCGCTCCCGGCGGATCGTGTCGGGTCTGGAGAGTGTTCTGGAAGGATTCCGCTTCGTGTGGCACACCGGGCCCATCCGCGCCCTATTGCTTCTGCTCGGATTGGTCAGCCTGACGGGCATGCCCTACGCGGTGCTGATGCCCATCTTCGCGGATAAGATTTTGCATTCTGACGCGCGCGGTTTGGGCTTGCTGATGGGTTCCACAGGGGTAGGCGCATTGGCCGCCACCCTGGTGATGGCCGCGCGGCGCGAGGTGCACGGCCTGGGACGCTGGATTCTGTATGCCTCCACCGGTTTCGGCGCCAGCCTGATCCTGTTTTCGTTCTCCCGTTCACTGCTCCTTTCCGTCGCCCTGCTTTTGCCGGCGGGCTTTTGCATGTTGATCCAGATGGCGAGCTCCAACACCCTTATCCAAACCATGGTGCCTGACGCATTGCGCGGGCGCGTGATGTCCGTCTACTCCATGATGTTCATGGGCATGGCTCCATTCGGCGCCTTGTCGGCAGGGGTCATCGCCCACCGCCTCGGCGCGCCCTTCACCGTGGCGCTGGGAGGCGCTGCCTGCATCGTGGGCTCGCTGGCGTTCGGATCGAAATGGCCGGCGTTGCGCGGCGAGGCGCGCCAACTCATCCTGGCCCAAGGCATGAGGAGCGGCGAACCCCCGGAAGAGATGACGGGCCAAATGGACGCCCTCGGCAACCGCAATACCCCGACTTCCTGACCCTACGACTAACCCTGCCGAGGAGAAGTGAGGAAGACAACGTCGGAGCTCAAGTCTAAACCTGCACGAATGCTTTCTAGCCAGAGAACAAGCTTTCAAGGTCGCGGGCACCATGAACGACACGCAAAACGACAATCTCGTCTCCTTGTGACTGATAGAAGACGAGGTGCTTAGGAAAGCCCGCGACTGCTACGCGACGAGTGCCTCGCAGCTCGACGGCCTTAAAACTACAAGTTGATCCCGCGTTGGGTACCCGCAGCATCAGGAGTACTGTGGAAGTTACCGCTTTCGCCCATCGCTGCGCCAGTTCCTGGTCCGCTTGGGCCTCATACCAGTCAGCCTGTCGCAAGATATCCGCCGCGGCTGTCTCACTCAAGGTTATCTTGCGCGCTATCACGACCGTCGTACCCGCTCTCGCAACGCCCTGATCAATCCTTTCTTGCGAATTTCCGCGATCGATACCTCAATTTTGGGCCCCCGGGCGGCCTCCAGCAACTCATGCTCCAAGTTGGCCAGACGGCGTTCTTTGTCCTGCCGAATCAATTCCCGGACGTATTCGCTCGCTGTGCCCCAGTCTCCAGATGCGACTTGGCCTTCCACGTAGGCTTTGAGAACTTCGGGTAAGGAGATGTTAATAGAAGTCATCGGCATGACTCCATAATATGTCATTTTATGAAGGTATTCAATAGCAACACAACGTGCCCCAACGAGCAGGTCTGCGCTTGATCCGCCTGTGGAATTGACGGCTGTCGAGCAAGAATGCAAATTGAAATTATGCATCTCCGCAACGGAGACGGCCCGCCAAGGCCGAACCGCGAGCCCTGGACTAATTGCTGAGCAACTCTCCATTCGTAAGGAACGATTTTTCGGGATCTACTGTCCCCACATCTGCTCACTTGGGCGCTTCCAAAAGGATCCAGGGGACTTGGATCGAGAACTCAACCGCGCAGAACCTTGCGTCCCTCGGCAGCGTACCCGTTGGAAAGCTCGTTGTGAACCAATAAGCAAATGCTGTCTGTCCCTGGTCAGGCCGTTTGTCAACTCCCTCGATGAGTTCACCGCAGAAGAGGAACCATCCACCATTAAGATGGTTGGAAGAGTTCTCAGGCTTGAAGTCGTAGTCAAAGGCTTCCCACTCTTTGCGAGGATCGCCGCCAAGCTCGCTCAAAAGCCTAAGAAATTCTTCGGGGTAAAGCTTGCTGCGCTGTCCAGCGAAATTCTTGCAATAAATGCAGCCACACTTGTCGGCACCGGGCACCGTGATGGTGTCCCGGTACAGGGCAATTGTCGCCTCGCGGTCAAACCGAACCACCTGTTGCAATAGACGAAATTCGCTTTTCATGTTGCCAATCCTATCGCCATTGCGTGCATTGTGCGAGTTTTTGGGGTGATTCACCATGTTCACGGTTGCGACATCCAGGGGGAAGCGGCATTGGGCCGCAGAGTATACCTGCAACCGCTTGCCGCCTCACTCCACGGTAACGCTCTTGGCGAGGTTGCGGGGCTTATCGACGTCGCGGCCGAGCAGTACCCCGCAGTAATAGGCAAAGAGTTGGAGAGGTATTACGGTCAGCAGCGGGGCCACAGCTTCGTGCGTTCGCGGGATGTAAATGACGTCATCCACCAGATTGCCGAGCTTGGTATTGCCTTCGGTAGTGATGGCGATGATCTTGCCTTCGCGCGCGCGAATTTCCTGCATGTTGGAGACCACGCGCTCATACGAGCCGTCCTCGAGCGCCAGGGCGAAGGTGGGAAACTTGGGATCGATCAGCGCGATGGGCCCGTGCTTCATCTCGCCCGCGGCATATCCCTCCGAGTGAATGTAGGCGATTTCCTTGAGCTTCAGTGCGCCTTCCAGGGCAATGGGGTATTGAAACTTGCGCCCGACGAAAAGGAAATGGTCCACGTGGCAATATTTTTCCGCGAGTTCACGGACTTTCCCCGCCTGCTTCAGAATTTCGCGGATCTGCTCCGGCACCTTTTCCAGGGCGCGGATGATTTCATACCCTTCTTCGTAAGAAAGATCGCGGCTGCGCCCGATGAGCAGCGCCAAGAGGGTGAGAATGGTGAGCTGCGAAGTGAAGGATTTGGTGGAGGCGACGCCCACCTCGATGCCCGCGTGGGAATAAATCCCGGCATGGGTTTCACGGGCGATGGTGCTGCCCACCACGTTGACCAACCCCAACACCAGCGCGCCTTTACGCTTGGCCTCGCGCAGAGCCGCCAGCGTGTCCGCCGTTTCTCCCGATTGGCTGATGGCCAGCACCACCGTTCCCTGCCGGATGTTCAGCTTGCGATAGCGGAACTCGGACGCCAGTTCGGTTTCCACGGTCAAATCGGTAAGGGTCTCGATAACGTAACGCCCCAGCAGGCCGGCGTAATAACTGGTGCCGCAACTCACGATAATCAAATGGCGGGCTTGCAGCAGGCGTTCCTGCACGGATTCCAAACCGCCCAGCTTAGCGACGGCTTCCGCGTGGTTCACCCGTCCGCGCAAAGCGTTCTCCACGGACTCCGGCTGCTCAAAGATTTCTTTCAACATGAAATGCGGGAATGAGCCGCGGTCCATGGATTCAATATTGAAGTCCAGGTTGGTGGTGCCGCGGCTTACGGAGCGGTTGTCAAGGGTGGTGATGGAAAACTCCCCGGGTTCCAGGCACGCCACCTCATTGTCCTCAAGGAAAACCACCTGGTCAGTGTGTTGGGCAAGGGCGGAGGCGTCCGACGCCGCCAGCGACGCTTTCTCGCCAATGCCGAGAATAATCGGGCTGCCGCGCCGCGCCACGACAATGAAGTCCGGGTGATCGACGTGCATCACGGCAATCCCGAACGTGCCCTGCACCTGCAACAGGGCCTTCTGCACGGCCGCCAGGAGATCGCCCTGGTAATTGGCCTCGGCGAGATGGGCAAGCACTTCCGTGTCAGTCTCGGACTTGAATTGGTGGCCCGCCTCCAGGAGCCGCTTTTTCAGCAGCAGATAATTTTCAATAATCCCATTGTGGACCAGGAAGAGTTTGCCGCCACAATCCGCGTGCGGGTGAGCATTCGCCACACTGGGCTTGCCGTGCGTGGCCCAGCGGGTGTGGGCGATTCCCGCTACGCCGTCCGGAGCGGAATTCCACACTTGGCGTTCGAGTTCGGCGACCTTGCCAACCGCGCGGGCAAGATAGGGCGGGGAGTTGGAAATGAAAATGCCGCTCGAATCGTAGCCGCGGTACTCCAGCCGCTTCAGCCCCTCAATCAGGATTTCCTTGGCCGGCTGATTTCCCGTGTATGCCACAATTCCGCACATATGCCACTCCTTCCTTCCTCCTGAAACCCCGAGCCCGCAAAATCCCAGGTCGAATTGCATGACGCCGGATAATTTGACCGTGTCGTGCCGTAGGGCCTGACCAACCATTCTAACCGGGAAATTGCATTATCCGGCAAGTCAAAGAAGGCCTGCCGTAAGTTTCCAGGAGTTCCACAGACTCCTGGCGCATTACACTTCAGTCTGAACCGCAATTTGGTAAAGAGCCGGCAGGACTGTGCGGCGCAGCTTAGGGGGAAGGGCAATGAGGCTTGAAGCGCGAATCTAGATTGTTGATCGCGGTCCAAGCCCTGCAGGCATTGGCGACTGATCGCAAAACCGATGACATGCTGAAGAAGCTGGCTTACGATGCAATCCAAGCGATTCAATGACGGTTCGTTAGAAGCATTCCGCTGGGCTGACGTTGCCCTCTCGACGGCTACCTCGCATCGAAAAACGGCTCGTGGTGGGCTCGACACCAAGACCCGCCACGTCCAAGGTCTCGATCCAGAAAGGATGACCGAAGCGGTAGCGGACGCGATAAGTGACTCTAACTCGGCTGGAAGGATTGGCCTGGAGAAGATTCCACAAGCCGAGCGAGTAATAAACGTCGAAACACTCAATGTGCCCTGCCGTTCGCACCAGCACGATTCTGGGCTCTCCACGTTCGTCAAAGGTGGGCAAGTCGCGAGCCGCGGCATAATTATTGCCCGGAAAATAGGTGAGAAAGAAGGTCTCAATCCGGGTGTGGTATACAAATCGGGCTGCCATGATCAGAAGGATAATTCCCACAAGAGTGGCGATGACGTAGCCGACCTTCGAGCCGATCATTCCCCCAAATCGTGGTTGGCGACGGCTGCGGTCGGATTCGAAGCTTGTAGGTCTGCCGGTGATGGTCATTTAAGCCAGAATTTCCGTTTTGGCATCCCGGCTGGAGTGCCGCAACAGGTCCGCCAGCGGAAACTGCGTGTTCTTCCCGCGTCGTGAGTCGGTCAGATGCTGGGCATTGAGATCACTGAAGCCTGGACGTTCGTCCAACTCACGAACCAGAATCAGGCTGCCGTCGGAGGTGACCCTCGATCTCTGGAAATCCACTTTCGGAGCTGCGTTAAAGGAGAGTTGAAATGGCCCGGTTTGTCTCTCACCCATTAGGTGTCCCTCCGGAGCGACTTCATTGGGTTCATACCCGCATACATATTGATGCCGACGAACATCCGAAGATTCGCAGGTGGAGTTCAAAATGGAAATGTGGGTTGATACGACCATTGAGAGCTCAAAGAGAAAGCCGGCTAAAAAAATCCTTACCGCCCGGCCCGTCGTCATTCCTGAGCTGGGCCGCGCCCGTCAATGCTGACGGTAACGGGGTCCTTGAGGGTGAAATCGAGTTTCGTCTCCGCCGGGACTTTGACCTGCTGGCCTTTGGTGGAGACCTGCACGGCGGTGCCCGCGCCCGCGCCCGCGACTGACCCGATCGCCGCGCCCTTACCGCGCCCGAGAATGCCGCCCAGCAGAGCTCCCAACACTGCTCCTCCGCCTATGGTTTCCGCCGATCGCGTCCCGCGCGAGGCCCCGTGCTGCTCGTAATAGCCGCTTTTGGTTGCATAGGGGACGTTGTTAATCGTCAGGTTGATAAGTTCAAGCTGCAACTCGGACCGGCCCTCGATGTGACCTGCGGACGTGGCATCGACCAGGCGCACACGAGCATCGGCGCCGCGGGAAGCCACCCTACGGTCACCCACAACGATGGGTGTATCCAGGCTGGCGGCAAACTCTTCCCCGGACCGGTTGCGGGTGGAATCGATGTTATCAATCATGCGGATGGTTACAACTGTACCTTCGGGAATCGTAAGATGCTCCTGCGGCTTGGGAGCGGGCGCCGGTGCCGGAGGAAGAGGCGCAGGCGCGGCAGGCGCGGCGGCCACTTGGGCCGGGGCAGAGGCCGCGGGCGCAAGGGCAGCGGCGGCAGGAACTGGAGCGGGCGCCGGTGTAGGAGTGGGGTTGACGGCTGCATCGGGAGTGACCGAGTTGGTATAAGCCTGCAACTCCGAGGAAGCCTTATCTTCATCGCTCACGGCTTTAGCTTGGTGGGTGTGCCGCGGCTTTTCCGGCGCCGATTGCTCCGGTGCTGATTGCTCCGGCGGCACGGCGGGAAGCGTGGCTGGTTGGGCAGGCGCGGCGCTCTGCGCTGTCCGGGCTCCATCGATGGCGGACGCGGAGGACTGAGAAGCCACGCTGAGGATGTCCACTACCTTCTTAACACCGTCTTCCTGCGTGGCAATTCTCTCCACCGCTGATCTTTCCAGATCCGTGCTCACCGTTCCCGAGAGCGTGACGATGCCATTCCGCGAATCGACACGAATGTCGCGCGTTTTTAAGTTGGGGTCACCAAACAGCTTTGCCTGGATATTGGTGGTGATCGCCTTGTCATCGGTCGATTGGAATAGCTTGAAACTGTTACAACCCCCGAGAAGCAGCAATCCCATGACCATCAGGATTGCCAGTCGGAGTTGTAACCTTTGCATAATTCCTCTCGGCAGCATGAAATCCATCATGCAGTTTTGATTCTTTCCCTTATCTTTAGGATGCACGTAGCATTCCACTCTCTTGCGAATTCCAGCGCGCAGAAGACGGGCTCGGCGGAAGGGCGGGATAGGGGATTTATCAGGGTGGACTTATTACGGCGGAGCTGGACAGGTTGCGGGATTACGCCCCACCGCGGACAACCACCCCGGCGCCCAAGGCGCCACCCGTTCTGAATCAGGAGAGGAGTTGCTTAAAACGCTCCCCTCCTCAGATGAGGAGGGGTGGCGCGCCGAGTGCCGGGGTGGTGCTGACAAGGGCATAAAGGAGTGCCGCTGATCATGACAGCGCCAACACGTTTTTCCGCAGCCTGTTCCGCTCGCCCTTCCGCACCCCTTGTAAGAAATCCGCGTAAGCAATCCCGGGAAATTCCCGGTCCGGCGTGGCAAGCATGCTAAAATCACCTCGAAAGGGCGCGCAGGACCAAGCCCCGGCGAGTGGCCGTTTGCCGCCGGTGCCTGTGCGGCGCCGCGAGCTGTGATCGATCGCCCGCCGGGGCATGGCGCCGGCAAGGTTGCCCAGCTTGAGGAGGCAAGTGGAAAGCAATTCGCTAAGCGTCGTCGTACCCATCTACAACGAGGAGGAGAATATCGCCCCTCTCCTTGAGCAGCTCCAGGCGGCACTGAAGGACTGGTCCGGGGAGGTAGAATTCCTCTTCGTCGATGACGGCAGCACCGACGCGACGCTGGAACTTTTAAAACGCGCCCAGTCAAACGATCCACGAATTCGCATCGCGCACTTCCGCCGGAATCTGGGTCAGACCGCCGCCATGGAAGCGGGTTTTCATTTGGCCAGAGGCCACGCCGTGGTGACCCTGGATGGCGATTTGCAGAATGATCCGGCGGAGATTCCCCGCCTCGCCCGGATGCTCTCCGATTGTGATGTGGTCTGCGGCATTCGGACCCGCCGGCAGGACACCTGGTGGAAGCGCCGGTCGTCGCGCATCGCCAACGGTTTTCGCAACTGGGTGACAGGCGACGATATTGTGGATACCGGCTGCACCCTGAAGGCTTATCGGCGCGCTTGCGTTGAGCGTCTGGAACTCTATAACGGCATGCACCGGTTCCTTCCCACGCTTCTGAAGATGCGCGGGTACCGCGTGACGCAGGTGCCAGTGAGCCATCGCCCCCGCCGGGCGGGAAAAACCAAGTATGATACTTGGCGGAGACTGAAGAAAGGCCTGGCGGACGTGTGGGCCGTGCGCTGGATGAAGAAAAATTGGATCGCTTATGAGGGTGAATTGGAAGTTGTGGAAACGCCCGCCACGAGCAACCTCAAAAGACAGGAGGTTGGTAGAGCCTGATGATCGGATGATCGGGTGATCGGGTGAACACCCAAACGACCGATTACCGGATCATCGGATCACCCGATACCCTTGACGCCCACGGAATCTCACCCTAAATCCAGGACCACCCTCGTTCTTTCTCTCGGTCTGCTGCTTTTCACGGCAGCCGTGCTGTTCTTCGCGGGTTTGGGACGGCTTCCCTTGATGGAACCCGACGAGGGCCGAAACGCCGAGGTTGGGCGCGAGATGCTGGTCTCGGGGGATTGGATTACGCCCCACTTCAACGGTTTCACCTACCTTGACAAGCCCGCCGTATATTTCTGGATGGTGGCGGCATCTTTCGAAACCTTTGGCGTTTCCGAAGGCGCTGCTCGCTTGCCGTCGGCGTTGATGGGCGTGGCAACCATGCTGCTGGTTTGGTACCTGGCGCGCCGCATGTTCGGGGATGCCGTGGGGGTGCGGGCGGGGGTAGTTTTTGCCGTGTGTCCTCTGGCCCTGGCGCTCGCGCGCGAGGTCATCTTTGACATGACCCTCACTTTCCTGGTCACAGTTGCGATGGTGGCGTTCTGGCTCGCGGAGGAGAAAAACTTCCGCGTGCCGTGGTTCGACGCGTTGATGTTTGCGGCGATGGGCGTGGCGGTTATCACCAAAGGTTTCGTCGGCATTCTTATTCCCTTGATCGCAATTCTGATTTACGAGGCGGCGCGCGGCCGCTGGCGAGAGTGGCTGCGCCTGCGATGGGGATGGGGACTTCTGGTTCTCCTCGCCGCAGCCCTGCCGTGGTTCATTGCCGTCTCGGTGCACAATCCGGACTTCCCCCGCTACGCCCTTTGGAACGAGAGCCTGAAGCGTTTCTCCACCGGCGCCGCGCACCGCGGAGGGGGATTCCTCTACTACATTCCCGTATTCCTCGGCGGCTTCTTCCCGTGGAGCCTTTTCCTGCTCCTCGCCGGTTGGAATCGCTTGCGGCGCTGGCGGGAATTGAAGCAAGAGGCGGCCCGGCCCATCCTGTTTCTGCTTTGTTGGGCGGCATGGGTATTCGTCTTCTTCACGCTTTCGCATTCCAAGCTCCCCGCCTATTTCCTGCCCGCGGTCGTTCCGCTGAGCATCCTCATGGGGCGGGTCTGGCAGGATGTGGGCAAGGGGGCGCAAGCGCACCCGCCGGATTGGCTGACGGCAGGGTTTGCGCTGCTGCTGGGACTGGGGGTCTTGGTG
>Ga0182030_10026277_pt1 | contig 10545 bp, 10 predicted proteins | sample 812S3MmetaG_FD_121299 | JGI IMG/M metagenome (GOLD analysis project Ga0182030, IMG submission 121299) | Permafrost microbial communities from Stordalen Mire, Sweden - 812S3M metaG (Illumina Assembly) | ecosystem: Environmental > Terrestrial > Soil > Wetlands > Permafrost | place: Sweden... | reverse complement strand
GCGCTGGTTTTGTGGCTGCTGGGACTGGTTTTTTTGAAATCAAGATTCCCTTACCTCAAAGCCATGGAAGTTGCCGGGTTGACGATGGTAATCTCTATTTTGGGAACCATCGTATCGCTCCTGCTGACGGTGAGCCTCGGAAAAGACACCTCTCCCAGCCTGGCGCTTTTTGTGGAACATTTTGACCCCAAAAACGTTCTGCATTTGATTGCGGCGGCAGTGAACCTTTTCAGCTTTTGGCTTGTGGCGGTCATGGCAGTGGGCTTGTCCCGGCTCACCGGCGCGCCTGTTGCCAAGTCATTTTTGCTGACCTTCGGTTATTGGCTGGCCTTCACAGCTTTCCTTATTTCAATAGGAATACTGGCAACGCACCTCGCACCGGGGGCAAAATAAATCGAGTTCACAGGTTTTAAAACATCATGGCGAATCCAAAAAAACGCAAAAAAATCGTCACTTTCTCAATCATCGGTGCCGTCCTGTTGATATTGCTGCTGACGGCCATCTTGAGGAAGAAGGAACCGGCCATCACGGTGCAGACCGACAAGGTCGCACGCCGCAACCTTACGGAACTGGTCGTGGCCAACGGGAAAATTTATCCGGTGATGCAGGTTCACATCAGCCCGGAAGTGAGCGGCGAAATCATTGTGCTCGCGGTCAAGGAAGGCCAGTACGTCAAGAAGGGCGATTTGCTCCTGAAAATTTTGCCGGACGTCTACCTCGCCGCCGTCAACCAGGCAAAAGCGAATTATGAATCTTCCCAGGCCGGCAAAACCCAGGCGGTGGCCACTCTGGAAAAAGCCGAGGCGGATTTCACGAGGAACCAGGAATTGTTCAAGCGCAAACTGCTTTCGGAATCGGACTACGTCGGTTTCAAAGTCGCCCGCGACGTGGCCCAGGCGCAGGTCGAGAGTGCCGACGATCAGGTCAACGTCGCCAAGGCCTCGGTTGACAGCGCGCAAGATTCGCTCAACAAGACCACCATCACCGCACCGCTGGACGGCACCGTCACGACGCTTAATTCGCAGCTCGGCGAGCGCGTCCTCGGCACGGTGCAAAACGCCGGCACGGACATTATGACCATTTCGGACTTGAGCGAGATGGAGGCGCGGGTGGACATCGGCGAAATGGACATCGTCCTGCTCCAGAACGGGCAGAAGGCGAAACTCGAAGTGGACTCGTTCAAGGACAAAAAATTTGCGGGGGTGGTCACCGCCGTGGCCAACTCATCGAAGGACATGAGCGCCAGTTCATCGCTCGGCAGTTCCAGCAGTTCGTCCTCCAGCCAGGCGGCGACGCAGTTTCAGGTGCGCATCCGCATCACGGACGACGAGCAATTTCGTCCCGGCATGTCGGTGAGCGCGGAAATCGAAACTCGCGCCCGCACCAACGTCCTGACCGTGCCCATCGCCAGCGTCACCACGCGGGTCATCAAAGCAAAGTCAGACGCAGATGGTGGCGGCGCGGGGACCAATTCCATCCCGACCAATTCCATCGCCACCACCGGCAACGAGACCAATCCCATCAAGACCGGAAAAAAAGCCGATGAGAAAAATAAGCCGGTGGACGTGGTTTTTGTCGTCGAGGGCGACCACGTGAAAACGGTGCCGGTGAAAATCGGGATCAGCGACGATGATTATTGGGAGATCACCGACGGGTTGAAGGAAGGCGATGAGATCGTGACCGGCAATTACAGTGCCATCAGCCGCAGCCTCGACGACGGTAAAAAAATTTCCAAAGGTTCCGCCGCCGACTCCGAAAAACCCAAATCGTGAGCCTGATCCGCCTCCAGGAAATTTCGCGGCGCTACCAGATGGGCGCGGAAACCGTCCACGCGTTGCGCGGCGTCTCGCTGGAAATCCAGCGCGGTGAATATGTTGCCATCATGGGGCCGTCCGGCTCCGGCAAGTCCACGTTGATGAATTTGCTCGGCTGCCTCGACACGCCGACCGGCGGTACCTACGAACTGAACGGCAGCCAGGTCAGCGAGATGAATGAAAACCAGCTCGCTGAAATTCGCAACCGCGAAATCGGCTTTGTTTTTCAGACATTCAACCTGCTCCCCCGCTCTGACGCGTTACGCAACGTGGAGCTGCCCCTGGTCTACGCCGGCATCACGTCCGCCGAACGCCGCCAGATCGCCATGGAGGCCTTGCGAAACGTCGGGCTGGCCGACCGTGTGCATCATAAACCGAATGAACTTTCCGGCGGCCAGCGTCAGCGGGTCGCCGTCGCGCGCGCACTCGTCAACAAGCCTTCGATCTTGCTCGCGGACGAGCCCACGGGAAACCTTGATTCCAAAACCGGCACGGAAATCATGGCATTGTTCCAGCAGTTGGCCGACCGGGGCAACACCATCATCCTTGTCACGCACGAGGAGGAAGTCGCCCTGCACGCCGCCCGCATCATCCGCATCCGCGATGGTCTCATCGCCAGCGATGAGCCGGTGATCAAATGATTTTGGCGCATGAACTTTTTCACCGAACTGCGCGAGGGCCTGATGATTTCGTGGAGCGCCATCCGCGCGAACAAGCTGCGTTCCATCCTGACGACGCTGGGCATTGTCATTGGCATCGTCACGGTCACGCTGATGGGCACGGCCATCGAGGGTCTGAATAATTCTTTCTTGAACAGCATTTCATCCATCGGCGCGGACGTGCTTTACGTGGACCGCGCGAGCTGGATCATCCAGTCGCAGAAAGAATGGATTGAATCGCAAAAGCGGCCAGCCATTGCCCTTACCGTCGCCAGCACGTTGGAACGGCAAATGCCCCTCGCGGAGGCGGTGGTGCCGGTGGCGATAAACGATGAGCCGGTCAAATACAAAAAACGCAATTCCTCCAGTGTCAATGTGGTCGGCACGACCGAACAATTTCAGTTGACGAGTGGTTTGACGGTCGGCCAGGGGCGTTTTCTTTCCACGGCCGAATGCAGTGGCGGCCGCCCGGTTTGCGTCATCGGGGCTGAAATCGCCACCAACCTTTTCCAGCAGGAGCCGCCGCTTGGGGAAAAAATCCTGGTTGACGGGCACGCGTTTGAAGTCGTCGGCGTGCTGGAAAAACAAGGTGGCTTGGGCGACAACGGCGGCATTGATAACGAGGTGATCGTCCCGCTGCCACAATTCAACAATGCGTTTCTGGACGAGCCGGACTACGAGATCCAGGTAAAAGTGAAACAGCTCGACCAGCTCGACGATGCCCGGGAAGAATTGCGCAGCTTGCTGCGGCGGATCCGCCACCTTTCGCCCGGCGTTCCGGACAATTTCGCCATCAACCAGCAGGACCAGTTTCTAGAAATTTTTCATAAGGTGGCGGGGACGATTGGGGCGGTCGGACTGTTCATTACCGGCCTGTCGCTGTTTGTCGGCGGCATCGGCATCATGAACATCATGTTCGTGTCCGTCGCCGAGCGGACGCGTGAGATCGGCGTGCGCAAGGCCATCGGCGCGAAACGGCGGACCATCCTGCTCCAGTTTCTGATCGAGGCGGCCAGCATCTGCCTGATCGGCGGAACCATCGCGCTGGGCATCGCGTGGCTGGCGACGCTTGCCCTCCAAAAAGTCATGCCGGCGACAATGTCGCCGATGATCGTCGCCGTTTCGCTGCTGGTCTCGCTGCTGACCGGCGTGCTGTCCGGATTTTTTCCCGCGTGGCGCGCGGCGCGCATGAACCCCGTGGACGCCTTGCGAAATGAGTAAACACCGGATCAACATCCTGGCCGAGGCGCGCGAAAGTTTTTCGATGGCTATCGGCGCGATCGCCGCGCACAAGTTACGTTCGTCGCTCACGCTGCTCGGCGTGCTGGTCGGCGTGTTTTCCATCATCGTCGTGATGACGGCCATGCGCGTGATGCAAAGCAGCATCGCGGCACAGTTGAGCACCCTCGGCAACCAGACGTTCATGATCCGCAAATGGCCGACGTTATTTTTTGGCGGTTCCAACGCCGACTTTGAAAAATACTGGCGGCGGAAAACCATCACGTTCCGGCAGGGCAAGTGGCTGCAGGAAAAAGCCGTGTTGCCGGCGAGCATCGGCGTCGAATCAGTGTTCTGGTCGGGCGAAATCAAGACCCGTTACAAATCCAGCGCACCGACCGTCCAGCTTTACGGCGAGACGCCCGGCGGTTTCCCGGCGCGTGGCTGGGATCTGCAGGAGGGGCGGCTGCTGTTCGATTCCGATGTGGACAACGCGCGCGACGTCTGCGTGCTGGGCAGCCTGCTGGCCACGAATATTTTTCCGAACCGTTCGGCCGTCGGCGAACAGGTGAAGATTGACGGCATCAATTACAACGTCGTCGGCGTGCTCGCACCGAAAGGCGGCGCGCTTGGCGGCGACCAGGATAATTTCGCCGCCGTGCCGCTGACCACCGGCTTGAACCGCTATGGCCGCTGGAACCGCAGCCTGAACATCCTGGTGCAGGCGCGCGACCAGGCCAGCTACGACGCCACCGTCGAGGAGGTGCGCGGACTGATGCGCGTGATCCGCAAAGTGCCGCCGGGCGAAGAAGACGATTTTGAGAACATTTCGAATGATTCGATGATCGGCCAGTTCAACAACTTCACCAAGGCCGTGCGCCTGGGCGTGGCGGTGGTGAGTTCCATAGCGCTGCTGGCGGCGGGCATCGGCATCATGAACATCATGCTCGTCTCGGTCACGGAACGGACGCGCGAGATCGGCATCCGCCGCGCCATTGGCGCCAAGAAGCGCAATATCATGGTGCAATTCATCATGGAGGCTGTGGTGTTGTGTGAAATCGGCGGCGCTGTCGGCGTGGTACTGGGAATTCTCGGTGGCAACGCCACCGCAATTTTCCTGAAACTCCCGCCGGTCATTCCCGTGGACTGGGTGATCATCGGCCTGGGGATCTGCTCGGTGGTCGGCATTGTGTTCGGCACTTATCCGGCGTGGAAGGCGGCCAATCTCGACCCGATTGAATCGCTGCGCTACGAGTGAGATGGTGAAACAAAAAAGCCACGGAAAAGGTTCCGTGGCTTTCTGAAAAATAATTTTGCCGGACTTAGCCGGCCTTGGCCTTCTTTTCAGGTTTCACCGGCTTCTCGGCTTTGACGGCTTTGGGCTTTTCCTCGACTGCCGCAACTTTTTCAACACGCTTGCCGCGTTTTTCGGTCCTGGCTTCCGCCGGCGCAGCTTCAGCCACGGGCATCACCACCGGCGTCAAACTTTCCACGCGCACTTTCAACGTGCTCTTGACCTCGGCATGCAGGCGCAATTCTACTTCGTGTTCGCCAAGCGTTTTGATCGGGTGTTCCAGGTGGATTTTCTTCTTGTCGAGCGTGATGTCGAACTGATGCTTCAATTCGTCGGCGATCATGCCCGCCGTCACCGAGCCGAACATTTTGCCGTCGTCACCCGCCTTGACCTTGATGACGCAAATCAACTTGGAAACACCCTTGGCGAGTTCGGTCATCGTGTTGAACTCGTGCGCCTCACGCTCGCCGCGACGCTGTTTGAGCGCCTCGATGCGCCGCTTGTTCGCGCCGTTCAACGGAACCGCAAAACCTTGCGGAAACAAATAGTTGCGCGCGTAGCCGGCGGCGACACGGACCTGGTCGGATTCACCGCCCAGACCGACGATGTTGTGCGTGAGGATAACTTCAGTTTTTGCCATACGAAAATAATTTTGAAATTGCTGCGGTTGAAAATCAGAATGGAACGTCGTCGCTCTCGGGTGGGCCATCGCCTTCCATGGGCTCAACCGCCGGTGCAGCGGTGGCGGCAGGACGGGCGGCCCGCGGCGCGGCGGGAGCGCCGCCTTCGTTGCCGGGAGCACTGCCGAGAAATTGAACCGTCTCCGCAACAACCCCAAGGCGGCTGCGCTTTTGACCGGTTTGCTTGTCGTCCCACTGATCAAGCCTCAGGCGGCCTTCCACCAAAATAGGACGGCCTTTGCGCATATACTGCCCGACGTTTTCGGCCGTGCGGCCAAAAATGTCAACGTCCACAAAGGTGACTTCCTCTTTTTTTTCGTCAGCTTCGTTCGTCCAGACGCGGTTGACCGCCAGGCCGACCTTGGCGATGGCGGTGCCCTTGGGCGTATAGCGCAATTCCGGATCGCGCGTCAGGTTGCCCATCAGGATGACTTTGTTGAAACTGGCCATGACTAAAAATTATTTCGCGGGCTTTGGCTCCGGCGATTCGGTGAACAGCACGCGGAACACTTCCTCGTTCAGGCTGAACTTGGAGTGCAACTGCGCGATGATCGCGGGCGTCCCGGCGAAAATGATGTTCGCGTAAAAACCGGCGGTGTGCTTTTTGTCCGCGATGCGGGAAAAAGCCTTTTTTTCCATCTTCTGCACGGTTTCGACTTTGCCGCCCGCCGTGGCGATGTCCGCAGAAATCTTGTCGAGCGCGTCCTTGACGCTCTCTTCCTTGCCTGCTGTGTTCAAGATGAACAAACCTTCGTATCGTTTCACTATTTTTTCTTTTCGTTCGTGGAGTCAACGACTCCGTTAAACTGGTTCATTGCCTTTTCAATTCCCGCATTAAGCCAGCACTCAATCTGGCCGGATACCCGATCCAAAACTTTCTCCAACAACTTGTTCTCGGTCGGATCAAATTTTCCAAGAACGTAATTCGTAATCTCGCGCACGCCATCTCTCCGGCCGATCCCGATCCGCAATCTGGCAAACTCGCGCGATGCCAGATACTGCTCAATGGACTCAAGCCCGTGATGCCCGCCGCTGCTACCGCCCGCCCGCAGCCGGATTTCGCCGAATGGCAGATCCGCATCGTCCACCACCACCAAAATCTGATTCAACGGCAACTGATAAAAATCCTTCAACGCACCGACCGTTTCGCCGCTCAAATTCATGAATGTCTGCGGTTCGCATAGCAAAACGCGCTTTCCACTTCGTTCGGCCTTGGCAATTCGCGCATCAAACTTGCGCTCGTTCGTCCAGCCTGTTTTCCACTGCGCCGCCAGTTTTTCGACCAGCAAAAACCCGGCATTGTGACGCGTCTTCGCGTATTCCGTACCCGGATTTCCCAAGCCCACGATGAGATGCAATGGCTCCATGCGCGGGGAAAGCGGCCATCGCCGCAAAAATTATTTCTTCTTCTCGGCCTTGGCTTCCGGTTTGGCCTCGGCTTTTTTGTCGCTGGCAGCGGCAGCTTTTGCGTCGCCCTTGGCTGGAGCCTTGTCGCCCGCTTTGCCGGCTTCCGCGCCTTCTTCTTTCTTTTCCTTGGTCATCTCGACATCGCCTGCGGCCGGTGCGGCGGCGTCGGCGACCACTTCTTCCTCGGCGCGCGGCGCGGCGACGGCCACCACGGTGATGTGCTTGTCACCCAAAATCTCGACGCCCGCCGGCGGAACGATGTCGCCCAGGTGGATGGACTTGCCGATTTCGAGGCTGGCGACGTCAATGACGATCTGCTCGGGCAGATCTTTCGGCAGCGAGCGGACCTTGAGTTTGAACAAAACGTGTTCCAGCACGCCGCCGCCGGTCTTCACGCCGGCAGCTTCGCCGGTCGTTTCGACCGGCACTTGCACAGTGACTTTTTCATCCACGGCGACTTCATGAAAATCCACGTGCAGCACCTTGCCGTCGAGCGGGTGATGCTGGATTTCCTGCACCAGCGCGAGACGCTTGGAACGCGCGTCGTTGTCCACCGACAAATCCACGAGCACGTTTTCGGAAACGGCGTGGTTCAGCAAGTCGGCAAATTCCTTGGAGTTGACCTCCAAGTTTTGTGGCGCGGCTTGGCGGCCGTAAATGGTGGCGGGCACGCGGCCGGCGGCGCGGAGTTTCTTGACTTCGGCGCGCTGCACCTGCGAACGCGGATAGGCTTTCAATGCGACTGATTTCATTTTTTCTTAAAAAGTTATGTTTGCGGACGCTAACTCGTGCGCCCACCTTTGAACTCAAAGAGCGAGTTCACCGACGAATTGCTGTGAATCCGTTTGATGGCTTCGCCCAAAAGCCCCGCTACCGAAAGCGTGGTGATCTTCACACCGTCAATCGCAGGGCGTTGGACTGTATCAGTTGTTATCAACTCGTCAATAGCAGATTTGCGCAATCTTTCGATGCCTGTGTCGCCCAGAATCGCATGGGAAACGCAGGCGATGATTTTTTTTGCCCCTTTTTCCTTCAAGGCCGCCGCCGCCGCCGTGAGGGTGCCCGCCGTCTCCGTCAAATCGTCCACCAGCAAAACATTCTTGCCCTCGATCTCGCCGATGACCGCCATGGATTCCACTTCCGTTGCGCTCTTCCGGCGCTTGGCGACAATCGCTAGTTCCGCCTCCAGTGTCTGCGAATACGCATGCGCCATTTTGATGCCGCCGGCATCCGGGCTGACCACCACCAGATTGGTTAGATTTTTCTGCTTCAGATAATCATACATCACCGGCGCGGCGTAAAGATGGTCAACGGGAATGTCGAAAAAACCTTGAATTTGTTGCGCATGCAAATCCACCGCAAGAATCCGGTTCGCACCCGAAGCGACGAGCAGATTCGCCACGAGCTTCGCCGTGATGGGAACGCGCGGCTGGTCTTTGCGATCCTGCCGGGCATAGCCATAAAACGGCAGCACCGCCGTGATGCGCGCCGCACTCGCCCGCCGCAGTGCGTCCATCATGATGAACAGTTCCATCAGGTGATGGTTTGTCGGCGGCGATGTGGGCTGCACGACGAAGACCTCCTCGCCGCGCACGTTCTCCTCGATCTTCACGAACGTCTCGCCGTCGGGAAACGGCTTGATGGTGCATTTGCCAAGTTCCACGCCGATGGATTTGCAGATGGCGCTGGCCAAAGGTTCGTTTGCCGTGCCGCTAAAAATTTTCACGTAATAGTTGGTTCAGGTTAAAAAAGGAAAACCGCCGCAGTCGGCGGATGAAATTGCGAAATGAATCTAACAACCGGCAAAGGCGGCGCAAGTGAATTTCGAGTTCTGCCGGAAAAAAGTGCCGGCGGATGCAGCGATTGCATACGGTTTGATTTATCGCCACACCCGCCAAGCGCCCAGTTCTCATTGGGCAAAGCCAAATTAACCCATGGCGCGGACGTGGCAAGCGGTTTTTAAAAAATATTTTTCGCCGTCATTATGGCTGCGTTTTTTCCCAAACCCCTTTACATTTGGCCGGAACAGTCTGGAAAATAAAATATGCTGAAGAACCGCTGGACGCTCCCCTTCGCATGGCTTTGGCTCTGCGCTTTTTCTGCTGCCTTCCCGGCGGCCGGCGGCGCGGCGGCGGCGGCGGGCTCGCCGTTCATTGTGGATTCTTGGAACAACGAAGCCGGTCTGCCGCAAAGTTCTGTCATCTCGGTTCTCCAAACCAGGGACGGCTATCTCTGGCTCGGAACCCTCAATGGCCTGGTGCGCTTCGACGGCAACCGGTTTGCCATTTTCGACGAGAACAACGTGCATGGTTTGGGCAGCGACCGGATTGTCTATTTGTTTGAAGACAGCCACACCAATCTCTGGATCGGCACCGATTCAGCCGTCGTGGTGCTGGTTCACGATGGCAAGGTCGAAAATTTCAGCATCGGCCGCGGCGGACATGAAGGACGGCTCACTTCCGCCGGCGAAGATGCGACGGGCGCAGTCTGGCTTTACACGGCGGACGCGCACCTGGGGCGCTATCAAAATGGGAAAATGGATATTGTCAATCTTCCCTTCTCGACCCCGGCGGTTTCGCGAATGATCGCCGCCGAAAAAAACGGCCCGCTCTGGATCGATGAATATGAACCCGGAGGCTCCGGCGGTTTGTTTTCATTTCGTCCAGAAAATTTTAATCCGCCGTCGCTGGTGGTGGATCAAAGCATCGCGGCCCAAAAACCCGTTTTTATTCTGGCGGGCGCGCGCGGCGGGACGTGGCGGTTGATTGACGGTCACGTGCAAAAATGGGATTCCATCCGGCTCGAAAAAAAATTTGGTCCGTATCCGTGGGGAACCACAAACATTGTCACCTCGGCCTGCGAGGACAACGACGGCAACCTGATTGTCGGTACGCTCGGTGCTGGAGTTTTCTGGTATGAACCGGACGGAAATTACCGTCAAATTTCGGAACAGCAGGATTTGTCGTCCGACTTTGTCCGTTCGCTGTGTGTGGATCGCACCGGGAATTTGTGGGTCGGCACCGACGGAGGAGGATTGAATCGCATCAAAAGGAAAATTTTCAAAACACCTGACCGGCTTCGTATGTTAGTCGCGCAATCCGTTTCCGAAGACGATCATGGTGGCTTGTGGACGGCGTTCAATGCACAAGGGTTAACCTATTGGAACACAAATGTTGCACAAAATTTTGGTGTTGGCCGATCGCAAAGCGCACGCACTGTGCTGGTGGACCATAAAAACCAAGTATGGGTTGGCACCCGTGAGGAGGGGCTTTTTCAATTTCAAACCAATCATTTTGTCCCCGCCCCGGGTGCGGAAATTCTCGGACAGCAAATTTTCGCGCTGTTTGAAACCCGGAGCGGGCGATTGTGGGCGGGCACTCAAAATGGGTTGGCGACCTGGGATGGACAGCAGTGGAAACTGTTCACGATGCACGACGGCCTTTCGGAAAACGTCGTCCGCGCCATTGCAGAGG
>Ga0182030_10026274_pt1 | contig 10546 bp, 8 predicted proteins | sample 812S3MmetaG_FD_121299 | JGI IMG/M metagenome (GOLD analysis project Ga0182030, IMG submission 121299) | Permafrost microbial communities from Stordalen Mire, Sweden - 812S3M metaG (Illumina Assembly) | ecosystem: Environmental > Terrestrial > Soil > Wetlands > Permafrost | place: Sweden... | reverse complement strand
TGGCCCGGCGTATCGAGGAAAGTAATCGTCTGGGTACCCCGTTTGACCGTGTAGGCGCCGATGTGCTGGGTGATGCCCCCGGCTTCACCGGCGGTCACATGGGCGTTGCGAATGGCGTCGAGCAGCGAGGTCTTCCCGTGATCGACGTGGCCCATGAACGTGATGACCGGCGGACGCGATTGAAGCTCGGATGCCAACACCGGCTCGGGCTTGGGCGGTTCGACGATTTTAACCGGCGCATGGACCAACCCCGCGCCCTTTTCGCGCTTCTCGATCTCGAAGGTGAACCCGAGCTTGGCGCAAAGCTTGCGCGCGATTTCCTCCTCAAGCGCCTGGGTGGGGCCGGTGAAGATGTTCATCTCCATCAGGTGGTGGATGATCTGGAACGGCTTCAGGCCCAGCTTGGCCGCCAGGTCCTTGACAATGATCGGGGGCTTGATGACGACAATCTTGTCGCGAAGCTGCTGGGCGGCCAAAGCCGCTTCGTCCGCAGCCGCCGAGTGGCTTTCCGCCGGCTTGTCGGCGGGCGCGGCCTGGGGAGCCGGGGTTGGGGCTGGAGAAGGCGTTGCCGCCAGTGCCGCCGGCACCGCCGGTTTGGCGTGGGCGGAGGCGCCGTCGGGTTTGTTTTCCGCCATGCGTTGCTCCGAGGCGGTCAGGACCTGGCGCCGGGCCTTCGGCGCGGCGGGCGGCGCTTCCGCGACCACGGCGGCGGCCGGCTCTTCGACCTCTTTCTTGACGGGAGGTTCGGTCTTTTCGGGCGCGGGAGTTGCCGTAGGCGCTGCCTTCGCCGGTTCCTTCGCCGGCGCTTTCGGCGACTTGGGGGCCTTGGCCTTGACCTTGGCTTTGGCCTCGCCGGACACAGCCGCGGCCGTCGTCACGGCTTTCCCGGCTGCCTTTTTGGCTGGCGCGGGTGCGGCGGTCATATCGGGTTGGTCCTTGGCTTTTTTTTCGGGTTTATCTTTAGGCATGGTCCTGCGGACGGCAGTAAATTAATTTTGCGGGGATGTCTGTAAATTGCGGGCTTTTTGATGAATTTCAGCGACCAGCGCGGGATCGAGATCGGGCGCGGCGCTGACCAGGTCCTCGGCCTCGACTTCGGCGACGCCCTCCACGCTGAGAAATCCGGCGCGGACGATCTTTTCGGCCACCTCGGCTTCGATCTGCAAAGTCTGCGCGAGCGCTTCCGTGGCCTTGGCCAGCTTTTGCTCGAAACCGAGCGCGGCCACTTCCTCTTCCTTCTTCACGTCGATTTCCCATCCCGTCAGCTTCTGGGTCAGGCGCGCGTTCTGGCCGCGGCGGCCGATGGCCAGGGAAAGGTTCTCCTCATCGACCAGGACGGTGACCTTGTGGGCCGCTTCGTCGACCTCGAGGGTCTTGAGCTTGGCCGGTTTGAGCGCCTCGACGACGAGTTCGCGGATGTTGGCCGACCACTTGAAGAGATCGACCTTCTCGTTGTTCAACTCGCGCACGATGTTCTTGACCCGAGCCCCGCGCATCCCGACGCACGCGCCGACCGGATCGACCTTTTCGTTGGCGGACCAGACCGCGATCTTCGTGCGGTAGCCGGCCTCGCGCGCCATCGCCTTGATCTCGATGGTCTTGTCGTTGAGTTCGCTCACCTCGAGCTCGAACAGCTTCCTCACGAAATTGGGATGGCTGCGGGAAAGGATGATTTCCGGCCCGCGCGGCGTGTTCTCCACCGCGAGCACATAGGCGCGGATGCGTTCGCCCGGCGTGTATTCCTCGGTCGGGACGCGCTCGCGGGCGGGCATGACGGCCTCGAACTTTCCTAAATCTATAATAACGTCGGAACGCTCGAAACGGCGCACCGTGCCGGTGACGATCGCCCCCATGCGGTCCTTGAATTCCTCGAAGATCATCGTGCGCTCGTGGCCGCGCAGGGTCTGGGCCAGCGCCTGCTTGAAGACCTGGGCGGCGATGCGTCCGAGATCCTTCGTGTTGACGTCCACCTCGACCGTGTCGCCGAGGACGGCGTCGGGCTTGATCTGGCGGGCCTTGGGCAGGCTGATTTCGTCGTGCGCCTGCGTGACTTTTTCCACCACGAGCAGGCGGGCGATGGCCGTGATCTTGGCGGTCTTCGGGTCGAGCGCCACGGTCAGGTCGCGGGCCGGGCCGAAACTCTTGCGCGCCGCGGCAAGCAGCGCCGCCTGCACCGCATCCAGCAGAAGCTCGCGTTTGATCCCGCGCTCCTTCTCCATGTAATCCAGCATCGCAATAAATTCTTGGCTCATAACAATTTCCAGTCTTTTCCGGTCAACAACCCGCGATGGGGAAAAAAAACGGCGGGAAACCCGTTAAGGCTCCCACCGCAGGCGCGGACCGAAAAGGGAAGACTACCTCGCGCGGAAGAGGGGTCAAGAGGAAAAGGTGGGGCGATTGCCCTTGCGCGCGGAAATCTCTGTTTATTCCGCGCAAGTCGCGTCTCTAACCTGCTGGGGAGGATGAAATCGGTACGGCAAGATTTCTTGCAGACTGCCACGGGTGGCTGTCTATCCGGTGGATTCCTTTGGTTGGCGGGGACAAATGCTGGATGGGGGAGGGACCGTGCATTGGGACGTCCGGATGGATGGAGGCAAGCCGTTCGCACACGGCCTCTGTACTCGAAGAAGCTTGCGAGTTGGGAACGAGCAAGATGGAATCGCCGAAGGCGATCCCGTAGGGCAAGGGTGAGCGGGAGCGAACCGAGTCAACCGGTGCGGCCTTATTTTTTGCTTAGTTGGCATCTCGTCAGCTATTGGTTGTCACATTTTCCCATTCCCCTGCGCTGCGCCGCATCAGTAGCGGGCTAATGAGTATTCTGCGCACCTGGAGCTTTCAGGTCATATTTAAGCTCTTGGACTCGCGTCGAAGTAAACATCAAGATACAAGTTGACACTATCGATGCAACGACGAGGAAGGTCACTAATTTTGGGAAGCTTCGCTGCATAACACAGATAACGATGATCAGCAAAATGTCGGCGAAGAGCCAAATTACTTGGGAGATAAGTAGCGATTCTTGGTACTGACAGGCACTGATGACGACCGATGTTACAACGCAAATAAAAAAAATGGTGAGCGTAAGCTTAAAGAAGCTACCTGCGACCGCTGGCGGAACTCTGAATAAATTCGTCATTGGCGATTAGTGAAAGGGGTCAAATCTTGACACTTGACATGTTTCTTTCAGAACCAATTTTTAGAGTCTCGTTTTTATGGCATCTTTTCAAGGCAGATATTTGTGTCAAGTGTCAAGAGTTGACCCCTATCACACTTTTCATTTCCTGTTAGAGAATAAACTATATATCGAATAAACTAATAATGAAAGTACTGTGCATGTGAAAATGTCCTGGACAATCCTTATTATAAATATTTCAACCATCGGTCGGGGTACAGCAGAGGGCTCAAGCTTCAAGCCAGTGAGAGCCGCGACAATGTCTATCGCAAAAAAGCTAATACTATTAAGCATGGCGAATGGCAGGTCCAAAAAAAATAAGAGGATAGATAGCGCTTGACTACTTGTTACGGGCTCTGTGCCTTCGGTGTCCAGAGAATCGCCCAGAAAGAGTGTGGCTAAATCCAGCATAATGAATGCCGAGCATACTAAAACATACTTAAATATTGTTTTCAAGCGAAGAAAAGTGTGCGAGAAAGGGAAAAAGGAGAGGCATCTTTCTCATTCTCGGCGCTACGGCGTCACCGACGGATTCTTAATATAGATGACCCCCTCGCCCGGAGGAACCATGAAATAGACGGTGCGATTGTCCGACGACATCGGGGACGTCCACGTGCCCTCCACGGTCACCCATTCGCCGGGCTTGAGTTTAGCCGTCTGCTCATAATACTCCGGCAGGGAGCGAATCATGAAATCGGTATTGGGCATGGGACCGTCCGATTGATAATCGCTGGCATGATTGCTCCGCTTGAAGTCGATGGAGGCATAGACCTGCACCTTGAAATGCAGCTTGCCGGGCACGTCCCGCGTCTGGAATTCCTGATAGACGTCGCGCGCCTGCCCTTTCGACAACGCCACCCGGATGACCGGGACGGCCCCGGGATCGTTTTCGGAGCCCTCCGTGCCGTCGGGCTTGAGGAAGGCCGCCTGACCGTCGCCGCGCCAAAGCTGAGAGCCCTCCTTGAAGTCGGCATTTTTGAGGTAATTGTCGCACAGCGCCAGGGACGCCATTCCCAGCAGCAGGCCGACCGTCAGAATAAGGGGCGACAGGGAACGCATGGGCCGAATCGTACCGCCCTTCCGGGAAGAATCAATGCCGCAAAAGATGACGAACGCGCCTCCTTCGCTTATGCTGCCCCAATGCGCGTCGAGATCGTCAACACGGGGACGGAACTGCTGCTGGGCCGGGTCGCCAATACGCACCTGGGCTTCCTCGCGCAAAGCCTCCTCGGCCTGGGCCTGCGCGTGGAGCGGCAGACAACGGTGCCCGACGGCGCGGCGATCGCCGAGGCGCTGGACGAAGCGATGGCGCGGGCCGATCTGGTCATCGTGACGGGCGGACTCGGCCCGACCTCCGACGACATCACGCGCGACGCGGCGGCGGCGGCGTTCGGACGGAAGTTGATTTTTCACCCGGAGATTCTCGACGGCATCGCGGCGAAGTTCGCCAGGCGCAACCTTGCCATGAACGATCTCCAGCGCCCGCAGGCCCTGGTGCCCGAGGGCGGCGTGGTGCTCGATAATCCGAACGGGACGGCGCCGGGCCTGATCCTGTCGAACGAGAAGACGGTCGCGGTCCTCCTGCCGGGACCGCCCGGCGAGTTGCGCCCGATGTGGACCGACGACGTGCTGCCCTGGTTGCGGAAAAAATTCGCCCATTCGCTGGTCCCGGTGCACGAGGCGACGCTGCGCATCCTGGGCATGGGCGAGACGCGGGTGCAAAGCCTGGTGGAGAACGCGGTGAAGGCGCTCGGACCGGTCGAGATCGGCTATTGCGCGCGTCCCGGCGAAGTCGATCTGCGGCTGATCGCGCCGGACGAAAATCTCGTGCGGCAAGCCGCCGCTCTGGCGCGAGGAAAATTGGGCGACGCGATCTATGCCGAGGGAAGCGAGACGATGGAGCAGGTCGTCGTGCGGCTGGCCCGCGCCGCCGGGAAAACTGTCGCGGCGGCGGAATCGTGCACGGGCGGGTTGGTCGCGAACCGGATCACCAACGTGCCGCATAGCTCGGAGATGTTCCGCTATGGCTGGGTGACCTACGCGAATGAGGCGAAGATGACCGAACTCGGCGTGCCCGCCGGGCTGCTGGAAATGCACGGCGCGGTCAGCGCGGAGGTCGCGCAGGCGATGGCCGGGGGAGCGTTGCGCGGGAGCGGGGCCGACCTCGCCGTGGCGGTGACGGGCATCGCCGGACCAACCGGAGGGACGCTCGAAAAGCCGGTGGGTCTGGTCTATTTCGCCCTCGTCTCCACGACTGGAAAAACGGAGGTGATGGAACGAAAGCTATTGCCGGTGCGCGAGACCTTCAAATACATGGCCTCGCAAATCGCGCTCGATTTGGTGAGACGGGCGCTGGTTTGATTTTAAAACCGTCATCCTGAGCTTGTCGAAGGATCTCTAACTATTTTGCGAGGCAGGCGCGTTTTGAGGGAATAGCGAGAGGTCCTTCGACAAGCTCAGGATGACATTCTAAAAAATCAGCATTGCCGTGGGAGCGGCGGACGTGTAGTCAAAACGTCTCCGGCAAATTTGTATAAAATAATGCTTGTACGCTTGTATAATTAGAGTAAACCCATCTCACTATGGCTGCAAAATCCGAGGCGAAACCACCCGAACTCAAGAGCGAACCCAAGGCCGACAACAAGGCCCAGGCGGCGCGGGACAAAAATCTCGAACTGGCCCTGCAAGCCATCGCGAAGGAATACGGCGAAGGCTCGATCATGCGGCTCGGCGACGCAAACTCCAGGCTGAACATAGAAGTCATTCCGACCGGCTCCATCGCCATCGACACGGCGCTCGGCGTGGGCGGCTTTCCGCGCGGACGCATCATCGAGATTTTCGGCCCGGAATCATCCGGCAAAACGACGCTGACCCTGACCGTGGTCGCCCAGGCGCAGCGGGCGGGCGGCGTGGCGGCGTTCATCGACGTGGAGCACGCGCTCGATCCTTCCTACGCGCGCAAGCTCGGCGTGAATATGAACGAACTGCTCGTCTCGCAGCCCGACTCGGGCGAGGAGGCGCTGACCATCGCCGAGACGCTGATCAAGTCGAACGCGGTCGATGTCGTCGTGCTCGATTCGGTCGCGGCGCTGATCACCAAGGCGGAACTCGAAGGCCAGATGGGCGACGTGACCATGGGCGCGCAGGCGCGGCTGATGAGCCAGGCGATGCGCAAGCTGACCTCCTTCATCAGCAAATCGAAAACCTGCGCGATTTTCACCAACCAGATCCGCGAGAAAATCGGCGTGATGTTCGGCAATCCCGAAACGACGCCGGGCGGCAAGGCGCTCAAATTTTATTCCTCGGTGCGCATCGACATCCGGCGCATCGCGGCGATCAAGACGCCGGACGGCACCGTGCTGGGCAATCGCACCCGGGTGAAGATCGTGAAGAACAAGGTCGCGCCGCCGTTCCGCGAGGCCGAGTTCGACATCATGTACAACGAGGGCATCTCGAGGGAAGGCTCGCTGCTCGATCTGGCGATTGAATTGAGCGTGGTCGACAAGAAGGGCGCATGGCTTTACTTCGAGGGCGCGCAGGTGGCCCAGGGCCGCGACGCCGCCAAGGAAGAACTCAAGCGGAACAGGGAACTTTACGGCAAGATCGAGAAGGCCACGCTGGCCAAGCTCAAGGGCGGCGAAGCCCCGGAAAGCATCGGATCAAGCGTCGCACCGTAAAATTCATTAGCCGCAAAAGAACGCAGAGATTTAGCGGCGGTCTATGAACCGTCGCTGAATTTCCCCTCGTTCCCAAGTTTTACTTGGGAACGCGCTTGCTGAGGCAATTTCATTGCCGATCTGCGCGCGACAACAATTTGAGTCAGCGCGAAATAAAATTTCGCGGGGAACAGGAGGCGTTCCCAAGTGCAACTTGGGAACGAGGGAAGGCAGGCTGAACTGATCCTGCCACACGAGTGTGCGACAAGCTCAGAATGACGGATCGCTTTTTTGCGTTCTTTGTGTTCTTTCGGGGCTAAACCTTCATTTCCTCGCAATGGATGGGGCGTTGCGCGGCCATTTGCAGCATGTCGCTCTTCATCTCGAACATGACGCGCTCGGCGTTCCAGGTTCCGGCGGGCTGGACGCGGATGAGGATGGCCTCCTTCGTTGCGCAGGCTTCGACCCGCGCGATCTTTCCCGCATGGGTGCGGTCGAGCGCGTCGGCGACGCGCAGGATGCCGCCCAGGATCATGACCGATTTTTGCGCGGCGGTCTTCAAGGCGTGGAACTCGGCGTGGTCGGGTTGCGGAGGAGCCTTGCGATGATAGCGGGCGATCTCGGCAACAACGGACATCTCCTCCGGCGTCAGAGTTTTCCACGCATATTCCCGGATGAGCCGCGCGGACCATTTGTGATGGCCCCCGCCGTCGGGAGTTCGCGACCAGCCGATGTCATGCAGCAGCGCGGCGCTGTGCAGAAGTTCGCGCGATCGCGGGCCCAAATTGTGCCACGGGCGCAGGCCGTCGAAGATTTGCAAAGCCAGCGCGGTGACATGGTCGGAGTGGCCCGGCTCCTCGTCGTAACGGGCGCGCAGGGCGAGGCTTTCCCGGGCAAGGGCGTCCATAACTTCAGTCGGTCGCGCGGGCTTTGGCCGGATGACGTCCCGGCGTTTGCGCGGCGGAACCTGGCTCACACTCGCGGATCGCCGCGGTCAACACGCCGTAGCGCAGGCCGCGAACGCTGACATGCAGCCGGCGCGCGCCGAGCACTTCCATGGTGGCGAGCACGACCGCCGTGCCGGGGATGATGAGGTCGGCGCGTTTGGCCGGCAGGCCGGGCAGGGCGCGGAGCTGCTCCAGCGTGCGTCCGGTGAAGCTCCCTAGCAGATCGCGAACCTGCCCGACGGTCAGCGAGGCGTGGTCGATTTTTTGCGGGTCGAAGACGGCCAGTTTTTTGTGGATCGCGACGAGGCAGGTGATCGTTCCGCCGGTGCCGACGAGGCGGCGCGATCCGAGGGAGTAGTGGGCCAGCGGATGGGCGATTTGCCCGCGGATCGTTTCGACCAGCAGGGCGGCGGTGTCGGGCGCCACCGGGTACTCGTGCAGGAACCGTTCGCGCAGGCGCACCGCGCCGAGGGGCAGGCTGATCCGCTTTTCCATTTTGCCGTGGCGGCCCTGCACCCACTCCGCGCTGCCGCCGCCGATGTCGTGAATGAAGATGTCCCTGCCGCGCCAATGGGGGTCGGCGGTCACTCCGGCGAAAATGGTTTCGGCTTCCTCGACGCCGGAAAGGAGGCGCACCGGGAAGCCGAGGACTGCCCTCGCGGCGCGGAGAAACTCGCGGCGGTTGCGGCTGTCGCGCACGGCGCTGGTGGCCACGGCGCGGAAATGCCCGACGCCCCATTCGTCAGCCTGGGCGCGGAGTTGGCGCAGGGCGTCGAGCGTGCGCGCGATGGCCTCGGGGCGCAGCTCGCAGGTGTCGATCAGGTGTTCGGCCAGCCGGGTGCTGACGCTTTCCTCATGCAGAACGCGGACGCCCCGGGCGCTCGTCTCCGCCATGACGCACTTGATGGAATTGCTGCCGAGATCGAAGACGGCGTAACGCATGGAGAATTTTTGACGGAATTAACGGAATTTTTGAGGGGGAAAAGACAGGAGACAATTTTGACAGGATTAACAAGATTAACAGGATTTTGAAGGGAGACAGGGGAATTGAGAGATGAAGGACATGAGGCCCGATGAAGGAACTTCCCAATCTTGTCAATCGTGTTAATCCCGTCCAAAAAACTCTCCCAGCCTTCCTCCGTAATTTCGTTAATTCCGTTAATTCCGTCAAAAAAAGTGGTTTACCATCTTTCGACGATGGACTGAAGCTCGCCGATGAGGGCGTCGATTTTCTTCAGGTCTTTGCGCCGTCCCCTTTCGGGATTGATCTGGAGGAGGGCGATCCGTTTGAGGACGGCGTGCAGTTCCTTCAATTCCCGGCGCGAAAGGCCCGGTTCGGCCTGCTTCTTTTCCAGGGTGCGGATCAACTCGGCGATTTCGCGATGGAGCCGGGCGAGGTAATTGCGGGCCACTTCATCCAGCAGTCCGTTGACCAGCAAAAGCTGTTGCCGGGCCACGGCGCCAAGCGCCTTGGGCGCCCGGGATTTCGTGACGGGGAGCTTTTTGGCGACGGGCATGGCATGAGTGATGAGGCCAGAACGCGGGCTTGGTGGCGATTCAAATCTCTCGTGACAAGCGCGAGATGGCTAAGTCATGCTATAGTCCTCTTATGGAGATGGACACACCGGAGTTGCAAACGGCTAGGGAACGGCGGGAAGAAGTCAGGCAGTTTTCCGTCTTTATGGAGAACAAGGTGGGGCGGCTGCTCGATATGGTGAAGATGTTTTCCCAGGCGCAGGTGCATGTCGTCGCGCTGAGCATTCTCGACACGGTGGACGCGGCCATCGTGCGGCTGGTGACGGACGATCCCGACAAGGCCCGCGCGCTGTTCCAGGAGCACGGGCTGGCTTTCACCGAAGTGCCGCTGATCGTGGTGGAACTTACCAGCAGCGCGGACGATTTGAAGGCGGTGCTGACGGCGCTCCTGCAGGCGGAGTGCAACATCCATTCCGCCTACTCGCTGCTGACGCGTCCGCGCGGCAAGGCGGCGCTCGCGCTTCATGTGGAGGACGGCGAGTGCGCCTGTTCCGTGCTCCAGGCCAACCAGTTCAAGCTGCTGACGCAAAGGGATATTAGCAGGTAATGGCAGCAACCCCGAAGGGGCGAACCAAGCCCAGCCCAGGGCAACGCCCTGGGGAAATGTTACGCAACGAACAAAGCCCTGAAAGGGCGTCCTAAAATGAGGCGAAGAGTTAGACCGCCCCTTCAGGGCTTCCCCTATATGTTGCCTGTAACCCAGGGCGTTGCCCTGGGCTGGAGTTGAGACGCCCCGTTGGGGCTTAAACCTATTTTCACTCGCGCTTATTTGTGTAGGATATAGCCATGTATAAACACGTCGTCATCACCGGCGGGGCCGGATTTGTGGGGTCGAACCTGGTCCACGAAATGGCCAAGCGCCATCCCGAAGCCGATTTGACCGTGGTGGATGATTTCCGCTCCGGCTATTTCAAGAATCTCGAGGGCTTCAAGGGCGACGTCATCGCGGGCGACCTGGCGCAACTCGACCTGAAGCATTATTTCGGCGGGCGCAAGGTCGACCTCGTCTTCCATCTCGCCTCGATCACCGACACGACCGACCACAACCAGTTCCGGCAGGTGCACGACAACGTCGAGTCGTGGCGCAACCTCCTCAACTACTTCGAGGGCCGCAAAACGAGGCTGGTTTACGCGTCGTCCGCCGCCACGTATGGAATCGCCGCCGGCGTGAACAAGGTCGATCAGGCGCCGAAGCCGGCGAACATCTACGCGTTTTCCAAAGTGCAACTCGACAACCT
>Ga0182030_10026273_pt1 | contig 10546 bp, 5 predicted proteins | sample 812S3MmetaG_FD_121299 | JGI IMG/M metagenome (GOLD analysis project Ga0182030, IMG submission 121299) | Permafrost microbial communities from Stordalen Mire, Sweden - 812S3M metaG (Illumina Assembly) | ecosystem: Environmental > Terrestrial > Soil > Wetlands > Permafrost | place: Sweden... | reverse complement strand
GTTAAGTGCTGCCGATTCCTGATCTCTTTTGGTAGAAGAACGGTCTAGTTATGGCTCAGGACAAAATCCGGGCGCTATCAACAGGTCACCGATATTCCATGACATCAGGAGTCCAGAGTCTCGACCCGGCAGGCAAGAGTGCCTGCGCCACGAGCACCGGCTCACCTCAATTTCCGCGACACCACCGCTATAATGCAGCGCAGTCACGAATGGACGTTGTAAGTTGCGTCCACCCGTGGCTACCCTGTTTATTCCGACTTCACGGACCCGACGGGGGGCCGCTTCGACTCTGTCTCCCCTCGCCTAGAACGTCAGCCGCATGGAGAACTGAACGTGCCGCTCAGTACCTACTGCCGCGCCGGTGATCGTTCCGAAGTTACCGTTCCCCCCGTAAATCTTGGAATCTCCAAGACTAGCGTCTGGGTTATTGAGTATCGCGAAGTTGCTCAGATTGAGAGCTTCCGCGCGGACCTGGAGGCCAAACCGTTCGGTAATCCGGAACGCTTTGAAGACCGAGAAGTCCATCGTCTTAGTCGGCGGACCGGTAAGTGTCTGGAGTCCAACGTCGCCGCCGGTGGCGATACCCGCCGCCTGGTTCGAATATGCCACCACATAATTGGCGGTATTGAACCATTCGGCGGTGCTGCGCCCTCCCGCGGGTGCCGCATTCCCGTTGCCGGCGAAGCCGCTGGCATAGTCCGGCATGCACTTGCTCCACACCCCGTGGCAACTGGTGCCCGACATAGTAAACGCATCGCCGGTTCGCGCCGTAAAGATGCCGTTGAACTGCCATCCGCCCACCACCGCGTCGGCCACCTTATTCATGCTGTTGCCGAAATGCCGGCCGCGGCCAAACGGCAGTTCCCAGGTGAATGCGCTGGTCAAGCTGTGCCGGATGTCCCACGATGCGCTGGAGTACGACTTCGTATAGTTAGTTTGATCGAGGATCGAGGTGTCACCGCTCAGCGGCGTGTTGCCGTCGGCCAAGGCATGACTCCAGACATACGAGGTCAGGAGTTGGAACCCATGGCTGAATCGCCGTTCCAACTTCACCGAACCCGCCGCGTACCGGCCGATACCGAAGGAAGAGGTCATCGAAAGGCCGTTACCAACCGACTGGCAAGTAGAGCAAGCCGGCTGGATTTCCTGCAAACTGGCCGAGCTGATCGCTGTGTTAAACGTGCCCAGATTCGGGTACGGATCGGAATTCCAGAGAATCACCTGGTGCGATTGGTGATTGCCCTCGTATCCCAATTCGAGAGTCATGTTCGGCGTGATCTCGCGCTGGAAGATGAAGTTCCACTTATGCACCAGCGGATTTCTAAAGTCCGGCTGCACCCCGCGCATCGAAACGCCGGCGTTGAGGGTGAACGGACTGGCAGGATATCCACCCGCGAAGCCGCCCGGCATGAAGTCGCAATTGAAGCACTGCGATTGGTTAATCCCGACATAGGAGCTGTTGCCCTGGTAGCGCGACAGGTTCACAGTTTCATTGAACGGCACGCCTTCACCGCGGTTGGGGCTTCCGCCCTGATTTTCTTCACCGCCGTAGAACATTCCGTAGCCGATGCGCAACACGTTCTTGTTGCCGATCCGATAGGCAGCGCCGATACGCGGACCGAAATCGAATTTATCCCATGGCACCATGTAATTTGAGACGTGGCAGCGATCCACCGTCACCGTGGGGAACAGAGTGCCGAAGTTCGGAGGCAAAGGCGCATTGCAATTGCCGCCCTGCGGGATGTACAAAGTGTTGTTCTGCAGATTGTAGTTCGCCTGCCGGCCCCACTGCTCGCCGATGGGCGACCACAACTCGTAACGGACACCCAGGTTGATCGTCAGTCGCGAACTTACCTTCCAGTCGTCTTGCGCGTAACCCGCGTAAGCCACTTTCTGCGAGGAGACGAAGTTGGTGGTGGAGATGGCACCGCTGTCTACCTGGCCGAGCAACGCGGACGCCATGGAATCGCCGGTCAAACTGCTGACGCTCGATCCGTTCGAGGAAGCGTTGCCCGACGGGAACGCGGTTTCATTCTGACTGAATCCGATATTGCCGTGCGGGTCGGGAACCTGGAAGAACGGGAACTTCACCGAACGGAACTCGACACCGAACTTGTAGGCATGGGCGCCTTTGCTGAGCGCCACGTTCTGCACCAAGTCCCAAACGTTGTTGTACTCCTTGGTGGGAACCCAGTCGGTGGCACCAACCGTCGGATACCCGTTGCCAAAGCCGATCTGCGGCAGTCCGCCGTTGTTGGCGGCGGCGGTCGTCGGGTCGTAACCGCCGATGCCGAATGTCTTAAACAGGTCGGTGCCGGGGTTCGCACCGATGCGGGAAGTTACCAGGCGGGTGAAGCCGACGCGGCTCTCGGTGACCAGTGACGGGCTCCAGGTGCGCGTATAGCTCATCTGGCCGTTGCGGCTGAGATCGATCTCGCCGGATCCGTTGAACCCCGTGTCGTCAAGCGCGCTCGGCAGCGGGGAACCGTCGGTCTTGGAGGTATCGGACCAGCTCAACGACCCGAAGAGAATGTCCTTGTCGCTCAGACGATAGTCCACGCGGGCGTCGCCCTGATCCTGGTTCAAACCGCCGCTCGTGTTGTAGTAATAGTCGTTGGTGGGCGCGTTGCCGGTGATGATGCTCTGATTGGTGCTTGGATAAAGCTGCATGATCTTCGCCCAAGCCGGATCGAATCGCGTTGCCGGAATGATGTTCCCGGGGAACGCAGTGCGCGATACCGGGATTTGGAATCCGGCGGAATTCGTCTGGTAAGTGGTCGACGCCGGATCGTAGATCATGCCCTTGGCGAAGCCGATCGCTTGCCCATTGACGTCGGTCCCCGTGTAGGCTGCTCCCAGGAGGCTCGAAAAATCGCCATTCTTCATCGCAGCGGTGGGGATGGTGGTGTATCCCGAGTAGCCCAGGTTCGGTACGGAACCGCCGGAGTCCGCGATGCGGGTGCCCTGGTAGTCGCCGAAGATGAATAGCTTGTTCTTGACGATTGGACCGCCGGCCGTCGCTCCGAACTGGTTCTGACGGAACGGTCCGCGGGGAACGCCCGCTCGGTTGTTGGACCAGGTATTGGCGTCCAGGTCGCGGTTTTGCAGGTATTCGAAGAGGCTGCCGTGCAGTGAATTTGTGCCGGACTTCAGAGTTACGTCAATCACGCCGCCAGCGGCGCGCCCGTATTCGGCGCTGTAACCGTTGGTCTGAATGTTGACTTCGCTCACCGCGTCAATCGCGGGCCCGATGGCGTACGAAGTCTGATTCAGGAAGTCGATGGTGTTGATGTTGTTGTCCACACCGTTCAGCAGGAAGTTGTTCTGGCCGTTGGAACGTACGCCGTTTGCGGAGAAGCCGCCATTAGCGGAATCGCGCGCCCCAGGCTCGGCCGGCAGGACGCCCGGCGACAAGCGGGCGAGGTACGTCAAATTGCGGGTTCCGCCCAACGGTACATCTTCCACCATCTTGGTTGCGAGCGCCGCGCCTACCTGCGTACTTTCGGTCTGTAGCAGTTCCGCTGACGCTTCCACATTGACAGTCTGGTCGACGTTGCCGACCGTGAGCGCAATGGTGACACCAGTGCGTTCGCCGGCTGTCAGAATGACCCCATTCTGTTCGGAGGTCTTAAAGCCAGGCGCCGACACGGTGATGCTGTAAGTGGACGGTTTCAATGCGGGACGGACAAATTCACCCAAGCTGTTGGTTAGGGTGGAATACACTTGGCCGGTGCCAACTTCTGTGATTGTTACTTTCGCGTTCGGTACCACGCCGCCCGAGGGGTCGGTGATTGTACCTGCGAGGGTGGCGAGATCGCGTTGCGCAAACAATGCGCACGCAGAAACCAAAACGAGCAGGGCTGTTCGTAGCCCACAGAGTCGATACATTTACCCCTCCTCCTGCCGACAGGGCAGGCCAGATCTTGAGGGATAGTATCATCAACGAAACGTTAAAGCAATACAAATTCGCGCAAAAAGTAAACGCTTTCGGCCTCCTTTCGCGCTAAAGCTTGCGATGCCGCGGAGGCCCAACGTCGATGTGGTTCTACGCGCAGAACCGGCGTAGAATCAGGATCTAATGTCTGTCGTGTCGCGCTCTGCGCTGCTGCTGTCGGTGGGGTTGTCCGGTTTACTGGCGCAAACCCTGTCTGCGCCCCCTTCCGCAACTGTTTACACAGATTCGAAGCGCTGCGCGGAGTGCCATAGGGAGATCGCCGCGAGCTACGCACGCACCGGAATGGCCCGGTCATTCTACATACCCGCGTCGGTTAACAAGAGTAACGGCTACTCCGGTAATCCCGAATACTACCACGCTGTTTCCGATAGCCACTATTCCATGACCGTCCGCGATGGGCAGTACTTCCAACGGCGCTGGCAACTCGACGCGTCTGGCAAAGAGATCAACGTCGAAGAACTTTCGGTCGACTATGTCATGGGGTCGGGGAACCATGCCCGCTCTTATCTCCACCGCACGGAGCGCGGCATGCTGATCGAGTTACCGCTCGGTTGGTACCCTGATAAAGGCGGAGAGTGGGGCATGGTGCCGGGGTCCGATACCGCGCATCCGCAAACCCGCAGGTTCGTCTCCTACAAGTGCATGTTCTGCCATAACGGCTACCCGAATATTCCAGCGGCCAATCAAGCTCCCGGCAGCGATCCGGTTTTCACCGGCGCGCTTCCGGAAGGAATCGATTGCCAGCGCTGCCACGGACCGGGAGCCGAACATGTACGGACCGCCGGCCGGGCCGCCATCGTCAATCCCGCGAAGCTCAACCCCGAACGGCGCATGGAAGTGTGCCTGCAGTGCCATCTGGAGACCACCAGCGGCCGCATTCCGGCGGTGTTGCAGGCGTTCGACCGGGGCACATTTTCCTACATCCCCGGCCAGCCCTTGGCCGACTTCGCGATCTCATTCGACCACGCACCGGGCACCGGACACGACGGGAAATTCGAGGCGGTGAGTTCGGTCTACAGGCTGCGGCAATCGCGCTGCTTCCAGGAGAGCGCGGGCAAACTGGAATGCGCCACGTGTCACGATCCGCACAACATACCCCGCGGCGAGGAGGCGTTGCGCAAATACTCCAGCGTCTGTCTGCAATGCCACACGTCCGGGCATCCCGCGGGAGTAGCCGCGACGGCGGCCGATTGCATCACCTGCCACATGCCCAAGCGCCGTGTGGATGACGCACCGCACGTCATCATGACCGACCATTCGATTCAGCGCCGCGCGCCCGCCAACGCACTCGCCGAATTCCCTGAGCGCCCGGCAGAAGAGTATCGCGGCCCGGTGGTGCCCTACTACCCTGCCCCGTTCGCCAATACGCCTCGCAACGATTTGTACCGCGCGGTGGCTCAGGTCGGACTGGGAAATAACGTGGCGGTGGGCCTGCCAGTGCTGGCGCGACTGATCGAGCAGATCAAGCCGCGCGAGCCGGAGTTCTACATGGTGCTCGGCGACGGCTGGAAGATGGCGGGCAATCTACAGGAAGCGGCTAAGGCCTACCGCCAGGCATTGCAGATCGCGCCTGATTCCATGCGCGCGATGCGTGCCCTGGCCGCGGTGGATGCGGAGCACGCCGAGCAGATCCTCGCACAGGCGGTGGAACTGGCGCCGAACGATGCGGAGTCGTGGTTTCGATACGGCGTGCTGACGTCTTCGGCGGGGCGCATTCAGAAGGCCATCGATCTCGACCCGTGGTTGCCGGATCAATCGCGCAGACTGGCGGAACTGACTCACTCGGAGGCGGCGCTCACGGACGCGCTGCGCACCGATCCTTTCGACGACGCCGCCTGGGATCTCGGCGGACGAATTCTCGGCGAGAAGGGAAAGCTGTCGGACGCGTTTTTCGATTTCGAGCGCGCCGTGAAGCTCAATCCGTCCGGCCGCTATCTCTACGACTACGCGCTGGCCCTGGTACGCGCAGACCGTTTCGATGAGGCGCAGGCAAGAGCTGAGATGTCCGTGCGGGCGGACAGCACTCTCGCGGATTCGCACGAACTCCTAGGCGGCCTGTACGCCCGCAAGAGACAGTTGGCGGACGCCGCGAGGGAGTACACGGCGGCGCTCGCGCTCAGTCGGGGATCGCTCACGCTCAATGCCGGATCGCCCGTGGTCAATGCCGGATCGCCCGCGCTCAATCCCGGATCGGCGCGCCTCGAACTTAGGCTCGGCACAGTGCTCGCAGCGGCGGGAGACAAGGCCGGCGCGTCGGCACATTTGCGCGAGGCGGCTCAGGCGAGCGACGCGGCTATCGCGCGAGAGGCAGAGCAAGCGCTCCGCGAGTTGGGAATCCGATAATAATGCGTCCGCTCATTCTGGTGCTGATGTTCGCAGCCGCGGTGGAAACTCCGAGCGTCCACTTCATCGACATCGCCGCGCAGTCGGGTCTGACGGTGGCCAATACGTTCGGCGGTAAAGACAAGAAGGAGTCGATCCTCGAGAGCACCGGCACCGGCGTGGCGATTTTCGATTACGACGGCGACGGCGCCAACGATATCTTTATCGCTAACGGTCCGCCATCGCGCTCGGAACTTTACAGGAACGATGGCAGCGGGCACTTCACCGAAGTGGGCCAACAGGCAGGCTTGACGCATACGGGATGGGCGCAGGCGGCGTGTGTGGGAGACATCGACAACGACGGGCATCCAGATCTCTTTGTCACTTACTACGGCCATAACATCCTTTACCGCAATCTCGGCAACGGAAAGTTCGAAGACATCACGGCGCGCGCGGGATTGCCGGTGACCGGGACGCGCTGGGGATCGGGCTGCGCCTTCCTCGACTACGACCGTGACGGCCTGCTCGATATCTTTGTGGCAAACTACGTGGATCTGGATGCGTCGAACGTGCCTAAGCCGGGCAGCAGCAAGAACTGCGAGTGGAAAGGACTACCTGTTTGGTGCGGGCCGCACGGTCTGCCGCCGGCGCACAATGCGCTCTTCCACAACAACGGCGACGGCACGTTCACCGACGTTTCCGAAAAGGCCGGCATCCTGGCGCCAGGTCCGCGATACGGCCTGGGCGCAGTCACGGCGGACTTCGACAACGACGGCTGGCCCGACATCTATGTCGCGTGCGACCAGACGCCGAGCCTGCTCTATCGCAACCGACACGACGGGACATTTGAAGAGCGCGGAGACGCGGCGGGCGTGGCCTATAACGCCGACGGAGCGCTCCAGGCCGGCATGGGAATCGCGGTCGCGGACTACGACGGCAATGGCTTTCTCGATATCGCCAAGACGAACTTTTCGGGCGACCGGCCATCGCTGTTCAAGAACGAAGACGGCAAATTCTTCGAGGACGTCTCGGAGATGGCCGGCTTGGGCCGCAATCAACTCCTGGGATGGGGCATCGCCTTTCTCGATGTGGACGAAGACGGCTGGCCCGACCTGGTGATGGCGAACGGCCACGTCTATCCGGAGATCGATCGCTCGCCCATAGGCGAGAGCTATCGCCAGAAGACGCTCCTCTATCGCAATCTGGGTAACGGCCGATTCGCGGATATCACGCAATCGGCGGGGCCGGGCTTCGCCCCGCGCAGGCCCTCGCGCGGGCTGGCCATCGGCGACCTGGATGGCGACGGCCGCCCCGAGATCGTCATCGTCAACATGAACGACAAGCCCACGCTGCTCAAGAACACCGGACCGCGGCAAAACGCGATTGCGATTTCGCTGACGGGCACGAAGTCGAACCGCAGCGCGATCGGCGCGCGCTGTACGGTGGAAGCGGGAGGCCGCAAGCAAATCGCCGAGGTGGTCAGCGGCGGCAGCTACTTCTCGCAGAATTCCTTCACGCTCTACTTCGGGCTGGGCAAATTGGCAAAGGTCGATCGCATCGACGTGCGCTGGCCGGCTGGTGAGACGCAAGTATGGATGGACGTCGCGGCGAATCGCACCATCGGACTTACGGAAGGTAGCGAGAAGGTGGCGAGCAAGTCTTGGGTGAAGCGGTAGGAGGCATGCTATTGAGATGGAGCTAATCTTCGAGATCCGGGACGCGGAGGAAGGCGGATATTATGCTCGCGCACTGGGCCACGCCATCTTCACGGAGGCGGACACTTGGGACGAGCTTCGCAAGAACGTCCTAGACGCGGTATCGCAGCACTTTGAAGAGGACGCTTCTCGCCCACGCCTGGTGCAACTGCACTACGTGAAGGACGAGCTGATTCCCGTCGAAGCCGCATGAAATTGCCTCGCGGCGTTTCTGGAGAGCGTCTGATTCGAGCCCTGTAGCGCCTCGGCTACCGCGTGCTCCGCCAAGCCGGGAGTCACGTTCGGCTACGGCATGAAGGACCTCCAGCTCACACGATCACGGTTCCGTGGCATGACTCGATGAAGACCGGCACACTTCACGGTATTCTCGCCGAGGTAGCGTCGGCGCGATCGATTACTGTCGAGTCGATGGTCGACTTGCTGTAGCTCCTCAACGCTCCCGGATGGCAAGCTGAAGGGGCGGCCTGAAAAGGCCGCCTGCAGCCAGGATTGGCTGCCACACAAGAGGGGGGAGACGGTCATCTGGGGGGCTCCTGCGACTGGATCAGCTTTGCGTGCTTCTCGCGCTCGGATTGGGCGGCTTCGTGTTTGCCGATGCGGTCGTAGTCGCGGGCGAGGCGGTAGTGGGTAGGCGCGTCGTTGGGCGCGAGTTGCGCGGCACGCTCGAATGCGGCGACGGCTTCGGGGAAGCGGTTGAGGCGATCGAGGACGGCGCCCATTTCGAAGTGCGCGGTGGCGTCGCGGGCGTCGAGCGAGATGGACTTTTCGATCAGATGCAGCGCGGTCTCGGGCTCGCGCGATTGGGCGTCGAGTGCTTTGGCGTGGAGCAGGTAAGCTTGGGCATTCGCGGGGTGCGCGGCTTGGTAAGCGGCGAACTTCTCGGTGACTCGGGGGAGTTGGTTGGGGATCTGGTCGAGAATCTTGCCGAGGAAGGTGTAGGGCTGCTCGGTCTCGGGTGCGACGTCGATGGTGCGGAGGAAGGCTTCGGCGGCATCGTCGAAGCGGCGGAGTCCGTAGCAGGCGACGCCGAGGGCGAGTTCCAGTTGCGCGTTCCTGGGCACGCGCGTGACGGACTCCTGAAGAATCGTGACGGCGTCGGCGAACTTCTGTTGGTCGAGGAGCGGCTTGGCGGCGGCGAAGTAGAAGTCGGCGGCTTTGGGCGCGGCGTATTTGACGGTGACGCGCGCGGCTTTCAGGAGCTGATCGGTTTCGGTGTAGTAAATGGTGAGTGCCTGGAGCACTACGGCGTCGTCGGGCGCAAGGGATGCGGCTTTGGCGGCGGCGTCCTCCGCGTCGGTGTTCCTGTGCTGGCGCCAATAGGTCTGGGAGAGCGCGACCCAGATGCGGCCGTCGCGGGGCGACGCTGCGCGGGCGGCCTCGAGATTGGTTTGCGCGGTGGCGAGGTCGCCCTGCTGCAAGGCGATGAGGCCGGCGCGGTAGGAATCATCCAAAGCGAAAGACGCGGCGAAGAGGAAGAGCGCGATCATGCGATTTGCGCGACGAGGCTGGCCAGATCGATGGGCGCGTCGGAGGTTTTGCCGGGTTCGAGTTGGGGCGCGATGGCGACGGCTTCGCCGTGACCTTCGAACCAGGCGAGGAAGGCGGACTGGTCGTAGCCGGAGAGGCGCTGTTGATTGATCCAGGTGTAGTAGGCGCCCATGTCGGCGTCGATGAGCGAGCCCTGCGGGTCGAGCTCCGGGGCGCGTTGGCGCTCGGCGAGGAGTTCGTTCATTTGCTTCTCGCGCTGGCGGGGTGCGTAGCGGGTAACGAGCGTCAGCGGTTGCGCGCGGCGGAGCGCTTCGCGCGCGGCCCACTGCACGAAGGTGGTGGAGAAGACTTGCGTGCCCGCGCCTTCGGTGAGGAGGCTGAGTTGGAAGCGCGTCAGCACGTTGTCGCCGCTAGCGCTGAGGCCGGCGTCTTCGGGCTTCAGTTGCGCGAGCATAGTGCGGAAGGCTTCGGGGTCGAAGACCGGAGCTTCGTAGGTCCGCTGCATGCGCGCTTGAATGGCGGCACGCACTGCGGCGAGGGCGCTGTAGGAGATCGACGTCAGGCTCGGCGCGGCGAGTGAAACGCCACCGTCGATGTACCAGTGGCCATAGGGCGCGGGATGCACTTCGGCGCGCGCCTTCGCCGCAGCGAGGAGGGCCGCGGTGTCGGCACGGTTCACTTGCGTGTAATAGACGCCGAGCGGGCGGAGCTTGCGGAAGAGCCGGTAGCCGTCGTTGTTGGCGACTCCCTGCCCGACGATGGCGATGCCGAGACGGTGCGTGGGCAGCGGCAGATCGGACGCCGAGTGGTTCACCTTCTTCATGTAGTCGACAGCGGCATTGCTGAAGGGATCGATCTGATGAGTGGCCCAGAGGTGCGCGGAGAGCTGCTCGGAGAAGACGGTGGGGTTGTTGACCCAATCGGTCTGCTCGAGTTCGCGGGTGAGCTTGAGCTGGGTGAACGCGGACATGGCGGATTGGAACGGAGCATCGGCGAGCGCGCCGAGATAGTGGAATTGTCTAGTGAGCTCGGTGCGTTCGGCGGGGAATTTCCAGTCGTAGACGAT
>Ga0182030_10026271_pt1 | contig 10547 bp, 7 predicted proteins | sample 812S3MmetaG_FD_121299 | JGI IMG/M metagenome (GOLD analysis project Ga0182030, IMG submission 121299) | Permafrost microbial communities from Stordalen Mire, Sweden - 812S3M metaG (Illumina Assembly) | ecosystem: Environmental > Terrestrial > Soil > Wetlands > Permafrost | place: Sweden... | reverse complement strand
CGCGAATTCGTCGCAAACCGTCTTGAGATCGAATCCTCCGCAACTGATCAGCGCCCGCCCGAGCGCCAGCGACAGCGCGGTGTCGTCTGTCACCTGTCCTGGCTTTAGGCCCAACCATCCGCCGCCGACGATGCGGTTATGCTCGCCATAGCGCGCTTCGATCTCGCGTCGCGTCATAAACTCGACCGTAGCGCCGAGTGCGTCGCCGATCGCCAGGCCGAGATAGGCGCCCAAGGCGCGGTCGAGCTGCAAGGCTTCGTCGCTCGTCAATAGTAGAGGGCCCTCGCCTGGTAGTCGCCGCCGATGACGACGAACTCGCCCTCGCCTTTGAGCGCGTGACGCGGCAGCAGCGAATTGAAGAATAGGATCTTCACCGTCGGCGCCTCGACCTCGAGAATGATGTCGCCGAAACTCTCCGCCAACTCGCGCTCCGAAGTGAACGACACGAGGTTGTTCAACCGGACGACGACGTGGGTTCGATCGGCCCGCTCGACGAGCATATGTTCCGAGAAATTGTTGACGCCGCGATAGAGCGTGACGTGCTTCCGGCCGACGGAATGGAAATGCGCGAAACTCCATTGGCAGAATTCGTAGAGCAGATCGAGCTGCGCCAGGATCGCATTCGAATGGAAGCGGCTCGACATCTTCTCTTCGACGTAGGACGTCCATGCCCGCGGGGAAAAATCCGAGATCGGCGCCTTGTGGAAGGTCGGGAAGAGGCCGAAGCGGCTTTCGACCCAGCCCTTCAGCACGGCGCCTTCGGGCGAGTTCGCTTCGTAGCCCCAGCCGCGCAGCAGACGAAGATAACTCGAGGCGCGAAAGCGCGCCGGGCCTCGCCCGTCGCGGTCCTGGTCGTCGAGATCGAACATCGTTCCCATATAGGCCTCGAACATGCCGGCCGCCGTTTCGGGGTCCTCAGCCTTGTTCAGCATGGCGAACAGCGAGCGGTTGGCGTCGCGCACGCTGGCGATATGCAGCGGAACCGGAAATGCGTTGAACGCCGTGCTGGCGAGAAGTCCGGTCGGAACGCCGACGAGGTTAGTGCTGTGGCCGCGGTTGGACTGCATGACGCGCGCTAAGCCGTCGACTCGACGTCCCGCCGCCGCATCGCGAATGGCGATCCGGCGCGGGACGCCGCGACGATCTGTGGCAACGCCTCGACGACGCGATTGATCTCGGCCTGCGTATTGTCGCGCGACAGTGAAAACCGCATCGCCCCAAGCGCCGCTGCGTGGGGCACCCGCATTGCCCGCAAGACATGCGAAGGCTCGATTGCGCCGGAAGCGCAAGCCGAGCCTGCCGACGCGGCAATTCCGGCCCGGTTTAGATTCAGCAGCACCTCCTCGCTTTCGACGCCGTCGAACGCGATCGCGCATGTTCCCGGTAGCCGGTTCTCGACGTCGCCGAGCACGAAGCATTCTGCGATGGTCGCGAGCAGCGAACGCTCCAGACCGTCGCGCAACTCGGCGATCGTGGCAGAATCGCCGGCCAGCCTGGCGCGCGCCAGCGCCGCCGCCGTTCCCAGCCCGACAATGCCCGGAACGTTCTCGGTTCCCGCGCGACGACCGCGCTCTTGCCGGCCGCCGCGAACCAGGGGGCGGAAATTCGTCCCCTTCCGCACATACAGAGCGCCCACGCCTTTCGGGCCGTGGAATTTGTGCGCAGACAGCGAAAGCATGTCGATCGGCGTCGACTCCAGGTCGATTGGAATCCTGCCGACCGCCTGGGTCGCGTCGCTATGAAAGAGAGCGCCCGCCTCGTGCGCCATCTTCGCGAGTTCGGCCACCGGAAAGATCGTGCCCGTCTCGTTGTTCGCCCACATGATCGAGGCCACGGCCGTCCTGGGACCGAGCGCGCGGTGGTAGGCCGGAATGTCGAGACGGCCGCGTCCGTCGACGCCGATGCGACAAACCCGGACGCCACAGTGCTTCTCGAGATCGGCGCAGACGGTCAGGACGGCGGGGTGCTCCACCGCCGATACGATCAGCTCGTCGCGGTCCTCGCGCTGCAGGGCCTGGCGCAGAGCGGTGTTATTCGCCTCGGTGGCGCCGGCGGTGAACACGATCTCGTCCGCATGTCCGCCGCCGAGCAGAACTTGCACCTGTCGCCGCGCCTCGGCGATCGCACTAGCCGCCACGCTGCCGAAATCATGGCTCGACGACGGATTGCCGAAACTCTGCGTGAAGAACGGCAACATCGCCCGGACGACATCCGGGTCGGTTCTCGTCGTCGCGTTGTTATCGAGATAGGCCCAGTGCGTGATCGCCTCCGGGGTTGTTCGTCGCCAGAGGGTTGCAACATCGGCGCCAGCCGAATTGTCGCCTTGCGTCAGCACTTTTGGGGGTCTTTCCGAAGTCAATGTCGCGAACCCGACATGTCGTGTTTGCGACGCGAGATCAGACGCGCGCTTCGGCGTCGCGGCGGATATGGGCAAGCAGGGACTCGCCCGTCTCCTCGCTGAAGCAGGCGTCGAAGTCGCAACATTCGCCGCAGCTCGGCGCAGAGCAAAGCGCGTAGTCGGCGTCACGGCAGATCGTGCGAAAGAAGAACTTCTTCCACTTCATGTCGCTGCGGTTGCGGCGCGCGAGCGGCGCGAAATGCCGCAACATGAGGGCGCTGAGCTCGGCCCGATTGCGCAATCCCAAGTCCTGCCAAAGGTGATTTGGGCGTTGGGCGCGCCGCGCGATCATACCCGCCAGCAGGTCTTCGAGCTGCGAACCTGTCGTTGCGCCCCGCCTGAGGAGATCGACGAGGCACAATTCGACCTCGTCTCGCAGCGCCGTTCCGGCGGCCTCCAACAGCGCCGCCGCATGCGGAAACATAGCCAGAAGAACCGCCGGCTGGCCGTCGAATCCCGCTGTTTCGCCAATTGTCTTGCCTTCGTCGAGCGCCTGGCGGCGCGACAGGGCGAGGACCGAGGCGACGACATGGACGTCGAAGCTTTCGCCCACCCCGTCGATCAGCCAACGATAGGTAGCTTCGGGGCTCATCGATTCAGAACTTCCTCAAAGCGATGCGGTGCTTGCGCAAGGCGTAACCGACCTGGCGCGGCGTCACGCCGAGGATACGGGCCGCCTTGGCTTGCACCCAGCCGGACTTCTCCATCGCTTCGAGTAACCTGTCCTTGTCCCCGTCGGGACTGTGGGACGGGGGAGACGGCAGGGCCGTCTGCGGCGGCGGCGCTATGGCCGGAGCGGGCGGGGCGCGACCGCCGGCTACGTAGCCCGACGCGTTTTCCGCCCGCACTCCCTTCCACAGCAACGCCGACAGACAGCCGTCGTTCTGGCAAGGAAAGTCGCCATCGGCGAGAACCTTGGAACGAGCCAGAGTCGCGGTGTGGCGGATGCAGTTCTCGAGCTCGCGCACGTTGCCCGGGAAATAGCAGGATTCCAGCATCGCATACGCCGCCGGGGTCAGCGACAGCTGCGTGCCATGCTCGTGGTTGAACCGGGACAGGAATTCGTTGGCGAGCGGCGAGATATCATCGCGGCGTTCTCGCAGTGGCGGAAGAAAGATGGGAACGACCGCGAGTCGAAAGTAGAGATCGGCTCGAAATGCGCCCTTCGCCACTTCCGCTTCCAGGTCCCGATTGGTCGCGCAGACGAGACGGACATCCACCTTGATCGTTCGCGTGCCGCCGACGCGCTCGAATTCCCCCTCCTGCAGCACCCGCAAAAGCTTGGCCTGAAACGAGGTTGAAACCTCGCCAATCTCGTCGAGAAAGAGCGTTCCACCGCTGGCGAGCTCAAAGCGGCCCTTGCGCTGATTGACCGCGCCGGTGAACGCGCCCTTCTCGTGTCCGAAGAGCTCGGATTCCAGCACCGATTCAGACAGCGCCGCGCAATTCAGCTTGATGAAAGGGGCGTTCTTGCGCGGCGACAGATTGTGGATGGCGTTGGCGACCATCTCTTTTCCGGTTCCGGTTTCGCCGCGCAGCATAATGGTCGAGCGGCTTTTCGCCACGCGCCTGACCTTGTCCAGAACCGCATGTAGCGCCGGACTATGACCAATCACGCCCTTGATCGTCGCCGGCGCATGGCCAACCGAGTCGTCGCGCTCCTTCGCGAGCCGGGCCTGCTCGACGAGCAGCCGTTCCCGGTCCTGCGCCACGACCTTGTGCAGCCGCAACGCCTGACCCACCAGGTTCGCCACCATCGTCAGGAAGCGCACGTCACTATCGAAAGGCACAGGGCGTCCCGTTGTGCGGACCCGATCGATTGTCAGCGTGCCGACGACGGCTTCGCCCTGCTTGATCGGCACGCCGATGAATGACACGGCCTCGCCATGGGGACCGCGAATTTCCTCGACGGCGCCGTTCGAGAACAACGGGTCGCGCGCGATGTCCGGGATGACGAGCGGCATCTGGGTGACGACGATCTGGCCGATGGCCCGCTCAGGCAATCGTTGAAAGAAGGCCATCGCGCTGGCGCGGTCCCAATCGGAGCCGACGACGAGTTCAGGGGCGCCTCCCGGCGCCAGTAGCGCAATCAGGCCGTGACGCATGTCGAGGAAGCTCGAAAGCAGCGCCAGGACGCCCGACAAGGTCGGCTCCAGACGGTTTGGCGCCGCCAGAAGCTTGGAAATCTCGTACACTCCGCCGAGGGCCATTTCGGCCCTGTTCCTGGCGGCTTGGACGTCGCGACTCACTTGGTCAAAGGTAGGCGGGCTCATGACTGCTCCGTCGGCTACCCGTCGTCGGCGTGCACCCCCCGCGAGAACTCCATCAAGCGCAAACTACTTGTCGAAAGCTAAAGCATAAAGTGCGCCACTCTGGAGCGCCGTCGCAAAAACGGCGTCGAATTGTCGCCTCGCGGACTCCGCCATCGTTTGCGTATCAGCGAACTCCGGCGAGACCCGTACCGGAAGAGCTACATTCAGTCGGCGGCGGAAGGCATCGTCGATGACAAAATGATCCGCCGCGTCGAAGATAAGGCCACACTGGAACATGCAATTTGCGGCCGCGCAAAGCCGCCTGGAGGCGCTCGCACTCGGGCGCCGAAGTGGCGCGCCAAGAGAGATTCGAACTCCAGATGGTCGGTCGGCGCGTCGCTTGGCTGACTGCCTCGGCCGACTCACTGGGCGATGTCGAACAGAGCGTAGCTGCCGTCGCGAGAAAACAGCGCGTCCACGGCAACCTCCATCCACAAAGCAACGAGGGAGACGATCGAGAATCGGAAACAATTTCGGATATAATGCTGGTTATATGATATGAGGAAACCATCCTTGAAGTTGTTGTGATAATGGCGCTTTCTGCGACAAGGGACCGTTTCCCTTCGCCCGCTCCAGTTTCGCAGTTTGGCGCTGATTTTACGACCACCGGCTGAACCGCTCAGCCGCTGCGCTTTCGGGCGCCACTGCGGCTGTAATTCCGATTGAAATCGCCCCCGCTCATGGCCGGCGAAGCGCCGTCCGGATCGCCATTGCCGGCGCGCGGCGAGAATCGCCGCAATCGCGCCGACTGGCGCATCCTAGACCGGACCGTCGCTCCGGTTGTGCGCGGCGAGATTCTTCGCGTCTGGGCCGAGTCACGCCCTCTCGGCGTCGCCGACTTTCATACGACCGCTCGCGTCACAGGCGAATTGCATCGTAACGAAAGCGCTCGACCTCTTCGCGGTCGGTCGCGTAGCCGCGAGGGGCGGAGGACACCAGCGTTCGTCCGATCCTGGTCACATGTCGGTGGTGAGTGTGTCCGTGCAGCCACCAATCAGGTTCCCACTGGCGAATCTGGTCTTCCAAATTCGAGGCGTAAGCGGGGGCGAGATCGGCGCTGAGCCCGCCCAGCGCCTGTCGGCACGGGGCGTGGTGGCTGACAACCAGGCATTTCGCCCGAGAGTTCGGACGTTTCAGCACGGGCAGAACTTCGGTCAGCCAAGAGAGGCTTTGTCGATGTTCGGACAGAGCCTGCTCAGGCATGAACCATTGGTCGCTGAAGCTGATTCGCCGATGGTCGTTGACGTGCGCGGCGGCGCGGGCGCGGGCTTGGTCGGCGTCGCCGTTCAAAGCGTAATCGGTCCATAACGTGCAGCCGAGAACGAGCAATTCCTCGCCGGCGAGCCACAAGCGCACCCAGTCGCGGTCCAAGAAGATCACCCGACCGTCGGTGGCCCAAGCCGCTTCCCGCAGCTGGCGGCGCATGGAGGGGAAATCGTGGCCGTAATAGTCATGATTGCCGGGGACGAAGACGACCGGACAACCGGCGAAGGCGGCCACGGCGTCGGCGTAGTCGACGCTCGCAGTTCCCGGAGCGACGTCGCCCGCCAGGATCACCACATCGGCCCCGGGCAACCCCTGAAGACTAGGACCGATCGAAGGATGGCTCGGCTGCGCCTTGCGCCCCGCGGCCGAGCGGATCCAATCCGCTCCGGGATATTTCGGCGCCTCGAATTCGAGGTGCAGATCGCTCATGTGGACAATGCGCAAGACAGCCAGCCTTTCACCCACTTTCCGACGTCTCGACTCCAAGGCCGCGCAACCGTCGTCGCTTCGAACTTTGGCGCGCCTTCGTTTGGTCGGCCCCGCCTCGCACGACCCGCGACGCCCCTGCAGCCAATTTCCTTTCCAGTCGGTTGCCCGACGCGTTCAGACGCAGTATTCGCAGCGGCAATTCGGCAATATGGCGCCCGCCTCGACCGAAGGGGAGCCGCCGTCAAGCATGTCTAACAGCGCGGCGTATTCGAAACCGATCCTGTCGCGACGTATGAAAGTCGCGATCTGGGACTGCGCGATAGGCTAGGCGCCGCGTCCGAGCCCGTCAACGCAGCGACCGAGGCACGGCGCGCGCAGGGGCGAATGCAGAAACAATGGCAGACATGAGCGGCGCCGAAGGTTCGGAACTGGTCAGCGGCGGGTGGACTCTCTACGTGGCCACCGCTTCGGGAAAAGTCGAGGACGGCCAGCCGGCCGATTTTCACGCTATTGTCCGCGGCGAGGACTTCGGCAATCCCGCCCGCGGCGTTATCGCGATCGTCGCCCGAGCCAACGCCCCGGGACGCGCAGCTCTCGAGGCCGTGCAAGTGGCCGTTCATCAATTCGCCGAAGGCGTGTTCTCCGCACCCTCGACGCTGAGCGGCGGGCGCGCGGCCGAACGCGCCCTCGCCGCGGTGAACGCGTGGCTCTACGCCCAGCCCAACAGCACGCAACGCACGCTGTCGCTCTCTGCGACGATCCTTGCCAATCGGCGCGTCGGCGTCGTGCATGTGGGATTGTGCGCCGTCTGGCGCTGGCGAGCGGGAGAGTTGATCCGCCTGACCATACCGCACGTCCGACGCGCCGAAGACGCGCGCGATGTCCCGAGCCGCGCCGTCGGCGCCGAGCCGCACATTCGCCTCGACTATGTCGATTTGCCTGTCGAGCCGGGCGACCGCTTCGTTCTGCTCAGCGAAGGCGCCAACCGCATTCGGGAGGAACTCGGCGATCTGTCGGCCTCGGCCGAGGAGATCGCCGGTCGTCTTTGCCGCGCCGCTCGAACCGGCGGCGCGGTGTTCCTCGAAGTCAGGTCGCTGCCGGAGGTCAGTTACGACGATCTGGCCGCCGTATTCTCGAAACTGCCTTTGCGGCCGGCGCCGAAGGACGGCGACGTTTGGGACGGTTTTGAGATCTCCCGCACCCTGTACCGCAGCCGCTGGACGATTTTGAAGTTGGCTCGCGACCGCGTCAGCGGCGCCACGGTCGTACTCAAGATACCGCTGCCCGCGATGCTGCACGACAACATGTTCCGTTCCGGCTTCCTGCGCGAAGCGTGGGTCGGGCGCCTCGTCGCCAGCCCTTGGGTGTCGAAGCCGATCGACCTGCCGGCCGACCGCGCCACCAGCCTTTATCTGGCGATGCCCTATTACGAGGGCGAGAGCCTCGTCGAGCGCATCGCCCGCAAGCCTGCTTTGAGCATCGTCGAAAGCATCGACATCGTCCTGAAATTGTGCGCCGGAACGCAAAGCCTTCTGGGCCAGCAAATCGTCCATCGAGACGTCAAGCCGGAAAATGTCATGCTGTCGAGCAACGGCGGCGTGACGCTTCTCGATCTTGGGATGGCCTATCTGCCGGCGATCGACGGCCCCTACGCCGAAGGAATCGGCGGCTCGACGCACTACATGGCGCCGGAACTGTTTGAGGGCGTGGCCGCGAACGCGCGCACCGAAGTGTTCGCCCTCGCCGTGACCCTTTATCGCATGATCAGCGGCGAATACCCGTTTTCGGGACGCGACGCGTCGCCGCCTCCACCCATGCCCGAGCGTGCGCCGCGTTGGTTGAGGCGCGTCCTGCTGCAGGCGATGAGCCCCATTCCCCAAGTCCGCCCGGCGAGCCCCGCCGAATTCGCCAGGCTGCTAGAGGAAGGCATCGTGCGCGGCGACGCGGAGCCGCCGGACGAGGTCAGACTATGGCGCAAGCCCAGCGCGCTGGGTTGGTGGCGAATCGCAGCCGTCTTCTTCGCCGCCGCCTTTTTCGGCCTGCTGGCCCATGAGCTGCTCGTGCGGCGTTGAGCGCTTTGCAGCGCAAATTGCTTGTCGAACGCAGACGTGCGATCTGGCGTCCCTTCGCCCGCTCCAACGCTTCTTTCCTTCAAATCGCGAGTCTAAGCGGCCGACGGCAAGGTGCTGCCGCCTTAATCCGCGGCTGTTCGTCGTCGCGCGGCGGTGAGCCAGTCTAAAGGTCGGCGACGCTCTTCTTGAAGGCCCCGGCGTAGTCCTTGTGCCAGCGCGACAGCGGCGGCCGGTTGTCGACGATATCGCCGATCGCCCAGGCCATGCGGCGCTCGTCGAGCGCGCGGCTGGTCTCGTTGTCTGGGCAGAGAATGTAGAACGTCTCCGCGTTCATCGCCCCCATCATGAATTCGACCGTCTGTTCGGGCGTCCAGGCGCCGGCGGGCTTCTGCGCTCGCCCATGCGCCGTCAATGGCGTGAAGACGAAACCCGGGATCAGCAGATGCGCCGTCACCTTGCAGCCCTCAATGTTGCGCAGCTCGTGCTGCAGCGCTTCGGTGAAGACCTTCACGCCCGCTTTCGACAGGTTGTAGGCGGGGTCGCCCGGCGGCGTGGTGACGCCCTGCTTCGAGCCGGTGTTGACGATCACCGCGCGCCGCCCGCTGGCGATCATGCCCGGCGCGAAGACCTTGCTTCCGTGGATGACGCCCCACAGGTTCACGTCGACGACGCGCCGCCACGCCTCCCAGCCGCCGGCGAGGATCGAACTGCCTGGTCCGATGCCGGCGTTGTTCATCAGCACGGCGACCGGGCCGAAGGCCGAAGTCGCGGTCTTCTCCAGCGCCTCGACCGCGGCGAGCTGGCTGACGTCGGTCGGCGCGGCGCGCACGCCCTTGGCGCCGTTCGGCGATACGACGGCGACGCCTTCCGCCGCCCTGGCGAGTTGCTCGCCGGGCAGATCGGCGATGACGACGTTGAGCCCCATCGCCGCGAAAAGCTTCGCCGCCGCCAAGCCGATGCCCGAAGCGCCGCCGGTGACGACCGCGCAATTGCCGGAGGTGAAGGGGGCGTCGGTGGTCATTGTCGTCTCCAGTTCAAAGTCGCGAGTCGAACGCCAGTGGTCGGCTCGTTCGATCCGCTCACGAATACAGTTGCCCATTGATGGCTTGGCGGAGCGGAGCGCGCAGCAAATTCGAAGTCAAGGATGCGCGAATGCGCACCGCCTTCGGCGGCGGCCCTACGGGCCGTCCTTGAGTTCGAATTTGCTGCGCGCATAATCGCCGCCGAGCATTCAATGAGCGTTCGCGCCGACGCGTCGGCGCAGCCGCTGTCGGGCCTGGACGGTTTCGCCGATCATGGGCGCGTCGGGCTCGCGCTCACTTCTGGCACACCGGACAATAGAACGTCGACCGCCCGCGCAGGACGACATCGCGACGTAGCTTACGAAACCGCCTAGGAGGTGGAGAAGACACTCAGGGAACCGCGATCCGGACAGCGAGCCATGAGGTACTTCGTATCGCCGCCAATTTCGCTTCATTGGCCGCCGTGTTGGCTCTTCTCGGCTTGTATCATCCCACTATCAACGAACCGCATTGCAAGCCCTTGAGCCTTCAATCCAATCTGGTGAATTACTATATCCCAAAAGTATAGTTGTATGAGACGTTCTTGGTAAGACCTCAGGGTGCGGAAAATTCCTTTGTGCATCAGGTTGTGGCGAACTCCTTCGATGTCTTTGAAAAGAAGCTTCCTATCAGCGACAGCCTTGGTGTCTCCGCCATAAGCCTTCGCGAGCGCGGCGCGAATTGCGTCGCTCGTTCCGCCAACAATTATTTCGAGAGCAATCCAGTACGCAGAAAATCGAAATGCTTCATCCTTTTGGTCCAAAGCCATATCAAAGAACATGCAAGCTCGCCGCAAGCGCTGTCGATATTCTGGCATTTGCAATGCAAGTCTTGCCAGAATTTCATTCGCCAGGTTAACATCCAGATCTCAAATAGAGCACCGTGTAACTGATCTTCAACACTTGTGACCCGGGTGCGGGTCGTAAATCATTGATATTGTTGGATCGAACGGCGGGTTTCGCAAATATGTAGTGCCACGCCGTCATTGGTTTGTATTGACTAGCTTGAT
>Ga0182030_10026270_pt1 | contig 10547 bp, 8 predicted proteins | sample 812S3MmetaG_FD_121299 | JGI IMG/M metagenome (GOLD analysis project Ga0182030, IMG submission 121299) | Permafrost microbial communities from Stordalen Mire, Sweden - 812S3M metaG (Illumina Assembly) | ecosystem: Environmental > Terrestrial > Soil > Wetlands > Permafrost | place: Sweden... | reverse complement strand
TCCATCTCGACTGAGAGCACGCTCTCGTCGTATCGCGGCAGGTTGTCCGCGATGTCTTCGAGCGATAGAAATGCCGTCGTGGTCATCAGAAACTTGCCGAACAGCATCGGCGACGCGCCCGGTTTCTTGAGAACCTGGATCGTCTTTTTCGTTGCCCGCGAGCAGGCGTTGTCCGTGTCCCGCACCTTCTCGATGGTTTCAAGCACACCGTATTGCTGCTGAAAGTCGCGCCGTCCCTGCCCGCCATACGCAAAGCCTTCATTGGCCATTGTGTGCGGCTCCATGCGGTAGAAGATGTTGAAGAGATCGTCCGCGTAGCCGCCCATCAATGTGCCTGTGAGAGCGATCAGCCTCTTTGCCGCACGCCCAAGCACGCCGAGGCCATTACCCTGTGCCGTGTCGCCGGCAAGTTGATGAACCTCATCCGCGATGGCGAAGTCGAACCATCCGCTCATATACCGACCGATGAACTCAATCGGCGCCATGCGCTGAATGCGGTTGCGATCCGCCTGCCAGAGTGCGGAGAAGCGCGTCGCACCTCCATGCGGCAGAGTTACGGATTCCGAGAGCTTGATCTTGTCGACAAAATCGAGATGGGTGAGCTTTTGCTGCTCCGAGTCCATGATCGCAGCGCCGGTGTCGGGATTGATGACGCCTCCGAGATTGGGCCCGGATTTCGCCTTGAGGTACACATGATCCCAGTAGTAGCCGAGCTTCCCCTTATCCTTGCCGGTGATGAAGATTGCGGGGCCTGAGCAACGCTTGCGCCACCCCTTGCGGCCGATGCGCCGCAACTCGGAGAGCGACAGGTGCGTTCCCTCATAGAAGATTCTGCCTTTGCGCAGCTTGACTTCGCAGATGCCGTGCGGCCTCTTGGGATCGCCGCCGTTGCGCATATCCTCGATCAGAAAGGTTCTGGCGCGCGGCACAGTCAACAGGGCCTCACGCGCCCACTTGTGCGTGATGTGCGAGGGGCACATCACCAGCGTGGTGCTTGGCCGCCCATCCGCCAACACATGGATCGTGCCCAGTGCCATATAGGTCTTACCGGCCCCGCACTCGGCCACGATACGCGCCGCCTTGGCTTTGCGAAGATACTTCGCGGTCCCGGTGATGGCAAGCGCCTGGGCAGGGAGCGCCTTGCGCAGAAGCGTTGCAATGCGTGGCGCAACAGGGTCTTTCATGCTCTGAAGAGGAGGGTAGGTTTCGAGAATCCGCGAACCAAGCTCCGTGGCATGGGTGCGCAAATAGTCGAAGGTGGTCTCCATGGAGATACCTCTTGGATTCTGGGTCATTGGGCTCTTAGCCTGGTATTGCAGAAAATGCAGTAGGCGAAGGCACGGACCCCGGCGGCGAATCAGCTTCTGGACCATACGCCCAGGACTGGTGAGGGAAGGCCGATGGATTTCTCAATGAGCGCGTCGGCCTGTACGCGACAATCGAGTTCCAACCCACCCGCAGTTGCTAAGACCGTAGCCGATTTGTGAGGACCGCGATTCAAGCCGCTTGGACACCTTTGCGGCATGCGGGACGATAGACTGGGACAATGAGCCCGAATATGGAAGTCACTGAATTCTCCCTCGATCGGGACGCCACAATCGAATCTCTCTTTTCTCCCGCCATCTCATCGGACTCCTGGGTTCTTTACCATGCGACAACTTCGGTCGCCGAAGAAGGAATTGATACGGCAGGTTTGATTCCGTCGCTCGATTATGACGCAACTTTGATCAAACTGATCAAGGTCTTCCGGGCGATGAATTGGTTCGGGGAAAACAGCGCAGGGTACCCCGTCCTGAAGGGCTTTTCGCTACAGAGGGGCTCACTTCCGAATCTCTACTTCCGGGAATCTAGTATCCGCTCTCTGCTTTACGCAAAGAGCGACTTTGCAGGCGGAGAGACAGCCCACGCGATGTACCACGCATTGGAAGACCTAAAACAGTATGCTGCTGATCCGTCGGTTCGTGCGCGTCACTACGATCAGCAAGTCGCTGATTGTAAGGAAGTGGTCGAACAAAATGGGTGCCCGAAGCACGTCATTCGGGTTGACACGACCTGGCTTCTTGGGCGGTTACTTGAGTTCGAGGAATTCGGCCAGAAGGTTGCCGAATTGAGACTTTCCTATCGCTACGGGCTCGTATACGCAGTCCGATTCGACCGAGACGACATACCTTTCCTCACGAATTGCAGAGGTTCGGGGATCGTCTATAGCCGAGCGGTCCCTGTGGCTAAGCTCGTCGGAAAGGCTCGGGTCTATCTGGACGGTCAGTACCCGGACCTCGGACAACACGCAGGTAGATTGCACTTCGAAGGTGCGAAATCAGAACTCATCAAACTGCTGAGCCGCCGGCCATCGGCAACTGCAGAAGCGGGGCAGCACCATAGTGCACGTGAGGGACGCTGCGAAATCGATGCGTATGCCGGCCCGGACGATGCAGTTGACATTGCCCGGAGGTGGGGAACCCCCGAAATCCAGCAAATGATTGCAAGCAGCAAGATTAGGTTCAACGAATAGTGGTAACTACAATGGCATCGCGCTTCTCTGCACGTCGGCCAGATTGGTCCCAATAAGCGACCATCGGTCCCGCAGCCCTCTGCGGGCTGGCCAACGAGTGCATCACCGCCGATGCACTCAGGGAAGGGTCCGGTTAAGTGTCGTGGACGGGACCATAATTCTTCGAGTTGCGGAAGAGTGAAAGGCTAATCCGAGGTGGCTTGCTCCCAAGACACCGATGCAAGGGCCGCTGGAAACAGGCTCAGTGGGGTCGTTAGGGAGCATTTAGGCCAGGCAATTGGACCGTTCTTTTCCGGAAAAGCCAGCGCCTGAGACCGCAAGCCCTCCCCAATCCATTCAAGCACCTCTTCGGTCGTCGCCGAGATCAGCACGGGCTGGCATCCAATGCCGTCGAGCGCCATCACCCGCTGTTCCGCCTCGACTGCACCCATCACATAATCGGCCCATGAGGGTTCAGCAGGAAGTCCAAGAAAGGTCACCAGCGTTGCCCAGGCTTGATCCCGCTGGTATTGAAGTAGAATCGTCCGCCCCACGCCACCGTTTGTGTACAGTTGCTCCGACACAGCCACCAGGTGTCGCACGGGATGCTTCCGGTCCGCCAAGCTCACGGCTCCCTTGTAGCAGGAGGCATGCTCTCCGAGCGAGACCTCCTTGACTTCACCGTCCGGGAAGGTCAGCGTGAACGTGGCCTTTTCGTGAACCGCCGCCGTGATGGCACCAACATCGGAATCGTTTCCGAAGACGCTGATGAGATGCGCCTGTTTATCTTCCCCCACGTAGCGATCAACTCGCAGCCGAATCCGGGTCGAGGCCTTCTCGGTCATGCGGTGATACTCAAGCAACCCGAGTCTCAGGTGTGCATTCTGCATCGGCCTCTCCTTCTGGTTTCGCCGGCGTCTCGGTCAGCTTCAAGGTTCTCCCATCGGCATAGACCAATCGCAACTCGTTCGCCCATCGTTCCCGGTGATGGATGATCTGCGTATCTCGTTCCTCTTCGACGAAGGTGGTCACATGCTTGACCGACCTCCATCGCGCGATGTGCCGGTCATCGCCGTGGCCGAAGACGCCATTCAAAAGGCCCGCCGTACACAAAAGTCCTACATGGCCTCCATGCAGCGGTGTGATCGGCCGGCCAGTGGCCACGTCCTCGCGCGGCATCAGATACGGCATCGTCTGCTTCCATGCACCCGACAGCGGCAACAAGTCCTCTAGCAGGTCATAAGGCAATCCGCGGTAACTCAGCGCGGCCTCGCCGGTCGGAGGCACGGAATACGGTTCGCACGATCCCGGTGCCAGCTCGGGCAAAGCCTGAAAACTACCATAGGGGCTGATGCGCTGGAGTTGCCGCCGCGCCTCCTCGACAGCCACCCCCCGCACATTGCAGCGGACTCCAAGCACCGCGATCTGCCGGAAACGGGCCGACTCTTCATCGGTCATGCGAAAGATGTTCAGCCTGGCGAAGTGCGAACTGAGTACCCCGGCGCACTCATGCAGGCGCTCAAACGGGATGACCAGCACCAATACCCCCTCCATCACCAGCCAGCGAAAGGTGTGCTCCAGAAACAAGCGTTCCATGCGGTTGTTGCCAACCGAGCCGATTTCGGAGTCGTAGGGCGGATTCAAGTACAACAGCGAAAAGGATTCAGGTTTGGCAACGGCATCAAACGTATTTCCCTGAATCATCTCGATGCCCTTTGCGCTTGCAGCCAATGCTCGCTCCGCATCGAGTTCCACGCCGTAATGGCGCACATCCGCACCTTGGGTAATCAGGTTGAGAGCCACGCCTTGTCCCACGCAAGGATCGACCACCGATGCCGGTCCTGTGAACGTGAGGAGCGCGCGGAGATTGATACCTTCGCTCTCTGGGAGTGGGTAAAACCCCATCTTCAAACGCGCTGCGCTTCGTGCCATCGTTGTTCCTTTCTCTGAACGAAGTAACAATCAAGTCGTCAGCCTGAATGGTCCTGGCCGCCTCTCGGATTCATGCTGCCTTGGCCAACTCCAGATGGAGAACCGGAACGACGCGCCCTGCCGATGCTGGACCCGAGCCTGGACCACCGGGCGGTTTGTCGATCAGCCCGGCCAGATGCAGTACGGACCCGCTTCCGCATTTGCCACAGCATTCGGAGGGTGAGTTCGTAATGCTTCCGCAGTTATCGCAGTAAACTGCCTTTTCGACTGGAATACAGACGAGACGATGCTCAGGGCGAAGACGCCTGACCTGACACATGGAATTCCTCCTGATGAGAGCGGTGTTGCTATGCAACTTGCTGGTCGCTTGTGGCTTCGAGTTCCTCAATCAATTGCTTCAATGCCAACAGGCTGGGAAGACATGTCGTCGTCGAGAACTGCAGGTTGTCCATGGCGGCGATGAACCGGGCGTCGCCGGAAGTTTCAACCAGCCCATGAAGCCGCTCAAAACCTCTCGCCGCAGCCTGCATCCACTCGACAACTTTCTTCTGCCGGTCGGCATTCGGGATCGACCGGGCATCATTACTGTGGCCCGCCCGGCGCAGGATCTCCTGGTAGATGTCCACTCCAAGGGTGCCGCGGAAACCCTCGATCTCGGCCGTGAGCCTGTGATCGACGGGGCCGTGCATCTCGGCGACCTGGCCGTTGGCGGGAACAATGGTCACGCCGGGCGGCAGCGCCCACTCCGGAAGTGCAGGCAGCGCAGCGGGTTCTCCGCGCTGGTTCAATTGCACCCAGGTCTCCGCAAAGCTGTAGAGGTAGCGCCCCAGTCCGAAGCAGCTACAGGCTCGTTTGAATGCCTGAGCATCTGCCGCAGTCACAGCATTCTCACGATCTGCCCACTCTTCTCCTGTTCCAGTGTGGCTGCCAATCCGGGTGATTGTGACAGCCGTCGCCACAAGCACCTTGCTGGTCACAATCACCCTGCCCTTTTCCATGCGGGTAAGGGATGGCACGGTCGAGATCGTGTACTCCCGCGTCCATCCCGCTGGCGTGAAGAGTTGATTCAGCCGGTCCGTATAGGCGCGCGGATCGGCGAACGGCAGGATCAGGCCCGAGCGTCCGTCATTTGAAGTCCGCATGACACGCCATTTGATCTGGTCCGGATGAAATGGCTCTTCGAGCTGTGCGAAGAGCTTCTCGCGATCGCTATCCGTGAACTTTGCTGCGGCCATACTTCGACTCCTTCGACTGGCTGCTTGCGCTTCCAGCCTTCAAAAGCTGAGAGCGCCCAAAGTGGGCGCTCATGGTGATTACATATGGAGTTGGGTACGCAATGATCACGCCTCAGCGGTCGCATTCATGCTGCCAACATACACATAATCAAATAGTTATATAGACTTTGGGCACTGAGAATAGTGGCAGGCCAGGGACGAACTTGGCGAGTTGGAGAGAACCTAGCGTCACATTCCGGATGACTTGCCGACTTTTCAGGGTTAATCGATTTCGATTAGCTGCTCGCCGATGATGGGCCAACCGGTGAGCACCGAAACGCACTCTCGACACTAAACGCCAGCGTATCCATCCGAATCAGTTACGGAGCGAGTTCGTGACGCGGGGCTGCCGCGGCCGGCATTTTCAGCTAAACTCAAAACTGGGTGCTCCCACTTTCCCGAATTAAGCCCACGGGAGCAGGTCAAAGCCAAAAATCAGAACCACAGCGCCGATGCGAGGCCGTCTCCATGAGAACCGAGGATGACGCTGCAGAGCGGATTTTCGAAGAAGCTCTCGACCTGCGTTCGGACGAGCGGCGAGCTTTCCTGGATCGTGTATGTGACGGGGAGCCTGCCCTTCGCGGTGCAGTGGAGGCGCTGCTCAAGGAAAACGATCGTCTGCATGGCTTCCTGTCAGAATCACCTCTGGTTCCACCTGAAAAACACCGTCGGCAAGCGCGCTTCGCGCCTGGCGCCCATCTCGGCCGATACACCATCGTGGAGCAGCTCGGCGCTGGCGGCATGGGCGAGGTGTACCGGGCGACCGACGCGAACCTGCAGCGCGACGTCGCCATCAAGGTGCTGCGCCCGCAGATGGCGAGCGATCGAGATATGGTGGCGCGATTCCAGCGGGAGGCGCGCGCTCTGGCGGCGCTCAACCACCCCAATATCTGCACCATTTATGAAATTGGCACCGAAGACGGTCTGGTCTTTATTGCCCTGGAGTTGCTCGAAGGCGCGAACCTCCGCCAGCGCATGGCCGGCAAGCCGCTGGAACTGAAAACGGCGCTGACGCTGGCCATCCAGATTGCCGATGCCCTCGAGGCCGCGCACAGCAGGGGCATCGTCCATCGCGACATCAAGCCGGCCAACATCTTCGTCGCCTCCCGGGAGCATGTGAAGGTTCTCGATTTCGGCATCGCCAAGGTGGTTCATTCAGGGGACAGCGGCGCTGCCGCTAAACCGACGGACGGCGACACGGACCTCACGAATCCCGGGCTGGCGATCGGGACCGTCTCGTACATGTCACCCGAACAGGTGCGCGGCAAAGACGTGGATGCGAGTACCGATCTCTTCTCCTTCGGCGTTGTGCTGCATGAGATGGTGACCGGCGTGTTGCCCTTCCGCGGCGAGACCCAGGGGCTGGTCATCGATGCCATTCTGAATCGAGCGCCTGCACCACTGTCGGAGTTTTCGGCGAATCTGCCGCCATTTCTCGAACAGATCGTTCAAAAAGCGCTGGAGAAGGACCGCGAACTGCGCTATCAGCACGCCGCCGACATGCGCGCAGATCTCAAGCGGCTGCAGCGCGACACCGAGCCAAAACCTTCCGCCCACTCCCCCTTCACATCCTTCGACGCCCGCCGCATCGCCGCTGCACGTAAAACCCCACTTTGGCTCTGGCCCATCGCCGCCGCCGTCGCTCTTGGTGCGGCATATCTTCTGCGTCCCGCGCTTCCCCCTCCGCAGGTGACAGGGACCAAAAAGTTGACCGACGACCGTATCACGAAAAGCTGGGATGCGGTCTTCGGCGCGCAGATGCCCCTGTTCACCGACGGATCGCGCATCTATTTCCAGGCAGTTGACCCCCGGGGTTCCGGAGCGCTCGAGGAAGTTTCGACCGAAGGCGGCGAAACCGTTCCCTTGAGCGTTCCCGCAGGACGGTACGATCTTGAGGGTATTTCGCCGGACGGGCACAACCTTCTGGTAGCCACCAATGGGGCGAGCTACAGTGGCCCACTTTGGTCGCTGTCGCTGCCTGGCCTCGAACCGCGCCGCATTGGCGACAGCGCCGGGGAGTGGCATTCGGAAGCGTGGTCGCCGGACGGGAGCCTGCTGTACAGCGGCATCGGGCCGGACATCTTCGTGACCGACGCCGATGGAGGCCATCGCCGCAAGCTCTTCACGATTCCGGACCGCTCTGGCTGGGGCTTTGCGCCTGTGGTGTCGCCCGATGGCCGCCTGCTGCGCCTGACGCTTGTCGATAGGGCTGATCCCGGAGCTTCGCTGTGGGAAGTGCGCACCGACGGCAGTCACCTGCGGCCAATGCTGAGCGGCTGGAACGACGGAGCAAACGTGTGCTGCGGCAGTTGGACCCCGGACGGCAAGTACTTCATTTTTCAGGCCACGAGCAATGGAGTTTCCAGCCTGTGGGCCATGCGCGAGACCGGCGATCTGTGGCACAAGGTCAGCCATGAGCCCGTACAGCTCACCGTGGGCGCGATGAGCGCCGAGGTTCCGCTGCCGAGCAAAGATGGGAAAAGGATTTTCTTTATCGGATCCCTGCGCCGCGGCGAGGTGATGCGCTACGACCCCAGGACTCACACTCTCGGACCTTTTCTGTCCGGCTTTTCGGCCCAAAACCTGAACTTCTCGAAGGACGGGCAGCGCATAGTGTGGTCGTCGTTTCCGGACGGGACACTGTGGCAAGGCAAGGCGGACGGCAGCGATAGAATTCAGTTGACCTTTGCGCCCATGGAGGCGGATCGTCCGCAGTGGTCGCCGGACGGCTCCAAGATCGCGTTCACCGCCCGCTACCCCGGCAAGCAGTGGCAGATCTTTCTCATTCCACCCGGCGGCGGAGAAGCGGAGCAACTCACCACCAGCGATGAGGGCAACACGTTTCCGTCCTGGTCGCCCGACGGCAATTCCCTGGCATATTCGGCGTGGTTTGGCTCGGTGAGTAATGCCAGTCGGTTCCCCATCCATATTCTGAATCTCAAGACACATCAGGTGACCGCCGTGCCGCATTCGGAAGCGTTTCGCGACGGCGCGGTCTGGTCGCCCGACGGCCGGTATCTGGTCGCGATGCCCCTCGATGAAAACGGGCTCACGTTGTACGACTTTTCCCTTCACACCTGGCAGCAGTTCGACCAGGCGAAGCCTTTTGCGGTGAGTTTCCCCGCCTGGTCGCCGGACAGCAAATGCGTTTACTTCAATGCGCAGAGCATTCTCCAGGCACCGGAATACCGCATCTGCCTCGCCGACCGCAAGCTCGAGCACATCGCCGATTTGGCTGCGGCCGGGGGCCTTGCGCTCGGATACTTTGGCCCGTGGACGGGAGTCGCGCCGGACGGGTCGATCCTGGCGACGCGCGATATCAGCACCCAGGAAATCTACGCGCTCGACGTGAAACTCCCGTAGCGATCGTCCCAACGACTTTGTTCGACCAAGAGCGAAAGCGGGAGCACACTTTGCGTGGCTCCCGCTCTGTGTCGGGTTGTGGCGGACGCTTGCTCAAACATCAGCGGCCCAGAGCTTCATTCAGCGTCAACTGTACACGTCCGGGTTCCGTCTGTTTGGCGGCGAAGTCACGGGCCACGGTGCGCTCATTCTCCGATTTGCTGAATCTGATGGTCTTTCCGTCGAAGGTGTGATCCTCCGCCAGGAAATAGTTGTCGCCGTACTTCCGGAACACAACATAGCCGCGACGATCCGTCGAAGCGGAAGCGGATATCGACTCAATCATGGTCCTGCGAGCGGAGAGGTTCGCGCCACCGCTCAGACTAGCAATGAACGGGAATTTATCCAGCGTGCTGATGGCGTAGGTTCCAGCGGGAAAGAGCTCCGATCCGCAATTGAATGCGAAGGGAACGTTGACTTGAGAAGCAAGGGATTGGGCGTGCATCTGCGACAGGCACGCAATGGCGGCGATGGTGGCAAGGGCGAATGTGCGGATACTCGACTTCATGGCGTTTCCTCCTTGGGGAAGCGGTGTTGATCACCGCATTCACTTAGGAGTGCGTCATGGCCGGCAAAAAGGGGCAACGCGGACAGAATTATTTCTTGCTTTCGTCCGGAATATCGTTTTAGATGCCCCGCCGGAAGCGGCGCGCCGGGATATCATCAAAGGGACGGAGACCCGTCCGATGGGGCTCCTGGATTCAATTCTCTGTAAAGAAACATCCGCGCCAGCGACCAGTCCCGCTTCACCGATCGCGGCGCAACCGCCAGAATAGCCGCGATCTGTTCCACTGAGAGTCCGCCAAAGTAGCGCAGTTCGACCACCTGCGCCTGCCGCGGGCTCTTTTCCTTCAGCCGCGACAGGGCTGTGTCGAGCAGCAGCACTTCGTCGAGGCGCTCCGGCGAGATGGCGAGATTGTCTTTCATCTCGACACGCTGCAGGCCGGCCCCGCGGCGCTCGGCGTTGTGCTGGCGCGCGTAATCTACCAGAACGCGGCGCATCACATGTGCGGCCAGCCCGATGAAGTGGCCACGATTGCCCCAATCGATGTCTTCACCCACGAGGCGAAGATAGGCTTCGTTGATGAGCGCGGTGGCCTGCAGTGTGTGACCGGGCCGCTCGCGGCGCATGTAGGCTTCGGCGATGCGATGGAGTTCTGCATACACTAGGGGCAGCAGATGGTCAGCGGCGGTGCCGTCGCCCGCCCGCATGGCCTTCAGAAGCCGGGTCACTTCTCCACGACTGGTTTCCACCTGAACTTCCTCCTTCGTGCATCGTACTGCGAAACAGGCTTGAGGCTGACAGTTTGGGACGCGGCGGGGTGTCTTTCTCCAAAAAGCGCAACTTTGCCGAGTCACTTTTTGAAGTCCATCAGACTGACCATGGAACCAATTCTGTACGAATTGCCGATAATTCCGAGGCTCAACTGAATCAGTCCCGAGAAACG
>Ga0182030_10026269_pt1 | contig 10548 bp, 9 predicted proteins | sample 812S3MmetaG_FD_121299 | JGI IMG/M metagenome (GOLD analysis project Ga0182030, IMG submission 121299) | Permafrost microbial communities from Stordalen Mire, Sweden - 812S3M metaG (Illumina Assembly) | ecosystem: Environmental > Terrestrial > Soil > Wetlands > Permafrost | place: Sweden... | reverse complement strand
TATGCTCGCAAACCTCTCAACACGGCCAGCACCTGCGTGCGATCGGGGCGTTGGCGCGTCCGCCGCACAATGTTTCCCATGCCTAGAAAGAGACAGCATGGTGTTGGACTACCTGCTCGAGCACCCCACGTATAGGGCTCTTCTGGGGCCCTCACGTCACACGCAGCCAAATCCCTGCGTGCTATTTCACAGTTTGGTACTTTCCCCGCCAGCGGACTAGCAGGCGGTGCCGCCGCACCCGCGACCGTAGCCGACCGTTGTCTTTGAAAGGGCCACCGAGATGAACGTCACGCCTGCCTCGCCAGCCTCCACATCCAGGGTGGAACTGCTCACTCCCGAAAACGATGTCTCGAATCCCGAGTTCTCGATCGTCATTCCAGCGATGAACGAGGAGATCACGATCACAGAGTTCGTCCAGTGGTGCCACGAGGGACTCGCGGATGCCGGAGTGGCCGGCGAGATCCTGATCGCGGACAGCTCATCTGACGCGACCGCCAGCCTGGCCCTGGCGGCCGGAGCCCGCGTCCTCGTACTTCCGGAACGCGGTATCGGGCTTGCCTACCGCGAGGGAATCTTATACGCACGCGGTGACTACATCCTGATGGGCGACGCCGACTGCACCTACGACTTCCGAGTGCTGAAGCCATTCGTGGACAGCTTCCACGCTGGCTACGAGTTCGTGATGGGGTCGAGATGGAAAGGCAAGATCGCGCCTGGGGCGATGCCCGCGCTCCACCGCTACTTCGGCACACCGCTGACAACCTGGATCTTGAACCGCGTCTGCGACACCAACCACACGGACATGGCATGCGGCATGCGGGGAGTGACGAGGGACGCCCTCGTGGCGATGGAACTCTCCTCGGACTCGTGGGACTACACCTCGGAGATGATGGCCAAGGCCGCGCTCATGGACCTCCGGACCACCGAGCTGCCAGTTTCCCTGCTCAAGGACCGCGAAGGGCGGGTCAGTCATTATAAGCGCCGGGGTCGGGCCTCCTGGTCCTCCCCGTGGAGGGCAGCCTGGATCAACCTTCGCGCGATCTTCGTGATTCGTCCTGACTTCTTCCTGCTGAGGCCGGGTCTGGTCGCTTTTGCCGCAGGCCTTCTCATCGCCCTCCCGCTCACCGCTGGTCCAATCACCATCGGGCCTGTCAGGCTCGCGCTGTATTGGATGCTCGTCGGCTCCACGCTGGCAATCGCGGGCCTGCAGGCATTCCTGCTCGGATGCATAGCTCAAATCTTTTTTGACTACCGCAATCGTGCGACCCGCCGCTGGCTCAAGACCTTTCCCTACACCCGCACCGCCATTATCGCGGCGCTGACCGTGGGAGCCGGAATTGCGTGCAACATTCCACTGGTGGCTTACTACCTGTCACACGGCGGGCGCCTGACCTCCAACCTGTCGATACAGGAGCGGCTGAGCGTCGTGGGGCTGATGCTGATGGTCATCGGCTTCTGCCTCTTCACCTCCACACTTGTCCTCCACGCCGCAGCCGCCACAACTCGCCCCGGCGGTGTCGGTTTTGATGGCGCAACGCGCGACAGCTAGGCCGTAGCACCGGGTCGGGGCTCGCGGCACGTGGTGCTACATGCCGGCCGCATTCCCCGTGTGCTGTTTGAGATGGGCGGCGTTCGAGCGGCCGCGAGGCAGCTCGGCCTTGGCGCCGTGCAGGACAAGCCTTCCCAGATAGGAGGAGTCCTGCTCCATCACGTCCAGTGCTCGCTTGCTGTCGATCACCGGCCCGTGCCCGGGCACGACGTACTCGGAGCGCTCCACCAGCGGACGTAGGCGCTCGAGTGTCCGCAGATAGGTCTGGATGGCTCCCTCGCCGCTGAACGTCGGCAACTCGACGGGAGAGAGGTAGTCGCCGGCCACCAGCACCCCCGCCCAAGGGATGAACAGGGCCATACCGTCAGCCGTGTGTCCCTCTGCTGGGTGCAACTCGATCTCGAGATCTCCCACCTCGCAGCGTCCCGGCACGGGCAGCCCCTGAATCGAGCCGAGCGCCAGCGGTCGCGGCCGCTCGATCAGCAGGTCCGCGTCGAACGCGCGCAGTTGGCGCTGCGCCTCTCCGGGCGAGGCGCGCAGGCGCTCGGCGGTGCTCTCCGCGCAGCCGAGCGCCACGCCCGGAAACGCCAGCCGTCCGAGGAGGTGATCCCAGTCCGCGTGCGTGGCCAGCAGTCCGCTGGGGGGCGGGTACTGCGCCTGTTCGACGACCGCGCTCAGGGCATCCAACTCGTCTGGCAGAACGGGCGAGTCGATCACAAACGTCTCGCCCGCCGGGCGCGCCTCCGTCGCTGAGCCGGCGTCGGTGTCGACTCCGCCGCGCACGATCGTGCAGTTGGCGTGCAGCACGGCGCTGCTCACCACCAGCACGTCTGGGTGCAGGGCGAGAGCCCGCACCCGCTCAGGTCACGCCGAGGAGTTTCGCGGCCTCTTTGAGGCTGGTGACCTCAGCGGTGGGCTTCTTCTGGGAGGAGTCGAGGGTCTCCTTGTTGCGGTTCACCCAGATCACGGGCACGCGCTGTTTCACGCAGGGGGCCACGTCGTGGTAGTTGCTGGCCGCCACGTGCACCCAGCCGCGCTTGCCGCCGATGCGCCGCGCGCACTCGGTGAAGTGCGGCAGTTCCGGCTTGTAGGAGCGCACCTGCTGGGCGGTGACAACGAGGTCGAAGTCCACGTTGATGTGCCGCCGCGTCTGCCCTAGCAGCTTGTCGTCGATGTTCGACAGCAGGCCCAGTTGGTATTTCTTGCTGAGCTTCTGCAACTGCACGCTGGTCTCCTTGAAGGGCATCCAGCGCTGCACGGAGTCGGGGAGGAAGCCGGAGCGCGAGGGCTCAAGCGGCCATTCGAGCCGTTTGGCGATCTCGATCGCGGTGCGCCTGAGAACCTCCGCGTAGAGCTCGTAGGAGCCGCCCTCGATTTCGCGGGAGATCTCCTGGAAGAGCTGCAGCAGCAGGGTGCGGTCGATCTCCACACCATCGCGAGCTGCCTCCTTGGCGAAGGCGTCGTAGATGCCGGTCTCCCAGTCGATGAGGGTGCCGTATACATCGAATGTGACAAAGGTGACGTTCTTGGGAATGGCCATATGGACGGGCATTATGACGTGCTGGGGCGCCTCCGCGCGGTGCGGGCACATTTGAGCATTGCGCGTGGCCCTGTCGCGCGGCCGGCGTGCCCGCCGCGAACGCGCGTTCGCCGCTGTTGCGTTAGAGTCCCGCGCCGCAATGGACCTTCTGGAGTACCAAGGTAAGCAGCTGTTCGCCCGCCACGGGTTGCGGGTGTCCTCCGGCGAGCCAGTCACCACAGTCGAGGATGCCGTTAGCGCAGCCACGAAGATCGGCTACCCGGTAGTCGTCAAGGCGCAGGTCCTAATCGGCGGCCGCGGCAAGGCGGGCGGCGTGAAGCTGGCGGCCAACGAGGACGAGGCGCGCCTGCACGCCACGAACATCCTCGGCCTGGACATCCACGGCCACATCGTGCGCACGCTCTGGATCGAGCACGCCTCCGACATCGCCTCCGAGTACTACGCCTCAGTGCTGCTGGACCGCTCCGCGAAGAAGCCGCTGGTGATGTTCAGCGTGGAAGGCGGCGTGGACATCGAAGAGGTGGCGGAGAAGACGCCGGAGAAGCTGATCCGCCACCACGTGGACCCGCTTGCTGGGCTCTCGCGCGAGGAGGCCATCAAGGTCGCCACGGACGGCGGCGCGGACACGGACGTGATCGACGGCGTCGCCGACGCGCTCGTGGCCCTGTATGAGGTTTGGCTTCAGGAGGACGCGACGCTGGCGGAGATCAACCCGCTGATCGTCACGCCAGAGCGGGAAGTGAAGGCGCTCGACTCGAAGGTCTCCCTGGACGGCAACGCGCTCTACCGCCACCCCGAGAACCAGGAGCTCTCAGACAGCGAGAACGAAGACCCGATCGAGCGGCGCGCCAAGGAAGAGGGCGTGCAGTACGTGAAGCTGGATGGGGACATCGGCATCCTCGGCAACGGCGCGGGGCTGGTGATGTCGACGCTGGACGTGGTGGCGCAGGCGGGCGGCAAGCCGGCCAACTTCCTCGACGCGGGCGGCGGCTCCAACGCGGAGAAGATCAAGCAGGCGGTGGACCTGCTGCTCGCCAACGACGCTGTGAAAGCGGTCCTCTTCAACATCTTTGGGGGCATCACGCGCTGCGACGAGGTCGCCAACGGCCTGATCGCGGCGTTCGGCGAGATCAAACCAAGTGTGCCGTTCGTGGTGCGCTTGGACGGAACGAACGACGTGGAGGGCCGGCGCCTGCTGCAGGAGGCGGCGCTGCCGAACGTGCATGCGGCCAAGACGATGAACGAGGCTGCCGAGATGGTCGTGGCGCTGGCCGCGGGCAAGAGCGTGGGAGAGACAGTCTGATGTCGGTGCTGATCGACGAGAACACACGTCTCGCCGTCGCCGGCATCACGGGCCGCGAGGGCACTTTCCACACGCTCAACAACCGCAACTACGGCACCAACGTGGTGGGTGGCGTAACACCTGGCAAGGGCGGCCAGGACGTGGAGGGCATTCCCGTGTTCAACAGCTGGGCGGACGCGATGAGCGAGGCCAAGCCGAACACCGCGATGATCTTTGTGCCGCCCCGCTTCGCCGCCGACTCGATCCTCGAGGCCGCAGCAGCGGGCGTGGAGTTGGTGATCGCGATCACGGAGGGCATCCCCGCCCACGACGAGCTCCGCGTCTACAACACGCTCAAGCGCGACCATCCGGGCACGCGTCTGATCGGTCCGAACTGCCCCGGCATCCTCTCGCCGGGCAAGGCCAACGTGGGCATCATCCCCGCATCCTTCTTCAAGGCCGGCAACGTGGGTGTGGTTTCGCGCTCGGGCACGCTGACCTACCAGATCGGCAACGAGATCGCCCAGGCCGGCTTCGGCTGCTCCACGATCGTGGGCATCGGCGGCGACCCCGTCCCCGGCTCGTCCTTCGTGGACATCCTTGAGATCTTCGAGGCGGACGAGCAGACGGAGCTGGTGGTGCTCTCCGGCGAGATCGGCGGCTCGGCGGAGGAGGAGGCTGCGGAGTACATCGCGGCGCACATGAGCAAGCCTGTGGTCGCCTACATCGCCGGCTTCACCGCCCCCGCGGGTAAGCAGATGGGCCACGCCGGCGCGATCGTGTCGGGCTCCGCGGGAACGGCCGCCGCCAAGGCGCAGGCGCTGGAAGCGAAGGGCGTGCGGGTGGGACGCACCCCCACCGAAGCCGCGTCCATCGCCGTTGAAGTGCTCGGCGCCTGAGCATCAGTAACCGCTGTCCCTAAATCGCGACATTCTCCCGTAGAGGCCAATGTCTTCTTTTGCAGACACGATGCCGATACGCTGCTGACCATGGACCAAGACCTCACAGAGACACTCGGCGAGCTGGGGCGCAAGATCGATGAGCTCGAGCGAACACTCTCCTCGCTGGCACAGAGCGATGAGACGCCTCCCCCAGCGCGAATCGTCGACGAAACGGTCGAGCGAGCCGTCGACACCGCGCAGGCGCCGCCCTCATCCGATGAGCTGTTGCGCTTCCGCGAGCGCCTGGAGAAGGTGGCCGGCGAGCTGACGGGCGACTACGACGAGCTGCTCGGGCGTCTGGGCTCCACGGCTGTGAGCAGCCCGCCAGCAACGAGCCCGCCCAGCGCCACGATCTCCTTCGCCCGCGGGGCGCCGTCGTTGGACATCATCGACGTGCAGGGGCTCAGCGACGCGGCCGCACGCGCGTTTGAGAGCGACCCGGCGGGCGCCACCGCCTACGGCACCTCCGTCGGCTACCCGCGCCTGCGCAACTGGATCGCCGACCGCCATGGCGTGGCCCCAGAGCGCGTGCTCGTCACCAACGGCTCCATGCAGGCCGATGCGTTCCTGTTCGAGCACCTCGTGCGCCCGGGCGACGACGTGATCGTGGAGCGCCCCTCCTACGACCGCACGCTGCTGTCCCTGCGCCAGCGTGGCGCGCGCCTGCACGCGGTGGAGCTGCAGCCCGACGGCATCGACACGGCCGCGCTCGCCGACCAGCTCGCAAGTGGCGCGATCTCCTCGCCAAAGCTCGCCCACATCATCCCCAACTTCCAGAACCCCGCCGGCTACACGCTGTCGCTGCAGAAGCGCACGGCGCTGCTGGAGCTGGCCAACAAGCACGGCTTCGTCGTGTTCGAGGACGACCCTTACGTGGAGCTTCGCTTCAGCGGCGAGCCCCTGCCCACGATGCTCTCCATGGACCCCGAGCGGGTCGTGTACGCGTCGTCGTTCTCCAAGACCGTCTGCCCAGGCATCCGCGTCGGCTATCTCGTCGGGCCGCCGGAACTGATCTCCGCGATCTCGCAGCTGGCCACCAACACGTACATCTCACCCAACATGGTCTCGCAGGCGATCGTGTACGAGTTCTGCGCCTCCGGCGCCGTCGACCGCTCGATCGCCACTGTCAAGGCAGCGCTGGCGGAGCGCGCGCAGGCGCTCGCCGACGCACTGCGGCGCGACCTTCCCGACGCCGCCTACATGGCGCCCCAGGGCGGCTATTTCATGTGGGTGACGCTGCCCGACGGCACCGACGTGCAAGCGCTCTTCCAGGCTGCCGCCGACCGCGGCGTATCGTTCGTGAAGGGCACCGACTTCCTGCTGGAGGGGGGCGAGAACACCCTGCGCATCGCCTACTCCGGCGTCACGCCCGAGCAGATCGACGCCGGCTTCTCACCGCTGGCCGAGGCCTACCGCTCGCTGTAGCGACCCCGCGGCTTCGCTCAGGCCTTACGGCCTTCCACAAAGATCTCGTACTGGCTGTTGCGAGGCTTGCCCGGGCGTCCGTTGCCCCTGAACACCGTTCCCAGCGTCATGCCGACGGAGGCATAGATGTTGCTCAGCTCCTCCACCGAGTAGAGGCGTTTGCGGAAGGGGATGAACTCCAGCTCCTCGAAGACCTCCCCCACGGGGATCGCCGCCGTGTTGCCTTCCCAGCAGCGCGTGTCCGCGTTCCAATGGTGATCCACCAGTTCCAGCGCGCCGTCGCCCTCTATCCAGCCTTTCATGGGCATGAACTTTTCCGCATGCAGCACGTTCGCGATCTGCAGCAGGTGGCGGCCGGAGTCCTTCAGCGCAGCTGCAATCACCTCGAAGGTGCGCAGATTCTCCTGCTCAGACTCGAAGTAACCGATCGCACCGTCGTTGAGACTCAGCACGATGTCGAATTCCCCGTCCAGCGCGAGCTCTCGGAGGTCGGCCTGGATGAACTCCGTGTCCAGCCCCTCCGCGGCTGCGCGTTCCCGCCCCACGGCCACGTTGTCCGCCAGCAACTCCGCCCCCACCACGGAGAAGCCTCTACGCGCCAGCTCCAAGCTGTGCCGTCCCGTTCCGCAGGCGAGGTCGAGGATGCGCTCATCGGCGCTCGGCTCGAGCATCGCGATCACACGGTCCACTTCCGATGCCGTCTTCTGTGCCCACGGGAGCTTGTCCATCTCCGGGGGATAGGCGAAGCGGTACCAGTCTGTGGGGATGTCGGGGTATGTGGAGGACATGAGAGCAACTCGGCCCACGCGGGCGGGGCAAGCATCGCCTCCCGCCCCGCATCCGTCAAGGAACCATCGTCGCCTCGCGTACGTACACGACACGCCAAGCCGTCGACTTCCCAGCAAATGAGCGGTTTATCGGAACCGGTAGTCCACTGCCCGCCCTGGAGCGACTCGCCGGACTGTCTCCAACCCCTCTGCACGTTTGTCCGTATTTGGACTATTGGACAATTGCGGAGGGAGCGGACCACTTAGTCACGGGCGGGTTCTTGGGGTAGCTGACCTGGGGGCGACACACCGCGGGCGAGTCCGCGTAGCGGAGGCACTCGGCCCGCTTGACGGGGCGCCCCACACGCCGATCCTCGGCCGGGTGTCTCCAACCCACACCACGATTGTCCACGATTGGAATATCTGGGATGCCGGGGGGTTTCGTGCGAACATCACCACCAACCCAGAGACCAGAATATCTCTAGCGAGAAAACTGGACAACTACCCCCCGAACCTGCATGCTGCAGCCTGCCAGACCGGCGGCCGGGTCTCGCTTCCCAATTACTCATCCAAGCAACGTCCCGCCCCAATGGCCGGGACAGCGGAAGGACACCTAATGCTCGCAAGAAACCTCGCCAGTCTCCTCATCGCGGCCGCGGCACTCGCCCTCAGCGGACTCGCGCCAACAACAGCGTCAGCCGTAGTGTTCACGTTAACCAACGTCGCCTGCTCAGGCGGGACCACCATTGCATACTGCTACCAAGGCACCGACCCAGCCGGCAAAGTAGGCACCTGGGAGCTCGAAGGCGAACAAACCATCGTCGGGTTAACTGGCACGGCCAAAATCGTCATCCCAAGCCTCGAAACCCTGACAATCGAATGCAATCAAACTAACTCAGGCGGGACACCGGTGATATTACAACACTCACCATTAGGGAATGGCTTAACAACGATCGAGGGAGGCAACCTATTATTCTTAGGTTGCCGTCCAACCACGCCCACATCAATTGTGGAAAAATGTGAACTGAACTCCGCACTAGAAACGGCGAATCTATTAGACGAGCTCGAAGGCCAAACAGATGTAGTCGTAACACCAGAATCAGGCACCACATTCATCGAACTAGAATACAAAAATAAATCTACCTTAAAATGCCCCAACTCCTTCATTGGCAAAAAGAAGATCAGCGGTTTCCAATTACTCACGATTGTAAACCCCAACACGCCCGAAGAAACCGAGAAGGCCGAAATCGAAGCGACAAGCGGCCTCTTCTTCGGCGAAGAAACCCCAGTCGAAATAATCTCCCCGGAGATAGAATTCGAATTCCCCGGCCTCGCCCCCGACCTAATAATCATTTCCACATTATCCTAACCTAACAGTCTGACGAGAACGGGCAGTTGGGGCCACATGCTATACATGCCGCCCCAACTGCCCCACACAGAACGCCACCAGACACACCGTAAGAGCCAACATAGGAGCGCGCGCGAACGTGATGAACCTGAGAGGCCGCCTCGTCATCGAATACCTCAAGCCGGGGAACGCAACCTGGCCATCCCTCATCCCCAGCATCGCTCGCAACATCGGCGACCCACGCGCCTGGGCCTAGCGATCACCAACGGGGAACGGGTCGCATGCAAATCAAGATGGGCCCTACCATCTCGCGTGCGTCACTACCGCCCGTAGCGCTGCCCCAGCACCAGCTGCTCGGGTAGCGCGGTACGCGGCGGCGGCGAGGGATCCGCGATCACGGACACGGTCTCAGCCACGCTGATCGTCAGCTGCAGAAGCCTGCCGTCCGCCGCCTCCAGCTCCACGTGATCCTCGTCGCGCGCCGCCAGCACGCCCTCCATTCCCGGCTCGATGCCGGATGCCTTCAGGTAGTGCAGCAGATCCTCCGCCTCGTTCTCGAAACGCAGCACGCGCACCTTCGCGCCGACCTCCACGTCGGCCATCGGCACGCCCGCCAGCCGCGCGCCGGCAGCGATCGGGTGCCCGTGGGGGCACGTCTTGGCGTCCCCGATCGCCACCAGCATCCGCTCTTCCAGGACGGGGGACATCGCGTGCTCGAGCCGCTCCGCCTCCTCGTGCACCTCGTCCCACGGCACGCCCAGCACGTCCGTGAGGAAGCGCTCGATCAGGCGGTGGCGACGCACGATCCCCTCCGCGTGCTCAGCGCCGCTGTCCGTGAAAGCGATCGCGCGGCGAGCACCGCGGGTGACGTAGCCGTCGCGTTCCAGACGACCGATCATCTCGTGCACGGTGGGCGCCGACAGCTGCATTGCGCGCGCCACGTTGGCGCCCGTCATCGGCAGGCCCGCCTCCTGCAGCCAGAAGAGGATCTGCAGGTACTCCTCCTCCGCCACCGTCGCCGTGTTCTCGTGCTCGCCTCCCATGCCGGGGGATGCTAGTGGACCTCAGCTCTGGAGCTGCGCGAACACACACTCCCGCGGCGGCTTGTCCTCACGCCAGCGCAGCAGCTTCGCCCCATGGCGGATACGCCCCGCCGAAACGTGGTCGAAGTCGATCTCGACCACCAGCTCCGGGCGCAGCCCCACCCACTCAAGATCCTTGCCCGCGCTCCAACGGCTCGGGTCCGCCGAGCCGCGCTCCCCCGTCTCGTAGTCCGCCAGGAAACCCACCAGCCGCCGCTTCTCCCCCGCGGTCAGCCCCGAGCAGTGGCCCACCACGCGCAGGTCCTCGCCGTCATAGAGGCCCAGGATCAGGGCGCCCACGGTTTCCGGCTCCTTGCCGGGGCGCCAGCCGACCACCACCGCGTCGATCGTGCGGACCCGCTTGACCTTCGCCATCCCCTTGCGCTCCCCCGGGCGATAGGTGGCGGAGCGCTCCTTCGCGATCGCTCCCTCCGCGCTCTGCAGCCAGCTTGAGGCCTCCTCGGCGCTCTCCACAGTCTTCATCAGCTCCACCGGCGCCTGCGCGAAGCGCTCCTCCGCCAGCAGACGCTCCAGCGCTCGCCGGCGCGCGCTGAACGGCTCCTCCAGCAGCACCCCGTCCTCCGCGCAGAGCAGGTCGAAGGCCACGTACACGG
>Ga0182030_10026268_pt1 | contig 10548 bp, 7 predicted proteins | sample 812S3MmetaG_FD_121299 | JGI IMG/M metagenome (GOLD analysis project Ga0182030, IMG submission 121299) | Permafrost microbial communities from Stordalen Mire, Sweden - 812S3M metaG (Illumina Assembly) | ecosystem: Environmental > Terrestrial > Soil > Wetlands > Permafrost | place: Sweden... | reverse complement strand
GCCAAAGTTCGAAGAGGCCGCCGCTCTTATCCTATGTACAACTCGGCTGATATCAAAGCACATGAAGCCGAAGTTCAATATAAGGCCGCTTCGCAAATGGCTGCTGCGCGCGCTGATTTTGAAATGCGCCGCAATGAGGCAGACAAACGCGCTGAGGGGGTGAAAGAGAGTGCAGCTGGGCTCGAAAGTCAAATGCTTAGCAGACCTGCGGAGACCAGCGGCGTGTTTCTGGTTCCTTCCGGCACTAATTTGTATGTACGAAACTATGCCCACTTCGACCCTGTTATGCCAGAGCCTCCGCAGGCACTGCATGCGGTGCCTTTGGTTTTGCCACAAGTCTTGAAAATTAAAGAAGAAGAACATCGTAGAAACAAAACTGCACATAAAGGCACCACAGCGCCTGAATCTACTTTATCGAGTTCCAGCGGGGCAAAGTCTAATGAAAGCCAGGCACCAAATGCGACACCGTGAGCCTGAAGCGTGATGATGCGTTTCAGCACAGCTTCGAAGATCGGTCTGGCTCTGCTCGTGGCATTCTTTGCGCTGGCACTGCCTGCTTTACCTGTTCTAGCAGATAGTGATGATTTCGATAAAGGTATTCACCTCTTCAGCAACAGCGATTTTGCCAATGCTCTTCCGTGTTTCGATCACAGTGTAGATGCTGAGCCGACAAATGGTAAATTTCATTTCTGGCGAGCAAAGTGTCTGGCTGAGCTTGACCGTGGAAAAGAAGCTTGTGCCGAGTATAAGCTCGCCTCTATGCTAAGTTCAGATCCTAATATGAGGGAAGACTGTAAGAATGAGTTAGCTCGATATAACGTCGAAGCGCCTAAGCAGTCAGTGAGTGATCTGGATAAGAAAAGCAATAGCAACAAAGACGGTGCTGGAGCTAATACGGGCGAACCCGCTGATGAAGAGGGACAAGTAAAGAACAACGAGAAATTATTCAAGCTTTCCAGCAAAAAACTTGATTGGAATTTGCAAGTAAGCGACGGCTTCTTGCAGCAGGTTAAGGAGCGCACCGCTCAATTAGACGGAAGTGCTCAAGGCAGACCGTGGCGCATAAATGCGGGCGCAGCAGCCCGGCAACCGATGAACCCAGAGACGTTAAAAGCTGCGCTCAGTAATGGTCCTGCGCATTTTACGGCGCAACTTGATGCCGCCGAAATGAAGCAACTAAAAAATAGCGATATCGTGTTGATTTTGGATCATTCAGGGTCGATGCGAGCTACCGATTGTCCATCAGTGAGTTCTATTCCAGAGCCTCGCATTTCGTGGTGCGCTGAAGAAATGGAAAGCTTCGCAGATTCTCTTTGTAATGCCTTGCCGCACGGATTTCACTTTATAACTTTCGACACTCATCCGGACATCTATACAATAAACAGTTCGAATCAGCTGCGCACGATTTTGCAATCGTTAACTGCCGGCGGTGGCACTAATCTTTCCATAGCTTTAGAGGAAGCCTTCCGTTTGCATACGGCTCATCCTAATCAGCCGATGCTTATCGCAGTGATTACCGATGCAGAAATTGAGGTGAAATCTTGCGAACGTTCGATTGTTGACGCTACACGACGTTTTCCTTTACCCAATGGTGTTTTTATCACGCTTCTTCAAGTTGGAGTCTTGGCTGAGGCAAATACTGCAGATCGAATCAACTATTTAGATGATTTGAAGAATCGTGCCGGCGCTGCCTATAATGCGTTCTACGGAGTACCGTTCTCGCGTGTTCGACGCGAAGGGCTGGGGCGCGATTTGCTTTTAGGCATAAAAGAAAATGGATTCATGTCACTAAGATCTGCAGGTTCTTCTCCCGCTGGCAGTTCAACCCAAATGACGCCGTGCGGTTCAACTGCCGCACCATCTGCGACCACGCAAGCGGGAGCTTCTGCAAATAAAACGCAGAAAAAATCGTCGGCTACCGCCGCGAAAAATGCGTCTCCCGTGCTTCCAAGCAAGCCCGCTGAAATGCCAGTGATGTGGCCCGTTGGTGGCAAGTAAGCTCCCGCGCTCCCGGGAAAGTCCGCGTTTGCGATATTGGCTTGACGCGCAAGAGAGAATCTTTTGGGAGGTTTTAAGAATGCTTTTTCAAAGAGAATTGGCCGAGTAGCACTGATTGGAATGGTGTCACAATTTTTTCGACTGAACTTGTATCGAGCAAGTATGTAGGTATTTCGAGCAGTTCAGGAAAAACGCGATTGTCGCGCACGGCGCCTTCGAGATAGCGACTTGAATGCCCTCCCGTGCCGGAGCGTTTTCCGATCATGCGCAATACCATATTGAGATGACGAAAACGCCAGATTGACATGTATTCATCGATATCAATCAATTTCATGATCACCTGAAATGGTGCTCGCAACACTGGGTAATTTCTCAGCAGTGAAATTATAAGAGCAGCTCGGCGTGCCTTTGTTGTAAATGAATTGCCATCTGGCGCAGCCTGAGTGTCTACTATAAAATTTTGCGTGAATTGTGCTGCGAGAGTTTCTTGATCTTGCTCGGGCAATGAAGTCTTGTATTCAGCGCGGTAATTCTCCCACATTTCATCATATTTGCTGTCATTAAGTCCAAAGCTTTCAGCAAAACGATCGAGCCAGGCAATTAAGCCAACGCGCAAACTCAATGTCGACTCCATGTCGTCAATTTCTTTTCTATCTGCATCGTTAAAGCCGCCGGCTTCAGCACCGACTTTCTTATAGTAATCGCTATGACCTTTATCTACTGATTCAGTAGATTTATATCTGGCTTGCGGCATCAATCCCATGAGAGCTTCGATCAAGCGAAATTGTCTGCTCTGAAATCCGGATGCTGGATTCAGGCTTTTACGAAATTCGAGAAAATCCATCGGCGTCATGGTTTCGAGAATGTCGACCTGTGCCACAAGCACTTTCCAGATTTCGACAATGCGATCGAGGCGTGCCACGATTGTAACCATCTCGCCTGAATTGTCATCGATGCGGCGCGGCTTGTTTGTTTCTTTATCAATAAACAAATGGACAACGCTTTTAAGTTCGAAAATTATTTGCTTGAACCAGAGCTCATAAGCCTGATGGATCGTGATGAAAAGCTGCTCGTCATGCTCGTCGGTTTGAAGACGTCCCAGAGAAATTAAGGTCGGCACCTCAAGATAATCATTGTAATAGGGCAGCTTCTTAGACATAAGAGAATCCTTCGATAACGCACGTAACAGAAAGCAGATGATAACTCATTGACTTCTGTTTTAACCTGCGTCCCGCAAGACACTCTTCAAGCGACAACTTAAGACAAAATCCCTGCGAAGCGGGCGACGTACGGCGCCGCTCCTACATGAGAATCGCAACATTGCTGACGCACTATAGAATCGTAGGGCGCGGCGCCGTGCGCCTCCCGTCGATGGATCCCTGCATTAAGACAGGATCCCTATGAAGAGGGCGACCCATGCGTCGCCCCTCTACGTCAGATCACGAGTCCGCAATGTCCAGATTCTTGCGTAGGGGCGGGGCTTGCCCCGCCCGCTGCGCAGCCTGTCTAAAGGTATTGATCCGTCCACCGGGCGACGCATGCGTCGCCCCTACAGCTATGCCTGGTAGCGCCGGCATCTTGCCGGCACAGACTTACGGATCACAGTTCTAGAGCCGATCTCGAGGTCTGCCGGCTGGAAGCTGGCGCTACCAGCGACAATTTAAGCAACCGGAGAGCTGAGCACCAGATCTTTCAAACTCTCCGCTAATTCGCAGGCATCGAGGTAAGTGAGCGCTTCGTTTACTGACTCGATTCCTTCTTCTTCGCTCTGGCTGTGTGTCGCGTAGACGGGTTGCAACGCCAATTGCCGCATGGCCAGTGAAAGTTCGTCAGAACTTGCATCGATGAAATTAGCCACTTTCTGGCGCTGTCTTTTTATAGTTATCGCCAGGTCCATCGCCGTTTTGCTTTTGACAGCTTCATTGATAATGTCACTAACCATGCGTCCGGAAAAAACTTGTTCGACCATTTTGCTTGCTCGGGCGAAAGCTTCGCCATGCAAGCTGCGAGAAAGTTCTTCTCGAGTCAAGGTAAGCAGCATCTCGTTGCGAAAGCTCATCGACTCCGGTTGACCGCCAAATTTTTCGCCGATGCGCGCGATTGTAGACTTGAGCTCTTCTTTGCTTAGTCTGTGAAACTTTGGTTGCACTGATTCCGCCAGCTTTTCTAGTTTCTGGTTCCAGATAGAAGCGCGAGTCAGCGTCCGTTTGACAAAGGCTCGGGATAAGCCCGTTGGCAGCTCCGCCCAAGATTCTTCGTGATTGAGCACATAATCAACGATGTCGCGTTGTTTAGCCAAAACCATTTCTGATTTGTTGGCGCAAAACTCCTGGATATCGCTGGAAGCGACGGAGCTTCGTCCTGCTGCTTTCTTCGCGCCGCCGTTGCTCGAACCTGCGATGGCGCTAATTTGAGCGCCTAAATCAAATGGGCGCGAGCTCACTCTGAAGACTAATTTCTCGTCTTTGGCATTGGCATGTTTGTCTTGCAGTTCCCAATCGGAGTTAGGAACAAAGCCGACTACGGCAGCGCTGCGATCTGCCGCGATCGCAACTGCCAGGGTGCCGCTGCTCATATAAGATGTACCGACCAGATGACGGGGAATGCTAACGCGACCGTCATCGCTAAGCAGCCTGATATCGAGCCGAAGACCATTAACTACCAGGTCATTAACGTCAAGCAAGGAAATCAATTTGTCTTCGCGACTGTAGGCTTGATCTTCTTCTATTAATAGATCCAGTTCTGGGTCAAGCGAATAAACCGCCTCCTGGGCGATTTGTCTGGCTAGCTCTTGTTTGACATCAGCTCCGGTAGTCCGGCAGCGCAGTTGCGCCAGCTTGACTATTTCCGCAGATAATGGAATTCGGTTTGTCATTTTGAATCTCCATTGGTCGAGATTATATTCGTATTAGTTTTCAGTGTCTCGACCTTCCCTTTTCAAATACGCCGTTCGCGAAAAAATTAGCCGGAACAGATACCCAAAAAGAATTTTTGTCTTAGCAAAGCCCAAATCGGGCAGTCAGCGCCGATTGCCTCCTCCAATTCGGACCAGGTTAAAAACGGTCGGGCTCGACAAATAAGGTCAGCCAGGTCGCTGGCGATGCCAAGTGTAATCAATTCTTCGATTGCACTTCGATTAAGGTCTAGCCGGCGCGAATCTTGGAAGCGGTTTTTCAAAACCGCGCCACGCTTAACCATGGCGACGAGATCTTTCTGCTCAATCAGCCCGCGTTTTACAAGTTCGGGTAATTCCTTAAATGGTCGCTCTGATACTATTTTCTGCGTCTGCTCTTTCGAGAGCCCGAGAATATCGACGATATCACGGGCGGTGGCGCTATTGAGTTCGAGCGGTACAAAGGCCGCGGTGCCCCCTTTGGCTTTGAAATCAGCTATGCGAGCCGGTTTTACCACACCGATAAGCGCCAGCTCTTCCAGACTTTCAAATTGCCTGCCTTTGATGAGCCGTTCAATCTCGCCCTCAGTCATGCCCAGATGTTGGGTCAGTTCGCGCCGCGATGCCGTGTTGACGTTCAAACTGCGCTGCCAACATTCGGCAATGCTCGGCAATTGTTTGTAAATGCGTTGCCGTACCAGGTCGAGCCCCTTATCGAGCAGCACCTGGCAGCGAGCGATGCGGCGCGGCATTGTATCTGCCTGAATCTGCAAGCGATCGCAAACTTCGCGCATGGTCATTTCTTCGCCCACGATGGAAAATTCAGTGAGCCCCAGGCCAAACATGCAATCGACCACGGTAAGAGCGTCATGCGCAGCTCCGGCTTCGCCGAGCATTATGCGCAAATGACCGCGCAATTGGTTGAGCTGACCGACCTGCTCGCCGCTCAGCAATTGATTCTCGGGTGTTACAGCCGTGTCATCGGCGATGCCACTGCGCGGATCGTCTTTCTCGGGATCAAGATAAACGTCTTGCAGCGTGTTCTTTTCCCAGCTTGATTCAACGCGAATGTAATCTATGACTGCATTGTGAACGGTTCGTTGCATATAAGCCGGCAACAAAACTTTGAAACCATCTTCCGAACCTGAACTTAGATGTTTCAACAGAGTCGCTTCAAGCTTCTGCGCTACTTCGACAGAAAGCGAAATACTCTGGCGGCGCTGTTCATCCACTGCCACAGAGCGCTGTCCGAGAAAACGGCGCAAATTCTGGTTGCTGCCCAGCGCTTTGGCCAGCGAAGGTTGGAAATAATGGTCGCGCAGTAAACGAACAAAAGCGTTGCGTTCACCACTAAGTTTCAAAGCTTTGGCAAACATGGCTTTAGCGCCGATTTTTGCCAGGAAATCAGTGCTGCTTACGGCTGTCTCATGACCCCAATTGCGGTGCAGCGCTTCCCACTCCGGAGCGAAGTGGAACAAGTCTTGCAATTCGGTTGAGCTTGAAAGCATCCTACTCCTGAAATGACTCCTGAAATCAACCACAAAAGACGTTTTAGCGGCGCAAGCCCGCCGGGAGCGCGGGCGTCCTGCCCGCATTGAGGCATCGCTCCCCTGTATTAAACCACAACTGAGTGATTGCCCGATGTGGCAGCGAATTCATAAGGTCATAGGTGTTAATTAAGAACTGTAACCAGTATGCTCTTTAGAACCGTGGAACAATCGAAGGAGCAAGGCTGAGGTCGTCAGGCGCTTCAAAAATGCGCACAGTGTGAGAAAATGCCATAAGCCTGGAGCTGATGAGGTCCGATTAAGTGTCCGCAAGCCAAAAATCTCGTGCAAAAGACGGTCTGGTTCAGAATCCCGAACAGCTCGCCAATGCTCTGGCGCATGTTGTTTTGCTTGAAGGCGGCCGTGAAACGGTGCTCGGGCAAGCCTGGATAGCCGCACCGAATCGTCTTATAACCTGCGGTCATGTCGTGGAGAAATATATTAAAGCCACTTCTATGCTGCAGGTGCGTTTTCCGCATTCGGGCAACAAGTATGTTGTAATTCGAATTGTTTTGCACCCCAGTTTTGTGCGGCAGCCTGATCAACTGGTGAAGTTTGACGTCGCGATGCTCGAACTAAGCTTGCAATTACCTGAGTCGCAAGCGGCACCTCTGCCTTTTTCATACGCTCAGGGCATTACCACCAATCAGTCGCTCTGGGCGATTCGTTACCCCGCTCACCTGGGGCAGATAAGCGCAGCACCGCAGCCACTGACTCAGGACGGGCGCTATCTTGGACCTCTGCGCACGCACGATCAGTTTCACTTATTGCATGATCTGCCGCTATCGCCTGGTGACTCCGGTGCGCCGATATCGGATGGCAAAATGATTGTTGCTGTTCACTGCGGCGATACAGCTACTTTGCCCGGATTAAATCTGCCGACAACATCAATTAGGTTGGCTCTCTGGGTCGATGCGCTGCGCGAATTAGGCATAAGCGAGACGGCGGTCTCGACAAACAAATCAAAAAACTCGGTGTGGGCACCGGTTCTGGCTTTTCTTATCAGCGCTGTTATTGTAGGCGCGTGTGCCTATCTCTATTTCGTGCAACAAGCTAAGCAGACCTGGTCGTATCAAAATCCGCAGCTAATGCCCATTGAGGTGGCCTTTAACAAACCGCGCGATCAGTATAAGCTCAGAGAAGATGTCGAAACGACAATTACTCCAGCAGCTGATTATTATCTGCATCTCTTTGCTGTGGACGATCAGGATGATTCAATCGTGCTTCTTTTCCCCCAGTTCGGACAGAAGAACTTGATCCATAAAGGTCAACCCTGTCTGGTGAGTCAGCTGGGAAGAACTAAAATTACGGCGACGCCTTCTAAATGTACTTGTTTTCTCGTGGCTGTGCGTGGCGACAGCAAGGCTGCGCAAGATCTGGAACAAAAAATTGTGCTTAGCAGCGACCGCTCGGCTCCTCCGGAAGAAGGCATGCCATTTGCAATCAAGGGTAAAGAACTGAAAAAACGTCTTAATGACCTGGTAGCAAGCAATGCGGATGATGTACTCTTTGTGCGTTTCCCAGGAGTTAGCTCGTCTAATTGATTAGAAGTTCTTGGCTCATCTAATTGGCAGAAATTTGATTTGCTAAATTATTTTCTGGAGCTCCCCCCTAAATTTATTTGGTCTTAGCGTTTAACAAGAGTACGAAAGGATAAACTGGTTACTAGACAGAAGCAACTCAAACGAGGAGCAGGAAAATGAAAGGGATGCGTAATTTATTTGTGCTTGGAGGCATAGCTTTTAGTCTTGCGCTTCCTCAACTGGCGTTTTCGGCCGACTCGCCTGCTGCCGCGCCGGCAGCAAGTGATAATGCCAAAATCGATGAGACCCAACAGCACGATCGAGGTTTTGGCTTCACACCGTTAGATGGACGTGGCAGCGTTGCGCCAATTACGGCGCCGGTAGTCGAAACTCCAGCCGTCAAAAAAACAGAGGCTAAGACAACAGTTAAAAAGGTAAGCGTTGATAAGCTTGCTGTTACTCAGCACAAGCCAAGCAAACAAGCTGTAATAACCGCAGTGCCAAAATTGAAAAACAGCGCAGCTTCGCCTGCAGACGCACATTCTTCTGTGACTGCGCGAGCGACAACGGCTTCAGCCCAAGTAAAAAACAGCGGCACTAAAGGCGAAGCACAAACAAGCCCAACTTTTCGTCAAAACGAAAATTCTTCTATGCTGGTCAAATTCTCTGCCAATGATGGCGGCGCCGTAATAAGTGCTCGTCTCGATCGCAACGGCACGCAGCCAATTTACAAAGTCGGCGAGAAAATGGTTGTGAATGTCAAAGCGAATCAAGATTGCAATGTTGTTGTTTTTAACTATGATTCAAACAACACTCTGACACAAATCTTCCCTAATGATTACCAGCAAAATGGCTTTGTCAAAGCTGGTGAAGCAGTGCAAATCGGTGGGTCTGATAGTCCGTTCGATTATCAAATTGCCGGCAAGGGTGGACCTGAAAAAATATTTGTGTATGCCTATCCGATCGGTAATGATTACAACAGTGCTTTAACCGCCATGGGCACTCGTTCTGCCAAAGTCGCCATGGCACCGATTGCCGGAACACCATTCCGCGGTGCTGAAATGACTGTAGATGAATATCGCAAACTGGTAAACAGCTCGCAGGTATTTTTCTCGCGTTCGGTAGAAGTAAAACCACGCACTAAAAACACTTCGTCGATCGCTTCGGCTAGCATGCCTGCGTCATCGCCTAATAAAATTGAATTGACTTTCAGTGTTGATAATAGATAGATAGGCGATTGCTGCTTCACAAGTTTGTAAGAGGCTCAGGAAACCGAGCCTCTTTTCGTTCTACAAAAAACTTGAAATTCTAAAACGCAGCTTTATCTGGCAGAGAACTTGCTGAGCCCGTGAGCATTGGGCGCCGTGTTTCATAAAGATTCAAATAGTAAAATGCCACTATAACCAGCGAGTGAGTAATCTGTCCAGTTTGAATCAGCTCGGGAATCTTTTCAATCGGCGTCAAACGAATTTCGATATATTCGTTGCTGTTAAACTGCGGCTCTAAAATTTTCTTGACTCCGCGTGCAAGAAACGTGTCGCAAGAATTGCTTTGCAGCGCCGGATTCGGATGATTGCGCCCGATATGAATCAGGTTGTCCCCTACATAGCCTGTCTCTTCTAAAAGCTCGCGAGCTGCGGCATCTTGCGGTGAGCGATCTTCGTCATCAACCATACCGCCGGGTATTTCCAGGGTAAGTTGTCCTGTGCCGTGGCGAAATTGTTCGATGAGAACAACCTCGTTATTCTCCGTAATTGGAATTACATTCACCCAATTGTTTGGATGCAGAACGTAGAAGTTATGAGCAAATTCGGTGCTCCCGCCAGGCGCGGCCAGATTGCGATTTACTGAAAATACCTGGCAATCGGCTATCTGTTCGGAAGAAATTGTTTCCCAATTGAAACGTTTAGGCACCAGAGACTCCAGCTTTCGCTTCGTTAATTGTTTTCAAGTATAGCAGCTTGAGGCGCCTCCAGGACTGATCTTTAGCTCAAATAAAGAATGGATGTCCAGCAGACAGCTGAACAATATGTTAGTACCGCCTGTAGTGGCAGCTTTCTCTGCTCGCGTTATTAGGATCCAAATGGGCGACGCACGGCGGTCGCTCCTGCATTTCCGGAATTTGAAAAGGACTGTATGCTCGATTGATTAAGCGGATCACATAATTCTCTTGTCCATTTCATAATGCCTCCGTGTACAAACAAGCGTGGGGTGTTCTCTGGCTAGTGGCAGCCAGTTTACGGGGAAGAGAAACTTTAAGATGAGCGATGCACAAAACATAGATTTGAAGCCGGAAGATCGCATGTCCCAGGTTGGCATGATTCTGGCGGAGCAGGCGGGACTTTCGTTGCTCTCCGACGCTTACAAGTTTCCAGAGACCAACAGTGGACATATGCAAGTTGTGGCAAATGACGGCACCTTGAAGATAGATGGACCGCTTGATACCTACGCTCGAACTTCGATGATGTTCAAGAAGGACGATAAAACCACGCAGTTTGGCACCTGGAATCACACCGAATTTCTTGACCAGAACGGCAATGCCACCAGCAAAATCGACCAGGTTAATATGGGATTTCTGCTCGATGTC
>Ga0182030_10026267_pt1 | contig 10549 bp, 8 predicted proteins | sample 812S3MmetaG_FD_121299 | JGI IMG/M metagenome (GOLD analysis project Ga0182030, IMG submission 121299) | Permafrost microbial communities from Stordalen Mire, Sweden - 812S3M metaG (Illumina Assembly) | ecosystem: Environmental > Terrestrial > Soil > Wetlands > Permafrost | place: Sweden... | reverse complement strand
TGCATGTGACGCCCGTCCTCACCGACGAGGCCACGCGCTTCGTCGGGGCCGTGACCTTCTCTGCCCTGGCGTCCGAACCCGTGCAGCGGTCGTTGTGGGATGAAGCATCACCGATTCCGCACACGAGACTCGGCCAGCAGGCCGATCTGGTGCTGATCGTGCCGGCGACGGCGCACACCCTCGCCCGCTACGCCGCCGGGCTCTCCGACGATCTCCTCTGCGCCACCCTGCTGGCCACCCGGGCGCCGGTCGTTGTCTGCCCGGCCATGCACACCGAAATGTGGGAACACGCGTCCGTGCGTGATGAGATGGTCCTTGGCGGGCACGGCCGAAGTGAGCCTTCGGTGACGGCCGGTGACGAGCGTGTGCAGCCGTTCGTCGTCCTCGGCGTGTCGGCCGGGATAGCCGCGTACAAGGCCATCGAGGTGTGCCGTCGCCTGGTCGATGCCGGCGTGCACGTGGCGCCTGTGCTCACCGAGCGATCCACCCGGTTCGTCGGTCGGGCCACCTTCGACGCATTGGGGTCGGAGCCGGCCCAGATGAGCCTGTGGGACGAAACGTCACCCATTCCCCACACCCGCCTCGGCCAGCGGGCCGATCTCGTGGTGGTGGCCCCGGCCACCGCCGACCTGCTCGCCCGCTACGCCGGCGGGTTCGCCGACGACCTGTTGACGACCACGCTGGTGGCCACCGCGGCACCGGTCGTTGTCTGCCCGGCCATGCACACCGAGATGTGGGAGCACCCGGCCGTCCAGGAGAACCTCCGGGTGCTCCGCTCCCGTGGTGTCACCGTGATCCCCCCCGAGGAGGGACGGCTGGCCGGAGGGGACGTCGGTTCGGGACGTCTGGCCGACCCGTCGCTCATCGTGGCGACGGTCCTTTCTCTCCTGGGCGGCGCCGAGCGACCTCGACCGGTGGGTGATCTGGCCGGCGTCCGGGTCCTGGTCTCGGCCGGCGGCACCCGCGAGCCGATCGACCCGGTCCGCTTCATCACCAACCGCTCCTCGGGCAAGCAGGGCCACGCCGTGGCCGAGGCGGCGGCGCGTCGTGGTGCCGAGGTGGTGCTGGTCACGACCGGCCGGCATCCCGGCGGGTCCGGGGTCGAAGTCGTGGATGCCGAGACGGCGGCTGACATGGAACGAGCACTCGAGGCGCGGGCCGAGTGGGCGGACGTGGTCATCATGGCCGCGGCGGTCGCCGACTTTCGTCCCAAGGTGACGGCCGAACAGAAGCTCCACAAAGTCGATGGCCTGCCTGAGCTGGTCTTGGAGGCGACGCCGGACATCCTGGCCGAGCTCGGTCGGAGGCGTCGGCCGGGTCAGGTCCTCGTCGGCTTCGCCGCCGAAACAGAGGGACTGGCCGATCGGGCCGTGGCCAAGATGGAGGCCAAGGGCGTCGACTTGATGGTGGCCAACGATGTGTCGGCCCCGGGTGCGGGCTTTGACCACGACACCAACGCCGTGACCATCTTCTCGACCGACGGATCGGTCGAGGAGATCTCCCTGACGGCCAAGCGCGCCGTGGCCGAGGCCATATTGGATAGGGTGTGCGCGCTGTTGCCGACCCGATGACGGCTCACCCGCCAACGTCGGTCGGAAGTGGCCAGATCGACCGATCTCAGTGCTTCACCCTGTCTGCCCGACGAGGCACCTGCCCCCAACCAGAATGGATCCACTCGTGAGTACCCGATACACCTTCACCTCTGAATCGGTGACCGAAGGTCATCCCGACAAGATGGCCGACCAGATCTCCGACTCGGTCCTCGACGCGCTGTTGGCCGATGATCCGAACAGCCGGGTGGCGTGCGAGACGTTGCTCACCACTGGCCTCGTGCTGGTGGCGGGGGAGATCACCACGTCCACCTATGTCGACATCCCGAAGCTGGTGCGCAAGACGGTCCTCGACATCGGCTATGACGACGACGCCTACGGCATCGACGGCAACACCTGCGGGGTCATTGTGTCCCTGGACGAGCAGTCGCCCAACATCGGCCAGGGCGTCGACAACGCCTTCGAGGTGAGGGCTGGCACGGGCGGCGAGGACCTGTTGAACGCCCAGGGCGCAGGCGACCAGGGGATGATGTTCGGCTACGCCTGTGACGAGACCCCCGATCTCATGCCCCTGCCCATCTGGCTCGCCCACCGCCTGGCCCAGCGCCTGGCCCAGGTCCGGAGGGTCGGCGTCCTCCCCTACCTTCGTCCCGACGGCAAGACCCAGGTCAGCGTGACCTATGAGAACGGCCGTCCGGTGGCGCTCGAGACCGTGCTCATCTCGACCCAGCACGACCCGGGCATCGACTTGGAGACCCTGCTCCTCCCGGACCTGCGGTCGCACGTCATCGACCCGCTGCTGCCCCCCGAGCTGGACACGTCGAACCTGCGGGTGCTGGCCAATCCGACGGGCGTGTTCGAGCTCGGTGGGCCCCACGCCGACACCGGCCTCACCGGGCGCAAGATCATCGTCGACACCTATGGGGGCATGGCCCGCCACGGCGGCGGCGCCTTCTCGGGCAAGGATCCCTCCAAGGTCGACCGGTCGGCGGCCTACGCCGCCCGCTGGGTGGCGAAGAACCTGGTGGCTGCGGGCGCCGCCTCGCGCTGCGAGGTGCAGGTGGCCTACGCCATTGGCGTGGCCCGCCCGGTCTCGGTGCTGGTCGAGACCTTCGGCACCGAGCAGGCGGACCCCAACAAGATCGCCGAGGCGGTGGACGCGGTGTTCGACCTGCGACCGGCGGCCATCGTGCGAGACCTCGACTTGTTGCGGCCCATCTACCAAAAGACGGCGGCCTACGGTCACTTCGGGCGCAACGAGAAAGAGTTCACCTGGGAGGACACCGGCCGGGCCGATGACTTGAAGCAGGCCCTCGGACTCTGACCAGCCCGGCTGGAGCAGTCGTACCGGCCGGGGAGCCCGCTCAGGGCCCGACCGGTGACGGCGGTGCCGGTGAAGTGGCGGCCACCGTCGTTGACTCGGACCGGCTGGTCCGAGTCGTCCCTGACGTACCGGCCATCCACCGTCGTTTCGACTACTCGGTTCCAGACGCCCTGGCCTCACAGGTCGGGGTGGGCAGCCGGGTCCGCGTCGAACTCCACGGCCGCCGGGTCGGCGCCTGGGTGGTCGAGGACGATGTGGAGCCCACCGCCAAGGTGACGGTCAAGCCACTGGCCGGATCGAGTGGTGAGGGACCTCCGGCTCCGGTGGTCGAACTGGCGGCGTGGGCGGCGTGGCGCTGGGCCGGGCCCATGTCGTCGTTCCTTGGGACGGCCTCGCCGGCCCGCGTGGTCCGTCGTCGACCGTCCAGCCGAGACACAGCGCCAGCCCCTCGGCCGGCCTCTCCCGGTGGGGGGTCGGTGGCCCTCGTGGACTCGGCCCTGGCCGAGGTCGGACGCCCAGCCGTCGTGCGGCTGGCCCCGGCGCTCGACGGGGCCCTGGTGGTGCTCGAGGTGCTCCACCGCCTGGGCCCGGAGGGGATCGTCGTCCTCGTCCCGTCCCACCATCGGGCCACCGAGCTGGCCAGGCGGCTGAGGGGCGCCGGGTGCCCCGTCGCACTCCTGCCCGACGAGTGGGAGGCAGCAGCCTACGGGGCCGGGGTGGTCGTGGGCACCCGGGTGGGGGCCTGGTCCCCCGTCCCGCGCCTGCGTGCGGCCGTCGTCCTCGATGCTCACGACGAGGCCTATCGGGAGGAGCGGTCGCCGACATGGTCGGCCGTCGACGTCCTGGTCGAGCGGGGACGCAGGGAGGGGGCACCGGTGATCTTGGTCTCGCCCTGTCCGCCAGTCGCCATGACGGAGGGACGAACGGTCGTAGTCACCCCCCGGGGCGTCGAGCGGCGGGGCTGGCCCGTGCTCGAGGTGGTCGACCGGACGGGCGATGATCCGCGCACCGGCCTGTTCTCGGAGCGATTGGCCCACCTCCTCCACTCCGTGCTCGACCGACCCAATGGACGCTGCGTGTGCATCCTCAACCGCACCGGCCGCACCCGCCTCCTGGCCTGCAAGAACTGCGGGGCCTTGGCCACCTGCACCCGATGCGGCGGGGCGATGGCCCAGCCCGAGCCGGCGGGAGCCCTCCGGTGCCAGCGCTGCGAGGAGGTCCGCCCCGCTGTCTGCGCGGTGTGTGATTCGACCCGCTTCAAGGTCCTGCGCATCGGCGTGACCCGGGCCACGGAGGAGCTGTCGGCCCTGAGCGGCGTCGCCGCTACCGAGATCACCAGCACCTCGGAGCCGACGGCGGCCAGGGGGGCCCGCCTGGTGGTGGGCACCGAGGCAGCCCTGCACCGGGTCGGCGGGGCCGATGCGGTGGCCTTCCTCGACATCGACCAACACCTGTTGGCCCCCCGGTTCTCGGCCGGAGAGGAGTCTCTGGCCCTGCTGGCCCGGGCGGCCCGACTGGTCGGCACGAGGGAGGGGGGCGGCCGGATCCTGGCCCAGACCCGCATTCCCGACCACGAGGCCCTACAGGCTGTGCTCCATGCCGACCCCGGCCTGCTCGCCGCCCCCGAGCGAGCCCTGCGCCAGGTGCTCGGGCTCCCGCCCTTCGAGGCCATCGCCACCCTCGGCGGCCCGGGCGCCCCGGGCTATGCCCAGTTGCTCCGATCCATCAGCGGCATCAGCGTGTCTTCGATGGAGGGCGACCGCTGGCTCGTCAAGGCCCCCGACCACCAGGCGATGAGCGATGCCCTGGCTGCCGTGCCCCGCCCGGCCGGGCGCCTCCGGGTGGAGGTGGACCCAACCGACGCATGACCGTCGCCGTGTCGGGGGCCGGACCGTGACTGCGGCGAACGAGAACTCGACGAGTGGCATGCCCTGTCCCCGCTCCTCGTAGAATGGAGCTATGTCCTCGTACTCTGTCCGTGTCTACGGCGACCCGGTGTTGAAGCAGACTGCCCGCGTCGTCGATCACGTCGACGGAGCTCTCGTGCGCCTGGTCGACGACATGGTGGAGACCATGTACGACGCCGAGGGTGCCGGGCTGGCCGCTCCCCAGGTCGGGGTGCAGAGGCGTCTGTTCGTCTACGACGTGGGCGACGGGCCCGAGGTCATCATCAACCCGCTGATCGAAGAGGTGGGCGGGGAGTGGTACCACGACGAGGGCTGCCTCTCCATCCCGGGGCTGCGGCTCGGCATCGTCCGACCGAACGAGGTCCACATCACCGGCTACAACCTCGATGGCAAAGAGGTCTCCATCGAGGCCGACGAGTTCTTGGGCCGGGTCTTCCAGCACGAGGTCGACCACCTGGACGGCATCCTCATGCTGGAACGCTTGGAGGATGACCAGCGCAAGCAGGCGCTCCGGGTGCTGCGTGACCGGGCCCTCGGCCGCGATACCACGGCCATGGAGGCCAAGCTGGTCTCGGCGGGCAGCGAGCAAGAGGTCTGACCGACCCCGGTTGCGGGATCACCCGTCCGGTAGCGTCTCGGCATGGCTCGCCTGGTCTTTCTCGGAACCCCTGAGGCGGCCGTAGAGCCACTCAGGCGCCTTGTCGCCGTTGGCCATGACGTGGCCCTCGTCGTGACCCGGGCCGACAAGAGGCGGGGCCGGGGGAGTGCGCTCGTGCCCAGTCCGGTCAAAGCGGCGGCCACCGAGCTGGGCCTCGATGTCACCGACCACCTCGCCGAAGTCCTGAACGTCGACGCCGATCTCGGCGTCGTCGTCGCCTACGGCCGGATCATCCCCGTGTCGATCCTCGACCGGCTGCCCATGGTTAATGTGCACTTCTCCCTGCTTCCACGCTGGCGTGGGGCAGCACCGGTCGAGCGGGCCATCCTGGAGGGCGACGCCGAGACCGGGGTGTGCCTCATGGCCGTTGCCGCCGGCCTCGACACCGGCGGCATCTATGCCGAGGAATCGACCGTCATCGGCCCAGAGGAAACGGTCGAGGAGCTGCGGGCCCGGCTGGTGACGATGGGGTCGGACCTCTTGGAGGAGCACCTTCGCCATGGGCTGAGCGGACTGCCAACGGCCCGGGACCAGAACGGCACCGCCTCGTACGCCGAGAAGATCCTGCCCGGAGACTTCGAGCTGCACTGGGACAGGTCGGCCGTCGAAGTCATGCGGGTCATCCGTCTCGGGCGGGCATGGACGACCTTCAGGGGAAGGCGGCTCGGCGTGCTGCGAGCCAAAGAGGTGGCCGCCAGTCACGAGGACCGGGGCAGAGGCGATCGTGACGATGCCGAGAGCTACCCCGTTCCCGGCTCCCTGGTCGATGCCCAGGTGGCCACGGCCGGAGGCGGCTCGATCGGCCTGGTCACTGTCCAGCCCGAGGGCAAGCGCCCGATGGACGCCCGGGAGTGGCGCAATGGGGTCCGGCCCGTGCCGGGCGAGGCGTTCGGGACCTGAGATGTGCGAGAACCCCCACCGGTAGGCTCAACGGCCATGGAGCCGACCTCGTCCGCCCAACCGATGCGCTTGGCCCCGTCGATCCTCTCGGCCGATTTCGGCAACCTGGCCGCCGCCGTTGACCTCGTGACTCCCGGCAGCGACTGGCTCCACGTTGACGTCATGGACGGCCACTTCGTGCCCAACTTGACCATCGGCCCGCCGGTCGTCTCTTCGCTGCGCGACCACACCGACCTGTTCTTCGACACCCACCTCATGATCACCGATCCGGCGCGATACCTCGAGCCGTTCCGGGACGCCGGGTCCAATGGTTGCACGGTCCATGTCGAGGTCGGCCAGACCGGTGCCCTCATCGCCCAGATGCGGGACCTCGGGCTCAGGGTCGGTCTCGCGGCCAATCCCGACACGCCGTTCGAGGCCCTCGAGCCCTATCTCGACCAGGTCGACCTCATCTTGTGCATGACGGTGTTCCCGGGTTTCGGCGGTCAGTCCTTCATCGCCGAGGTGATGCCGAAGGTCCGGCGGGTCCGAGAGGCCGCCCTGGCCGCTTCACTCAGCCTCGACGTCGAGGTCGACGGCGGCATCGACGAGACCACCGTCGTCGATGCCGCCCGCAGTGGGGCCAACGTGTTCGTAGCCGGGTCCGCCGTGTTCGGGCGGCCTCACCCCCTGGAGTCGGCCACAGCCATCCTCCGGGCCGCCATAGGGGCGACCTCGGCGTACGAGGAACGGTCCTGAGCGGGAGCGACGAGCCCATCCAGGTGAGCGACGCCACGTGGATGGACCGGGCTATCGAAGCAGCAGACCGGGTCCGCACCACCACGTCTCCCAATCCCTGGGTCGGTGCCGTCGTGGTCGGTGCCGGCCCCGGACGGCCATGGTTCTCCGGGGCGACCGCGCCACCTGGGGGCCCCCATGCCGAGGTCACCGCTCTGGCCGCCGCGGGAGCGGCGGCCAGAGGGGGCACGCTCTATGTGACCCTCGAGCCCTGCGCCCACCACGGCCGGACCCCGCCGTGCACCGAGGCGGTCATCGCCTCGGGGGTCCGACGGGTGGTCGTCGGCATGGAGGACCCCGACCCGGCCGTTCGGGGCCGCGGCGTGGCCGGCCTTCGGGCCGCGGGGCTCCAAGTGGAGGTGGGCGAGGGCGAGTCGAAGGTGGGCGAGCAACTGGCCCCCTACCTGAAGCATCGTCGTACGGGTCGGCCGTTCGTGGTGCTGAAGCTGGCCGCCACCCTCGACGGCCGGATCGCCGCCCCCGACGGCACCAGCCAGTGGATCACCGGCCCCGAGGCCCGGGCCGACGCCCACCGCCTGCGCTCGGCCAGCGACGCCATCTTGGTGGGGGCGGGCACGGTGCGGTCCGACAACCCGACCCTCACCGTCAGGCTCCCGTCCGACGACCCCGCCTTCCGCCCGCCGGACGGCCAGCCTCTCCGGGTCGTGCTCGGTCGGGCGCCATCGGGGGCGGCGGTCGAGCCGGCCCTCGAAATGGGCGGGGACCTGGGCACGGTCCTCGACGATCTCGGCGCCCGGGGCGTGCTGCAGGTCCTGGTGGAGGGTGGAGCGAGCGTCGCCCATGGCTTCCATGCCGCCGGACTTGTCGATCGCTACGTCGTCTACCTGGCCCCAGCCCTCTTCGGTGGGGACGACGCCCGACCCCTGTTCGCCGGGCCTGGCGCACCCACCCTCGACGCCCTGTGGCGGGGAGAGGTGCGCTCGGTGACTAGCCTGGGGGGCGATTTGCGAGTGGAATTGTCGGCCGCCAAAGGCTGAAGCCCTGCCCAGCAGCGTCAGAAATACCTAAGGCCAGCCGTTTGCCGGCCGACATAGAAGGGGGACAGTTGCTGGAGTCCAAGGCTGCGCGCTGGCCCGACATCGAGGCCCGTACGGAATGATCAGGAGCATCGGTTCGACACTGTCGGGCGCGACGCGTCAAATAGATAGAGGGAGACAAAGGGTCAATGCCCTTCTCAGCAGTTGAGGATGCGATAGCGGCGGTTGGTCGGGGCGAGATCGTGGTCGTGGTCGACGACGAGGACCGCGAGAACGAAGGCGACCTGATCATGGCGGCTGACGCCGTGACGCCGGCCAAGATCGCCTTCTTTTTGGCCCACACCTCCGGACTCATCTGCGTACCGCTCACTCCCGAGCGGGTCGAGCATCTGGACCTGCCGCTCATGGTGACGTCAAACACCGAGGTCCAACGGACCGCCTTCACCGTCAGCGTCGACTACCGCCACGGGACGACCACCGGTATCTCTGCATCCGACCGGGCCACCACCATCAAGGCGCTGGCCGACCCGCACGTCCGGCCGTCCGATCTCAATCGACCCGGCCACATCTTCCCCCTGCGCTACCGACCGGGCGGGGTGCTGAAGCGGGCCGGCCATACCGAGGCGGCCGTCGATCTGGCCCGCGCCGCTGGGATGTCGCCGGCCGGCGTCCTTTGCGAGGTGGTGAGCGAGGACAAGGCCACCATGGCCCGACTGCCCGAGCTCACCGTGTTCGCCAAGAAGCACGGGCTCCACCTCATCTCCATCGCCGACCTCATCCGATACCGGCGCCGCAAGGACAAGCTGGTCCGCCGGGTGGCCGATGCCCGCATCCCGACCGACTTCGGCGAGTTCACCGTCTATGCCTACGAGTCCGTGCTGGACGGCGAGCAGCACGTCGCCCTGGTCAAAGGGGACCTGCACGAGCAGGACGCCACCTTGGTCCGGGTCCACAGCGAGTGCCTCACGGGCGACGTCTTCGGCTCTCTTCGCTGTGACTGCGGGCCGCAGCTCCACGCCGCCATGGCGGCAATCAACCAGAACGGGTCCGGTATCCTCGTCTACCTGCGTGGCCACGAGGGTCGGGGCATCGGTCTCGCCCACAAGCTGCGGGCCTACAACCTGCAAGAGGCCGGCTTCGACACGGTGGACGCAAACTTGGAGCTCGGACTGCCGGCCGACTCGCGGGAGTACGGCATCGGGGCACAGATCCTCGTCGACCTCGGAGTGACGTCGATGCGCCTCATGACCAACAATCCGACCAAGTATGGCGGCCTCGAGGGCTTCGGCCTCGATATCGTCGAGCGGGTGAACATCCAGCCGATCCCAACTCCGGAGAACATCGAGTACCTGCGGACCAAACGGGAGCGGATGGGCCACCTCCTCGAGGGCCTCGATGACGTCCTCTGACCGCACCGCCTTACCCCCTGACGCCAAAGCCCGCATCGCGTCCCGCGTCGGGACGACCATCGACGGCACCGCGGTGCCGTCGGACATGCGGGTCGGCTTCGCCTGCGCCGAGTTCAATGGCGGCATCACCGACCGCTTGCTCACCGGGGCCATCGACGCCTTGGAGGAGTTGGGCTGCGACCTCGGTCGATCGGTGGTGACTTGGGTGCCCGGGGCTTTCGAGCTCCCTGTGGTGGCCCAGGGCCTGGCCCAGTCCGGCGCCGTCGACGCGGTGGTCTGCCTCGGGGCGGTCATCAGAGGTGACACCGGCCACTACGAGTTCGTGGCCGGCGAGTGCGCCTCGGGCCTCCAACGGGTGCAGCTCGACACCGGCATTCCCATCGTCTTCGGCGTGCTGACCACCGAAACCGTCGAACAGGCCCTCGAGCGCTCCGAGCCCGACCACACCAACAAGGGCCGCGAGGCGACCCTCACCGCCTGCCAGACCAAAGGGGTCCTCGATGGGGTGGCCACCGTCTCCACCGGCGGCCGGGTCGGATTCTCCGTCGGGAAGCGCTGATGCTCCGCATCGTGCTGCCGAAGGGCTCGCTCGAGCGGGCCACGCTGGACCTGTTCGCCGATGCCGATCTGGCTGTCACCCGTTCGTCGGACGTGGACTACCGGGCGGCCATCGACGACCCACGGGTGGCCGAGGTGCGCATACTGCGTCCCCAAGAGATCCCCTTGTATGTGGCCGATGGGCTCTTTGACGTGGGCATCACCGGGCGTGACTGGATCGAGGAGCGGGGGAGCGACGTCGTCTCCCTCGGCACCCTCCAGTACTCCAAGGCCACGTCCAACCCGATCCGCGTGGTCCTGGCCGTGCCGACTGAGTCGCCTGTCTCCTCGGTCACCGACCTGGCCGACTCGGCCACGGGAACCGGGGGCGCTTTGCGGGTCTCGACCGAATACCCCGAACTCACGAGGAAGTACCTCGAGCGCCACGGCGTGAATGCCGAGGTCAGCCTGTCCTATGGCGCCACTGAG
>Ga0182030_10026265_pt1 | contig 10551 bp, 9 predicted proteins | sample 812S3MmetaG_FD_121299 | JGI IMG/M metagenome (GOLD analysis project Ga0182030, IMG submission 121299) | Permafrost microbial communities from Stordalen Mire, Sweden - 812S3M metaG (Illumina Assembly) | ecosystem: Environmental > Terrestrial > Soil > Wetlands > Permafrost | place: Sweden... | reverse complement strand
TCGAAGTGGAAATAGACATGAACCGCGTCTTCTTCAAGGCCTGGCGCGTGAATGTCGGCCGCGTGCCGGTCTATCTGCTGGACGCCAATCATCCGGACAACGCTCAACATTTCCGCGATTTGACCACGCGGGTTTACGGCGGGGACAGCACGATGCGCGTCATGCAGGAAATTTTGCTTGGCATCGGCGGTGTGCGCCTGCTGCGCAAGCTTGGTGTGCAACCCTCCGTCTTCCACATGAACGAGGGCCACGCGGCGTTTCTTACGCTGGAATTGATCCGCGAAAAAATGGCCGCCGGCCAGAAGCTGGCGGAGGCGCTGGCCGCGACCAGGGCCGAATGTATCTTCACCACCCATACCCCGGTCGAGGCCGGCCACGACCGGTTCAGCCAGGGCTTGATGGACTACGCCCTGCAACTTTACCGCCAGCAACTGAACATCCCCTTCCCAGAACTGCTCGGCCTGGGCCGCGTGAAACCCGACGATCTGCACGAACCGTTCTGCATGACGGTGCTCGCGCTGAAAATTTCCCGCGCCGCCAACGCCGTCAGCGAATTGCACGGCCAGGTCAGCCGCCACATGTGGCAGATTCTTATCCCAAGACTTCGGAGGAACAGGTCCCCATCGGCCACATCACCAACGGCATTCACCTGCTCGGCTGGATGAAAGGCTCCGTCCGGCAGTTCTGGCGGAAAAAACTCACGGAGAGCGATGACCGCACGGGCGCCAGTTGCCGGGAGAAATTTGGCGGCGACTGGGCGTCCGCGATCAATCACGCCGAATTCTGGGAGAAGATGACCGACCCGGCGTTTGTTTCCGACGAGGAACTCTGGGCGTTGCGTTACAAGCTGCGGCGCGAACTCATTGAATTTGCCCGCCGCCGCCTGCTGCTCCAAAGCCATCGCGTGGCGCAGGGCGATTTCATCCGGTTCGACCGTCTGCTCAACCCGGACGCCCTGACCATCGGCTTCGCCCGCCGCTTCGCCACCTACAAACGCGCCCCGCTCATTTTCCAGCAGTTCGACAACATCGTGAAACTGGCGCACGACAATCAGCGTCCGGTGCAATTCATCTTCGCCGGCAAGGCGCACCCGCGCGATGACGAGGGCAAGCGCTTCATCCAGCAGATCATTCACCTCAGCAAGCACAGCGAATTGTCGGGCAACCTGGTCTTCATCGAGAACTACGACATTCACGTGGCCCGGCAGATGGTGTCCGGCTGCGACATCTGGCTGAACAACCCGCGCCGGCCGCTCGAGGCCTCCGGCACCAGCGGCATGAAGGCCAGTTGCAACGGCTGCATGAACTTCAGCATTCTGGACGGCTGGTGGCGCGAAGGCTACGACGGCACCAACGGTTTTGGCATCGGTGATGACACGCATCCGAACAATATCGAGGAACAGGACCGCGTGGACAGCGCAAACCTTTACAAAACCCTCACCGAACAGGTTGTCCCGATGTTTTTTGAACGCGACGAACGCGGCATCCCGCGCAAGTGGATCCAGCGCATCCGCCGCGCCATGGTCACGCTGGTGCCCCAGTTCACCACCGACCGGATGGTCAAGGAATACACGCGGAAGTATTATCTGGCGAAGTGAGGTTTGTGGCCGGGCGGCACCGGGCCTGCCAATGCAGCCACGACTTTCAAGTCGCGCCGGAACGCAGCCTGAAGGCTGCGGTCGCGTCCATGACCGGGCGCCATCAGGCAAGTTTGTTGCGTTTCATTTTCCGTTCTTGAAATTCGGGGTGCCGCCCGTAATCTTTCCGCATTCAATTATGAATTACAAAATTTCCAAACGCGCCGCCTCATTGTCACCGTCGCTCACCCTCGCCATTGACGCCAAGGCCAAGGCCATGAAGGCCGCGGGCGAGGACGTCGTCGGGTTCGGCGCGGGCGAGCCGGATTTCGACACGCCCCAGCACATCAAGGACGCCGCCGCCAGGGCGCTCGCCGCCGGGTTCACCAAATACACGCCGTCCAGCGGCATCCCGGAACTGCGCCAGGCCATCGCCGACAAGTTCCAGCGCGAAAACGGCCTCGCCTACAAGCCGTCGCAGATCATCGTCTCCTCCGGCGGCAAGCATTCCTGCTTCAACGTCATTTTCGCCACCTGCCAGGAAGGCGACGAGGTGCTCATCCCCGCCCCGTACTGGCTGAGCTATCCGGAAATGGTGAAGCTCGCCAGCGCCAAGCCGGTGATCCTCCCAACCACCGACAAGACCGAATTCAAGATTACGCCGCAGCAACTGCGCGCCGCCATCACGCCCAACACGCGGCTGCTCATCCTGAATTCGCCCAGCAACCCCACCGGCAGCGTTTACACGCCGGAGGAAACCAAGGCCATCGGCGATGTCTGCATTGAGAAGGGCGTGCTCATCATGAGCGACGAAATCTACGAGCACCTGCTTTATGACGGGGCGAAGGTCAAAAGCGTGGCCAGTTTTTCACCGGCGCATCAGGAACACACCATCATCGTCCATGGATTTGCGAAGGCGTGGAGCATGACCGGCTGGCGGCTGGGTTTTCTCGCCGCGCCGGAGCCGATTGCCAGGGCCATTGACGCCGTGCAGAGCCACAGCACGAGCAATCCGACCTCGTTCGCGCAAAAGGGCGGCGTGGCCGCGCTCACCGGCCCGCAGGATCATCTGCCCGTCTGGCTGGCGGAATACGACCGGCGCCGCCGCTTTGCGCATCAGAAACTGAACAGCATTCCCGGCATCTCCTGCGTGAACGCCCGGGGCGCGTTTTACCTGTTCCCGAACATTTCCCGGACCGGCCTGAAATCAACCGAGTTCTGCGCCCGATTGCTCGAAACGGAAAAAGTCGCCGCCGTGCCCGGCATCGCCTTCGGCGCGGACGACTACATCCGCCTCAGCTACGCCACCGGCATGGCGAACATTGAGAAGGGCCTGGACCGCCTCGAGAAATTCTGCCGGACGCTGGTAAAGTAAGTTGCCAGCCACCGCCGCCCGGATGGAACAACCGCGAAATACGCCAAATACACGAAATCAAAGCCAATGGATTGTTTTTGTTCAACGTTCGCGTGGTTCGGGTGGTTCGCGATTAAAAGTCAGTAAACCAGCACCCGCACCGCCGCAGCCTGTGCCGACTTCAATCCGCAGATTACGCCGATTTACGCAGAAAGAAATCTGCGCCATCTGCGAAATCTGCGGATGCTTAATAAACCAAAACGAGAACTGCGGCGTCTTGGGCGGATTTCACCACATCCGCAAACCTCTCGTCCTTCGTGTTTGGCTCCTTCAATTTCGTTGCCAGGTCTGGGACAGACTCCAGGAAGCTCAACAGCAGGCTGCTCTTGACCGCGTAATTCACATTCTCCGGCAACGCCCCGCTCGCCGCCAGCGCCGCCCCCGCATCCAGCTTGGCCGACACGATGCCGATGACGTTGCCCCGCTCATCCACCAGCGCCCCGCCCGAATTGCCCGGCTGCACCGGCACGCTGATTTGAAAATACCGCGGGTCATCCCCCGCGCCGGACAGCGACGCGATTTCCCCCTTGGCTAGGTTCGCCCCGATTGACCATGAGAAATGAACTTGACTGCAATTTTGGAACGGATAACTGTCAATCGCAGAATTTGGCGTCTTTATGAGCAATCCATCAACTTCGGAGCAAGAGTCGTTGCAGGTTCAAAAGCGCACTTTAGCGCAGTCAAAAATTGCCAACGTCCAACTGGCTGCACTGAACCTCACGAATTTGGATATTGCTGCTTCAAATCGCAGAATCGAAGCAATCCAGCGCAACACTTTGAATGAGGCAAAACGACAAACGGCTGTTTTGGAATTGCAACTTGAAGAAACAAAACTGGCAAAACTTGAAAAAATCCGGCAGCAACAGCTTAAACAAGCCGCCTTTTCCTTGAACAAGGATATAGAGGTCTTGAGGGCTTACAGAATCCTTCCACGCCTAATTTTCGCAAAAAAAATGAATTCCGATGTCGCTGCGGTAGGTTTAACGGCTACGGAACTTCATGAGATTTCCGACAAAGAATACGCCGATACAGTTTTGAACAAACTGCAAGAATTCACAATCAGCACGGAAAAAGAAATGTCGGAAAGTGATAAAGTAACGGTTGTGGATTTCCAAATCGGTCTTGACGATGCGTCAACTTTGACGAGTCAAATTGCCGCTGTGCAAAACGAAATGTTGCAGGCTGAAGATAGGTGCAAAGAAAGGAAACAAATTTCGGCTGGCTATTCCATCAAAAGGCTGGGTTACAAAACAGCCTTAATTATATTTGGAATAACTTTTTTGACATATGTGGCGACATTAATTATTGGGATAGCATTTAATTTATCAGACGACTTCATGCCTATCGAAACTGTGTTCGGCATATGCGGATTTACTGCTTTTATCATTTGTCCAATATGGTTAGTCGGCCTCCTCGTTTACAACACAAAGCAGAAAGTCAAAACTAAGTTTGACAAGCCAAAAATTCAACAGCTCAAGAATGAAATCCAATTATTGGAAGACAAAATTAAAAATCTTGCAATTCGAAAGGCTGACTTGCAATGCAAGCTAGAAGCGATACAACGAGTGCTTTCAAAGATAATCAATGAATATCCTGAACTGAAAAATCTGGCATCGGCGATTTAACTGTGTTCCCAAACCCAATCTGACACCTAAAATTATGAAAGCACCACCTGGACATTTTTATCTCAAGCTTACAGACAGCAAAAACCTAATCGGTGAATTTTCAAATAGCAATTGCAATGGAAATTATACCGAGGGTGCAGATTTAGACACAAGTCAACCACCGCCCGACAGCGGAAAGTTTAGCGGATACTATTATTCAACCTGGCACGATGACTCCGATGGACATGAAAGCGTTTTAGCGAAACTTGAAATAAGGCGAAAGCACAACGATATTTATTCTTTAGAATGGTATGTGGCTGATAGATTGGCTGGTAGAAGCGGAAACTCTTTCGAGCTGCGTTTTCGAGGGGAAGGCATGTTGTGTGATGGAACATTAATCGGGGATTATTGCTCTGTTTGACCCCTCTGCAAAATTCGTCCATCCCAAAATGAATACCGGAAAAGAGTGTTCAAGAGCGGAATGCGCCCGTCTTCGCTCCCGTCTTCACTGCGTTACGCCGCGGCGAGTTGCTTCGACGCGGCAAGGAGTGCGGAATGGGAAATCCGCAGATTACGCAGATTGCACAGATTTCATTTCCCCCATCTGCGTAAATCTGCGAAATCTGCGGACAAAACTTCCCGTCCGCCTGCATCAGATTTCCGTCATCGCCAAGCATCGTGCGCCGCGCCACGCGCCCCGTTGCCCCAGCGCCGTAGGCGCGGCATATTTGTAGAATCACAAGCCAAAAAAACTAAATCCCTCACCTGCCTTCGGCATCCTCTCCCATCCGCTGGGCGAGAAACAAAGCCCCGGCGGAGCGGCATCTTCTTTGACCATAGCCCAGCCTTTCAAGGCTGGGATTCATCGCGCACAAACATCAAAGTCCCGTCAGGGACGAAAGACCCATTCTGCCGTCCCTCGCGGGACTCGCACATTTGCCGGACAATTTACCCAGCCATAAATGGCTGGGCTATTGTCGGAAGATGTCGCTCCTGACGGAGCTTGATTCGTTTTGAAACCACAATCTACAAAGATGCCAGCCCTACGGGCTTGAAAAATCCGTGTCCATCGGTGTCCATCCGTGGTTAAAATTCAACCGCCAATTGCCCCAATCGTCCATCCCAAAATGAATACCGGAAAAGAGTGTTCCAGAGCCCGTCTTCGCTCCCGTCATCACTGCGTTACGACGCGGCGAGTTGCTTCGACGCGGCAAGGAGTGCGGAATGCGGAATGGGAAATCCGCAGATTACGCTGATTGCACAGATTTTTTCTTCATCTGCGGCATCCGCGAAATCTGCGGATAAAACTTCCCGTCCGCCTGCATTTGATTTCCGTCATCGCCAAGCATCGTGCGTCGCGCCACGCGCCCCGTTGCCCCTGCGAAAATTCGGAATGCGGCGTGCGCGCCCCGTTCCACACTCCGTTGAAAATAGCCCAGTCATTCATGGCTGGGATTTGGTGCGGGCAATTTCCCAAAGTCCCATCAGGGACGAAAGGTCCTTGCGGACGGCCACCACATTTTCTGCCATGCCTCACGGGACTTTTATATTGATGAACGCATTTCCCAGCCATAAATGGCTGGGCTATTATCGGCTTTTGTGGTTTCATGTTTTACACAGATGCCAGCGCTGACGGGCCTAAAATCCATGTTTTGCCTTGTTTGTGGACAGTATTTCTTAAAATGAGTCATTTTCCGGCATCCGAAGCGTGCTGAAGTTCAAAAGTCACGGCGCGACTGGCAAAAGTCACGGCGCGACTGGCAAAGGTCACGGCGCGACTGGCAAAAGTCACGGCGCGACTGGCAAAGGTCACGACGCGACTGGCAAAGGTCACGACGCGACTGGCAAAGGTCGTCTGTTGAAGTTCAAAGGTTTGCGACTGACTGGCAAAGATCACGCGCCGACTGGCAAAGATGTTTTTCATTCGGGCACGACAAAAACTGGCCAGACGGCTGTCCGCAGATTTTGCAGATTTGCGCAGATTCTTTTTTATCTGCGTAATCCGCGTCATCTGCGGATTCCGAATTCATTGAAATATGCCCGGCGGATAAGCTTGTGAATTTTGGCACAAAGTAAGCTAAGTTCCACCTGGGCGGACAAAAACAGCAAAATGTCCGTCCGTTAATCGGAAGCAATCGGAGAAGCAATCGGGAAAGGATGCACTATGCGTGCTAACCTGGACATATTGCGGGATTTCTATGAATATCCCCCGAACAAACTGGTGCCGTTTGGCAGCAACGTGGCGGCCAACATTGATCCCGCCAAATTCCCCAACCTGCCGTTTTCACCCGCGCAGTTGCAGGCGCTGGCGACGGACTTGAACGCCAAGCAGGCGGCCACGATCACCGGCGGCAGCGTGGAAAAAGCGGCCCGCGACAAGGCCTTTGACGCGTTGACCGCGGCGCTTGATGCCGACGCGGACACGGTGGAATCGAAGGTGGGACAAGACATGGAGATGCTATTGAGCACCGGCTATCTGCCCGCCAGCACCAACCGCACTTCCTCGCCGTTGGACGACACGGAAATTTTAAGCCTGATGAACAACGGCACCACGCAGTTGTTCCTGCGGCTCCAAACGGTGACCAACGCCAAGACGTACCAGGTGCAAATCAGCACCGACAACGGCCAGACGTGGAAGGAGGGGTGCCTTTCCACCAAGGCGCGCAGCATTATGCTGACGGGCCTGACGCCGGGCACGACGTATCAAGTGCGCGCGCGGGCCATCGGCGGCAGCACCGGGGCCAGCGGCTGGACGGTTCCGTCCACCATCATGAGCACCTGAACGGGTGCGCCGGGAAATGGTGCCATTGAAACATCCCAATTTCCCGGCGCAACTCAATTTGCCCGGACCATTTCCGGGCAACGGGCGGCCGGCAATTCTCCGATTGCTTGTTGCCGGTCGTCCGAAATAAAAATCTCGCGAGGCAATTTTCCTGCCGGCACCGGCAGGCGGGACGGCGGGCGCGCCAATTCCGCTTGCCTCCTCCGCCGGGAATGGTTCAACCTTTTCCGGCAGAGGCTTTGGCCATGTGGTGGTTTCATAAATCATTCCAAAAGAAATTCGACGGCATCAAGGGCGGCTGGAGAGCGTCCCATGTGGAGCAGGTGCTGGGCGTGCCGAAGGAAGTGGAGGACACGATTGTCCCCCTGGGTTCAAGCTGGGGCAGCCAGCCGGCGCTGACATTCAAGATCAAGCCCGGGGAGCCGGTGAAGCAGTGGATGTTTGAGGACGACGGCCAGTTTTATTACCTCTGGTTCGCCAAGGTGGGCCGCACCAATGACGATCTCTGGCGGGTGACGCTGACGAAACAGACCGCCCGCAAGTTGTAATGGCGGCCAGCCACCGTGGCCGGTTCGCAAAGGAACCGCCGGGTCGTGGTTCAGAAAGGTTAATCAACTGGATTCGATTTCAACCAGCCGTTGCAATGGTTTGCGCCGGTGCTATGCTCCGGCACATGCAACCTCGCATCAGAAGATCAGGCTCCGTCCTTGTGCTGGCATTGATGGTTTTCAGTTCCGCCTGCTCACGGCATCACAAGCTGACCGATGCGGAAAAGGCCCAACTGCTTTGCAACGACGGCATCAACAAATGCCAGTCCGGCCAGTATCCCGAGGCCATGGCCGATTTCAACCAGGCCCTGCAACTCAACCCCACCAACGCCCAGGCGTATGTTTACCGCGCCGAGACCAAAACCCATTTCAATGACTTCGCCGGCGCCCTGGCGGACGATACCAAGGCCATCGGGCTGAACCCGCAGTACTATTACCCGTATTACGCCCGCGCCAACGCGAAATTTCAACTGGGAGATTACGCCGGCGTGATCGTGGACGCGACCAAAGTCATCGAGTTGAATTCCCAATATACCTTTGCCTATTTCATCCGCGGCAATGCGCGGTTCCAGCGCGGGGACTTCGCCGGGGCGCTCGCCGATGAAACCAAGGCCCTGGAACTGGATCACAACAACGCCATGGTCTGTCTCAGCCGCGGCAACGTCGAAATGGCGCTCAAGGATTATTCGCGCGCCATCTTTGATTACAACAAGGCCATCGAACTGAAACCGAATTACGCCGCCGCCTACTACGGCCGGGGCAATGCCGAGGTGTCGCGCGTTGATTATGCCAGCGCGGTTGCCGATTTTGACCGGGCCATCGAGATCAATCCCCAATACACGCTGGCCTACAACGTCCGGGGCAACGTCAAGTACAACCTGAAAAGATACGCCGACGCCAGCGGGGACTTCAGCCGGGCCATCGAATTGGATCCCGCCTTTACGACCGCCTATTACAACCGCGGTTATGCCCGGTTCGCGCTGAACGATTACGCCGGAACGGTCGCCGATGACACCAAGGCCATCGAACTGAATCCCCAATACGCGGAGGCCTACGGTTTCCGAGGCAATGCCAGGTTTTATCAAAGGGATTACATCGGGGCCGTCGCCGATTGCACCCAAGCCATCGCCTTGAACCCCCGGGACGCCATGGCCTGCTACATCCGAGGCAGCGCGCGGTATTTTCTCAAGGATTACGACGCGGCCATTGCCGATTGTTCCCGGGCCATCGAACTCAATCTCCAGTATGCCGGGGTTTATGACCTCCGCGGTTCAGCCCGGGCGCGGCTCAAGATTTATTCCGACGCCCTCGCCGATTACAGCCGGGCCATCGAACAGGATTCCAACCAGGCCGCCTATTTTGTCCATCGCGGCACGGTGAAGCTTGCCCTCAAGGATTTTGACGGCGCCATCGCCGACGGCAACCAGGCCATCCAATTGAATTCCAACGATGCTTATGCCTACGACCTTCGCGGCAATGCCAGCCGGATTTTAAAGGATTTCGACAAGGCCATGGCCGACTTCAATCAGGCCATCAAGTTCGATGCCCGGAACGTTCAGGCGTTCATGTTGCGCGGCCTCGCCAAGGATGATTTAAACGACTACGACGGGGCCATCGCCGACGGCAATCGGGCCGTCGAGCTGGATCCCCAAAACGCACAAGCATACGAATGTCTCGGGCTGGTTCAATGCGACCAGTTGCAATTTCAATCGGCGCTGGAAAGTTTTCGCAAATCGCTTCAACTCGATCCCGTGCTGGATTATCCCCACTACCGCATCTGGCTGATCCGTGCCCGCCTCGGCGAATCGGCCGAGGCCACCAAGGAACTGGCCGGGTATGTAAATTCACTCCACGGCGCGCTGGCGGAAGATTGGACCGCCAAAATCGGCCAGTATCTTGCCGGCACCATGACCGAGGATGATTTTTTGACTGCCGCCAAATCCTCCGCCCAAAATTCCAAACAACAAACCGGCCAGCTCTGCCAGGCCGCTTATTACGCAGGCATGAAACGGCTCATTGCCGGGGACAAGGACGGGGCCGCCAGCCTGTTCAGAAAATGCCTCGGCACCGGAGAAAAGGCGTACTCCGAATATGTCAGCGCCACGGTGGAATTGAACGCTTTGAAGAAATAATTGCGCCGTCGTCGCTGTCCCCGCAAGCCATCCGGAAGGAATTTGCGGGCGATACTTCGATCCGCTTCGCTTCACTTCAAGAAATCCCGCTGAAGCCTCCGCATCAAGTCGCTGTAAGCCGACATTAATTTTCCGGGCAGCGCAGTCGCGGTTCTTCCGGCGGACAAATCAACCGGCTCACGCATGGCCCGGCCATAACGCTGACTCAGCGCAAGCCGTTCGTCATCCGCACCGGTGCGCCGCAACAGCTTGCTGACCTTTTGCACCTGCTGTTTGGCGTGGCCGATCAATTTCAGGGCCACACCGGAATCAAGTTCACCGGCTTGAACACGTTTCAGCAAGCCACATTCAAACGTGCGGCAACGTTTCGGACGCTGGTTGTAAATCCTGCACAGCTTCCCGTCGAAGCACGTACACGGTTGAGCAAACGCCAGCCGGCTGCCCTTCTTTCCGAGGCCCAATCCCCATTCTGCCAGTTGCCGCGCGTCATCGCCC
>Ga0182030_10026262_pt1 | contig 10552 bp, 9 predicted proteins | sample 812S3MmetaG_FD_121299 | JGI IMG/M metagenome (GOLD analysis project Ga0182030, IMG submission 121299) | Permafrost microbial communities from Stordalen Mire, Sweden - 812S3M metaG (Illumina Assembly) | ecosystem: Environmental > Terrestrial > Soil > Wetlands > Permafrost | place: Sweden... | reverse complement strand
GGCGACATGGACTTCAAGGTGGCCGGTACCCGCAAGGGCATCACCGCTTTGCAGATGGACATCAAGATCGGCGGCCTCACCCGCGAGATTCTTCAGCAGGCGATGGAGCAGGCAAAACAAGCCCGGCTCTCTCTGCTTGACAAGATGGATGCCGCTCTCGACGGACCTCGCACCGAGCGCTCGGCTTACGCGCCGCGCATCGAGACGGTCATGATCCCGACCGACAAGATTCGCGACCTGATCGGCAAGGGCGGCGCCACCATCCGCGGCATCATCGAGCAGACCGGCGCCAAGATCGACGTCGACGACACCGGCCGCGTCTCCGTTGCCTCCAGTGACGCCGAGGGCCTGAAGAAGGCGCTCGAAATCATCGGCAACATCACCGCCGTGCCGGAGATCGGCAAGGTTTACCTGGGCAAGGTTGTCCGCCTGGCGGAGTTCGGCGCGTTTGTCGAGCTCTTCCCCGGCACCGACGGCCTGCTGCACATCTCCGAAATCGCCGAGCACCGCGTCAAGGAAGTCAAAGACGAGCTGCGCGAAGGCGATCAGATCATGGTCAAGGTCCTGGCCATCGAAGGCAACCGCATCAAGCTCAGCCGCAAGGCGCTCATCAAGGAGCAGAAGGCCAAGCTGGCCCACTCCGCTCCTGCTGAGTCCACCCCGGTCGAGTCTGACGGTGTAGAGATTGAAGCCTCCGAAGCTCCAGCGGCTCCGGCCCGTCCGCGCCACGAGTTTGACGACAAGCAGCCCAAGTCGAACCAGAGCACCATCCTCATCGAAGGCGGAGACGACTTCGAAGACGAAGAAGGCGGCGAAGAGTTCGACGAAGACAACGAGCCCAACTTCAACCGCGTTGAAGGCGCGCCGGTCCCGGTGGGTCAGGCAGTCGGCGCAGGCCGTCCGCAAGGCGGCCCTGGTGGGCAAGGTGGTCCAGGCGGCAACAACCGTCGCCGTCGCCGCCGTCGTCCCGGTGGCCCAGGTGGTGGCAATGGTGGCGGCCGTGGTCCCGGCGGCCCGGCGTAACCCTAACTGAAACCTGAACAAGCAAACAGCCCGGACTGCATCAGTCCGGGCTGTTTGCTTTGAGGTTTCATCGTTTTTCCCTTGCGGTCTATTCCGATGTCCTGAGTCGGAAATACGCAAACAAAACGGCTGTCATTCTGAGCGAACTGGTCCCCGAACGTCTTTCAGTTCGGGGGTGGTGAGTCGAAGAATCTGCTTTCGTTCTCCGACGAATTTCAGACGCACCCCACTCGGGAAGGTCTGCATAAGTCCATGTTTTGAAAGGGCACGACATAAATCCTTGCCCTTTCAAAACGCTCCAGAGGCGCCGGGCGCCCGAGTGTCGATGCCGAGACCTGGGATTCCGCACTGTCTTGCGCCATGCCATTTTTGCAGCTTCATTGCAGCGGCATCAACAGCGGCACTTGACGCCGCACCCGGTTCGCAGTATTTTGGGCTTACACGGGAAAGGAGGTTGATCCAGCTGATGAAGATTGATTGTTCCAGATGCATCGTACGTGAGGTGACTGAGGCCTAGGGCATCGCGCCCCAGACCCCATGGTTGCCCCGGCGGGGAACTCTTCCGCTGGGCCCTGGCACTCGCGGCAGCGCGATGGCCTTAGTCCAATCCCAACAGTTAACCGCCAGCGGCCTGAGCATTGCGCTCGGGCCGCTGTTGTCTTGTGGGAACTGGAGCGACCGAACTAGTGTCCTGAATCTGAAGTCCTTGCCATAATTGGCACTGTCATTCTGAGCGAACGGGGCCCCAAACGCACTTCAGTTTGGGGGTGGTGAGCGAAGAATCTGCTTCTCGGCTTTCCCCATTTCTGTGAACGACTTCAGACTCACCACACTAGCGCTCGAATGCGCCTGCCAGCGTCAGCGAAGGCCCTTCCTCCTCGCCCTGTTCCAGCTTCTCCTGCACCAGGCTCATAAACGCCGCCATCGCGGGCGAGATCCACTTATCCTTGTGCCACAGAATGTAAGTGCGCACGTCCATCGACGGCCCGGCCCAGTGCAGGGCTTTGAGTTGATGCTGGCGCAGCTCTCGCGCTACCACGATGGCAGGCAGAAGCCCCAGCCCCATGCCGGCCAGAATGCACTGCTTGATCGCCTCCACACTTGAGAACTCCGTCACGTTGCCGGGGCGCACGTTCTCTCGCGCCATCTGCTGGTCCAGCTTCAGCCGGTAGCCGCAGCCGCTCTCGGTCAGGAGCAGGTTCTGGCCGGCCAGGTCGACAGCTTTCACCGTCCGCCGCGGCGCCAGCGGATGCGTAGGATGCGCCAGCAGAAAAATCCTCTCTGTACGCAGCGGAATGCATTGGATAAACGGATGCGGGCTGGAGTCGATCATGCACACCGCCATGTCCAGCTTGCCGGTCTCAAGCAGGATGGGCAGCGCCTCGTCATTCTGCGGCCGGAACATCAGCTCGACGTGCGGAAAGCGGCGCTGGAAGATGCGCAGCACAGGCGGCAGGCGATAGGCCAGCATGCTCTCCGGGATGCCCACGCGCAGCGGCCCACTCGGCTCTGCGCCGGACTGCACCGAGCGCTGCCCTTGCTGCATGGCGGCCAGCGCCTGCTCGGCGAAGGGCAGAAAGTTGCGCCCGGCGTCGGTGAGCGCGACACGGCGGCCCAGGCGGTCAAACAGCGGCCGCCCCAGCTCTTCTTCCAGAGCCTTGATCTGCGCGGTTACGTTCGACTGCACGGTATGCACCTTCTCGGCCGTACGCGTGAAGTTGAGCTCCTCGGCAAGCGTGCGAAAGATCTCCAGTTGGCGGACTTCCATGGATGCATCTCCAATTCAGATTGAATCCATCCTATCAATCTATTGGACGGATGGCCAGCCGCCGACCAGACTCGTTGCATGAGAGACCGCATCTTCGCCAAGCTTCGTTGCTCCAATCTTCATCGACAGGCTTCTACCCTGGCCTGCGGGTCAGGCAGCGCCATTCGCCAGGCAGAGCCGGCCCGGATCGGTGAACGCGGACATTCTGAATTGCGCGCAAGTTACGGAGTGCGCGTGCCCTTCCGATCGGCGACGATTCATTGCATGAACAGCAACGCGCAACTCGCACCGCCGCAGACAAATGGAGAGATAGCCGCTGTTGAGCTTGAAGCTCGCATGAGAGTGCGCATTCTTCGCAAGATTCGCCGCGCGATCGTGACTCTGGCCGGTGCGGCCAGCGTGGTTTCAAGAGTCGTTTTGATCGGAGCGGGGTTGGCGTCGGTCTCGCAGCCTGCTCCAGCGCAAATTCCCGCTCTTACAACGGTGGTGGTCTTCGCCGACCGGCCCATGCCGGATGAAGCCTGGGCTGCGCTCTTCCACGCCGTGCGCAATACGGTGGCGAACAACGGGGTGGGCCGCGGCATGCCGGGCGACGCGAAGTTGCCAGGCATGGACGCATCGGCCGAGTTGGTTCGTGGAGACACGATGAGGCCGGGAATGCCGGTGGGCAACGCCATCAGCGTTTATCTGCATGGCGACTGCGTGCTGCAGCCGCTTGCAAGAAGGACGGCGTATGGGGTTCCGCTGGGCTGGGTGCTGCGGCGGGACGGTCGCATTGCGCCGTTTATCCATGTCGATTGCACGCGGATCGGGCAGATGCTTGGGTGCCAGGCGCGCGGGATCAGTCCGGAGGCGCGCGAGCGCATGATGGCCGAAGCGATGGCCCGGGTGGTGGTGCATGAGTGGATTCACGTAGCAGCGCAGACCGATCGGCATGGGCAAGAGGGCATCACCAAGGCCAGCTTCGACGTTGGGGACTTGATGAGTGAGGCGAAGCCGCGCGCCGCTGGGCGGTGAATCTGGTTGATCGGATCGGGCAGCGGCCTTGGCATCGCGCTCAGGCCGCTGTTGTTTTGTGGCTGCGTGTTGCATCGCCCATACGATAAACTTGGACGCAATGCGGGTATTTGGGATTGACTGCGGGACGGAGACGACCGGTTACGGGGTTGTTGAGTCGTTCCATGGGGGCCGGGAATCCAAGCTGGTGATGAAGGCCATGGGGGCGATTCGCCTGAAGAAGACGCTGACGACGGCCGAGCGGCTGGCGCATGTGTTTCGCGAGCTTTGCACCGAGCTGGAGCGGTGGACGCCGGACGCGGTCGCCATTGAAGAGGTCTTTTACTCGGTAAATGCCAAGAGCGCGCTGAAGCTGGGACAGGTTCGCGGCGTGGCGCTGCTGGCGGCGGCCACGCAGGGGTTGCCTATTGCCGAGTACGCGCCGCTCAAGATCAAGTCCAGCGTGGTGGGCTACGGGCTGGCCAAGAAAGAACAAGTTCAGTTCATGGTGGCGCGGCTCTTGGAACTCTCCGAGATTCCGCAGCCGGCTGACGCCGCCGACGCACTGGCCGTCGCCATCTGCCACATTCACACGGCGCAGACGTTGGAAGCGCAGGGAGCGCGCCGATGAGCCCGCTGGCGGCCAGGCTGGCTTGGCTGGCTTTCGCGGCGATTCCGGCCATTCTTCCTTCCGGACTGACGGCTCAATCGACGCAATCGAAAGCCGCGCCGGTCTTTGAGGCTGACTACTCGAATCCCGGGCTCACGCCGGCGCACTGGGTGCTTACGCTTTCTCCGGATGGCAGCGGGCATTTCCGCTCCGAGCGCGGCAGTGTGCCCATGGACGCAGCGCAAGGCCCGGAGGCGGCCAACATTGACCGCGACATTCAGGTGAGCGCCGAGTATGCGACGCACGTCTTTGAACAGGCGCGCCTGCACAGGATGTTCTCGACGGATTGCGAGAGCCACATGAAGGTGGCCTTTCAGGGCTGGAAAAAGTTCACCTACACGGGGCCTGACGGTACGGGGAGTTGCACCTTCAACTACTCCAAGGACAAGGCGATACAGGCGCTGGGCGAGTCGCTGGTGGCCGTTGCGGCGACGATTGTGGAGGGTGCGCGGCTGGAGACGCTGCTGCAGCACGACCGACTGGGCCTGGACAAGGAGATGGAGTACCTCACCGAAGCCGCAGCAGACGGGCGTGTGCAGCAGACTGTGGCGATCAAGCCGATTCTGGAAAAGCTGGCTGACGATGACGACGTGATGGAGCGGGTGCGGAAGCGGGCGCGGGCGCTGCTGGCGCGGCGGGATGAGTAGGCCGGCACAGGTCGAAATTGCTCAGGTACGGAATTCCCCAAAGGGCGAAATTTTGGAGTAACTTTGCTCTAAGAGCTGTGTCCAATGATTGGGTAAGGTGCTGCGCAGAGAGCGTTTGAACGCGCTGCGAGGCACAGGGGAAGGTGGGTTTCCATGGACTGCATCAGGGGTAGCGAAAACGGTCGCGGCAGGGTGGCTTCCGCCAGGGTGACTTCAGGGAGGCTGGCTGCCGTCAGGCTTGGCATCTGGGCGTTGGGTTTGGCTGGGTTGCTGCTGGGGGCGACAGCCCTGCGCGCCGACGATCCTGATACGGGTACAGGCCCGGCGGCGCGCGCGGTGCGCCTGAGCAGCGTGGACGGCCAGGTACAGCTCTCGCAGGGCGGCCAGGTGCTGGCTGACCAGGCTGTTGCCAATACGCCGCTGTTTGAGGGCTCGCGCATTGTTACCTCCGACGATGGGCGCGCCGAGATCCAGTTTGAAGACGGCAGCATGGTGCGCATCTCGCCCAACAGCGCGGTGACCCTAACGGTGCTGCACGGGGTGGGACCAACGGCAGAGGCGCAGATCACTCTGGAAGGCGGCCTGGCCTACTTTGAGCTGCAGGGCAACAACCAGAACGGCGCCATGAGCGTGAAGTTCGGCGACAGCGTGGCCACGGCCAGTGGCTTCACGGTGATGCGCATCAACCTGGACAATGCTCCCGGCGAGCTGGCGGTCTTTTCCGGCAACGCGCATCTCGAACGCGGCCCGGCGCTTTCGGTGGATGTCCACGGTGGTGAGAGCGCGGCGTTGAGCGCCACGGACGCAAGCCGCTACACCCTGAGCGAGACCATTGAGCCTGACAGTTGGGACGCGTGGAACTCTGACCGCGACCAGGTGCTGAACTCCGAAGCCGCGGCGGCCACCGGCGCGAGCAAGGATTACGGCCAGAGCAGCAACCCGGCATGGAACGACCTGGACGCCAACGGCAACTGGTACAACGTGCCAGGGCAGGGAAACATTTGGTCGCCCTACGATGCGTCTAATCCCGGCTGGGATCCGTATGGCAACGGCTACTGGATGAACTCGCCGGCCTACGGTTACACATGGGTTTCCGCCAATTCGTGGGGCTATATGCCGTATTCGTGCGGCGCCTGGAACTGGTACGACAGCTTCGGCTGGGGATGGGCTCCGGGGATGGGAGGCTGCTCGCCGTGGTGGGGCGGCGGCGGGTACCTAGGCGTGAACGTCGGGACGGTTTATGGTGGCTATCATCCGCCGATGCCACCACACCGGCCGCGCGGGCCGGTACGGCCGCTATTGATCGCGGTCAATCGGCACTCGATGGGTCCGGTTGGCTCTCTGCCGGCGCGGGACAAGACTTCAATCGTCGATATTGCCGGCTATACGACGCAGGCCCTGCGGCCGGTGAGTCCGCGCCCCACCTATGGCAACGGCGGGTATGGGTATGCGAATCGCGGCGGGGCGTCGAATGTGGGCGGGGCGCCGGCGGCAGGGCAGGCTCGCTCGGGCTTTGCGCAAGGGAGCCGGGCTGGAGCTGCTGCGCCCGTGGCGAGAAGCTCTTCCGCGCCGCGGGGGCCAGCGCCGGGGAGCAGCCGAGGCGGGTATTCCGCGCCGTCTGCGCCGGCGAGCCATGCGTCCGGAGGCGGTGGAGGAGGCGGGGCTGCTCACGCCAGCAGCGGCAGTGGCGCGCACCACTAGGGCGCGGGCGTCCTCGTCGATTTGAGACAGTGAGGCATTCGATTGAGGTGCCCGCGGACGTCCCCGGGGGCCTAGAGCCCGCGACGACTTGGCGGCATTTCGGCACCACTGAACAGCTTGCTGAGAAACTCATTCGGGCGGCAGGGCGGGGATTCATCTCCGGCACAATGTCAAGAGAATCAATGCGGGGCTTCAGCCCCTGGGTATGCATCTCGGATTTTCGATCGAGAAAGCCACTTTTTCAGCAAGCGGTGAAGTCATGCCCTGTTACAAAGCGATTTGAAAAGTTGGCCATCACGTTTTCAGGCTTTGCAATTACTTGGCTTTGCAATTACTTGAAGGATAAGTGAATTAGAACATTATGTTAGCTTGAAAATTTATCTGCGGCAAAGCAAAGGCCGTCCGAGTTGTAACTCGGGCGGCCTTTGGCGTCACGGCTTGACTGCGTACTTACTGCTTCATGCGGTTATGCCGGGCGCGGTAGATGGCGCGCGAGGTGCGATTGAGCTTGTGGTTGAGCCGGACGCGCTGCGGGCGGGTGAGACGGCCTCCGCTGGCGGCGCGCATGCGGTGTTCGGTGCGGCCGATGCGGACTTCGCGGCGCTCAAGCTTTGCGCCTTTGCGAGCATTGATCTGGCCGGTGCGAACGCCCTGGGCGATGCGCATTTGTTGATTGTCGCGGCGCTGGTTGATGGAGGCGGCATGGCGCTGCACTTGCGGTGCGGCGGGCGCGGCCTGGGCAAAACCGAGGGTGGAGGTAAGTGCGAGTAGTCCGACGCCAAGCAGAGAGACTTTCATGGTGGTTCTCCTTTGGGAGGCGGCGGTTTGCTTTCAATTTGTGTGCCGATCCGCGCTCACATCCATGCAGACACAGGCCTGCATCAAGTGTTGCGTGGTAAGTTGCGACGCTCCACCTTTCGATTGACTTAGCAGATCGACTTAGAGCGGGAAGCTACTTCGGCGCATAAGTGGGATGCAGGGCGCGCCATAGGGCGGCGAGAGTTTCAATGGGCAGTTGTTCGGCGCGGGCGTGCGGGTCGACGGAGGCTTGGGCCATGGCGCTGGTGATGACCTCAGGAGCCACGCCGGCGCTGCGCAGGTTATTGGCCAGCGTCTTGCGCTTCTGCGCGAAGACCTTGCGGACGAAGGGGAGAAAGGCTGCCTCGTCGACGCCGAGTTCGGCAAAGCGCGGCGCGAACCGCCAGCGGAAGACGGTGGAGTAGACGTCGGGCGGCGGCGAGAAGGCCGAGGGGGGCAGCGTAAACAGGCTGGTGGCGGGGCCGTAGAGCTGCGCGGTTACGGAGAGCAGGCCGTAGTCGCGCGAGCCGGGCGGCGAGGTGATGCGCTCGGCCACTTCGCGCTGGACCATGAGCACGGCCCGGTCAAGAGAAGCGCGGCTGGCAGCCAGCTTGAGCACGATCTGCGAGGTGATGTAGTAGGGCAGGTTGCCGAAGACGAGGAGTTGCTGGCCGGCCTGGGCTGAAGCTGCGGCGAAGTCGAAGTGGAGAACGTCCTGCTGGTGGACGGTGAGCTTGTCGGCTGGGAAGCCGGCGCGGAGGTCGGCTGCGAGGCCGGGATCGAGTTCTACAGCGATGACGTGCGCCGCGCGCGCCACGAGAGCCGACGTGATGGCGCCGGCGCCGGGGCCGATCTCGACGACGGTACGGCCGGTTAGGTCGCCGAGGGATGAGGCGATCTGCTGGATGGCCTGCGCGTCGTTGAGGAAGTTTTGTCCGAGTCTGGGCTTGCTGGGCATGGGGCTGTCTCAATGGTAGACGACCACCTGCGGTGGGGCAGACGCGGCTTGCGCCGCAGCGGGTCTCGGGGCCGGCCCCGTCTGCATGTTAGCTGTCTTTGCGGTAGAGCATCTCGCGCATCACGCGGCGGCGTTCGGCGTTTAAGCTGCTGTCGCCTTTGGCGGCGGTGTCTTCGAGGGAGGGCTTGCCAGATTCAGCGGCTGCTTCGGGCTCGCTGCACTCCGGGCAGCGGTTGGCAAAGCCGGGCTTGCCGGGACGCAATTCAAACTCTTGCCCGCAGACCACACAGGTTTTAATCGGAAACGCCATGAGTTGATTTTATCGCAGGTGATTTCGTTTGGTCACGTGCGGTGGAACGCGTAAGAGAGTGCGATGAACGACTATGGGCGGAGCCTTAAAAGGTTCATAGCTTTCCCGCCTTTGCGCCAGAAACAAGGCGCAAAGACGGGGCACGGAGATTTCGTCGGCCGGGCCAAGTCGAACGCGCTCTTACAGATCGTTGCGCAAGACAGCGAGCTGAAAGTTGCGGCGAAAGACGAAGCCGAGGCTGCGGTAGACGGCGATGGCCGGCGCATTGTCAGAGAAGGAATGCAGCATGGGCGTCTTGCCCTGGGCGCGGATGTGCTCCATGACGCGGGACATGAGAGCCGGTGCATAGCCACGGCCGCGAGCTTCAGGGTGCGTGCAGACGGCGCTGACTTCAACGAAGCCTGGCAGGCTGAGGCGCTGGCCGGACATGGCCATGAGGCCGTCGCCGTGGAAGATGCCGAAGAAGGCGCCGAGTTCGATGGTGCGCAGCTGGAAAGGGCCGGGCTCGGTAAGGCGGGCGAGTTCGATCATGGCGGGAACGTTTTCTGGCATGAGTGGGCGGATCTCGGCGCCGTTCGGAGCGCGGGGCGAAGACGGCTGCACGCAGACCATCTGGTCGAGCAGGCCGCCGCGAATGAGCGTCCAGCCGGGCGGCGGGGTGGGAGCGTCTTCGAGGAACAGAACGACTGGGCTGCCTGAGGGCGTGAGGGAGCGGAGATCGTTGTAACTTTTCTCGGACTGGCTGGGAATGCCGGCGAGTGGGCCGATGTCGGCGGGGAAGCGGCGGGCGTGGCCGTGAACGACAGCGAGAGCCTTGTGGCCGGTTCCTAGCGAGTTGTAGATGGGATTGTCGAGCAGGGCTTCGCCGGCGTCAGAAGGGTGCGGTTGAGGAGCGGAGGAAGTCATGCTGGAGGGCGCCATTCTGTTGAGATGAAAAAGGCTGCTTGGGGATGCGGAAACCGGTCGTTGTTGTTGCCGAATGCGGGCGTGGACGCCCGCACGACAGCCTATCTGGAGAAGGGCGGTACTGACGGCCCTACATCATCGCATTCAGGCGGCGATGGAGGGCCCGTAGAGCTTGCGGACGTACCAGAGCACTGGGAGGCCGAGAAGGATAAGGGCGGTTCCCATGAGCGAGCCTTTCAGGTTGCTCATGTAGCTCGAGATGAGCACGGCTGCGGCGCAGAGGACGAAGATGGCGGGCAGCACGGGGTAGCCCCAGACGCGGTAGGGGCGCGCGGCATCCGGGCGCCTGCGGCGGTAGACGAAGACGGTGGTGGCGGTGAGCATGTAGAAGAGCCACTCGGCAAAGACGGCCAGCTCAAAGAACTGCTGAAAGCGGCTGAGGAAGAGCAGCAGCACGGTAGAGATGAGCGCCTGCACGATGAGCGAGGTGGAAGGCGATTGCCAGCGCGGGTTGATGTGCGCGAACTGGTGGAAGAAGAGGCGGTCGCGGGCGGCGGCGTAAGGGATGCGCGCGCCGCTCATGATGGTTCCGTTGAGCGTGACAAAGATGCTGAGGGCCATGGCGGCGGCTACAAAACCTGCACCCGCGGGGCCGGCGATGACGGTAAGCGCAGTCACAGCCGGGCGCTCGCTGGCGGCGATTTGCGCGGCGGGCAGAATGTATTGGATGGCCGCATTGGTGGCCATGAACAGAAAGCCGACGATGAACAGGCCG
>Ga0182030_10026261_pt1 | contig 10552 bp, 10 predicted proteins | sample 812S3MmetaG_FD_121299 | JGI IMG/M metagenome (GOLD analysis project Ga0182030, IMG submission 121299) | Permafrost microbial communities from Stordalen Mire, Sweden - 812S3M metaG (Illumina Assembly) | ecosystem: Environmental > Terrestrial > Soil > Wetlands > Permafrost | place: Sweden... | reverse complement strand
GGCCGGCTGTACCAGCAATTCGCGCTGACGATTGTCATATCCGTCGTGCTCTCCGCGTTCAATGCACTCTCGTTGAGCCCCGCGCTCGCGGCCATGTTGCTGAAGCCCAAGGCCAAAACCCAGTCGCGCACTCCGCTCGGCAGATTTTACGGCTGGTTCAATCGCGAGTTCGACCGGGGGCGGGACGGTTACATGAAAGTCGCTGGCACGCTCATTCGGAAAAGCGCCTTTACCGTGGTCCTGCTCGCGACGATTCTGACCGTGGCCCTGCTGCTCGGCTGGCGGCTGCCAACCGCATTTTTGCCGGTGGAAGATCAGGGCTACGCCTACGTGGTTGCGCAATTGCCACTCGCGGCGTCATTGGATCGCACCGACGCCGTCTGTAAGAAAATCGAGACGATTTTGAAGAACACCCCGGGCGTGAAATATTACACCACGGTCGAGGGGTTCAGTCTGTTGAGCCAGGTCCAGGCCACCTACAACGCCTTCTTTTTTGTCACTCTCAAGCCCTGGGGCGAACGGAAAAACGCCAACGAGCAGATCGCCGCCATCCAGTCCCACCTGAACGCCACGCTGTCCAAAATGCCCGAGGCGAAAGTGGTGTCGTTTTCCCCGCCGTCCATTCCCGGCGTGGGGACTTCCGGCGGTTTCACCTTTATTTTGGAGGACCGCTCCGGCAAACAAGACCCGGCCTTTCTCGCACAGAATCTGGACAAGTTTCTCGCCGCCGCCCGGAAACGGCCCGAACTTGGCGGCCTGATCACGACGTATCTGCCGGACGTGCCGCAGGTGTTCGTCAAGGTGGACCGCGACAAGGTTTTGAAACTGGGCGTCGCACTCAGTGATGTTTACAGCACCCTGCAAACGTTCATGGGCGGCTATTTCGTGAATTATTTCAGCCGTTTCGGGCGGCAATGGCAGGTCTATCTTGAAGCCGAGGCTCAATATCGCGCCCGTGCCGAAAATCTCCTGCAGTTCTACGTGCGGAACAACCGGGGCCAGCCGGTGCCGCTTTCGGCATTTTCGGAAATCCAGCATCGCACCGGCCCCGAATTCGTCATGCATTACAACGAATACACCTGTGCGCAAATCAACGGCTCCGCCGCGCCTGGCTATAGCGACGGCCAGGCGACGAAAGCCCTCGAGGAGGTTTTTGCACAAACGATGCCCCGCGGCATGGGGCATGACTATTTCGGGATGTCATTTCAGGAGCAGCAGGCGGCGGCAGGCGTCACCCCCGCGCTCGTTTTTTCACTTTCCCTGCTGTGCGTGTTCCTTCTGCTGGCGGCGCAATTTGAAAGTTGGTCGCTACCCATGAGCGTTTTGCTGGGCACCCCCACGGCCATTCTGGGAGCCTTTCTGGCGTTGACCCTCCGCGGATTTCAAAACAACGTGTATGTGCAAATCGGTTTGATCATGCTCATCGGGCTCGCCGCCAAAAACGCCATTCTCATCATCTCCTTCGCCAAAACGGAATATGAAAATGGCAAACCCATAGCTGAGGCGGCGCTCGCCGGCGCGCGCACCCGGCTACGGCCGATTCTGATGACTTCGTTTGCCTTCATCCTGGGCTGCATGCCGCTCTGGTTCGCCACCGGTTCCGGCGGCGTCTCGCGCCGGGTCCTCGGCACCGTGGTGGTGGGCGGAATGTTGGGCGCAACGCTCGTGGACATTTTCATCGTGCCGGTCACTTTTTCCATCGTCGAAAAACTGGCCGCACGTTTCAAGAAAAAGCGCCCCGAACTGCCTCCGCTGCCGGCCGTGGCGCCACACCAATGAAAGAGTTCAACCTGCGTCTCGGGACCCGATCGCCCAGTCTGCGAATCACGCTCACTTGGGGCGTTTGGCTTCTGGTCACCCTGACTGGCTGCGCGGTGGGACCCAATTACCAGCGCCCGGCTGTCAACGCACCGGCGGCCTTTCGCGGTGAAACCGGAGAGGCAACGAACTCGTTTGCCAATCTTCCCTGGTGGCAGGTATTTCAGGACGACACGCTACAAAGCTTGATTCGCACGGCGCTGACGAACAATTACGATTTGCGAATTGCCACCAGCCGCGTCGAACAGGCGCGCGCACTTGCCGCGGAGGCGCGGGCGGGATTCTTCCCCCTGTTGAATTACGGTGCCACCGCCGCCGGCGGGAAGAATATTTCCGACACTGCGCCTGCGCCAACCGGGACCAGTGGCAGCGTGTATGCAGTCGATGCAACGGCTTCGTGGGAAATTGACTTGTGGGGACGCATCCGCCGGCTCAACGAATCCGCCCGCGCGCAATTTTTTGCCAGCCAGGAAGCGCGGCGCGATGTGACGATAGCGCTCGTGGCCGAGGTCGCGCAGGATTATTTTCAATTGCTCGCGCTGGACCGCCAGCTTGAAATTGCGCGCCAAAGCACCAATTCATTCGGCCAGAGCCTAAGGATCTTCGGCCAGCGCTTGCGGGGTGGGGTGGCGTCAAAATTGGAAACCTCATCCGCCGAGGCTTTGATGGATTCCTCTGCCGCGACGATTCCCGGAGTGGAGCAGCAAATCGCCTTCGAGGAAAACCAACTGAGCGTTTTGCTGGGACAGAATCCCGGCGCCATTGTGCGCGGCAATCTTTCCCTCGATACCGCGACTCTGCCGGTAATCCCCGCCGGACTGCCCTCCGCGCTGCTGGAACGGCGGCCCGATATCCGCGAAGCCGAGCAGCAATTGCGTTCCGCCAATGCGCAAGTCGGCGCGGCCAAAGCCAATTTTTTCCCGCAGCTTAATCTCACGGCGTTGTTTGGCGGAGTGAGTCCGGAACTGGCGGCGTTCACTTCCGGCGGTTCGGTGGCCTGGGGCATTGCGGCCGGCTTGACCGGCCCGATTTTCCACGGCGGTCAGATTCGTGCGCAATACGCGCAAGCCTGGGCAGTGCGCGACCAATTTGCGTTGCAATACCAAGCTGCCGTGCTGAATGCATTTCTGGAAATTTCCGATGCGCTGGTTTCGGGTGAAAAATCCGCCGCCGCGGGTGCGCAGGAGAGCCAAGCCGTGACCGCTTACCAGGAAGCCGTGAAAATTGCGATGGAGCGGTATCGGCAGGGCAGCGCCGATTACTATGAGGTTTTGCAGGAGCAACAATTGCTGTTTCCGGCGGAAAATACGGAGGCGCAATTCCAATTCAATCGATTGCTCGCGGTCGTACAGCTTTATCGTGCACTCGGTGGCGGCTGGGAGTTGCCAGGTGATCATTAATACCGTTGCCGGGCGGATGCATCAGGCCAACGGGGTCATGAGGTTAACGCTTCGAAGCCGGAAATGACGTCGAACAATTCCTCGTCAATGCCCGCCTGACGCAGGCGATGGAAGGTGCCGTGTAGCTGCGTCTGCAATTCATCAATGTTCTTATCGGCGCGTTCCATCGCGGCCAGGCGGCTGGCGTTCTCGCTGGCGAGAGATTCAGCGCAGGCCCGGAAGAGCGAGATGAAGAGGTATTCGCGGACGAGGGCGCGGAGAATCACCGGGCCGCGGCAGATGATTTCAGGCCGGGTCTTCGTGGGCCAGGGGAGTTTTGCCAATCCTTGCTGCCATTCCGCGTCGAGCGGCAACAACCGCTGGCTGACCGGTTCGTAGAGCGCCCCGGACTTGGGGCGGTTATGGAAAACATAAACGCGTACATACTCGCCTTTGGCCCGGCGTGCTTCGCTTTCGATTTGGATCTGTCCGATGAGCGGGGTGATGGACTGGACGGAATTGGGCAGGGCGAAGCGACCCATCAGCGGGACTCCCGCGTCAGCAAAACGGGCGTAAACGCGCTCGCCGACCGCCCAGATCTCGGGTTTGCCGGGCAGGGCGGCCAGAGTGCTGACCGCGAAGTCGGCCACGACGTCATTAAACTGGCCCACCAAGCCCTGGTCCGAGCCAAACACGATGGCGCCGATCGCACCCGATTCAGTGTGTCCCTTGCGTTCACTGGCCGGACTCGCCGGCTTGGTTTCCCGGAAGCAGGCGCCCAATCCCAATTCCACCGTGTGGTAATAGTCGCCCAAGGTCTGCACGGACTTCTCATATTGGCCAATGCTCGAAGCGGCCAGGGCCTTCATCGTACGGACGACGGACTGAAGGTCGGCGGCGCTGCTGATTTTCCGGGTCAGGCTCGCGGTGGTGTCGCTCATGCCTTCTCCTTGCCGGTCGCGGGTGCGACTTTGGCTGGCGGCGCGGGTTTGGGAGTTACGGCAGGCTTGGTTCCGCTCGCGTCCTTGGTTCCGGTTTTTCGTTTCTCTCCGGCCGGTGTTTTGGGAGCCACTGCGTTTTCTGGCGGCGGGAGGAATGGGACCAGCGCCTTGCGCGCGATTTCGACGATCGTCTTGCTGTCCTCGTCACTCAATTTGGCCGGGGTTTCCAGCCGGTTGCTGACCTCGGCCGGGATGGTGGTCGCGGCCGCGCGCACAGCGTTTCCGGCGTCGGTCATTTTGCCGAGCGGCACGGGGTCGAACAGGTTCGCCGTCAGCGCCAGCAAGACGGTGATCTGTGCGGGGACGGTCAGCGGGGCAAATTCGAGCTGTTTGAGGCAGGCGCGGATGCGGCGCCCGTGCTCGATGATCTTGCGCGTGCCGTCATCGAGCCGGGCGCCGAACCGCGCAAAAGTTTCGAGTTCCTCAAATTGTGCGTAGGCGAGCTTGAGGTCGCCCGCGACGCCCCGGTAGGCCGCGCATTGCGCTGCGCCACCGACCCGCGAAACGGATTTGCCCACATCCACCGCCGGCAGCACACCCAATTCGAACAGCGACGGCGAAAGATAGATTTGTCCATCCGTGATGGAAATCAGGTTGGTCGGGATGTAAGCGGAAATATCCTGCGCCTCGGTCTCGATGATCGGCAGGGCGGTGAGCGAACCGCCGCCGCGTTCCTTGCCCAGATGGGTGGCGCGTTCCAGCATGCGCGAATGAATGTAGAATATGTCGCCGGGAAAGGCCTCCCGCCCGGGCGGGCGGCGCAGCAGCAGGGATAATTCGCGATAAGCTTCGGCGTGCCGGGTCAGGTTGTCGTAAACTATCAGCACGTCGCGACCCGCTTCCATGAAAGCTTCCGCAATGCTCGTGGCGGCATAGGGCGTAATATAGGCGAGTCCGGGGGCGTCATTGCCTTCGGCGACCACGATCACTGTGTAGTCCATCGCCCCGTTGTCGCGAAGGTTCGCCACGACCTTGGCGACGGCGGAAGCGCGCTGGCAGATGGCGCAATAGACGCAGAGCACATTTTTCCCGCGCTGATTTAGAATGGCGTCGACGGCGATGGCCGTTTTGCCAGTCTGGCGGTCGCCTAGAATCAATTCCCGCTGGCCGCGGCCGACAGGAATGAGCGCATCCACGACCAGGAGGCCGGTCTGGAGCGGCATGGTGACCGGGGCGCGGTCCATGATGGGGACGGCGGGACGTTCGATGGGCAGGCGGCGGCGGGCGAGCACCGGCCCCTTGCCATCCAAGGGCCGGCCAAGGGGATCAATCACCCGTCCCAGCAATTCATCCCCCACCGCCACGTCCATGACCCTGCCGGTGCGTTCAACCTCATCGCCGGCCTCCAAATCCTGGTACGCACCGAGCAGCACGACCCCAATTTCGTCCTCGTCCACATTAAACGCGATGCCCAGCATATCGCCGGGAAACTTCACCAGTTCCTCAAAGCCCACCCCGGGCAGTCCCGAGACCTTGGCGATACCGGTGGCAACACTGGTGACGGTGCCCACCTCGCGCAAGGTCATCTGTGGAGTGAAGGCCTCCAGAGTCTGGTGGATTCCGGCGAACGTGGTGTCAAAAACACGCTGCAGATTTTCCGGCGCGGGGTTCATCAGGGTTTGGTTCCTGATTTTGGGTCGGTTTTGACTTCCGGTTTGGCCTGCTCCTGCAACAGCGCGCCGACGCCCTTTTCCAACGACGCGAGGTAATCGGCGATGCTCCAGCCGGCCTTTTGCCCGTGCGAGGTTAATTGAATGCCACTGACCAGATCCGGCGTGGTTTCAAAGCGAAGGTGGACTTCCGCCGAGAAGGTTTGGTTGACCGCATTTTGGATCGCCGCCCGTTGCGAGGTCGGAAGCTCAAATGTGCTGCGAACCAAGGCGGGTTCGGAATTCAGCCTTAGGGCATCCCCCAGGGCCGTTTTTGCCTGATTGTCCAGTTCACGCAAACGGCGGGTGAACACTTCACCCAATCGCTCTTCGAGACTTACGGTGGCCAAATCGGACAGGGTCTTGCGCGTGATGGCGAACACTTCCTTTTGCACGAGCTGGCTCAGGGCCTGATTCAAATTACGGGCGTCGAGCAACAGCGATTCCTGCCGCTTGGCGCTCCAGGCGTCGGCCGTCTTTCGCGCCTCCTCCAGGAGCCGCTGACGTTCGGCTTTCGCCTCGTCGGTTGCCTTAGTCAACAGGGCGGCCCGTTGCTGGTCGAACGCCTCGTTCTTTTTCTGGAACTCGTCGCGCTCCTTTTGCGCCTCGGCTCTTTTTGTTTCGGCGTCCGCGAGTTTTCCGGCGATCAACTTCTCCCGGGCGTCAATGGCATTGAGGATGGGATGGTAGAGAAAGCGCTTCATCAACCAGACGAGGATGAGGAAGTTCAGCGCCTGCGCCGCGATGGTGAACCAGTCTATCAACATATATTCACTTTCCCGCCGCCGGGGCGGCCGCGGCGATGACGTGATTCCAAAACGGGTTGGCGAAAATCAGAATCATCGAGACCACGAAACAATAGATCGCGATGGATTCGATCATGGCCAAACCCACGAACAGGGTGCGGGTGATGGTTGCCGAGGCGTCGGGCTGCTGCGCCAGCGAACTCAGGGCGGTGGCGACGGCGCGTCCTTCGCCCAGCGCCGGCCCGATGCTTCCCATGGCAATGGTCAGGCCGGCGGTGACGATTGAGGCAACTGCGATGACGGTCATGCTATCCATAATTGTTTCCTTTAAAGATTTGTTTTTGGTTTCAAGTATTTGGCGCCGGGACCGGGTGCGGCTTGCGCGTACGGGTGGCCGCCGCGATATAGACCGCGGCCAGAATGGTGAAGATGTAGGCTTGGACCATGCCGGTAAGCAGACCGAGCACGGTCATGACGATGGGAAAGATGAAAGGCGTGATGGTCAACAAAATGCCGATGATCATCACCCCGCTCATCATGTTGCCGAACAGACGGACGGCCAGCGCCAGCGTCCGTGAGAGTTCGCTGATGATGTTAAACGGCAGCATGATGATGGTTGGTTCCGCATAAGACTCGAGGTAGCTCCCCAAACCTTGGTCCGCGATGCCGAACAGCGGCACGGCCACAAACACGCATAAGGCGAGCGCCGCCGTCGTTGAGAGCGAACCGGTGGGCGGCTCATAGCCCGGAATGACGGTGCAGAGCGCGGCCAGCGCGACGAACAGAAAGAGCGTACCCAGAAAGTTGATATATTTCTCCGGATTCTTGAGGCCGACATCTTCGATTTGTTGGTTGATGCCGGTGACGACGATTTCCAAAAGGTTCTGCCAGCGGGACCGTTTCAACTCCGTCGAAAGGTTGCGCGTGATCAGCTTGGACCCCACAGCGAGCACGAGCATCAATCCCCACGTGAACACAATTGTGCCGTTGAGTTTGACAAACCCGTGCTGCCAGAAGATCAACTGGTCGGCACTAAGGCGCATGGCTGGACTCCTTCGCCGCGGGGGCGCGAGGTTCGACGCGCGCGCGCGTCAACCGCATTACAATGATTCGCCCGATAACAAATCCGAGCAGACACGCCACCAGCCGTTTCCAGTCACCATACCCGGCAAAATAAAAGCCGGCCAAAACCAAGCCCATCCGCAGCAGCATGCTGCCGAGGAACCAAAGCGCCGGTTGCCTGGCTGAGACACCCTTGCGCACGGTCCACCACAGGCCGCCGAAGAAAATCGCGCCGAGCAAAAGGCCCGCCACCAAGGCGAGTGCCAGCATCAAGGTTTCATTCATCATCATCCTCGGTTTCGTCGTGCATGGCCCGGTCTTCCTTGGCGATCCAATGCCACGCATTAAAACAGCCCAAGGCCAGCCCGACCACCAGGAGCGCCAGCGTCCACGGATGTTTGCCCGGGTGATGGTTATCCAGCCAGATGCCGAGCGCCGCGCCAAGCAGGGTTGGCACCACCACCGACCAGCCAACCAAGCCCATCATGCCCAGCCCGAACCAGACGGTCGGCGAGGACTTGCGAGCCTTAAGCTTGCGCGCGGCCTTCACGCCGATTTCTCCGGCCAAGGTCGGTTCGCTTTTCGCGGTTTTGTGCGGCTGGTCACTCATGTTGCAAGGTGGCGAAACGCCGCAGAAAACCGGTTTCCAGTTTGGCCACCGCCAAACGCACGCTTTGCTCGTTCTCGTCCAGGGTGAGGAATTCCTTTTCCACGGCGGCGCGCAATTGGGTGAGGTCGGTTCCGCCGATCGCGCGGCGCACGGAGACGAGCACGTCCGCGCCAGTCTTGACCAGCACGCCTTCGTCCACGGCCACGAAGACTTCGCCGCCGGATTCGGCATGGTAGATTAAAATCCCCGGCACGAGTGCCGCTACGCAGTCGAGCCGATGCGGCAAGAGACCAAACGAGCCGTCCGGCGTCTCGGCGACGACGCGCGTCACATCGGTTTTCTCGGCGAAAACCTGGAAGGGAAGGAGGATTTTAAGATGGATGAGCGACGTCGGCATGTTCGACCTTGGGTTGAGATTTCGCTTCGGGCAGTGGCGGCTCGGAAACGGCTTGGGCCGCCGCTAGAGGAGCGGGCGGCACTTCAGCCTTGGGTTTTTGCTCCACCTTTGGATCAGTTTTAGCCTCTGGCTTGGACTTGTCGGCAGGCTTCGATTCAATTTTTGGCCCTGGCTTTGCGTCCGGCCCGGCTTGGGCAGCAGGCGGGGCGGCTTTTGCGTTTCCCTTGGCTTCACTGATAGCTCCGATCATGTAGAGGCCACGCTCCGGGTAATCCTTGAATTCGTCATGGAGGATTCGCTCGCAGCCGTCCAGCGAATCTTTGAGGCTGACGAGCTTTCCGGTGAGGCCGGTGAATTGTTCGGTGGTGAAAAACGGTTGGGTGAGAAAGCGCTCCAGCAGGCGGGCCCGGGCGACCACCTGCCGGTCCTCCGGCGAAAGCTGTTCCAGGCCAAGCATGGCAATGATGTCCTTGAGTTCACCATATTGCGCGAGCGTGCGCCGGATTTCCTGCGCCAGGGCGTAATGCCGTTCACCGACAATGCCGGGCGTGGCCATTTTGGAACTGGATTGCAAGGGGTCGATGGCGGGGAACAGCCCCTCGCCCGCGCGCTTGCGCGAGAGCACGATGGACGCCGAAAGATGCGAGAACGTGTGCACCGCGGCCGGATCGGTGAAATCATCCGCCGGCACATAGACCGCTTGGATGGAAGTGATGGCGCCGGTATCCGTGTTGGCGATGCGTTCCTCCAAGCCCGAGAGTTCGGTGCCCATGGTGGGCTGATAGCCGAGGCGCGATGGCATCTGGCCCATCAAGCCGGAGACCTCCATGCCGGCCTGGATGAAACGGAAAATATTGTCAATCAGGAGCAGGACATCGCGATGCTCGTCGTCGCGGAAGTACTCGGCCATGGTGAGGGCGGCATGGCCCACGCGAAACCGGCTGCCCGGCGGCTCATTCATCTGGCCGAAGATCATCACCATGTTTGGCAGCACGCCGGCGGCCTTCATCTCGCGGTACAATTCCTCGCCTTCGCGGCAGCGCTCGCCGATGCCGCAAAAGATGCTGACGCCCTGCTGGTGCCCGATCATATTGTGGATCATTTCGGTCAGCAGAACAGTTTTGCCCACGCCCGCCCCGCCGAAGAGTCCCGCCTTGCCGCCGCGCTCCAGCGGCACGAGCACATCAATGACCTTGATGCCGGTCTCGAATATTTCCGACTTGGTGGAACGTCGCGCCAGGGGTGGCGGCGAATGATGCACTGAACGCCATTGAACATCCGTCGGCGCCGGTCCCCGGTCGGTGGCGTTGCCAAACACGTCGAACATCCGCGCGAGAATGGCCTTGCCCACCGGCGCCTTTAATGGCCCGCCCGTGTCCGTGACCGCCATGCCGCGCGCCAGCCCCTGCGTCGGCGTCAAGGCGATTCCCCGCACGTGCCGGGCGTCCCGCTGGGCGAGCACTTCGATGATTATCTCGCTTTTCGTTCCGGCCCGCAGCACCGAGTCGATCGGGGGCAACGGGCCGTCGAACCGCACATCCACAACACTGCCGCGCACCGCGGAGATTACGCCGGAGTTGGGTGATCGAGGTTTGGTTTCCATGCGGGCTCGCGCCTAGGTTGGTTCCATTGCCTGCATTAGTGCTGGAATATTCATTTCGGGATGCTCCATTTCCAATTGCGGATTTCCGGCATATCCTCGCCATGTTTATCAATGTATTGCTTGTGCTCGATCAACTTGTCTTTGAGTTGTTGCTTCAGATAGATGCCCTTGTCGCCGGTCTGAGGCAGGCGGTCAACGGCATCCATGACCAAATGAAAACGATCGAGGTCGTTCAACACGGTCATGTCAAAAGGTGTGGTGATGGTGCCTTCCTCCTTGTAACCGCG
>Ga0182030_10026259_pt1 | contig 10553 bp, 10 predicted proteins | sample 812S3MmetaG_FD_121299 | JGI IMG/M metagenome (GOLD analysis project Ga0182030, IMG submission 121299) | Permafrost microbial communities from Stordalen Mire, Sweden - 812S3M metaG (Illumina Assembly) | ecosystem: Environmental > Terrestrial > Soil > Wetlands > Permafrost | place: Sweden... | reverse complement strand
GCAGCGTCCTCTTCGAGTGGGACAGCGCCAACGTGCCCTCGCTCTACGCCGACAGCACGTTCGAGAACTCGTTCGACACGACCGACGTCTCCGACTACCTGCACCTCAACTCGATCGAGATCGATCCGTCGGACCAGAACTTCATCGTCTCGTTCCGGCACACGAGCTCCATCGTGAAGATCGACCGCCATACGTCGCAGATCCTCTGGACGATGGGCGGCAAGGAAGACCAGTTCGGCCTCACGCCCGATCAGGTCTTCACGTTCCAGCATCACGTGCGCATCCAGCCGGACGGCTCGTTCACGGTGTTCGACAACGGGTACACGACGCCCCGCCAGACGCGGATCCTCTCGATGGTCCTCGATCAGGTCAATCACAAGGTCACGTCGTTCAACGTCCTCTACACCAAGCCCGCCGACGAGCCGCAGACGGGCCTCATGGGCTCGTTCGTCCCGCTCTCCGGGGGCCGCTACTTCATCGGCTGGGGCGGCTGGTACACGGACGATCTCGAGCCCGCCGCGACCGAGATCGTCGGCGGGATGCCGGCGTGGTCGATCCAGTTCCAGACAGTGGGCGTATGGTCGTACCGTGCTCTTCCCATCGCCGCCCCGTGACTCCGTGACCCTCGTTCGCTCGCTGGCGCTCGCCGTCCTCGTCTGCTGCGCGACGCTCGCCGCGCTGCTCGTCGCCTGCGGGAGCTCCAAGTCCAGCGGAGGCCCGTCGGGCGATGCGGCGACCGACGCCATCGGGCCCGACGGGGGAGGGGACTCGGGGAGCGGCACGACGGGTGTCGGGGTGGTGACGTTCTCGGAGCTACGCGACGCGCAGGGGACGTTCTTCGCCGGGTTCAGCGAGACCGTGCCGGCGCTGGCCGCCAACTGCACCGCGGCCGACGCGGGCCCGTGCGTGACGACGTCGTGCACCGCCGTCCCGGCGAGCGACTCGGGGGCGAACGATGCCGCCACGACGGTCGCGCCGAGCGCAGGGACGCTGACCATCACCGGCGGGATCTTCGGCTCGAAGGGAGCGGCCGTCGCGCCGGACAAGGCGGGGACGTACGTGTACGCGTCGCCGAGCACGATCTTCGCGCCGGGAGACACGCTCGGCGCTTCGGCTACGGGCGGGGAGGTCCCGGCGTTCCCGGAGCAGACGGTGGTCGCGACGCCGACCATCGTGCTCACGGCGCCGGTGCCCGGTACCGGGGGCAAGATCACCATCCCGACGGCAGAGCCGCTCGTCGTCACCTGGACCGGCGGGCAGGCCGGCGCGATGACGGTCTTCACGGCAACGGCGATCTTCACGACGGGCGGCGCGTCGAGCACGTCGTGCTCGTGGGACGCGTCGCTCGGGACCGGGACCGTGCCCAGCGCGGCGCTGAAGCCGCTGGCGGCGGCGAACGCGGAGACGAGCGGAGTCTCCTGGTATCAGTCGGCGGACAGCACGTTCACGGTGGGGACCCTGGCGGTGACGATGTCGGCGCGCGTGACGCAGGGGAGTCTGGCGAGCTTCCAGTAGGCGTCCTCGCTCGCGGTCGCGCTCTCGGCGTCCCGGCGCTACCGTTCTCACGTCCGATGCCGTCGCTCTTCGCTCTCGCCTTCGTCCTCGCCCAGGCCGCCGCCTGGACGACGGGCCGACCCCCGGAGTGCGGCGATCCCGGCGGTCGCGCGGCCAACGTGTGGGAGCGCGCCAAGTCGCCCGAGCTGCGGCGTTACTGCGATCTCGTCGCGAGCGCGTCCTCCAAGCTCGCAGGGACGACGGCGATGGCCGAGGCGGCGCTCACGTCGGCACGCGAGGCGGACGGGGTCCTGCCCGGTCACGCTGCCCCTCGGGTCCTCGAGGGACGGGCGCTCGCGGCCCTGGGGAAGCTCGACGAGGCCCTGAAGGCGCTGACCGACGCCCGCGCGCGCGACGCCGCCGCGTTCGACGATCCGCTGGCGCTGCTGGCGTGGGCGCGCGTCCTCGCCCGCACCGCGCACGCCGACGCGGCGGCCGAGGCGTACCGGGCCCTCTTGCCGCGAGCCTCGGCGATCTCCTCGGCGGAGCGCGCGTCGGCGTCGGTCGAGGCGGGGCTCGTGGCGATGGAGCGGGGACCGTCGGGGCTCGACGAGGCGGTGGCTGCCCTGCGCGAGGGGCTACGCGACGGACAGGACGAGACGCAGGCGGTCGCGGTGGCGGCGCTGGCGCTGGCGCTCGACCGCCGGGGCGACGTCGATGAGTCGCGGGCCCTCCTCGCGGAGCACACGCACGGCGATCCGCGCATCGCGCTGGCGTCGACCCACGCAAAGGAGGTGCTCGCGGTGGCGCCGGTGGAGGCGAACGCGCTCGCTGCGGTGGCGCTGGAGCCGAGCGACGGCGCGGGCGCGCGCGACGCGTGGGACAGGTACCTCGCCGCGTCGCCGAGCGGTCCGTGGGCGGCGCACGCGCGGGCGCATCTGGCGTCGCTGGTGGGCAAGCGGAGGGGGAGATGAGGGGGAAAGGCCTCCTCTTCGCGTGCGCGCTGCTCCTCTTTGCGGGCGTCGCCCGTGCCGACACGCCTCCCGGCACATGGGACATCGCGCGCGATCCCGGGACGCGCGCGCGCTGGAACCTGCACGTCCGCGTCGAGCGGATGCTCTCCCCGGCGCGGAGCGACGACGAGACGGCGCCCGACCCGCGCCTCGACGCCGAGCTTCGCCTCGAGGCGGCCCGCGCGATGCTCGAGAAGGAAGACGCCGCGCACAGCCCCGACGTCCGGCTGCGCTTCGATCTCGGGATCGTCTACTACGAGCTCGGCGAGCGGCAGGGCGGCGTCCTCGACCTCTTCCAGAAGGCCGTCGACATCCTGGCGCCGGCCGTCGACGCCGCCCCGGAGGAGCCGTCGGCCACCGAGGCGTTCGCCGTCCTCGTACTGGCCTACGCGAAGATGAACCGACCGCGCGACGAGCTGGCCACGTGGCTCCGCTACATCCCGCTCATCGTCGATGACCGCGCCCGCGTGGGCTCCATGATGAACATGGGCGAGGCCGAGATGCGCCTCGGCCACGTCGACGACGCGCTGGCGACGTTCCGCGAGGTGCTCCGCCTCTGCGGCGAGCTGCCCAACTCCGGGGGCATCGGCTCGACGTACGTGCTGAGCCTCTGGGACGTCGCCATCGCGCTCGACCGCAGCGGGGACCCCGGCGAGGCGCTCGACGCGGCGGCCAAGGCCTCGCACATGACGGTCATCGACTCGCGCGGGATGCCCTCCACGGGCGCGGTCCTCATCGCGCGCGATCCCTCGGTGTTCTTCGTGCCCGCCTGGGAGCTCGAATGGTACCTGGCGCTGGGGGCGTCCGCCGAGGCGCGCGACGCGAAGGACGCGCGCGACGCGGCCGAGCACTGGGCTCGCGCGGAGCAGCACTGGGATACCTACGTCGCGCGTTCCTCGGCGGAGGGGGGTCGCGATCTGTTCCTGAAGATCGCGCGCGTGCGTCAGGCCCAGGTGCATGCCCGGAAGCTCGTCGCCGACAAGGCGGCGGCGAAGCTCCCGAAGCGCCCACGCCGTCCCGGAGTCGAGCGATGAAAGCGGCGGCGGGTCGCGAACGGGACGTGAAGGCGGCGCTCGACGCCGTGCGTGTGCAGTGCGACGTCGGCAAGAGGCGGGAGGCCGACCCTGTGGGCTTCGTGCACCGCTACGAAGCGCCGGCGGACCGCGAGCTCGTCGCCCTCGTCGCCGCCTGCGTCGCCTTCGGCAACGTGAAGGCCATCCGCACGAAGCTCGACGACCTGCTCGGGCGCCTCGGCCCCGCCCCCTCGGCTGCGTGCGACGAGCCCGCGGCTCTCCACGCGCGGCTCCGTGGCTGGAAGCACCGCGTCTTCCGGGGCGAGGACATCGCCAAGCTCCTCGCGGGCGCGCGGCGCATCCAGCGCGAGCGCGGCTCCCTCGGGGCTCTCTTCCAGACCGAGCTCGCCGCTCGCGACTCCGTGCGGGAGGCCCTCGCCGCGTGGTGCGACGCGATCCGCGAGGCGGGCGGGCTGCGGAGGGACGGCGCTCGCCGGGGCCCCGCGCACCTGCTCCCCGATCCCCGCGGCCCGAGCGGCAGCAAGCGCCTCATGCTCTTTCTCCGCTGGATGGTGCGGCCGGCCGACGGCGTCGATCTCGGCCTGTGGGAGGTCGACCCGTCGCGCCTCCTCATCCCCGTCGACGTGCACATTCACCGCCTCGCGCGGAACCTCGGCTTCACGCGCCGTCGCGATCTGTCATGGCGCACGACCGAGGAGATCACCGCCGCGCTGGCCCGCTTCGACCCGCGCGATCCCGTACGGTACGACTTCTCGCTCTGCCACATGGGCATGCTCCAGCGCTGCCCGTCCCGTCGCGACGAGGGGCGTTGCGAGGGGTGCGGCGTCCAGCCGGTGTGCATCCACTGGGCCCCGCGAAAGTCCCGTGTTCCTGCTAAGGTGGCCGGACCGCCGGAATGAGCGAAGCCAAGCAGCGCGAGTTCGATCTCGACGCCGTCCGCACCGACGGGTGGTTCGAGCGCATCGGCGAGGGAATCGGGTCGTTCCAGGCTCTCTGCGAGATCATCGGCGAGCGCTTCTTCGCGTTCTCCATCATCGTGGGCGCGCGCATCACGGCGCTCACGGTCGATCGCCGGAACCCGGACCTGTCGCTGGTCGACTTCGTCGTCGGCCTCGGCGAAGCGGAGGACGGCCTCGAGCCGCAGCGCCTCACTCTGGCCGACTTCCGGCGACGCCTGGTCGGCGCGCTCCTCGTCGAGGACGACAAGCCCGCGCCCGAGCCCACGCGCGAGACCGAGATCGAGGTCATCCAGCTCTACATCGGCGTCCGGTACCTGCTGCTGGCGCCCCTTTACGGGTACTCGCTCCGCAACCTGCAGATCGACGACGACGGGGCGCAGCTCGTCGTTCTGCATGACGGGGTCGAGGAGACACACGATCTCGACGCGTTCCGCTTCCGAATCCGCGCCCTGGTCCGTGAAGAGCTCGAGCGCGTGGCCACCGGCTCGCGTAGCGCCATCGATCTCTCCAAGGTGACCGAGGCCGAGGCCGCGGCGCTTCGCAAGGAGTGGACGAAGGTCGTTCAGCTTCTCGGAAGCTGGCCGGCTCCGCTCGCCATCTTCCTTCGCACGCCCGAGGGTCAGCTCCTGACGGCCGACGCCCGCGCGCTCATCGCCAAGGGCCTCGGCCTCCTCGGGAGCGCGTGTGTGCACCTCGGCGAGGTCGAGCAGGCGGAGGAGGTCTTCCGCATCGGCATTCAGTACGCGCAGGAGGGCGTCGCCGCAGCCGACCTCTTCCGCCGGCTGGGCGAGGCGCTGCTCCAGAACGACCGTCCCGGCGAGGCCATCGGGCCCCTGCGCCGGGCGCTGGCCTTCGGGGGAGCGCCGGCAGACGTCATGCCGCCGCTCGCTCGGTCCTTCCTGAGGCGCAGGAGATGGGTCGCGGCCTACGCCTGCCTCCGCGACGCGCTCGAGGCCGGAGTGAGCGAGCGCGAGCTCGCCGACGAGCTGCGTCAGGTCGAAGGCGCCCTCGGCGTCGCGCTGACGGGGTGGAAGGCGAAGCTCGTGGAGGCCAAGGCCGGCTCGTAGGCCGCCCTCGTCGTTGACACAGTTTCGCGCAGGCACTAGAAAACGCGTGGGTTTTCCCGCACCCGCAGGGAGAAGATGATCGCCACCTACGCGCCGATGTTCCTGCTCCTCGCGACGGCGGGCATCCTGGCTGCCACGTTCTGGGGAGCCGCGACGTTCCTCGGGCGCCACAAGAAGCCCAACGCCGAGAAGAATGCCCCCTTCGAGTGCGGGAGCGAGAGCTCGGGCGCGCGTCACCTCAAGCTGTCGGTGAAGTTCTACCTGACGGCGATCTTCTTCGTCGTCTTCGACATCGAGTCGGTGTTCATCTACCCGTGGGCCATCCACTTCCGCGACCTCGGGTGGCTGGGTCTGGCCGAAATGCTCAGCTTTCTCGGCGTCATCGTCGTCGCGCTCGTCTACGTCTGGAAGAAAGGGGCGCTCGAATGGGAGACATGAGCAACGCCAATCGGTCGCTCACCATCGATGGCAGCGAGCAGGGCTTCGCGACCACCAAGGTCGACGCTCTCCTCGGCTGGGCGCGCAAGTATTCGCTCTTCGCGTACCCGTTCATCACGGCGTGCTGCGGCATGGAGTTCATGGCGCTGAACAGCCCGCGGTTCGATCTCGCGCGCTTCGGCGCAGAGGCCCCGCGCTTCTCACCCCGGCAGAGCGACCTCCTCTGGGTCGTCGGCACCATCAGCCAGCGGCAGGGACCGGTCCTCAAGCGCATCTACGAGCAGATGATGGAGCCCAAGTGGGTCTTCGCCTTCGGCACGTGCGCGTCGTCGGGCGGCTTTTACGACAACTACACGACGGTCCCCGGAATCGACAAGATCATCCCCGTCGACGTCTACATCCCCGGGTGCCCGCCCCGACCCGAGGCGGTGCTCGACGGCCTCATGCTCCTTCAGGACAAGATCGCCCGCGGCGAGCGTCGCGCGGGGGTGGTCAAGCCTCGCGTGGACCCCGCCGAGCACGTGAAGGAGCTCGTGCAGCTCCGCCGCTCGGCGAACGACCCGTCGGAGCTCGCGCCGGGTCTCCTCGCTGGTGTGCGCAAGTGAGCCAGCTCGTCCTCGACAAGCTGAAGGAGCGGTTCGGCGCCGCCATCCTGGAGACGCACTCGAACTTCGGCGACGACACGGCCGTGGTCGACGCCGCCCAGTGGAAGGCCATCGCCAAGTTTCTCCGCGAGGACCCGGCGCTCGACTTCGACCTGCCCGTCGACCTCTGCGGCGTCGATTACCCCAATCGCCTCCCGCGGATGGAGGTCGTCATGCACCTCTACTCGATCGCCCGGCACCACCGCGTGCGCATCAAGGCCCGCGTGGGCGATGAGGACATGGACGGCGCGGAGCTCGACAGCGTCGTCTCGATCTGGCCGGGCTTCAACTGGCTGGAGCGCGAGGTGTTCGACATGAGCGGCGTCCGCTTTCGCGGACACCCGGACCTGCGGCGCATCCTCATGTACCCGGAGTTCGAGGGGCACCCGCTCCAGCGCACATACCCGGCGGATCGCACGCAGCCGCTCGTGCCATACCGGACGGAAGACGAGGCGGGGATGCCGCTCAACAAGCTGGAGCCGTTCGGCCACGACGAAGGAATGCCCTTCGGACGCGTCGGTCCTCACCCGCACGCGGAGGATAACTAGCCATGGAGCCGCTCGACATCGAGCTCGACGAGGGCGAGCTCGAGCTGCCCGCGGAGCCCATGCACCTCAACATGGGGCCGTCGCATCCCGCGATGCACGGCACTGTGCGCATGGTGCTCGAGCTCTCGGGCGAGACGATCGCCAAGGTCGACGTGCAGGTCGGCTACCTGCATCGCGGCTTCGAGAAGATGTGCGAGCGGGGGACGTGGGCGCAGGTCTTCCCGTACGTCGACCGGCTCAACTACGTGTCGCCGATGCTGAACAACGTCGGCTACGCGCTGGCGGTCGAGAAGCTGTGCGGCCTGTCCGTGCCGGATCGCTGCCAGTGGTACCGGATGGCGCTCGGCGAGCTGGCGCGCATCAGCGACCACCTGACGTGCGACGGCGCGATGGCGATGGAGCTCGGCGCCTTCACGCCGTTCCTCTGGTTCATCAAGGCGCGCGAGATGGTGTGGGACATCCTCGAGGAGGAGACGGGCGCGCGCCTGACGCACTCGTTCGGCCGCATCGGCGGCATGGCCGAGCCGCCGACGCCGGACTTCAAGAAGCTGTGTCTCGCGGCGCTCCCGGAGATCCTCCACATCGTGGAGGAGGGCGAGCGGATGCTGCTCAACAACCGCATCTTCCTCGACCGCCTGGAGAACGTCGGGCCCATCAGCAAGGCCGACGCGGTGGCGCTCGGATGGACGGGGCCGTGCCTTCGCGCAACGGGCGTCTCGTACGACATCCGCAAGGCGCACCCGTACCTCAAGTACGACGAGGTCGACTTCGAGGTCCCCGTCGGGACGCGCGGGGACACGCTCGACCGTTTCCTCGTGCGCCTCGGAGAGATCCGGCAGAGCAAGCGCATCATCGAGCAATCGCTCGAGCGCATGGCCGACAGCGGGCCCGTCAACTGCGACGATCCCCGCGTCGTCCTCCCGCCGAAGTCGGAGGTCTACACGACCATCGAGGCGACCATCCAGCACTTCAAGCTGATCATGGAGGGCGCCAAGGTCCCCGCGGGCGAGGTCTACTCGTACACCGAGGCCGGTAACGGGGAGCTCGGCTACTACCTCGTCTCCGACGGCTCGGGCACGCCCTACCGCGTGCGCATCCGCCCGCCGTGCTTCCAGATCGTCGGCGGCGTCTCGAAGCTCATCGAAGGCCGCATGCTGGCCGACATCGTGCCGACGTTCGGGTCGCTGAACATGATCGGCGGCGAGTGCGATCACTGAGAGGGACATGGCTACCTTCAAACTCGACGGCAAGACGGTTCCCTTCGAGCCGGGCGACACGATCATCCGGGCCGCGGACCGGCAGGGACTGACGATCCCGCACTACTGCTGGCACCCGGGCCTCAGCTCGCCCGCCAACTGCCGCATGTGCCTCGTGGAGATCTTGCCGAAGCCCGGCCAGCGCCCGCTCTCGCTCGACATCCTGGAGCTCGACGCCAAGACCGGCGAGTACAAGCCTGTCCAGAAGCCCAAGCTCCAGCCGGCCTGCTACATGGCGGCGGCCGACGGGATGGAGGTGCTCGGCGACACCAGCGAGCACGTCGTCAAGGCGCGCCACGACGTGCAGGAGTTCCTGCTCCTGAACCACCCGGTAGATTGCCCCATCTGCGATCAGTCGGGCGAGTGCACGCTGCAGGACTACTGGCTCGAGTACCAGAAGACGCAGAAGCGGATGCACGACGAGCCCGTGCACAAGCCCAAGGGCGTCGAGTTCGGCGCGACCATCGTCTACGACGGCGAGCGGTGCGTCATGTGCACGCGGTGCGTCCGCTTCATGGCGGAGGTGGCCAAGGACCCGGTGCTCGACATGCGCGAGCGCGGCAACCTGAACGAGATCTTCGTCTCCCCGGGGCGCCAGCTCGACGGGCACTACACCTTCATGACCGAGCACGTGTGCCCGGTCGGCGCGCTGACGACGAAGGACTTTCGCTTCAAGGCGCGCGTGTGGTTTCTCCGCACGGCGCCCAGCGTCTGCCAGGGCTGCGCCACGGGGTGCAACGCGCACCTCGACTACGACCCCCGGTACAACAAGGCCTACCGGTATCGCCCTCGCGACAACGAGAAGGTGAACAAATACTGGATGTGCGACGAGGGGATGCTCACCTACCGCGAAGCGCACGACGGCCGCGTGCTCGAGGCGTCGGTCGACGCGGCGGCGCGGACGACGGCTCAGGCGCTCGACGAGGTGAAGTCGCTCTTCACCGGGGTGCCGAGCGACTCGGTCGGCGTCGTGCTGAGCGCGCGGTACTCGCTGGAGGACAACTGGGCCCTCCGCGAGCTCGCGCTGGTGCTGATGGGGACGAAGAATGTGTACTGGTCGGGTCGCCCCGACGGGTACGAGGACGACATCCTCATCCATCGCGACAAGAACTCGAACACGCGCGGTGTGAAGGATCTCGCGCCCACGGCGAAGCCCTTTCAGGCGCTCGTCGACGACGTGGCCGCCCGTCGCATCACGCACGTCATCGCGCTCGGTGGCTCGGCGCCCGGCGATGCGTCGACCCTCCGCGCCGCCAAGCTGGTCACCATCGCCGCGCATCGCGGCCCGATGACGGATCTGGCGACCGTCGTCTTGCCGGCGACGTCGTGGGCCGAGCACTCGGGGACGTACGTCAACGCCAAGGGGATGCGGCAGATCGCCGACAAGGCGCTCGAGCCCCTCGGAGCCAGCAAGCCGGCGTGGAAGCAGGTGGCGGACGTCGCGACGGCCCTCGGGTTCGAGCCGTCGTGGGTCAAGCTGAAGCACATCCGCGGTCAGCTCATCGGAACCGCGGCGGCCGACGCCCACGCGACGCCCGGACCGGTCGTCGGCAACGCGAGCGCGGAGTGACGCCATGACCGGGATGCAGATCGTCTGGGCCTTCATCAAGATCCTCGTCATGGTCATGTTCGTCCTGAACCTGGCCGCCATCCTGACGTGGGCCGACCGGCGTCAGAGCTCGATGATCCAGGACCGCATCGGGCCGAACCGAGCCGTCATCAAGATCTTCGGCATGGAGATCCGCGTCGCGGGCCTCCTGCACACGGCAGCCGACGGGCTGAAGTTCTTCACCAAGGAGGACTTCACCCCCCCCAAGGCCGACAAGCTCCTCTTCATGCTGGCGCCCATCATGGCGCTGGCGATGGTCTTCACGCTGGTGGGGACGATCCCGTTCGGCGACACGATCTGCCCCCACGAGTTCCACGTGCGCTGGCCGGAGTTCTGGTACGGCCCCGCGGTCGAGCGCCTGGGCACCTGCTCGGCCGACGTGAAGTCCGGCTACTACCCCATCGAGCTCATGATCGCGCCGCTCGGCGTCGGCATCCTCTTCGTCTTCGCCATGGCGGGGCAGGGGATCATCGGCGCCGCGATCGCCGGCT
>Ga0182030_10026257_pt1 | contig 10553 bp, 9 predicted proteins | sample 812S3MmetaG_FD_121299 | JGI IMG/M metagenome (GOLD analysis project Ga0182030, IMG submission 121299) | Permafrost microbial communities from Stordalen Mire, Sweden - 812S3M metaG (Illumina Assembly) | ecosystem: Environmental > Terrestrial > Soil > Wetlands > Permafrost | place: Sweden... | reverse complement strand
CTTCCGCGGTCAAAATTTTGCCGGTGACCTTTTCGGTGGTCTGGATGACGAGTTCGCCGAGATGCCGTTTGAGTTCTTCCATCAGGCGGTTGCGGTCCAGGAGGGAGGCTTCGTGGGCGTTTTTGATGATGTCCTCGGCCTGCCGGGTGGCTTCCTTGGCGCGTTGTTCGGCAACGATCGCGGCGCTTTTCTCGGCTTCGGCGATGATGGCATTGGCCTTTTCACTGGCTTTCTGGATGATGCCGAGCCGGGTCGTCTCGGCGTCGGCCAGTTCCTTCTTGATCTTCTCGGCGTTGGCCATGGACTCCTCGATTGTTTTGCGGCGCCGCTCCAGGATGGTGCGGACCGGTTTCCAGGCGAATTGCTGGAGGACAGTGAAAAGAACGATAACGGCAATGCATTGAGCGATGAATTGCGGAAGGGTAAAGCCCGTTTGAGCGCCAATTTCCTCAAAGTTAGTGAAGATGTCGGCCAGCGGCAGGTGAAGAGTAGGCATGGGAGAAAAGGCCGCCGCCCGTGAAGGTCACAGGCGGCGATCCGGTGGATCGACGAGTTATCCTTTTAAAACGAACGCGACGAGGATGAACGTTCCCTCGGAAACGGCGATAATGGCGAAAGAGACCGCGAGGATGATGCCGATCGCGCCCGGGTTGCGTCCCACGGCCTGGGAGGCTCCCGCCCCGACCGCGCCGATGCCGATGGCCGCGCCACCGGCGGCCAAGCCAACTTCAATGGCTCCTGCGTTCCCTACAAAGTCTGCTAAGATATTCATATAGTTTTCCTTAAGTTGTTGATGTCTTCTGATTTTCGGCGTCCCGTTGACCGGTTGGCGCCAAAATTTTTAGTGGGCGCCTTCCGGGTCTGTTTTGTCGCCATGCGCGCTCGAATTGGTCAGGATGCCGGTGAATACGGCGGTTAAAATGAAAAAGACAAACGCCTGGACGAAGGCGACGACAAATTCCCACAAGTAACCGGGGATAAGAAAAAGCGTGGCAAGGAAAGCATTGGGCGCGGTTCTGAAAATCGTGTCGAGGAACGATTCGCCGCCGTAGATGTTGCCGTAGAGTCGGAAGGTGAAGGCGATGGGGCGGACGACGATGATGGAAAAGACTTCGACCACGCCGACGAAGAAGAAGATCAGGATGAAGACGAGGTTGAGGATCGGGTTGGGGAATTTGACTTTCGATCCAAAGATGTCGACGAGGACGCCCCGGACGCCGAGCGCGCGGATACACCAGTAAAACCACATGAAGAAGAAGACGGCGGTATAGGCGGCGGTGAGGTTGTCATTGGCGTTGTCGCCGCGAAGGAAGGGTTGCGTGACCTTGAAATCCCATCCCTCGCCGTGGCCGTAGCCGAAGGTGCCGACGCCGGGGAGAAGGGCAAGGAAATTGCCGGCGAAGATGAAGACGAAGAGGCTGGCGAAGTACCAGAAGCCGCGTTCCATGGTTTCGCGGCCCATGATGCTTTCAAGGAAATCGCTCATCGACTCGACGAGCCATTCGACCAAATTTTGCAGGCCGCTGGGAATGAGCTTGGGCGCGCGCATGGCCATCTGGACGACGACGATGACGACGAGGGAGGCGATGCCTGCGGCGACCATCGAGTTATTGATCTCGAAGCCGCAGATCGACATCAGTGGCACCGGCGCGGGTGGAAGCCCTTCGGCAAATAGTGGTGTGACAAGGCTCATCTTACGTCAAAAAATAGGGAGGTTTATCATTGCCGGAAAGTAGTTTTAGGCAAGAACAAGATTGTGGAATTTTCACAAGGCCGGGCAAAAATCTAATAGCCGCTTAAGCTTAGCAGCGATTAAAGCAAATGGGACTCGGATGTCGAGTATGCAGGCTACCACTCGCAACGTGGCCTTGCCCTATTTTGAAAACACGCCCTAGGATGGCTCGATGAACGTCCTCATCATCGACGATGATCTTGGCATCCGGGAGACATTGGGCATGGCCCTGGAAACGCTGGGCCATTCGGTGGGGACGGTGGTCAACCGGGCGGCGGCGGAGAAAAAGCTCAAGGCGGAGACCTTCGATATAGCCTTTCTGGATATTCGCTTGGGCGCGGAAAATGGGCTCGATTTGCTGCCCGATCTCCTGCGGCTCTCGCCCCGGCTGGCGGTCATCATGATCACGGCCTATGCGTCGATTGAAACGGCGGTGACGGCCATCCAGCGCGGCGCTTTTGATTACCTGCCCAAGCCGTTCAAGCCCGCGCAGATTGCCCAGCTCCTGGAGCGCGTGGCCCAAACGCGGCGAATGGAGGCCCGTATCTCCGACCTGGAAGCCCAACTCGTCAATCCGGGAATGGACGTCGAGCTGGAATCGACCTCCGACCCGGCCACCCGGCAGTTGTTTGACGTGGTTAAAAAGGGTGCGGCCAGCAACGCGACGGTCCTGATCCACGGCGAAAGCGGCACGGGCAAGAGTGTTTTGGCCAGAAAGATTCACCAGTGGAGTCCGCGCGCCAAGGAGCCCTTTGTGACCGTGAGTTGTCCGAGCCTTTCCCGGGAACTGCTGGAGAGCGAGCTGTTCGGCCATATCAAGGGAAGCTTCACCGGGGCCGTCGCCACGACATGGGGCAAGGTCGCCTCGGCGGATCGGGGCACGCTCTTTCTCGATGAGATCGGGGAGTTGCCGCTGGAGGTCCAGCCCAAGCTGCTGCGCCTGCTGCAGGAGAGGACCTACGAGCGGGTGGGGGAAGCGAAAATCCACATGGCGGACGTGCGCGTCATCGCGGCGACGAATCGCGACCTGAAGCAGGCGGTCGCCGCAGGCGCTTTCCGGGAGGACCTTCTCTACCGCCTCGATGTCTTTTCCCTTCGGATGCCCGCGCTCCGGGAAAGGCCGAACGATATTCTGGCCATTGCCGAAAGCCAGCTCCGGCAATTGTCGCGCCAGGCCGGGAGGAACATTTCGGGGTTTTCGGAAGCCGCGCGCCATCTCTTGCAGCGCCATGCCTGGCCGGGAAATATCCGGGAATTACGCAATGCGATTGAGCGGGCCATTATTCTCTGCGCGGGCGACGTGCTGGACGTGAGGGATTTTCCCGCGACGCTCACGGAGAGTTCCGGGACGACGCCCTTTCTCGGCGGCGAATATTCGACGGAAGAGATTGAGGCGGAACACATCCGCCAGGTTCTCGCCCGCAAGACGAGCATTCAGGAAGCCGCGCAGGTTTTGAAGATGGATCGTTCGACGCTCCTTCGTAAGCGCAAGAGCCTGAATTTGTAAGCTTGAGATGACTGCGCTTGTGTCAATACTAAGGACTGCTAAGGACTGACCCCTCGGGGGTAGGTTAGTGGCTGCTTCCGGCAATCGCGAGCTGGCTGTTGATCGTCGTGAAGACGATCCTGACTTGAGTTCCGAGCCTAATCAGAACCGAGATGGCAACGAGGGAAATAAAAGCCAGTATCAGGGCGTATTCAACGAGGGTTTGGCCTTTCTTAGTTCGTTTTTGGCGGTGGGGCATTCCTTTATGATTCATCTAATTACTCCGATCTTTTTTAAACTAAACTTCGCTAGGTGGCTGATGGAAATCGAGTAAGGCGAGAGCTTGGCCATCACTCGCGCCGAAGCAGGATGCATTTTAACGCCTGGAGAAAACCAATTGAAATGACAAAAACTGTTAGAGCGATGGTTGCATTCAAAACCATTACGGGTGTCTCCGAATAAGGGATCCCAACCCATAAATCCGAGCCTATCGAGATCGCGAGACTCAAAATAGCCAGTAAAATCGCAAACGCAGGCCCGACGTAAATCGTAGCAAAGCCTATGGGAAGGATGTAGACGACGAGCAGGGAAATCTGGTAACCGGTTAAGTAGTCGAGATCCCCGATAATAAGCATCGCGATGAGACAAAATAAGGCGACAGTAAATTTTTTCTGACTTTTAAATGCTGTTGTTCCGCTTCGGCTTGCATTCATAACCAGTTTTTATCGGCTATCCTTCCCCAAAGCAACTGTATTCATCGCGGACGTTCATCTTCGTATCCGGGTGAAAAAGGGTAGCGATGAAGGGGTCAGTTCGTGGTATTTCCTCGTTCCCAAGTTGTACTTGGGAACGCAATTGCTGAGGCAATTCCATTGCCGATCTCGACGCCGTAATGCCAGTTTGGTTAGCGCGAAATGGAATTTCGCGGGAACAGGTGATGTTCCCAAGTGCAACTTGGGAACGAGGGGGGCGCGCCGCGCGACGGTCCGGCGCAGGGACTGCGCCGGCTACCTCAAATGCCTCCTGGGTTCTTTAAGTGAATTCAGGATGGGGTAAAATACCACGTGCTTTGCGTCCCATGGGGTAAAATCCCGATCCTGGGCGTGGTAGACAAACCCTGGGTTAAAGCATAAGCGGCTTGTTGTAAGTCCATTACAGATGATCTGGTAAGGTCGGCATAACGCCAGCTATAAAGGGGGACGACTATGACGCTCAATCGCCGCCTGCTCCTGGGCATCTCGCCTTTGCTGGTCATCTTCCTCGCGGTGGGCCTCTACGCCATCTACCTGTTCACCAAGCTGGGCGGGGCCATCGACGTCTCGTTGCTGGTGGGGGCTCTTCTGGTCGCGGGTTTTGTCACCGCGGCCGGCGTCGTTTATTTTCTCTCGCGCTCGATAGTGCAGCCCGTGCAAAATCTCACCGAGTCGGCCCGGCAACTGGGCGAAGGGAATCTCGAACAGCATGTGCCGGTGCAGTCCCAGGATGAAGTGGGGAAATTGGCGGAGGCCTTCAATAAAATGGCGGCCAAGCTTCGCGACTATCGCCAGAGCACGACGGAAAAAATTCTTCAGGCGCAGCAAACCACGGAGAGCGCGCTGCGGGCGTTTCCCGATCCCATTTTTGTGTTCTCGCCGGCGAAGGAAATCCAGCTCCAGAACGCGGCGGCGGATGACTTTGTCCGGCACATCGGCGGCGGCGTTTTAGCGCTGGGACCGCTCTCCTCTTACGTCGATGAGAGCCTCAAGGGTGCGGCCGACTTTCAGCCGACGAGCTTCGACAAGGCGATTTTGGTCAACTCGGGCGAAGGCGAGAAATTTTATCTGCCCCGCGTCCTGGCCATGCACAGGGAAAGCGGGGCGGTCCTTGGCGTGGTCGTGGCCCTGCAGGATGTGACGCGCTTCCGGGTCGCGGATGATGTGAAGACCAACCTGATCGCGACGGTGAGCCACGAGCTCAAGACGCCGCTCACCAGCATGCAAATGGCGGTCTATCTTTTGCTGGAGGAAAAGGTCGGGCCGCTCAATCCCAAGCAGGTGGAACTGCTTCTGGCGGCGCGCGCGAATTCCGACCACCTGTTTGAAATGGTCGAGGATTTGCTCGATCTCGCCCGGTTTGAAGGCGGGGCCGGCCTGATCGAAAAGAAGCCCTTTTCCTGCCGGGAGCTTGTTCAGGAGGTCGCCGCCCGCGAACGGGAACTGGTCACGTCCCGCGGTCTCCATTTGGAGGTGAAAATCGAGCCGGATCTTCCGCGCGTCTCGATCAGCCGTCCGCGCATCGACCAGGTGTTTTCCAACTTTTTCTCGAATGCGGTGAAGCATTCTCCGGCTGATGGGACGATCACGCTCACCGCAAAAAGGGACGGCGCGCAAGCCGTTCGATTCTCGGTCAAAGACGAGGGCCCCGGCATTCCCGCGCACCTTCATCGGCGCATCTTCGACAAATTTTTTCGCATCTCGGAAACGAGCAGCGACGAAGGCGCCGGCCTCGGCCTCAGCATTGCGCGGGAAATCGTGCTGGCCCACAGCGGCGCCATCGGCGTTGAAAGCGAACCGGGAAAAGGCAGTGAATTTTACTTCACCCTTCCCGGCGTCGTCTGAATTTGAACAACCCAAAACAAGGAAAAAGTAATGAAAGAAAGAATGTTTATCGGAGGCTTGGCAGTCTTCCTGGTTATCGGCGGCCTGTTGGCCACAAGATCGGCGGACGCCATTTTTGTCGTCGCAACCGTGGGATTTTTCCTGCTCTGCGTCGCCTACGCGGAAGGTTGCGGAAGGCTGTAAAGGAATAAAGGAAAATCATATGGGAACACTCATTGTCGGACTTATCTCGTTGGCTCTCCTGGTTTACCTCATCGTCGCGATGCTCTGGCCGGAAAAGTTTTGAGGAGCTGATTTTCACCTCCTTCTCTCCTCTATCGTCATCGTCATGCTTCAAAAAAACTCTAATTATCTATGGATACCATAAGTACCCTCGGCTGGATTCAGCTCGCGCTTTATCTGGGATTGCTCTTGCTTATCACCAAGCCCCTCGGGCTTTACCTGCTTCAGGTGCTCGATGCGAACGGGCGCACGTGGCTTGATCCTTTGCTGCGCCCCATTGAGCGCCTGACTTACCGCCTCGGCGGTGTCGATCCTCAAAAGGAACAGTCGTGGAAGGGATACACCGTTTCCATGCTGGCCTTCAGCTTCGTGACGATGCTCGTCACCTACGCGATCTTGCGCCTGCAGGCCATCCTTCCGCTGCAACACTTGTTCAATCCCCAGGGATTTTCAGCGGTGGCCGACCACTTGGCCTTCAACACGGCGGCCAGCTTCACGACCAACACGAACTGGCAAAGCTACGGCGGGGAATCGACCATGTCGTACTTCTCGCAGATGGTCGCGCTGGCCAGCCAGAATTTCTTTTCCGCCGCGGTGGGCATCGCCATCGCCGCCGCGCTCGTGCGTGGCATCGCCCGCGACAGCGCCGCGACGATCGGGAACTTCTGGGTCGATCTGGTCCGGATTACCTATTACCTGCTCCTGCCGATCTGCGTGGTGTTCGCGATCTTCCTCATCTCGCAGGGGATGATCCAGAACTTCAAGGGTTACGATGCGGCGGCGCTGACCGAAAAGGAAACCGTCCAGGTCCCCAAGAACGATGCCAGCGGAAATCCGGTCAAGGATGCCCAGGGCAATCCGGTGATGGTCCCTCAGGTGGTGGACACGCAGAGCATTCCGGAAGGCCCCATGGCTTCTCAAGTCGTCATCAAAATGTTGGGAACAAATGGCGGCGGCTATACCAATGCGAACGCCGCGCATCCCTTCGAGAATCCGACTCCGTTATCAAATCTTTTCCAAATGCTCCTGATCTTCGCGATTCCGACGGGGCTGACCTACTATCTCGGACGCATGGTGAAAAGTCCCGGCCACGGCTGGTCCGTGTGGGCGGCGATGGCGATCCTGTTTCTCGCCGGGTTCTTCGTCTGCTGGCATTACGAAGCCGCCGGCAATCCCATTCTGACCCAGCTCGGCGTCGATCCGGCCGACGGCAATATGGAGGGCAAGGAGGTGCGTTTCGGCATCACCAATTCGGCGCTCTTTGCCACGATCACGACGGATGCCTCGTGCGGCGCGGTCAACTCGATGCACGATTCGTTCACGCCGTTGGGCGGCCTGGTGCCTCTCTTCAATATCGAATTGGGCGAAGTCGTTTTCGGCGGCGTTGGGGCCGGTCTCTACGGGATGCTGGTCTTTGTCATTGTCGCGGTCTTCATCGCCGGACTCATGGTGGGCCGAACGCCCGAGTATCTCGGCAAGAAGATCCAATCCTTCGAAGTCAAAATGGCCATGTTGGTACTGCTGGTTCTCGCCATGGACATTCTCGGATTCACCGCCTGGGCCTGCGTCAGCGACTGGGGCAAGGCGGGGCTCAACAACAACGGTCCGCACGGCTTTAGCGAAATGCTCTACGCCTATAGCTCGGCGACGGGCAACAACGGCAGCGCCTTTGCCGGCCTGACCGCGAGCACCTACTGGTACGACACGACACTGGCCTTCGGCATGCTGATCGGGCGCTTCCTGATGATTGTCCCGATCATGGCCATCGCCGGTTCGTTGGCGGCCAAGAAATTGGTTCCCCCCGGCCCCGGATCATTTCCCGTCTCGGGCGGCACGTTCACATTCCTCCTGATCGGAACGGTGCTTCTCGTGGGCGCGCTGAACTTCCTGCCCGCGCTCACGCTCGGCCCCGTGGTGGAGCACTTCCTCATGCTGGCCGGTAAAATGTTCTAAGGCCCAACTTTCAAAAAAAATTCCCTATGAGTACAAAAGCCCATTCCTTGTTTGATCCCGCCATTGTGATGCCCGCTCTGGGCGATTCCATTAAAAAGCTCAATCCCGCGCTGATGATCAAAAACCCGGTCATGTTCGTAACCATGGTCGGAGCGGCGGTGACGACGGTCGAAATCTTCGTCTCCAAAGAACCGATGGCCTTCACCATCCAGATTTCGATCTGGCTCTGGTTCACGGTCCTCTTCGCCAATTTTGCCGAAGCCATGGCGGAAGGGCGCGGAAAAGCCCAGGCCAATGCCTTGCGCCAGTCCCGCACCAAGACCGTGGCAAAAAAGCTCAGCGAAAACGGTTCCCTGGTGACGGTGGAAGCCGCGGTGCTGCGTAAAGACGACGTGATTGTCGTGGCGGCGGGGGAGATGATTGCCAGCGATGGCGAAATCATCGAGGGGGCGGCGACCATCGACGAATCGGCCATTACGGGCGAATCGGCCCCCGTCATCCGCGAGGCGGGTGGCGACCGCAGTTCCGTCACGGGCGGCACGCGGGTGCTTTCCGACAAAGTCACCATCCGGGTCTCCGCCGATCCGGGGCACAGTTTTTTGGACCGCATGATCGGTTTGGTGGAAGGCGCCAAGCGGCAGAAGACGCCGAATGAGATCGCCCTGACGATCCTGCTCTCCGCCCTGACGGTTATTTTCCTGATCGTTTGCGTGACCTTGCTGCCCTTCGGAATCTACTCCCAGGTCGCCTTTTCGATCACGGTGCTGGTCGCGCTGCTCGTTTGCCTGATCCCGACGACCATCGGCGGATTGCTCAGCGCCATTGGCATCGCGGGCATTGACCGCCTGGTGCAGAAGAATGTCCTCGCGATGAGCGGCCGCGCCGTGGAAGCCGCGGGCGACGTCGACGTCCTGCTCCTCGATAAGACGGGCACGATCACGCTGGGCAATCGCCAGGCCGTGGAATTTTTCCCCGCGCCCGGCGTCCGCATGGCCGACATGCTCGACGCGGCCCAGCTTTCTTCCCTCGCCGATGAAACCCCGGAAGGACGAAGCATTGTGGTGCTGGCGAAGGAAAAGGGCGTGCGCGGGCGGACGTTGCACGATTTGCCCCACGCCAACTTTGTCGCCTTTACCGCGCAGACCCGCATGAGCGGCGTTGACCTGGACAATGTCCAATACCGCAAAGGCGCGGCGCAATCGGTGATGCAATACGTGGGCGGCAAGTTTCCCCAGGCGGTCGAGGCGAAGATCGATGAAATCTCCCGGCTCGGCGGCACGCCCCTGGTCGTGGCCGCCCGGCATGGCGCCGATAGCGAGACGCCCCCGACGGTCTATGGCGTGATTTATCTCAAGGATATTGTCAAAGGCGGGTTGGTCGATCGCTTTGCGCGGTTCCGCGCCATGGGCATCCGCACCATCATGATCACCGGCGACAACAAGCTGACCGCCGCCGCCATCGCCACCGAAGCGGGAGTCGACGATTTCCTGTCGGAGGCGAAGCCCGAGGACAAACTCGCCTTGATCCGCAAGGAACAGCAAGGCGGACGCCTGGTCGCGATGACCGGTGACGGGACGAACGACGCCCCCGCCCTGGCCCAGGCCGACGTGGGCGTGGCGATGAATACCGGGACGCAGGCCGCCAAGGAAGCGGGCAACATGGTCGATCTCGATTCCAATCCGACGAAGCTGATCGAAATCGTGGAGATCGGGAAGCAGCTCCTGATGACGCGGGGCGCGCTGACCACCTTCAGCATCGCCAACGACGTGGCGAAATATTTCGCCATCATCCCCGCGATGCTCATGGTCACGTTTCCGGCCGTCGCGCCCCTCAACATCATGCGCCTGGTCAGCCCGAACAGCGCCATTCTCAGCGCGGTGATCTTCAACGCCCTGATCATCGTCCTCCTCATCCCGCTGGCGCTGCGCGGCGTCCAATTCAAGCCCATGCCGGCCATGGCGCTGCTGCGGCGGAACCTTCTTATTTACGGCGTCGGCGGTGTGATCGCGCCGTTCTTCGGCATCAAACTCATCGACGTGATCATCACGTCCCTCCACATCATCTAATTCCCATTCCCATGAACCTACTCAAAGAACTCAAGACCTCGGCGATTGTCACCCTTGTCCTGCTCGTCATCTGCTGCGGGGTCTATCCGCTCGTGATTTTTGGCGCGGGGCAACTCCTCTTTTCCAGGCAGGCCAACGGCAGCCTGGTCCTGGACGATCAAGGAAAACCGATTGCCTCGACGCTGCTGGCCCAGAACTTCACGGCCGACAAATACTTCAACCCGCGCCCCTCCGCCGCCGGGACCGGCTACGATTCGACCAGTTCGGGCGGCAGCAACTACGGGGCGACTTCGCAGGCCCTGCACGACGCCGTCAAGCAGCGCGTGGCCGATTATCGCAAGGCGAACAATCTCCCGGACAATCAGCCCGTGCCCGGCGACGCCGTGACGGCTTCCGGCAGCGGCCTCGATCCCCACATCAGCCTGAAAAATGCGGCTCTGCAAGTGTCGCGCGTGGCCAAGGCTCGCGGTATGAGCCAAGATGAACTGAAGGCCCTT
>Ga0182030_10026256_pt1 | contig 10553 bp, 11 predicted proteins | sample 812S3MmetaG_FD_121299 | JGI IMG/M metagenome (GOLD analysis project Ga0182030, IMG submission 121299) | Permafrost microbial communities from Stordalen Mire, Sweden - 812S3M metaG (Illumina Assembly) | ecosystem: Environmental > Terrestrial > Soil > Wetlands > Permafrost | place: Sweden... | reverse complement strand
CGCCCGCGCCCGTTTCCAGATGGACCGCGCGAATTTTTTCGACGAGCTGATCGGAGGGAAGAATCTGTTCAATCGTCTTGCGGCGAATTTCTCTTCCGGGGATGCCGAACATTTGCCGGAACGCGCGGTTGGCCAGCACGATCGAGCGGTCCCCCGACAGAACCGCGACGCCGACCGGCAACGTTGCGACCATTTCCTGGTAGTAACGGCGTTCGGTCTCGACCAGCGCGAGAAGCCGGGCGACCTCCTTGCCCTTCCATTGTTCAAAGTCCGAGCGCTCCATCAGCTAGACAGTTCCTCAGCGTCTAGTCTCGGCGTCCGCACGCGATGGGACAAGGTACCCCGGGTTGGTTCGTACCGTTACCTTGCTGGTACTAATTCCAAGGGATTCAAAAGAAAGAAGTTACTGGATAGGTGTGGTTTCCGCCACGGAGCCGCCCAGTCCGGCGTAGGTCTCTTTGACGCGAATGACTTTTTCGCCCGCAAACGTGACGAAGGTAACCCGGCCGGGAGGCTCTCCGTAGATCCAGTCCTCGATTTCCTTACCGTCCTTGGTTTCCCGGCTCTTCCGGAACGGATGCCCGACGGCGATCAAGACCTGGTCGCGGTTCATGCCCACGATCGCCTTCTGCTTCCGGATGGCTTCCTTAATCGGCTCCGGCAGATTTTCGATGTGGCTCTCCGTCGCCGTCTCCTTCTCGAAATCGAGCACCGGCTTGAGCATCTGCTTGATCTCGGCGGAGGTCACTTGGCCGATGGGCGCGTCGAACAGAAGCGCGATGGTGGTTCCTCCCGGTGCGTTGGTCGCCGGGTCAATGGGCGTCGTCGAGTTGCCCATTCCGCCTTCGACGTGCTGATACCACTTGGTGCGGGAGCCTCCGTTGAGTTGGAGAAGGATGCGGTCTTTATCGATGGTGATGTGCGTCACCTGAATCAGGTCGCCTACGCGTCCCGCCGGCCCGAATTCCTTCTCGGTGGCTTTCCACAGAGCCTTGTCCCAGGTGCCGTCGGTGTGAAATTCGAGGGTCCTCTTGGAAATCGGCAGGGGCGTTTTGACGGTGGCGTATTCGGCCGAAAGCCCGCGCAGCAGCTCGATGCGCTGATCCTCGGTGAGCTTCTTGGAATCGGCGGCGAGGTGCGCGCAGAGGAGTAGCGCCGTCAGCCCGCACGTCACGCATTTTCCAACTGCAAACCGCGCCATGTTCGTTTACCGCAGCTTCTTATCGCAGCTTCTTATCGCAACTTCTTATTGCAACTGCCTCGCTTAACCCGCCGTCATCTAAATGGCGGTCGCCGTCTCCGATTCTGCGCTTCGCCTCGGGATCGCCCTCCGCAGCACGAAAAACAAAACCACCACGGCCACCGTCGTCATTGCGCTGCCTTCGAATCCGTAAGCGCCGCCGCTCCACAGATCGCTCGCGCTCCAATGCAGCGCGTATCCTGGAACTCCCATTGTAAACCCGCTGAGGTTGACGCCCAGCAGCGGCATCGCCGCGTTCCAGCCGAAATGCAGACCGATGGGCAACCACAGCGCGCGCGTCAGGAGAAAGGCGTAGCCCAGCAGAACGCCCCACAGGATCGTGTTGAAAATCGCCATCGGCGTCACACCGCGATTGCCCATGTGCGCCACTCCGAACAGAACGGACACCGGCAGCACGGCCGCGAATTCTCCCATCGTGCACACCAGCAGTTGAAAAGCGTAGCCGCGGAACAGCAACTCTTCTCCAATGGCGCCGAAGGCCAGCACCAGGAGGATGAACACCAAATCGATCGGCCAGGAAGTCGACGCGGGCACGCGTTCGGGGCTGGCCATGCGTGTCGCGAGCGCGACGAGGAAGATGGCGGCCGCGGCTCCCGCGCCACCGGCCATGCCGATCAGCAACTCCCGGCGGGAAGATTCCACCCACGCCATGCCGAAGGCCGCGAGTTGGCTGTGCTCGTACATACGCACGAGCAGCCCATTGGCCAGTGCCCCGGCGGCGAAGGTCGAAAGCGTCGCGACCACCAGTCCATTGATTTCGGGCGGCATCACCATCGGCATCACACGCCAAACGCTCCAGCCGGCGACGACGAAAAGCACGACGCGCACGATCACGCGAATCGTATCCGCGCTCATTTGCCGTGGAGTCGGAACGTGGGGACCAGGCGTCACCGAGGCGATACTTCCCTTCTGAGCAGCAGCGCGGCAATCGCCGCAGCCGCCACACACAACGCGGTTCCATCGAGCGCCACATCGCTAAGACGGCGCGCATTGTAGAGGAAGGCGATCAGCAGGCCCAGGAACATCACTCGCATCATCAGTCTGGCCACTTCGCGCGAAAAACGCAGCGTCGCCCATGCGGCCAAGCCCGCGACGGCAATCGTGCCGGCCAGCCCCAGCAGTCCGGTTTCCGCCAGTACGTCGAGCGCGGGCAGAATCAGGCGCCCGCCATGGCTCAAGTCGACCGTGGCAGTGCCGACCACTAGAAATACGACGGCCAGCCCTTCGCCATAGAGGATCGCCTTTCCGGCTCGCAAATAGGCCTCCCGCATGGATTGGGGACGACTCACGGAGAAGGCCTGCGCCGCGGCCGGAGCGGAGAACAACGCGCCTATACACGCATAGGCGGATATGATGGCCGGGTCGAAGAAATCGATTCCCTTCCAGTACGGAATCAGGATTCCGAATACCGCCACAAGCAGGAGGTGTAAAAGCACGTGAAAATATGGTACCAACGAAGCGGAAGTTCTTAGAGCTGCTGGTGCTCAGCGAGACTAGGTTGCAGCCCTACACTGAATATAGGGGAAAATTGTCTAAGGCGGACACGCTAAACAAATGGCGAGCGCGAGTCGATACACAAATAGATTATGTTGAACAGGCGAATCGAGCCGAGACTACTGTGCGCGGATCTGGTGGACGTTGAATGGAAGGACCCCAACGGCCGCATCCGCCGAAGCGTGGCAAACCTGGAAGATATTTCTCTTTCGGGAGCCTGCTTGCAGGTGGAACGGCCAGTGCCGCTCGGCACGCCTTTCCGCATCGCCTATCCGTCCGGGATGCTGATGGGTAAAGTGAGATATTGCGTTTTTCGCGAGATCGGTTATTTTCTCGGCGTCGAATTCGAGCCCGGACATCGTTGGTCGCAGCGCCAGTTCCGGCCGCAACATTTGCTGGACCCCCGCCGCTTGATCACACGCGCCATCGAGAAAGCTAGCTCCGAACCCGCCGGCTAGGCCTCTTATTTTTTACTGACGACGACGTCCGCCACCGCATTCCACGTAAACTCGACGAATGAATACAGCGACGACTCCTGGAGCCGCTCGACGTCGCTGTGCGCCCCGAAATTGATGTAATCCTGCTCGGTGGCCGCGGGACCAATTCCGTAAGATTGCACGCCCTTGGCCCGCAGATAAGCCATATCGGTGGCGCCCGTCTGCATCATGGGCATCACCGTGGCGTGCGGATACAAGCGTTTCGCGGAGCGCTCCAACGCCAGGTACATTTCACTATCGAGGCGCGAGGGCTGCGTGGTGGGGCGCGCGCCAAAGCTGGTCTCTTCGAACTTCACCGCGGGATCGTTGATAATCCGTTTCATTTCCGCGAAAAACTTCGGCATATCTTCGTCGGGAAGGGCGCGGATGTCGATGGTCGCCTCGGCTTCCGAGGGAATCACGTTGGTGCGGAAACCACCTTTGATGATCGTCGGGACCACCGACGTGCGCAGCATCGAATAATGGAAAGGCTCGTTCTCGGCGAGGTACTGCTGGATCGCGGCCGTGCGGTCGGGACGGGTCAGGCCGTTATAACGGGCGGCTTCTTCCGGAGTGCTGACCGTCGCGAGCTTTTCGAAATACGTTCTCGTGGTATCGTTCAGCCGCATGGGCGTCTGCCACGCGGCCAGCTTGGCGACCGCGCCCGCCAGGTGCGCCACGGCGTTATCGACGCGCGGACGCGAGGCGTGTCCCGAGATCCCGTTCGCCACCAGGCGCACCGGATGCGGGACCTTTTCCGCCGTTTCGATTTCCACAATCGCAACCTCGCCTTTGCGGATGACCGTATTTCCCGCCTCGGTCAAGGCGAATTCGGCGTCGATCTCGTCGAAATGCTGGTCCGCCATGAATTTGGCGCCGAACTGACTGTCGCCCTCCTCGCCCGCCTCGGCCAGAAAAATCACATCGCGGTCGAGCTGCACGCCGGAGCGCTTCAGCAGAAGCATCACCATCAGGTTGGCGGCCAGTTTGTCCTTATCGTCGTTGCTGCCGCGTCCCCACACGTAACCGTCCTTGATGACGGCTCCGAAGGGATCCACCGGCCATTTTTCGCGCTGCACGCCGACCACGTCGGTGTGCGCCATCAGCAGAACCGGACGCTTGCGGCCGTTGCCTTTGATGCGCGCGACCAAATTTGCGCGCGCGGGATCCACGGCGAATGTTTTCGTCGGGATGCCTGCGGCGTCGAAAACCTTCTTCAAGTACTCCACGGCGCGGGTTTCGTTCCCCGGCGGCGAGCTCGTATCGATTTGGATCAGGTCTCGATAGTGCTTGAGAACTTCCGCCCGCTGGGATTCCCACCGGATGGCGGGAATTTGAGCCCAGGCCATCGAGCCGAGCATACAAACGAGGTAACAGAATCGCAACATAATGAAAACGGGCCTGTCCTTCCTTGAGCTTCTAATCAAATATACTGAATAAGGCTCCCATGAGCACGCAGGTTCAGCATATTCCCGAACGTCCGCCGGCGTCGAACGCCGCCGCGATCCCGTGGGCTGCCATGGGTTGGTTCACGGTGTTGCTGATCGCCGTCTTCTATCCCATCCTGCGCGCCCTGGTCATCCAATGGAGCACGGACGAGGACGTAAGCCACGGATTCTTCGTGCCGTTGGTAGCCCTGTTCATCGCCTGGCAGCGGCGCGAAAAGATTATGACGCTGGAATACAATCCCGCCTGGTGGGGCTTGGCGATCATGGCGTGGGGTGGATTGCAGGCCTACCTGGGGACGCTGGCCGCGGAGTTGTTTCTGCAGAGGACTTCATTTCTGATCACGCTGGTGGGTTTACTTTTGGTAGTGGGCGGCACGGCCCTGATCCGCGAACTCGCCTTCCCGCTGCTGCTGTTGCCGTTTATGATCCCGATCCCCGCCGTGATTTACAATCAGCTCACATTTCCGCTGCAATTACTGGCGAGCCGGGTCGCCGAATTCGTTCTCGGGATACTGGGGATTCCGGTGCTGCGCGACGGCAATATCCTGGAACTCGCCAGCCAGAAACTTTCGGTGGCGGAGGCGTGCAGCGGTATCCGCAGCCTGCTTTCGCTCTCCTTCCTTTCGCTGGTTTACGCTTACTTTTTCGACCCGCGGGTGTGGATGCGTTGGGTGCTGTTCGTGCTGACGATTCCGATCGCGATCATCGCCAATTCCGGCCGCGTGACGATTACCGGTATTCTGAGCGAAGAAGTGAGTCCCGAGCTGGCGCAGGGATTCTTCCACATCCTGGAAGGCTGGATTATTTTCATGATCGCGCTGGCGCTGCTGCTGGCGACGCACCTCATCATCAACCGCCTGCCGGGCCTTTCCCCGCACAAGGAGCACCCCGTTGCCTAAGTTCCTGCGTTCTTCCACGGTCATCGCCGCCACGGTGCTGTTGCTGGTGCAAGCGGCGCTGCTGTACAGCGCCATCCGGCCGGAGGCGATCGCTCCCGGTCCTCCGCTCGCGCAGGTGCCGAAGATGCTCGGCCCGTGGCAATTCGCCGCCGATGGTGTGATCGACCAGGAAACCCTGGACGTGCTGAAGGCCGACGATATTTTGAACCGTGTGTACACGGAGGGTCCGCGGGCCGCCTACATTTTTGTCGCCGCCTTCCGTTCGCAGCGCAACGGGAAAGCCCCGCATTCGCCCAAGAATTGCCTTCCCGGCAGCGGATGGACGCCGCTGAATTCGGGAGAAGTCGCCATCGATGTCGGCGCGAACGCTCCGATTACCGTGAATCGCTATGTGGTCGCGCACGGCGATCAGCGCAGTCTGGTGCTGTACTGGTATCAATCGCGCGGTCGCGTCGTCGCCAGCGAGTACACGGCCAAGTTCTGGGTGATGGCGGACGCGGTCCGGCTGAACCGCACGGATACGGCTTTGGTGCGCGTGGTGGTGCCGATCGTGAATCGCGACGAAGACGCGGCAACGAAGACCGCCACCGATTTTGTGAAATCCTTCTACGGCACGCTGTGCCAATATCTGCCTGCCTGAAGCCCGCACCGCACGGTCCGGGCAAAATGAAGTGTTCTAAGATCGTGGAATGAGAAAGCCCACTTTCGATCCCGGCCTGACCCAGAAATTCACCGGCGTCCTACGCCGCAGCATCAATAAGGACGGCAGCTTCAACGTGCGGCGGCGAGGCGGAAGCTGGCGCCACCTGCATCCTTACCTGATGCTGCTGAACATGAATTGGACGGAATTCTTCCTGGTGGTGATTGGCGCCTATTTCACGATCAATCTGCTGTTCGGCGCCTGCTACTTCGCGCTGGGGCCGTCCGCACTGCAAGGCGTGGACGGTGGGAGCGAAGTGCGCCGTTTCTGGAACACGTTCTTTTTCAGCGCGCACACGCTAACCACCGTCGGCTACGGAAATGTCGCGCCGGCCAGCCTGGGTGCGAATATCCTGAGCACGATTGAGGCGCTGGTCGGGCTGTTGGGCATCGCGCTCGGCACGGGTATTCTGTTCGGCCGGTTTTCCCGTCCTTCGGCGCGCATCGCTTTCAGTGAAAGGATGCTGGTGACTCCCTATGAAGATCAAACCAGCACGCAGTTCCGCATTCTGAATCTGCGTCCCAACGTGCTGATGGAGATCCGGGCGCACATAATCCTGATGACCGTCGAAGGCCCTCCGGGAGCCTTGACCCGCAAGTATCAAGAACTGAAGCTGGAGCGCGACGGCATTTATTTTCTCGCTCTGGCCTGGACCGTGGTGCATCCCATCGACCAGGACAGCCCGCTGTTCGGCAAGACATCGGAGGATCTAGAGCGCTTGCAGGCCGAGTTCGTCATTATGATCAAGGCCTACGACGATACGTTCGCGCAATCGGTGCACGCGCGCTATTCTTATCGCTACGACGAAATCACCTGGCAGGCTCGTTTCAATCCGGCGTTCGAATTCGATACCGAAGGCAACATGGTGCTGAACGTGGATCGTGTATCGAGCCACGCGATGATCGCAGGAACGCAGCCGAGCTAGGGCCTATAAGCTACGCAGTCCAGCATCACGCGCATGTCGGGTTGAAAGAACTTCGCCTCCACGGTGGTGCGGGCGGGTTTGATGGAGCCGAAGAATTCCGTGTAGATCTCGTTCATGAGAGGGAACTCGGCGATGTCGCGCAGAAACACGGAACACTTCACGACATCCGCCAGCGTGGCTCCGCCGTCCGCCAGGAGTTTCTCCAGATTGAGCAGCGTCAGGCGCGTCTGCTGCCGGATGTCGCCCGCGGAGAGCTTGTCGTCTTCCCCGATAGCGCCGACGGCGCTCACGAAGAGGAAGCCTCCGGCGAGAACGGCGGAAGAATACGGGCCGCGCGGGCTGGGAGCGCCCTGGTGCAAAATTCGTTGGATGTTCATGCTGCTTCGATTTTCACAAAAGTTCGAACGTCGAATTGTATTATGCCGGATTGTATAATTAGAGAGTCGCTCGGTTCACGGTATTCTCCGCCGTAATACTTTCCCGCTCCGCGCAGAGCCAGTTTTTGTTGTTCGATGACACGTCGCTTTGATGGCACGTCCGATAGCACGTCCGGCAAGACTCTTGCCGAGCAGGTAGAGCTAGATGTGGGAGGCGCATGCGCAACACGAAAATCGTGGCTACGGTGGGACCGGCCTCGCGGTCGCCGGAGATGCTGCAGGGACTGCTGGACGCGGGCGTCGACGTCTTCCGGATTAACGCGTCGCACGGAACGCACGGCGATCATTCCGCGGCCATCCGCCTGATTCGCGAACTGGCGGCGAAGTGCGGCCGCACGCCGGGCATTCTGCTGGATCTGCAAGGTCCCAAGATCCGCCTGGGCGATTTCGAAACGGGCGCGGCGACGCTCGAAAAGGGGGCGCGTTTCACAATCACCGTGGAGCCTATTATGGGCAACGCGCAAATCGCGTCGACCACCTACAGATCGCTGCCGCAGGACGTCGCGCCGGGCAATCGCGTGCTGCTCGCCGACGGGGCGGTGGCTTTGCGCGCGCTCGAAAAGACGCCGGTTTCGGTTCTGTTCGAAGTGACCGACGGCGGCACCGTGAAAAACCATCAGGGCATCAACCTGCCGGGCGTGCGCGTCAGCATTCCTTCGATGACCGAGAAGGACATTGCGGACTTGGAGTTCGGGTTGACGCAAAACGTCGACATGGTGGCGCTTTCCTTCGTGCGCGGCCCCGCCGACGTGGCTGGGTTGCGGCAGCGCCTGGTGCGCCTCAACAGGAAGGTTCCGATCGTCGCCAAGATCGAAAAGCCGGAGGCGCTGGATAACCTGGGCGACATCCTGGAGGAGACCGACGGTGTGATGGTGGCGCGCGGCGATCTGGGCGTCGAGCTGGACCTGGCGCGCGTGCCGGGCGCGCAGAAGACCATCATCGAGCAGGCCCGGCTGCGGGGGAAGTTCGTCATCACCGCGACGCAGATGCTGGAATCGATGATTCTGAAGCCGACGCCCACGCGCGCCGAAGTGAGCGACGTCGCCAACGCGATCCTGGACGGAACCGATGCCGTGATGCTTTCGGCGGAGACGGCCAGCGGCGAATATCCGCTGGAGGCCGTGCGCATGATGGCGACGATCGCGGTGGAAGCGGAGAGTTTCGCCGCGAACCATCGGCTGCCGGAGCCGCCGCTCGGCCCGCAACCGACCCACGCGCAGATCATCGCGGAGGCAGCTTATCACTGCGCGCTGTCGGCCAGCGTGAAGGCGATCGTTGTGTTTACGGCGTCGGGAGGCACCGCGCGCCTGATCGCCCGCTTCCGGCCGCGCGTTCCGATCTTCGCGTTCTGCGAAAACAAGGAGGCCGCGCGTGAGCTGGCCGTGATCTACGGCGTGCACACGATTTCTCCGGTGCGCGTGAAGTCGACGGAGGAAATGCTGGAAGTGAGCGACCTCCGGCTTTTGCCGGAGCCGTGGCTAAACATCGGCGATAGCGTCATCATCGTGGCGGGAGCGCCCTTCGGCGTGCAGGGCGGCGCGAATTTGATTAAGCTGCATCGCGTGGGCCACGTGGGATTCCAGGGGTCTCTGGAATAAACGGGACGAACCGCCGTCTGGAGGCGTCGAGACGATTCTCGACGCGGCGGCATCCCGCTTGGCGGGACGCGCCACAATGGCGTCGGCGGACACACTACACGCGTTCAAAAACTTATAGAAGGGCCCTTCATGCCGTATTTTCGCTCTCCCGGCGGAGAGGCCGTGTTTAGGCGAACGGCTCGCCGCACGCATTACCATCAGCGGCATAGGACCGGTAAGTACCGGCGGACTCCCATCGCGCTCAGACCCGTCCGGTTTATCTAGAACACCGTCCTTGGTCGATTCGGCTCTCCGATGGGGGAGCGCACGAACTCCTTGCCTAGAACATAAGGGGTGAGTTGTGGGTGAGTGGTGATTTGAATGTGCGATGTGATTGAGGAGGCTCGGAATTGAGGCGAGCAGGTCGTGGTGAATGCGCCCGGCGCGAACGAATTTCCTGAGGGCGTTCTGAGGCGTACAACTTCAATGAGGTTCGCCTTCGAACTTTTCCAGTCTCCAGCCGTACATCGTATTCAGTTCCGCGCTTCGCTGCCGAGTGTCTGCCACGACGCACGCCGCGTATACCATCGGAGCGGCAGACCCTCCGTCGTAGGGCTCTCGCTCTGCGGCACAGTTCGCGTCGCGATACTGGATCCAAAGCCGTTGCGCCGTCCGCAACTTGCTCAGGTCCGCTGGAGTGAGGACCTTTCGAAGTCGGCCGTAAAATGCATTTAGTTCGCCGTCAGCGACCCGAGCCTCTGAGATGAAGCAGCGCGTTCGCTCTGACTCGGGACCCGTCTGGCACAGAACGCCAATCGCGTTCATATGCTGCGCCAAGGCGCTGCGCCCTGACGTCAGCAACGCTGTCAGGAAGAACAAACTAAGTCGCATAAAAGCCCTCACTCGTATTAGGCAATTTAGGCAATCTCATCAGAGCGGCCTACGTGGCCATAATACATGGCTAGTTGGAAGGAGGGAGGGCGGCCCGCAAACGTACGCGCCGCCACCAAATCCCGGCTATTCCGGCTTCTTGCGGCGGACGCGGCGCGGGGCGCCACTGCCTTGCTTGCTGGGAACGCGCTTGCGCGAGGAAGGAGCTCGCTTCGCCTTGGCGGGCGGAGGGTTCGGCTCGAAGATGGTCGGCTGGCCTTCCACGTAGGGCTGAGGCTCGTCGATCTCCACTTCTTCTTCCTCTTCGACGGCGACCGGTTCGGGTGCGGGAGGCAGGGCCGGCGGAAAGAACTCCGCGCCGAGCGAAACGAGGACGCCTTGTTCCTCGGTGGGCTCCAGGCGCACGACCGTCTTATCCTGGGCGTAGTTCAAGAATTCCAGGAAT
>Ga0182030_10026253_pt1 | contig 10554 bp, 6 predicted proteins | sample 812S3MmetaG_FD_121299 | JGI IMG/M metagenome (GOLD analysis project Ga0182030, IMG submission 121299) | Permafrost microbial communities from Stordalen Mire, Sweden - 812S3M metaG (Illumina Assembly) | ecosystem: Environmental > Terrestrial > Soil > Wetlands > Permafrost | place: Sweden... | reverse complement strand
TTCAGCCGGTAATAAAGATCGGCGCGAAACTGGCGCTCCTCCACCAATTCGGAGAGATTGCGATTGGTGGCCGCTACCAGCCGGGCATCGGTACGCATGGTGCGCGAACTGCCGAGGCGTTCGAACTCGCGCTCCTGTAGCACGCGCAGCAGCTTGGTCTGCAATTCCAGCGGAATCTCGCCCACCTCGTCGAGAAACATGCTGCCGCGATTGGCCAGTTCGAAGCGGCCGATGCGCTGCGCGATGGCGCCCGTGAACGCGCCCTTTTCGTGTCCGAACATCTCGCTTTCCAATAGTCCAGTGGGGATGGCGGCGCAATTCAGCTTCACGAAAGTGCCCTGCTTGCGCGAACTCAGATCGTGGATGGCGCGCGCCAGCAGCTCTTTTCCGGTGCCGGTTTCGCCATAGATCAACACCGTGGAATCGGTGGGCGCGACGGTCTCTATCTGCTTGAGCACGGCCTTCAACACACGGCTTTGGCCGACGATTTCCTCGAAACGGTTGTCGGTGCGGATTTCGTCCTCGAGGTATACCTTCTCTTCCGCCAGGCGCTCGTTCAGTTCCTCGATGCGCTGGAAGGAGAGCGCGTTTTCGAGCGCGATGGCCACCTGGTCGGCGGCTTGCGCGAAGAATTGCAGATCGCTGTCGGTGAAGAACCGTTCCTGGCGCGACCCAAGGTTGAGCGTGCCGAGCGCGTTGCCGTGCGACACCAGGGGCATGCAGCAGATGGAGTGCAAGCCTTCTCGCCCCATGATCTCGCCGGTGGATTGCGAGATGGCGGACGCTTCCTCCAAACTGAAAACCCGGCCCTGGCGGCTGCGGAAGACATATCCTGCTACGGTATCGTCCAGCGGCACCACGGCATCCTCGCGGATGGCGCCGACTCCGTGAGGAAGGTCGGCTGACTGCAGACGCAGCGCGGAAACCTCGGCATCATACATCAGCAGGCTGGTGTAATCCAGCCCCAAGGTGCGGCGCAACGAAGCGGAGATCGCCTGGAACAAAGGCTTTGGGGACAGGCACGCGACCACCGCGTTGTTGATTTGGAGGAGAGCGCTCAGCCGGTCGCGCTCGGTCTTCAATTGGTCCTCATAGGCGCGGGCAGCTTCGTGGTTCAGAGCGTTGTCCACCGCGACAGCCACCTGGCGGGCCACCTGCTGCATGAATTCGATGTCTTCATCCGAGTAGGCGTTTGCCTGTGCGGAGCCGAAGCTCAATCCGCCCAGATCATGCTGCGCCGTTACCAGCGGCAACACGCAATACGACCGCACGCCATTGGCGCGCAGCAGTTTCTCGAGAAGCGGAAAACGGGAGGCCTCGGACATGTCCCGTACAACATACGGTTGGCGCGTGCGCAGCGCCTCACCGGTGGGACTCTCATCGAAAGCAGTTTCGGCCGGCCTATCCCCGATCACATCGCGGTCGGTCTGCAGAAGATGCAGGCGGAAGACATTGGCTTTGGGATCGAGCAGGGTGAGAGTGATGTAATCGAAAGAGACCAGTCTCTGCAGGAGGCGGCTCAGTTCGGCGAACAGGGTGGAGAGCTGGCGGTGGGCCGCGATGGATTCGGCCACCTCCAGCAGAGCTTCATAACGCGCGCCGGTGGGGTGCGGCTGAGTGGGCGGGATCGAGGACATCGGAACGTTGCCCCGGGGCTCCTTCAACCCTAGCACACCGCCCAGCCCGTTCAATTTCCTGCACTACTTCGCGGATCAGGGGGGTGACGGCCTTCAAGTGGACCCCCTGGCGGAACATTTCGGCCAACAGAGTCTGCCCGTCGGCATCCACATAGTCCACTTCCCCCAAATCCAAGGTGGTTTTGCGGTCGTGGACGGTCGATTGGGCGGTTTGCCAGCATTGCCGGAGCTCGCCGACCCAGGCCCCCGAGAGGCGGCCTTCCAGGCGAAAACGGAGCTCCTCGGCGCTGTCGTGAAGCGTGATTTTCAGCATGACCGCTAGAAGTACGTGCACGACGGTGGCCAAGCCCCCCGCGCGTAGATTGAAGGCGATCTGAGAGACGCGTAGCGTCTTTTGCCCATATTACGGCAGCGAGGTTCGTCAGCTCGCCCGCGCCGCCGAGAGTGTCCAAACTCGTCAAGTCGCCATCGTGTGGCAGTTAATCGTGGCTGTCCGCATGGCGCTTCGCGCCACCAAGGGGATGAAGACCCGCGCCGCCGGCAAGCTGGCCCTGGTCCTCTCGGGAGGGTTTTCGACCGGGCAGGCGGGCTTTCAGCCTAATGCAGCATACCTTTCCCACAGTCGGGATTCCGAAATAAATTGGTGGGGCGGACCCTCTGGTCCGCGCGGGACGCCCTCGTCCCGCCGGTGCGTGAAGAATCACTCGCCTGCGACCACCGAGAAGCCGACCAGGGGGTCGGCCGCGGACGAGGGCGTCCGCCCCACTATTGGTGCAATTGCCCGGTAACGGGAAAAGCATGTGGCATTAGGCTTTGGCTTTGCAGCCGGCCCGGCGGCCTGAAAGGCCGCCTGCAGGCAAGATTGCCTGCCACACGAGGCACGAGTGCCTCCGCCACGTCGGGAGGGAACTCACGGGCTAGTACACTGTAGGTCTATGGCCGAGAGCAGGGCCGAGAGCAGGGCCGAGAGCAGGGCCGAGAGCAGGGCCGAAATTAACCGGATGCCGCATCGCACCGCGCTGGCGCTTCTGGCGCTCCTGGCGACGCTGGCGTATGCCCCCATGGCGACCATCCCGCTATTTGAGGATGACTTCCCCAACCTATGGCAAGCACAGGTGTTTGGTTCACCGGCGGACGCGCTGGCCCTGTTTCAAAATCCGGTCTTTCGCCTGCGCGCCACAAGCTACTGGATTATGTTCGCCTTGTGGCGGCTGGCAAAACTGGCGCCCCTCCTGTACCGCCTCACCAGCCTGCTGCTGCACATCGCCAATACCTGGCTGCTATATGGAGTCTGCCTGGCATGGCCGCGGATGCGGGCAGCGGCGTTCTGGGCAGCCGGCTTTTTCGCCATCGCGGAAGGCCATCAGGAAGCCGTGATGTGGTTTTCGGCGATCAATGAACTCCTGCAGTTTCTGTTCGGCGTGGGTGCAGTATGGTGTTGGCTGCGCGGCGGGAGAGCCCGGTGGGCTGGGCTGGCGCTTTTCGCGCTGGCGCTGGTATCGAAGGAATCGGCGGTGATTATGGTGCCGCTGCTGCTGCTGGCCGACGGGCGGAGGCCCGGGGTGCGGATGATTCCGTATTTCGTGCTGGCGGCGCTCGCAGTAGGCTCGGTAATCGGTTCGCGAGATGTTTCCTTCCGCTTTTCAGACGGCAGCTTCAGTCTGCACGCACCGTTCTGGCTTACGTGGCCGGCCAACTACCTCCGTATCTTATGGATCTGGGGCTTGGTGGCGATGGGCGCCATCCTTTGGGCGCGCGATCGGGCGCTGCGCAACTCCGCCCTGGCGGCGTTGGCGTGGATCGGGATTGGTTTGGTCCCGTACAGTTTTCTGACCTATTCGACGCGCATTCCCAGCCGCCAGACCTATCTGGCCAGCGCCGGGCTGGCAATGCTTGTCGGGCTGGCGATGGCGCACTGGCAATCGCGCGCCGTCTCCCGCCGGGGAGCCGTCGCCGCGGTGGTGGCCGTCGTACTGCTCCATAACGTGGGGTACCTGTGGACCAAGAAGCGGAATCAATTCCTGGAGCGTGCCGCGCCCACCGAGCAGCTCATCGCAGTGGCGCGGAGGACGAAGGGGCCGATCTGGATTCGTTGCTTCCCGCGCAATCATTATGTTGCCGAGGGCGCGACGCACCTTGCTGCTGGATACGAGCCTTCCGATTTGATCTGGGATGAATCGGAAGCTGCCCGCCGGCAGCCGGCTGTGGTTTTTTGCTATCGCGACGGCGGACGCTAGCCAACGCACGGGTGGAAGACCGCCACTGCGGCAGTCTGCCGGGTGGCGCGCGGCGAGAAGCGATGGATTTTGCCTTCAGCAGTAACGTCCGGGCAAGTCTGCCTCGCCCTTCCGTAGGGGAGTGGACTCTAATCGAGCCGAGCGCGGCCGGTTGCAAATGAAGCCGCCGGTAGAAGATCATCACAGTTTAAGGAAAATCTCTTTATGAACGAGCAGTGTTTTCTCCGGTTCGCTTGTGGGGTCATCCTGCTGGCCGCGCCGTTCCTCGCCGACGCACAGACGGCGCCGAACGTCGCGAATCCCCAGGCCGCTCCGGCGGGTCCACAGGGCTTTCTGAACAGCTACGGCCAGCCGGCCAGCATTTTCCCGAATTTCTGGCGGCCATACGTCCAGCAGCCGATCCCCCTGCCGGTGCTCGAAAACTCTCCGCGCTTGTTCAGCCTCATTCACGATGGCAAACTGGAGCTCTCACTGGCCGACGCGGTGGCTTTGACACTGGAGAACAACCTCGACATCGTGGTGGGCCGGTACGTGGTTCCCTTTTCGCAGGTCGACATCCTGCGTACCAAGTCGGGGCAGGCCGCCCGCGGATTCACCGGCGCTCTTTCGCCGGGCGAACTCAGCGCGGGCGCCATCGGCGCCGGCGTTACCGGTTCGGGCAGCACCGGGGGCACGGGAAGCGCCGGCGGCATCACGGGCGGTGGTGGGGCGGTTTCGGTGGGTTCAGTGGGGGCGTTCGATCCTTCGGTGTCGGTTGGATTCAGCTTCGACCGGGTCACCAGTCCGCTGAATTCCGTGGTGGTCTCGGGCGTTCCGACTACCACCAGCAACGCCACCTCGCTCTCCTTGTCTTACGCGCAGGCTTTTACCAACGGCGCCAGCTATTCGGTCTCGTTCAGCGGGCTACGTCTGAACACGACCCAGCAAAACACGCTTTTCAATCCGGATGTTACCTCCCGCCTGTCCATCGGGTTCAACCAGCCGTTGTTGAACAGCCGGGGCTATCTGCCTAACGAGCGCTTTATGGTTGTGGCCCGCACCAATCTCAACACGGCGCAGGAAGTCTTCCGCCAACAGGTAATCACCAGCGTCAACGCCGTGGAGAACGCATACTGGGACCTCGCGGCCTTTCAACAGAATGTACAGGTGGCCCAAGACTCTCTCAATGTGGCGAAGGAGTTGCTCGACGAGAACCGCAAACAGGAGCAGATCGGCACCATGTCTCATCTGGACGTGGTGACGGCCGAGTCCCAGGCGGCCGCCAGCGCTCGCGACCTGATCCTGGCGCAAACCAACCTGGAGCAGGAGGTCACCATCGTAAAGCAGTTGATCAGCAAGAAAGGGGACCCGGCGCTCGACGCCGCGACCATCGTGGTCACCGACCGCATGCCACAACCGCGGGAATCGGACCTTCCGGACATGAAGACCGCGCTCGAGGCCGCGCAGTCGAACCGCCCGGAATTGAAGGAGGCACAGAACAACCTGCAAAACCAGGACGTCGCCATCGCGTACACCCGCAACAACCAACTCCCCAGCCTCGCCGTGTTCGGTCTGGCCGCAGGCTCGGGGCTGAATGGAAACACCGCACTAGCCACTAGCGGGCTGGGCGGCTCGCTTGATCAGGCCTTTACGGCACAGTACCCGGAAGGGGCATTCGGAGCCAGTTTTTCCGCCACCATCCGCAACCGGTCCGCGCAGGCCGACAGCACGCGCGCGCAACTGGAGCGTAACCAGTTGCAGGTGGGGATGCAAAACACCCGCAATCAGGTGGCGATGCAGGTGTTGCAGGCGCGGATTGGCATCATCCAGGGCAAGTCGCAGGTGGAGGCGGCGCAGGAGGCCGTGCGCCTGGCGCAATTGACGCTCGACGGTGAGCGCAAGAAGCTCGAAGTGGGAATCTCTACTTCTTACAATGTCGTCTTGCGGGAGCGGGACCTGGTGACGGCGCAATATGCCGAAGTGCAAGCTCTCGATACTTACGCGAAGGCGCTGGTCGCGCTCGATCAGGCCACCGGGACTACGCTGGATCGCAACGGCATACAGTTGAACGACGCTCTGAAGGGGACGGTGTCGGAGAAGCCCATTCCGCCCTTCCATTTTGAGCCGCAGCGTGCTCCGCAGGGAGCGAATCGATGACAGCTGGCCACACATGGCGCGGACGTGGCGCAGACACTGCTGTCTACAGCGCCGAGACTCATATCGGCGCTCCGCGGCGCCGCTCGCAACTCCAGAAGATGGTCGCGAACAGTCTCCGAACTCTTGAGGTCGCCCCGGCAAATTTGGAGGCTGGGGAAATTGAGCTGAGCGACAACGCTGTTGTGTGGCAGCCAATCGTGGCTGCAGGCGGGCTTTCAGCCCGCCCCGGCGGCCTGAAAGGCCGCCTGCAGGCAGGATTGCCTGCCACACGAAGCACACATGTCGCCGCTGCCGGGATCACCTCAACTCCCGAAGAGGGTCGAGACGAGTCTCGACCCGGCAGGCAAGAGTGCCTGCGCCACGAAAGCGGACGCACCTCAAATTCCACAACTTCAGGAGTTCGAAGTCTCGGGAAGATTCTGCTGGGAGTTTTGTGCGGCGCGCTCGCTCTTCAGGCGCAGCCTTCCGACGCCGCCGTGCCTGACTATTCGCAGCCGGCGCCCATCCGTTCCGTCCTCAAGCCCTATCGATGGCGTCCGATCCAGGGCCCCGACCTCACCAACGGGAAGGACCTTCCGCTGGTAGTACAGGATGGCAAGCTGCGTCTCTCCATGGCGCAACTGGTGGCGGCCGTGGTGCAGAATAATCTGACCATTGCGTCGGCCCGCTACTATCCGATGATCGGCCAGACGGACCTGATGCGGGCCCGGTCGGGCGCTTCACCGCGCGGCGTCGATGCCACCACCATTCCCAGCGGAGTGTTTGCAGGCGCGGTGGGCGGCAGCATCCTGGGCTCGGCGGGCGGAGGCGGAGGCGGGTCGTCCAACCCAGGTGGCATCACCAGTTCGGCAGGCAGGGTGTCGATCTCACCGTCCGGGCTTTTTGACCCGACCTTTCGCATGAGTTTCAGCCTGGACCACACTACCAGTCCACTCAACACTCTGGTAGTGGCGGGCTTGCCTTCGGTGACCAATAACACGCTGGCGTATTCCTGGAATTACACCCAGGCGTTTGAGACCGGCACCAGCCTTACCGTGTCCTACTCGACGCTGCGCCAGTCTTCCACACAGAAGCACTTGTTATACGATCCCGATTTCACGCCGGGCTTTACCGCGACGGTAGCCCAGCAATTGCTCAAGGGTTACGGCGTCTCGGTGAACCGCGCGCTCATAAAGGTGGCGGAAAACGAACAGAAGATCGAGCGCGAATCTTTCCATCAACAGGTAAACGTGGCATTGGCCGCCGCGAAGAACGCATACTGGGATCTGGTGGCCGCCCGCGAAGCAGTCCGCGCGGCAGAGTCGGCACTAGCGGCGGCACGGCAACTCGCGGCACAAAACCAGAAACAACTGGATGCCGGCACCATGGCCCCCCTGGATGTGGCCACGGCGCAATCGCAAGCCGCTGCCAGCCAGCGCGACCTGATCGTTGCGCAGACCAACTTGCAGAACACTGAACTGCAACTGAAGACAACCTTCAGCAAGAACCTTGACGAGCCCCTGGCGTCCGCCACCATCGAGCCCACCGATGTCTTTCCGGATCCTTCGCAAGCGATGCTGCCATCGCTTCAGGAGGCCACCGCCATCGCCCTGGCGAACCGTCCCGAGGTTCCGGTTGCCGAGGGTAATATTAAAAGCCAGAAGGACGCCCTGCCATTCGTCCGCAACGCCCTGACGCCGAATCTCAACGCCTTCGCGCTGGTGACGACGGTGGGACTTTACAACGCGTTCGGCACGTCACTCTGGGAAGCCGTTCGCTTCAAGTATCCCGAGGTTGCGTTCGGCTTGACGCTGAGTTTTCCGGTGCGCAATCGTCAGGCGCAGGCCGACGAGGTGCGCACCCGGCTGGAACTGAACCAGTCGCAGGACATGCTGGTCCGAACCAGGAACCAGATCGCGATCGATGTGCAGAATGCGCTGATCGGGTTAACCAATTCCAACGCGCAAGTGAGGGCCGCGGTGGAAGCGGTCCGGCTGGCGCACGAGAATCTGGATGGCGAGCAGAAGAAGCTGGCGGCGGGCCTGGCGACTCCGTACGATGTGGTGCTGGCGCAGCGCGACTTGCTGACGGCGGAGTTGGCCGAAGTGCAGTCGCGCGATTCGTACGCCAAGGCGAAAGTCGCGTGGGATCAGGCGTTGGGGCTGACGCTGGAAAGCAGTCATGTGTCGCTGGATGAGATGCTGCGTGGGCGCATGACGACGAGGTAGGGGAGTTCCCGCTACAATACCAGTTATGGACAACGGTCACGAACCAGCCACCAAGCAGGATCTCGCGATATTGCGGTCCGAGATGAGCCATCAGTTCGATGACCTCAAGGAGACGTTCCGCGACAGTCAAACGGAGCTCCTCAAGGCGTTCTACTCGTTCGCCGAGTCCAACCAAAAGCGTCTCGCCGAGATGGAAACCGAATCGGCGGCCATTAAAAGCCGTCTCGCGACGATCGAAGACCGGCTGCTTCAGGTGGAGCGCAAAATCAACTTCCCTACCCCTCCTTCGCAGTAGCTTTTGAGCTCACATGACTGACCGGCGTGCGTTCATTCTTGGCGCGGGTGCGACGATTGCCGCGTCCACTCTACGCGCACAGACCCCTGCCGCGGCGCTGCCCGATCCTCTTCGTCCACCCGACCGGGTCGCCGCATTTAGCGAAAGCAGTTCGGCCGCCGTCAGCCTGACCCGTTCGGGCGACCGTTGGCAAGCCGGCGACATCGAGATCGAGATCGGCAAGGGCACCGAAGTAGCGGTCGCGATCACTGCGCCTAAGACGAAGCTGACCCGCATTGGCATCCGCTGGCACGGCTCGTTCCCCGCGGGCTGGCGCTTTCTCGGCGACCACTGGGAGCGGTCCTACGGCGACCTGGAATGGCGCGGGCTCATCGGCGAGCGCCTCATGCCATGGTATTTCCTGGCCTCGGGCGATGGCGTCCTCAACGGCTACGGAGTGAAGACCGGAGCGTCGGCCATCTGCTGCTGGCAGGCCGATGACGGCGGCATCACCCTCTGGCTCGATGTGAGCAACGGCGGAGGCGGCGTCGAATTGGGCGCGCGGAGATTGCAGGCGGCCACCATCGTCGCCCGCAAGGGTCGCGCCGGCGAGTCGCCGCTCGACGCCGCGCGTGCATTTTGCCGCGCGATGTGCGAGAAGCCCATCGTCACGGCGCAGCCCATCTACGGCAGCAACAACTGGTACTACGCTTACGGCAAGAACACTTCCTCCGCCAGTATTTTGAAAGATGCGGCGCTGATGGCGGAACTCATGCCGGCGAGCCCCGCCAATCGGCCCTTCGTGGTGATCGACATGGGATGGGGCGCCGCTCCCGAAGGTGCAGGTCCGGTGACCCAATTCGCCGCGGGCTATCCCGACATGGCAGACCTGGCCCGGCAAATGAGAGCTACCGGCGTGCGTCCGGGCATTTGGACGCGGCCCACTCTTACTACCGAGAAGCGTGCCGAGAGCTGGCGTCTTCCGGCCGCCGGGGGGCGCACGCCCGGCGACTTGATTACCATCGACCCGAGCATTCCCGAAGCGCTGGCCTACATCGGCGAGAGCATCGCCACCATTCGCGGCTGGGGCTACGAGCTGATCAAGCACGACTTCTCCACATTCGATCTCACCGGCCGCTGGGGCTTCGCCATGGGACCCGATCTCACCGACCGCGGCTGGCATTTCCACGATCGCGGCAAGACCACCGCGGAGATCGTGCTCGATCTCTATCGCACTATTCGCCGCACTGCCGGAGACGCGGCGCTCATCGGCTGCAACACCATCGGACATCTGGCGGCCGGGTTGGTGGAGGCGCAGCGCATCGGCGACGATACCAGCGGCCGGGAGTGGAGCCGCACCCGCAAGATGGGCGTCAACACGCTGGCGTTCCGCATGCCGCAGCATGGCACATTTTTCACCGCGGATGCCGATTGCGTGCCGGTGACGCGCGATATTCCATGGAGCCTCACGCGCCAATGGCTGGACTTGGTAGCGCGCAGCGGCACGGCGCTATTCATTTCGGCCGACCCGTCCGCCGTCGAGCCTGAACACCGGCCCGAACTGCGCGCCGCGTTGGCCGCCGCCGCGCGTCCGCACGAGCCCGGCGTGCCTCTCGACTGGATGAACACCACCACGCCCGAACGTTGGCGATTGGATGGGAAGGAAGTCCGCTACAACTGGTATCTGGAGTAGCTTTTGGCTTTTGGCTTTTGGCTTTTGGCTTTTGGCTTTTGGCTCCTGCATCGGTCGTGCGCCAGGGCCACAGATTTACCGCTCCTTCGGTCGCGGCTCGGAAACGTTCGGTGTCGATACAGAGCCGCAAATTCCGCACTCCTGAGGTCGCCGCGGCACATTCGGCGGCTGGGGAAATTGAGTTGAGCCAGACCTGCTCCGTGACGCCGGACGTGGCGCGGACACTCATGTCTGCAGCGCCGAGACTAGACTCTGGACTCCTGATGTCGTGGAATGAGGATGAGCTCACCTTGGCGGCAAAAACCTTATTGGCCACGGATGAACACAGATGAACACGGATAAGAAGACGCCTTGTTTTTTATCCGTGTTC
>Ga0182030_10026252_pt1 | contig 10554 bp, 6 predicted proteins | sample 812S3MmetaG_FD_121299 | JGI IMG/M metagenome (GOLD analysis project Ga0182030, IMG submission 121299) | Permafrost microbial communities from Stordalen Mire, Sweden - 812S3M metaG (Illumina Assembly) | ecosystem: Environmental > Terrestrial > Soil > Wetlands > Permafrost | place: Sweden... | reverse complement strand
GATCAACAGGCGGTATCCGACTCCGGGCTCGGTCACGAGGTGCTTGGGGCATGCCGAGTTTCGTTCGAGTTTGTGACGAAGCTGGGCCATGTGTACGCGCAGAAGGGGAGGGGAATGCGCCTCGCCGGGACCCCAGACTTCGCGCAGCAGCTGCCTCTGAGTGACGACCAACCCTGCATGTTTCGCAAGCGTGGCGAGTACTTTGTATTCTATCGGGGTAAGATGAACCTCTGAATCGTCGACGAAGACAAGACGTCGCGCGAGCTCGATCCGAATGGGGCCGGCGACGATAACGGTATTCGCCGGATCGCCATTTGCCTGCGTGGCGTGCCGCAATGCGACTCGGAGGCGCGCGATGAGCTCGGCAGGACCGAATGGCTTGGTGAGATAATCATCAGCGCCCTCGCTCAGCGCGCGCACCTTGTCCTGCTCCTGTCCCCGCGCCGACAGAACGACGATCGGGACGTTGCTCCATTCTCGAAGGCGAGCGAGCACTCCAAAACCGTCGATTCCTGGCAATCCCAGGTCCAATACGACGATATCCGGGGGCTGCGATGCAGCGAGCGAGAGCCCCTCCTCTCCGGACGAGGCTTCGGCAACGCGAAATCCGCTGTTCTCTAGCGAAATATGGACGAACCGACGCATTTGTGGCTCATCCTCGATGAGGACGACAAGTGGGCGGGATTCCGTCATGGTGAGTGGCTCGTCAGCGTATCCGAATCAGAGGCGCCGCGACCATATCGCATCCTCGCTGCGACGATCCCTGATGGTCCCAGAGAAACCGGATTCTCTTAGGTATTGGCTTACCGCGGCCTCTGCGGCGGAAGAAGATCGTCATCTTGCCTGGCTTTCCCCTCGCCTCGACCCACTACCACACGGCAAAGTTGGTCCCGTGGGATTCGAACGGTGGTTCACATTCTCGGGGAATTTGGGCTAGTTGAGTGCGTCGAGCGCCAGGTTCAGCTTCAGCACGTTGACCCTCGGCTCGCCGCTGATACCAAGGAACCGGCCGCTCGTTTGCTCCGCTACGGCTTGCCGAATGCGGTCGGCGCTGAGGCTGCGCGCCTTGGCGACGCGCGCCACCTGGAGCTCGGCGTTGGCCGGACTGATATCCGGATCCAGACCGCTGGCAGAACGGGTCGCCGCATCCGCAGGGATCACCGCATCGGGTGCGAGACCGTTCTCTTCGCGGTAGGCCTTGGCGAGGTCTCTGAAGCCGAGGTAGGTCTCGTCTACGTCCTTGGTGGCCGGATCATCTTTCACGCCGTTGATAAGCTTGTCGCTGGTGGGGCCGAGGTTCGTGCCGCTCGAGTTCGCGGCGTCGTAGCCGTCGCCAGCCGCCGAGGGGCGCGGATGGAAGTACTCGGGCTTGGTGAACTTCTGCCCGAGCAGTGCTGACCCGACAACATTGCCTTTGGCATCCTTGATCAGACTGCCTGCGGCCTGGCTGGGAAAGGCCAAGCGTCCGACGGCCCAGACGACTCCGGGAAATACGAGTCCGGTCAGCACAACAAAGAACAGCGTGAGGACGATGGCAGGGCGTAAGTGTTTCATGATTAGGCGAGCCTCAAGAGGACGATGAGTCGGTCGATAAGCCAGATTGCGGGGAAAGGTGCGATCACACCGCCGACGCCATAGATGAGAAGGTTGCGGCGCAAAATCGCGACTGCGTTCGACGGGCGATAGGCGACGCCGCGTAGCGACAACGGAATCAGCGCCACGATGATCAGCGCGTTGAAGATCACGGCAGCTAGGACCGCGGATTGCGGATTGGTCAATCGCATGAAGTTTAGCTGAGCCAGCTCCGGGTACGTCACCAAGAACATGGCCGGGATGATCGCGAAGTACTTGGCGACGTCGTTGGCTATGCTGAACGTGGTCAAGGCGCCGCGCGTCATCAGCATTTGCTTGCCGATCTCGACGACCTCGATCAGCTTAGTCGGGTTGGAGTCGAGGTCGACCATGTTGCCAGCTTCTTTGGCGGCTTGCGTGCCGGTGTTCATGGCCACGCCCACATCGGCTTGAGCCAGCGCGGGCGCGTCGTTCGTCCCGTCGCCGGTCATGGCCACGAGCCTGCCACCGGCTTGCTCTTTGCGAATGTAGGCGAGCTTCATCTCCGGCGTTGCTTCCGCGATGAAGTCGTCGACGCCCGCCTCGGCCGCGATGGCGGCTGCCGTGAGCGGGTTGTCGCCGGTCACCATCACGGTCTTGATACCCATCTTGCGGAGCTGGTCGAAGCGGTGCTTCATGCCGCCCTTGACGATGTCTTTGAGCTGGATCACACCGAGAGTCCGCCCATTTTCGGCAACGACGAGCGGAGTGCCGCCCTCACGAGCCACGCGGTCGACCGTGGCTTGAACGTCCGAGGGGAAGCTGCCGCCGTGGGACTCCACGAAGCGCTTGACGCTTTCGGACGCACCCTTTCGGACTTCAACTCCTTCGATATCGACGCCACTCATGCGCGTCAGCGCTGTGAATTCCACGAATCTGGCGCGCCCAAGCTCGGAGATCTCGCGCGCGGGCATCCCGTATTTATCCTTCGCGAGCACGACGATACTGCGGCCCTCTGGGGTCTCGTCAGCGAGCGACGCCAGCTGCGCGGATTTGGCAAACTCGGTCAGATTGACGCCGGTTGCAGCGATAAACTGCGTAGCCTGGCGGTTGCCGAGCGTGATGGTTCCGGTCTTGTCGAGTAGGAGAGTGTTCACGTCACCGGCCGCTTCCACGGCCTTGCCGCTCATGGCCAGCACGTTGTGCTGCATCACACGATCCATGCCCGCGATACCGATGGCGCTGAGCAAACCACCGATCGTCGTCGGGATCAGGCAGACGAGCAGTGCGACCAATACCGTGATGCTCGGCACGCCGCCCGTTGTCCCCGCCGCATACTTGGCGAACGGCAACAACGTCACTGTCGCGAACAAGAAGATAATGGTGAGTCCTGCCAGCAGAATTGAAAGCGCGATCTCGTTGGGCGTCTTTTGGCGTTTGGCGCCTTCAACCAGCGCAATCATGCGATCGAGGAAGCTGTGGCCGGGGTCTTGGGTAACTCGCACGACAATGCGGTCGGACAGCACCTTGGTGCCGCCTGTGACGGCGCTGCGGTCGCCGCCGCTTTCGCGGATGACTGGCACGGATTCACCAGTGATAGCCGATTCGTCGACGCTTGCGACGCCTTCGACGATTTCGCCATCGGCTGCGATCACGTCGCCGACTTCGCACACGAAGAGGTCGCCCTTGGCGAGCAGCGGCGCCTCGACGCGCTCTTCTTTGCCGCCGATCTTGCCGCCCACCAGCTTGCGGGCAAGCGTGTCCGTCTTGGTCTTGCGGAGAGCGTCTGCCTGAGCTTTGCCACGGCCCTCGGCCATCGCCTCAGCGAAGTTTGCGAATACCACCGTGAACCAGAGCCACAAGGTGACTTGGCCGACGAATAGCGTGTCCGCGGCGTGAGTGAGCAGTCCGCGAATCCAGAAGTAGGTCGTGATGGCGCTACCCACCTCGACCACGAACATCACGGGGTTTTTCGCCACCACGCGTGGGTCGAGCTTGACAAAGGCATCCTTGATGGCACGCGTCACGATCTCCTTTTCGAACAGCGCTCGCGGCGCGTTCTTCGGGCGTATCGCGCGAGCAGCCGGGGGGTCCATCGGGAGCACTGCCGCAGCGGAAGAATATAGGTGTTTCTCGATAGCCATGGTCTTGTTCCGTCAGTGAGTAACGAGCGCTTGCATTTGAAAATGCTCGACGACAGGTCCGAGCGCGAGGCCCGGAAAGTAGGTGAGCGCTCCGACGATCAGCACGACTCCCACGAGGAGTCCTGCGAACGTGGGCGTGTCAGTGGGGAAGGTGCCGAGTGAGGCAGGCACGTGAGTCTTCTTGGCGAGCGCGCCAGCCATCGCCAAGAGCGGGACGACCATCAGGAAGCGTCCCATCAGCATGGCAACACCGATCGTCATGTTGTACCAAGGCGTATTCGCCGTGATGCCAGCGAAGGCCGAGCCGTTGTTCGCGGTGGCGGAGGCGAACGTGTAGAAGATCTCGCTAAAGCCGTGCGCGCCGGCGTTGTTCAGGTTGCCGGTCGCAGCACCGTAGATGGTATCCGCGCCGCCGTACGCGCTCCCTGGCCACGCATTGAGAAATGCCCAGGCGCCGTCCTTCGGCAGCTCGATCGTGCTCGAAATCGCTGCGAAGCCCAGCGCGGCGGCCGCCAGCACCAGCGTCGCCAACATCGCCATTTGCACCTCGAACTTCTCGATCTTCTTGCCGAGGTACTCCGGGGTCCGGCCGACCATCAGCCCGGCGATGAAGACGGCCAGTATGGCGAACATGAGCATGCCGTAAAGACCGGCGCCCACCCCGCCGAAGATCACTTCGCCGGTGAGCATGTTGAACAGGGGGACCAGGCCGCCGATGGGCGTGAAGCTGTCGTGCATCGCGTTGACAGCGCCGCAGGACGCACCGGTTGTCACTGTGGCGAACAGCGCGGAGCTCGGGATGCCAAAGCGCACTTCCTTGCCCTCCATGTTGCCGCCCGATTGTAGGGCTGTCGCGGCGGTCTCTATGTGGGCGCTCGCGAGGTGAGGCGTTCCCGCCTGCTCGGCACTCGTGCAAATCAACACGCCAGCTATCGCCAACACGGACATTGCGCCGAAAAGCGCCCAGCCCTGCTTGCTGTTGCCCACCATCTTGCCAAACGTGTGGGTCAAGGCGGCGGGAATGCACCATATCAACACCAACGTGAGAAAATTCGAGAACGGGTTGGGGTTCTCAAACGGATGGGCCGAGTTGGCGTTGAAGATGCCGCCGCCGTTGGTGCCGAGGAGCTTGATGACTTCTTGGGACGCGACCGGCCCGAGTGCGATGGTCTGCTTCCCGCCCTCCAGTGTGTTAACGACCGTGTAGGGATCGAAGTTCTGAGGCACGCCGGACGCCAGAAAGAGGACCGCACCCAGGAGCGACATCGGCAAGAGCACGTAAAGGGTGCAGCGGACCATGTCCGCCCAAAAGTTACCGATGCCGTTCGCGCTCTTGCGAGCGAACCCTCGGACCAAGGCGATCGCGCAGGCGATACCGACGGCGGCCGAGGCCCAGTTGTGAATGGTCAGCGCGACCATGTTCGAGAGGTACGAGACCGTCAGCTCCGGCGAGTAGCTTTGCCAGTTGGTGTTGGTCGTGAACGAGACGGCCGTGTTGAACGCAAGATCCGGCGTCATCTGTTTGCCCGTGAAGTGCTGCGGGTTCAGGGGCAAGAAACCCTGCAGACGCAGAGCCGCGTAGGTGAAGAGAAGAGAGGCCAGCGAGAACATGAGCATGGCGATCGAATAGGTCGTCCACTTCATGTCCTCTTCCGGGTCGACTCCGAGCGCTCGATACGTACCGCGCTCGATCCCACCAAGAACGCCGTGCAGGAACGTCTTCTGGCCTTCGAACACCTTGGCCATGTACGAGCCGAGGGGTTTCGTCAGCAGCAGCAGGACGCCGAAAAATAGGACCAGCTCTAGCCATGCAAAGACAGTCATGATTAGAATTTCTCCGGCACGAGCAAGGCGTACATCAAGTAACCCAACACCAGGATGGTCACTGCCCCGAGCCAAATGGTTTCAGTCATGGGTTCCTCCGCGGAGCTTTTCGCAACCGTGGGTGTAGGCGATCGCCAAGGCAAAAAAGCCAATGGCTGCAGCGAGGAAGATCAGGTCGGTCATGCGCTTGTCCCTAGTGGTTTCGATACGAAGCCTTGGCGTTGGAATAACGTAGATATTGAGGAGTTAATATTTCGTAAGAGGAACTGGGGAACCCGTTAAGAATTCATTAAGAACAGCCACGGTCCTCCCGAATCGATGCCCAGACGCTGGGTGTACTCGCTTCAACTCTCCAAATATCCAAAATGATACTTCGCCCGTTCGCCATGGACGCTAGGGCCGACCAGTCTTGCTCTCTTGGACGCCGCGAAGGCGCACATCGACGCGCTTGGTTCCCCGATAGCGAACGCGAACCTGTCGGAAACTCCCGCAGGTCTCGTCCAGTCGTCAGGTGATGGTCTTGCTCCAGGCATCTCGCCTGCGCCCACCAAGTTTCAAGTCGATCGCGTCGCGGCTGCTCCCGGTTTGGATCCGGCGCATTCTTGAAACGCGGCGGGCGACGCGACGCGCTAGCGCACCTTGGGCAGCTTGGCGAATCGCTTCACGAACGTGCTCAGGCTCAAACTCGCTCGCGACCGCGAAAAGTGAATCGATCACCTCGTCGAGCTCGACACATTTTTCCACCGGCCTGAGCCCGCGCGCCGCTGGGTTCCAATGCAGCGCGTGGAGCGGCAGGACGGGCAATTCGCGAGCTGTATTCGCTCGGTGCTGGTGACCGGCAAGCAGCCGATGGGGACCATGTCTTTTCGCGCGATGAGAGCGCCGCACGAGCATCGGATCGCATCCACGTCCATCCGCTACGGCGTGCGATCCGACGCAATTAATGTGGGCCATGTGGGGATTGACAAGGAGCCCAGAGAGGCTAGGCGTCGTGTCCCATGGCAGACGCCGTCACACATTCGTTCCAGGCAGATGTTGCCGAGGTGCTCCACCTCGTCATCCATTCGCTCTACAGCCACAAAGATGTGTTCCTCCGCGAGCTCATCTCCAATGCGTCGGACGCTCTCGACAAACTTCGATTTAGAGCGCTGACGGAACCGGAGCTCATGGAAGGAGACACGAAGCTAGCGATCCGTATCTCGCTCGATGCCGAGCGCCGTACGCTCACCGTAGAAGATTCGGGCATCGGGATGACCGAAGACGAGCTCGTCAAGGCCCTCGGGACTATTGCTCACTCCGGATCGCGCGCGTTTCTCGAACGCCTCGCTCAACAAGGCAAGACTGACGCGCGCCTCATCGGTCAGTTTGGGGTGGGGTTTTATAGTGCATTTCTCGTCGCTGAGCGGGTCGACGTCGTGTCACGAGCGGCGGGAGCGGGTCACGAAGCGCGGGTGTGGATGTCGAATGGAAAGGACTCTTTCACGGTCGCCCCGGCAGAACGTCGGGAACGTGGTACGGCCGTCGTGCTCCACGTTCGCGAGGACCAACGCGAGTTTCTCGAACCATGGCGCGTCCGGCAGCTCGTAGAGAGATATTCTGACTACGTCAGTCATCCGATCGAGCTTCACGTGATTCAAGCAACGGGACAGCAGGCGTCCAAGGAGCCCGAAACTATCAATCGCGCGAGCGCACTATGGCAGCGGGCCAAGTCGGAAATCACAGAGGAGCAATACGACGAGTTCTATCGACACCTAGCCCACGGCGGCGATGACAAGCCTCTCGCCCGAGCGCACTTCAAAATCGAAGGCACGCTCGAGTTTACTGGCCTTCTCTACATCCCTAGGGACCGTCCTGTCGAATTGCGTCTCGGGATGAAACACCGCGGCTTGCGCCTTTACGTCAGGCGTGTCCTCATCATGGACGACTGCGAGGAACTGCTTCCCGAGTGGCTGCGCTTCATCGTGGGGGTCGTCGATTCAGACGACCTGCCTCTCAACGTATCGCGCGAAGTCCTTCAGGAGTCGTCTGTCGTGCGAACGATCAAGAAGCAGATCGTCAAACACGCTATCGATGCGATAAGTGACATAGCAGCGGAGCGCCCTCAGGACTTTGTCGCTTTCGTGCAGGCTTTCGGCGCGTTCATCAAGCACGGAGTCGCCAGTGACTTCGAACATCGCGATCGCCTCGCAAAATTGCTGCGATACGAGAGCACCGCAAGCTCCGATTGGGTATCGCTTGAGGACTATGTCAAGCGGATGAAGGAGGGTCAGGAAGCGATATATTACGCAATCGGCGAATCTCGAAAGGGACTCGAGTCGGCGCCTCACCTCGAGGGCCTGCGCAGTCGCGGATATGAAGTTCTGCTCATGACAGAGCCCATCGACGAGTGGACCACGACCTCCCTCGCCACGTTCGAGGGCAAGCCGCTGGTCTCCGCGATGAGAGCTGAGCTCGAGCTCCAAAGTCCCGAAAAGGACGACAGCGGGAAAGCCGCGCAAGCCGAGGCGGTCGGACCCTTGTTTGAGCGAACGCGCTCGGTGCTCGGTGACCGGGTGGTCGAGGTCCGAGTGAGCGAGCGACTGACGGATTCGCCTTGCTGCTTGGTCGTCCGGGCAGGCACTCCGCATGGGTACGTGGAGCGCGTGCTAAGGCAGGCCGGTAGCGATGTGTCGAGCGCATCGAGGGTCTTCGAGCTCAATCCGTCGCATCCCATCGTCAAGAATTTGACGCGGCTCATCGCGGATGGCGATGCTCGGGTCGACGGATGGATCGAGGTTCTCTATGAGCAGGCGCTAATCGCTGGAGGAGGTTCTCTCGACAATCCAAGCGATTTCGCACGACGCGTCACCACTTTGTTGCAATCCGTCACGGAATCCAAACTGTAAAATTGCGACATTTCTCGAATTGAGGATGCGGGCTGGAACTCCGGTGACGTCCGCGTAAAAGCTGAGCGAAAGACCTGGCAAGCGAGGTGTGCGAGGAGCACAATGACGCCTGCCGCGTGCGCCCGTGCGTATTTTTGCTTTCGTCGCAAGCGCTCCGGGATTCACTTTGGTCCTTTTTCGGTTCACTTCAACAAGCATAAGGGTCCTATGGAAAAGCTTCTCCTCGTCGACGCGGATTTGCGAAGCGCGCGAATGGTGGACATTGGCCTTCGCAAGGCCGGTTTTCGAGTTTGGCTTGCGTCCGATGGCGTAGATGCTCTCGCCAAGGTCGACGCGCTCAGTCCAGAACTCGTCATTGCGGATACCAATCTGCCGAACCTCGATGGTCGTGGATTGGTAAGTTCGCTTCGGTCTCGCCGCGAGACGGCTTTGATTCCTGTCATCCTCCTCGTGTCTCCGGAGTCTACCGAGCGCGGTCGTAGATTCGATGTCGATGCGGAGGATTCGATCCGCAAGCCCGTCGTGTTGCGCGAGCTGGTCGCCCGCATTCGCGCGGTCGAGGCGCGGCGAATGTGGAGAGACTTGGCGGACGAGACCCGTCCCGTGCCTGTGCATATGTCGGGGTCCACGACGCGATTGGCGCTTGTCGATCTTCTGAGATCGTTCGATCTAGCTCGGCGCAGCGGTCGCGTGTGCCTTCGCAGCGGCTCCCAGGAATCCACCATGACCTTCCGCGATGGCCGCCTGGTCGACGCTGAGTTCGGTCGGCTCAGGGGCGAGGAAGCTGTGTACCGCGCGCTCATGCTGAGCGACGCTCTCTTCGAGATCGATTTCGGCCCGGTCACCTGCGAAGACGTCGTTCATCTGTCGACGGACGATATTTTGGCGGAAGGGCTAAATCGACTCGAAGAAACGCTCGAGGCCCGCCAGGAACCTGTCATTCGCGTGTCGTTCCGGCCTCCTGTCATCGCCGCGGCACAATCGGAATCTGCTTTGCGTCCGTCGGTCGGCACAGTGGCCATTCGAGCCGCTGCGCCGCCGGTGCGTGAGCCTGTCGTTGTAGTGCCCGTGCCCGCCGTGGTGCGTGCTCCGGCCCGTATTCAGGACGTTCCCTCGAGCGCTGCCGCAGTCGCGTCGCAGCCGGAAACGCGAGCGCCGGAAGTCGCTTTGATGGTTTCTCCGGCGTCAACCGTCGCCGCGCGGGCCACCGCCCACGACGCGATTGAGATACCTTTGCGGGCGCCCGTCAAGACACCAACGCGGGAGGTTACCGCGGAGGAGAATCGACCAGAACCGGTCGCGCCGATTCCGACGCAGGAGGCCACTGCCCAAGCCGAGCAACCCGCTTACTCCCCTGAAGCGCACGGGCAGGATACGGTCGAGGAGGCTCCCCCACCGAACGCTCCCACCGAGTCCTTCGTGCATGACGCACCTTCTCCCGGGATGGGTTCCTTTGACGTCGATTGGCCCACGGACAATTCATCCGTACACGCCGATCGGCAGTCGCGAACGGTACCCCCGCTGACGATTCAGACCCAAGATGACGAACCGCACGCCGCGGGCGTTCCAAGGAAGATCAGCCCGCTCGCACGGGGTGTCGTAGGAGGGGCCGTAGCTATCGCTGCAGGGTTGATCATCGTGGCCGGACTGAATTCCTCTCGGGCTCGCCAGCTTCGGGAAGCGGAAGAGGCCCATAGCGCCCTTACAGCCCTCGCCGCGGCGGTACCGATCCCAAGCGTGGTCATGCCCGTGAACCTCGCTACCGCAACTCCCAGCGTTGCAGGAGTAGTTCCGTCGGCTGTCGCTCAGGTCGAGCGTCCGGCTCCGGCGGAGCTCAAGGCGCCGACGCCGCGCGCCCACGAGGGCGATGCGCCGCTAGGCACAGGCAACCGAGCCGATACGACGGGGGCGCTGATCGCCGCACCTCGTGCCGAATCGGTTCGCAGTGAATCCGCTCTTGGCATGAAGTTCGAAGAGACGGGTCAGTCACCGACGGTCCTCGAGGCGGAACGAGCTCTCGCTCGTGGAGCGACGAGCTCAGCGCTCGAGCTTGCGCAGCGAGCGGTTGCAGAGAATCCCGCAAACGCGGATGCCTGGCTTACGTTGGGCGCGGCGCGTGAGGCGTCGGGTGACGCAAACTCGGCTCGTTT
>Ga0182030_10026250_pt1 | contig 10555 bp, 7 predicted proteins | sample 812S3MmetaG_FD_121299 | JGI IMG/M metagenome (GOLD analysis project Ga0182030, IMG submission 121299) | Permafrost microbial communities from Stordalen Mire, Sweden - 812S3M metaG (Illumina Assembly) | ecosystem: Environmental > Terrestrial > Soil > Wetlands > Permafrost | place: Sweden... | reverse complement strand
GAGATCGACGTGAGATTAGTCAAGAGCGGGGGTAAGTTGACTGCGGATGTCGAACTGCCCGCGGGGATCACGGGCGAGTTCGAATGGGCGGGGACGAAGAAGGCGCTGGCGGCGGGGAAGAATCGGCTGGTGTTCTGAGGAATCTGCAAAACCCCGGGAAAGTGCGCGTTGAGGTGAAGCCACTTTCCGAGCCGCGACCGTCAGGGAGCGGTTGTGCCACGGAGTGAAACGTAAACGACCACCGAAGCCCGGGCTCAGCCTTTGCTAAAGAATATCAAAAAGGAAGGCGAGCCCGAGGCCGACAGAGATGATAGCCGAATCCGATAACCTCCCCATCTTGACCTCCAGCCTCGACACATCCAAAACTCGAATCTGATCGGTGAGGGCCACACTGTCCTGGAATGAATCCGGATAGCCCACATCCCGTATTAACTCCGCGGCCGGCAGCAATATTCTGTACTGTGAGGCCTTGTGCACCTTAGTGGACATCGGAACACCGACTACGTTCCGGCCGAGGTGGTTGACTGCGGTTCTCGAAACAATAATATATGGCCGGCGCTTAAACTGCTCAGATCCGACAGTGTGAGATTTGGGAATGTCCACCCGATAAATATCGCCCTGATGAATTAGCCGAGCCGGTTGATCGGGGACCGGATGACCAGGAATCACTGTAAAAACTCGCTGCCTAGATCGGCGGTGGAGGAATCCAGTAGTTCCTGATCTTCATCGTCCCACTCCGGCCGGGCAAGCACTGGTTCCATGACGGGATTTCTCAACTCAAGTCCTTGCTTCACCGAAGCATAAGCATTCACCGCGGCCCGCAAGCCATCGGCGATCTCATCGCGCGTATCCGGATAGATGGGCTTGTGACAATGCATCGAAAGCGTCAAGCAATCGAGGTGAAACCGCGTCCATAGCGCATAGAATGCAAAACTGGAGCTCAACTCTCTATCTCGCTCTTGCTCTTGTGCCCCATCTGGCGCGTCCTTCGATGCAATCTGTTGAACTAAGGATTTGATTTTTCGAAATGTCCAGATTGTGAAAATCGCCTGGTCCCGCACAGCGGAGCCAAGCGAATCGCCGTGTTCCCTAAAATCGGATTCCAATTCGCAAAACGATTCGTCCGCCTGGCGCTCCAGCACCCGCGGAGGAATGACAACCCTTGCTAAGTCCGAGATGGCCCGCATAATGTGGGCATAATTGGAGAACACGGCGTCCCGTGCCGCCCGAAACTCACTGACGGTTCGCTTCTCGATCACCCCGGCTATCATCTGATCGTGGACTTCCGCGATATTCTCGAAGATCTGCTGAATGGACGGTGAGATCTCTTTCGCGCCCCGCGTCGACGGAAGGCGCAGAAAGGCAAATTGTTCGCCAATACTAGCGACCCCGAACCCTTTAGGGATTGTGGGAGCTTCGTTCATTTCCGTTTTGACCCCATTTTGCAAGCCCTCCGGCCTATTTGGATGGCTTCGGAAGCATCCGGCGCTTCACTACTTCAAACAGATCTGCGCCATCGCGCCCGGTTCTTTTTGACAGCCATGTCCCGACGCTCGACAGCGCTGAGCCCCTGCGCACTAGCTCGACCGGCAGTTCGGGCTGATCCGCTGCGCAAATCGCGGTTCCAGTCAACGCGCTCCTCCAGCACACCTCACGGGCGGAACGCCCACGGTTCCCATTATCTGCCCCGATGCCAAAGTATACAACGCTCTTTAGCACCGCCGATCGGCAGATCTCTCGTTGAATCTGACGAGCCATCCGGCGGACGGCAGCTTGGGCGGGACACCAACGGCGATGGCAACGCGACGGGGTTACCGGGCGGTCTTGCTATCGGGCCGGTCACCGGCACCATGACGGGCGCACCAAGCACGGCGGCCGGCTGCCCGTTCGCTGTTGACATAGCAGAACACCTTGATCAGAGGAACACTTCGGGCGAGACGTGGAAGAACTCCGCAAGGCGGCGGAGGTGCGTCTTGCTGAATGGCCGCTTTCCGTGGAGCACGGCGGAGGCGACGCTACGGGAGCCGACGACGGGCAGGAGGTCGGCTCCGGAGGCCGCGTTGTTCCATGAAGTACTGCAACATGCGGAGCGGAGGAACGTCGGGCAACTCGACCTTGTCGTCGTAGACTTTGACGAGTTGCTCCAACAATAGGCGGAGGGTTTCCTCTTCCGGGCTGAGCTTTTCGCCGTTCAGTTCGCGCAGGTCCAATTGTTCCATCATGGCGACGTAGCGGTCGAATTCCTTCCGGGTCTCGATGACCTTCGGAAGCGCGGTCGCCAACAGCTTGCCGTATTTGATCGGACTAAGTTCGGTTATGGCCATTGATGTTGCCAATCCTTCCTATCGTACCCTCTGGGCCGCGGCGAGCGTCCTGCGGCGCCCCCGGAGGGTGCTTAAACGGTTTCGGGAGGCACGTCTCTGAACGACCGCTCCCTCGCGGTCGCGGCTCTGTAAACACTTACAAACATTGAGCCGCCATTCTGAGCCGCGCGCGCCAGCAAGCGGTTCTTAACCAAAATCCCGAAACTGTTTAAGCACCCGCCCCCGGACAGCCGCCGGTTGCGTCCGCCGCAACGTGATGTAGGTGTCAGGCTGGATGCTCATTGGTCGCCGTAGATGCCTCTCGACTGACCGCTTCATCGGACAAGGGCGGGGTACGCGGAAGGCCGTGAGTCGATTGCCGCCATGCCTCGGCCAGTTCGGGGGGCGAAAGGCGTGGGTCCGTCCGCATTGGAATCTGTCCGCGGAGCAAGCGCTCGACGAACTCCGGCAGATCGAGACCCTGGGCACGCGCCTGCGCGACCAGGTCGGCCTCAATATCGGATGGCAGTTCGATAGTTACGGTCACGTTACCCTCTAAATCCCAGGATATCGCGGATGATCGAAAAAGCGATGATGCGCGATTACACTATGTACGCTGACGATGCGCAGTTCGTGCGGCAGAGGTCGCGTTGCGGCTGGTGAAGCGCGCCCGCGAATCGACTGCGGGGTGGCGAACTGCTCGCGGGGATCGCGGGCGAGTTCGAATGGGCGGGGGCGAAGAAGGCGCTGGCGGCGGGGAAGAATCGGCTGGTGTTCTGATTAGAGAGGCCAGGTGGCGCCTCGACTCTCCGTTTCGACAGAATCCGGCGGCCATACGCGAATCGATCGCGTGATTGTCAACTCTTGAGCGGTCACGTATGATACGAATATGGCCGTCAACGTAAAGAGAAAAGATCCTGCCGCCGTTGCTTTAGGGCGCAAGGGTGGCAAAAAGGGTGGTCCTGCAAGAGCCGCCAAGCTCACGCCTGAACAACGAAGCGAAAGCGCGCGCAAGGCAGTTCAGGCGCGTTGGGCGAAGAGCAAAAAGCGCAACGACCATACAATTCTGAAGCGGGAAGTGGACGTCAAGACGTTGGACACTTCCAAGAAGGCGCTCCACCTCTGTTTGGACCGCATCAAGAAAACCAAGAACGAAAATGAACTCCGTCACCTGACCGAAGAGCTTCAAAAGATCGTGTTCCACAGACAATACCAGAATGCCGAAGAGTAAGAAGCCGCCACCGTGCTTCATGAAGCATCTTGTCGACCGCTTTCGTGAAGGCCGGATTTCGGTTTCGGATTTCGACGCATTGCAGGATTGGCTGAACTCCAATCCCGAAGTACCGGCCGGAGAGTGGTACAAGCGATTTCCGAGGTTTTTCCTCGCTGGTGAAGGCGAAGTGCCTAAAACATTTCTCACGCCGGAGATGGCGCCTCATGGCACGGAAGTCCTATAGGGTAGCGGGCAGCGGAGACGCTCGTATTCCAAACTGGAGGCGATCCTTATAGCTTCCCCTACCTCCGCTTAACTGATTAGAGGATAATTTGGGGATGGAAGAAGTCCGCTAGCGGATAGCCGGCGGGTTTTCTGAAGAAATAAGTGCGACTTTTCGGGATCGGATGAGGGCGGTTGGGTGTATACTAACCAGGATCTCGAAGTCCTAAATTGAGTTGCGGCTTAAGGTCTGATCGGGGCTGGACTGGGCCGGCACTTTGAGCAGACAGAATGCAAGTTGGAGGCCAATATGGCAATTCGGTGGACAGTGAAGCATTGGACATCTTTCCTTGTGGCGGCAGCCTGGGCGATCACGCCTGCCTCGGCGCAGACGTTTTCGAGCGGGTCGACGGGCGCCGACGGCGCCTTGAATTGCAGCGGCAGTTCCGCTGCTGTGCAGCTACCGGCCTCCGGGGTGTTGAACTACACCACGGTGAACATACCGAGCGGCTGCACCCTGAGCTTCCTGCCGAATGTCACAAATACCCCCGTCACGATGCTGGCCACCGGCGCGGTGACCGTTGTCGGCACAATCTCCTTAGACGGTGGTGTCCCCGCTCCCGGCCCTGGCGGTTTTTACGGCGGAGCACCCGGTCAGAATGGCGTGGGTCCCGGCGGAGGAGCCACGGCCGCCTGCACGTATGCCAATCCGGGAGGTGGGACGTGGGTTGGTCCCCTGGACCTCGTTCCGATAATTGGCGGCTCGGGGGGCGCGGGATACTGTATGTATTCGGGCGGCGGCGGCGGGGGTGCGATCGTGATTGCCTCGTCGGGATCAATCAGCGTCACAGGAGTCATTAGTGCGAATGGCGGTAGTTCACAAGGTAGCGGAAGCCCGGGCGCAATCCGCCTAGTCTCGAACTCGATCAACGTGAGCGGTGGATTAAACGCGGCTGTAGCTCGGCTCGAGGCACCGTCCGGTAACGTAGCCTATACCGGCAGCGGTGTGGTACCGGTGGTGGCGACGATCAATCCGGTAGTCGTCCCCGTGAATCCGCCGACCATTTCCATCTCGTCTATTGGTGGTTACGCAGCACCATCCGCGACGGGAGCGACCTGGAAGACGGTGGATCTTTTGCTCCCGACGCAGCTTCCAGATCCGATCGCGGTGGTCGTACAAGGCAATAATCTGCCTGCAGGAGCGCAAGCTTCTCTTTCATTCAGTGGCTCTTTCCCCAATGCCAGCCCTAGCACCGCTGCCCTGAGCGGATCCTCCTCAACCACGTTTTACGTTTCCGGGCTTAATCGCACGGCAGTCACCGTGATTTTCGCCGTTGCCACTTTCAATCCGGCTCTGCTGGCGAGCAATCTGAAGCAGTCCGGACCGGACGCCGTCGCCAAAGTGGAACTTGCCGCCGCTCTCGGGCAGCCGACGAAATACCGTTTCCTCCGTTCCGATGGCTCGGAGGTCTCGCCCGCCAGAGTGGCGGCCGAACTCCGACACATCCTTGGCATGTGAGGCCTTTCGAATGCCTCGAAAGCTCGTAGGACTCCTACTCCTGCTACCGGCGCCATTGTTGTGTCAATCGAACACGGGTGTCGCCTACGCCGGAGTGTCGGTCAGCTTTCAGAACTCATCCGGTGGGGTGGCGACCCAAGGCGTAAGCGTTGCATTCGACAGCTCGTACGGTGGAGTCGCCTCTCAAGGCGTAAGCGTAACATTCCAGCGCGCCTCCCAGGATGTTGCAGTTAGCGGGCTGAGCGTCGCCTTCATCACCGCCTCCAACAGAGACGGAAGCGGCGTGTCGGTCTCGTTCGGCACTGTCACGCCGCCGACCAAGCCACCGCCCGCGGCTACAACTATAGGAGCAACCGGCACCACGACGAACCGCACGGTGAGTGTTGTCGAACCCGTCAATACGGCCACGGGCAACTACTACAACTCGCCGACGGACCTGACCGCGCCCGGCAAAGGCTTAAACTTCGTCTTCACCCGGAGCTACAACAGCCAGGACAGCTACAGTGGTCCCATGGGCGCCGGATGGACACACTCCTACAATATTTATCTCACGACCGATCAGACTTCCGGCGTGGTCGCCATCAAGCAGGGTGACGGTCACCAGGACTACTACACACCCCTTGGGGGCGGCGCGTACGCGCCGCAGACGCTGGGCCTTTTTAATACACTGGCGCAGAATACGGACGGCTCCTTCACTCTGACCTTCAAGAACCAAACTCAATTCCATTTTTCCAGTACTGGAGCGCTCCTGACCATCTCCGACCACAACGGCAACACCCAAACGCTAAACCGTGACTCTAACGGACATCTGACCTCGGTGACCGACTCTTCCGGGCGCGCTTTCAATTTAGCCTACGATGGCAATGGGCGAGTCGTTTCCTTGTCTGACCCGCTTGGCCGCACTCTGCAATATGCTTACGACAGTTCCGGGAACCTGGCATCCTTTACCGACGCGACGGGCCACGTCACGCAGTACAGCTACGACGGGAACCACCAGATGACCTCGGCCAAAGACCCGCGCGGGAACGTGTACATGCGCAACGTCTATGACTCCGCCAGCCGGGTGGTCCAGCAGAGCAACGCACGGGGATTCTCGACGACGTTTGCCTACAACACGCCGTCCAGCGGAATCACGACAGTGACCGATCCGCAGGGCGCGGCAACCCAGTACGTGTATGACAGCGGACTGCGGCTGACCAGCTTAATCAACGCGGACGGCGCGGCAACCAGCTACGATTACGACGGCAACAACTTGGAGCTTTCCGCGACCGACGGCCTCGGACGCACCACAAATTACGTTTATGACGCCAATGGCAACCCGATTAGCAGCGTGGACGCGAGCGGAAATGCTGCAGCGTTTGTCTACGACGGGCAAAATAACCTGCTAAAGATCACCGATCCTCTCAAACACCAGACCACGTTTACGTATGACAGCAAAGGCAACCTCCTCACTACGCGGGACGCGGCGGGCGGCGTTACCACCGACACCTACGATTCATCGGGCCTGCTGCTGACGACCAAGAACGCCCTCGGGTTCACCACCAGTTTCCAGTACGACTCCTACGGCAACCGCACCCAGATCACCGACGCCTTGGGCGGCACCACAAAGATGACCTACGACGCGGTGGGGCGCTTGCTGACGACCACCAATCCGCTTGGGAAGACGTGGACGCGCACGTACGATGCGGATGGCAGACTGCTCACCTCGACCGATCCTTTAGGCAACGCCACCAGCTACACCTACGACGGCAACGGAAATCGCACCCAGGTTACGGACGCCAATGGGAACAGCACGCAATACAGCTACGACGTCAACAACAATCTGGTACAGGTGACCGATGCCGCCGGCGGGGTGACCGACTACGGCTACAACGGCAACGATGACCAGACGACCATCACGGACGCCAACGGACACGTCACGACATTGGCGTATGACAGTTTGCGGCGTTTGCAGAGCCGTACCGACCCGCTGGGCCACCCGCAGACGTACGGGTATGACGCGGTGGGGAATCACACCGGCACAATTGATGGCAACGGAAAGACCAACAGTTTCACTTACGACGTGCTCAATTCGCGAGTCGGGGCCTCCCTGTCGGACGGGAAGACTCTCAGCTACACCTATGATGCGGCTGGCAACCGGTTGACGATGGTGGACTGGCGCGGGACCACGGCCTACTCCTATGATGCCCTGAACCGCGTGATCTCGGTGACCCAGCCGGGGAACAGCGTTGTCAGTTATGCGTACGACGCCGTCGGGAATCGGACCTCCATCACGTACCCGGACGGCAAGGTGGTGCGTTACCAGTACGATGCGCTAAACCGCCTGACGCAGACGGCGGACTGGTCCTCGCAGACGACCACTTCCGGGTATGACGCCGCCAGCAATCTGGTTAGCACGGCATATCCGAACGGCGCCTCGACCGCCTACGCGTACGATTCCACGGGCCGGCTCCTGAGCGTGACGAACCGGTCGGGCGCGAATGTGAACTCCGCATACACCTATCTGCTGGACAAGGTGGGGAACCGGATGGAAGTGGCGTCGTACAACGAGGGAGTGCAGCGGTATGGGTATGACCCGTTGTACCGTCTGACTTCGTGGGCGTCGCCGTCGAAGCAGACGGTACGATATGGGTACGATCCCGTGGGCAACCGGCTTTCGCTGATAGCGCCCACGGGCACGGTGAACTACATCTACGATGCCGCGGACGAGCTTCTGACGGCGGGCGCGACAGCATTTGCATACGACGGAAATGGCAATCAAATCTCGAAGACGACTGCGGGCACGACACTGACGTACGGCTGGGACGCTGTGAACCGGCTGTTTTCGGTGACGGGCAGCGGCGCGAACACGCAGTATCAGTACGACGGAGATGGCAACCGGGTCAGCCAGCAGACCAGTGCTGGGACATATGCCTATGTGAACGACACGGCAACGCCTCTGTCCTTGGTGGTGAACGAGAACGGCCCGGATGGGAATATCAGTTATGCGTACGGAAATTCGCTGATCTCGGCATCGGCCACGGGGCTGCAGAGTTTCTATCAATTCGACGGGTTGGGCAGTGTGGTGACGGTGACGGACGGCGCGGCGTCGCAAAAGGCGAGTTACGACTATGAGCCGTGGGGTTCGGTCATCGGTGGCGCGGATCTGTTGGGCACGAAGAATAAGTTTAGGTTCACTGGGCAGGCTGTGGATCCAGGTAGTGGGTTGGTATTCCTGAGGGCGCGGTATTATGACCCGGGTACGGGTCGGTTCATTGGCAGGGATCCCATGTTGGGCAGTTCTATCTTCCCTCCAGCGAGGAACGGGTTCCAGTACGCGCTCTCGAACCCCACACGCCTCACAGACCCTTCGGGATCGTCTTGGTTTGATAGTCTTTTTGATCTCGGATCGGCAAGTCAGGCGAGACGCGCCGAGCGTCAGGCTGCACTCGATGCTTGTTTGAATGACCAACCCGAATGTGGGTCCATTCAGAATCAACAGCAATACTACCAGCCCGTCCAACAAGAAGCCAAGGACTTAACGGCACTTGGGCAGCAGTCTGTTAGTCTAATTTACAATCCGACCACCATTGGGCTCGGGAGCCCAGTAAGCGATGCCTATACCGTGGCCAACTTGCCATCTGACGTCAAGAGTACCTTTTTCACGCCCGCTGGGGGAGACGCCACAGGCAATGATATTTGCATCGTAAACCCCTATGCATGCGGCAGCCCGGCACCTGCAGTTCTCCCCTCCGGTCCGCCAGCTTTGCTGCCGCGGGGGCCCCATAAATGAGCTTCCTGGAGACTATATATGGCACTGCTCCACGCCCGCCCGAACTGGTGACGCGGCGTGTTTTACTTCACAGCGATGTTTTGTTCTGCCTCGTGCTCGTCATACTCATAATCCCAGGCCACAGTCTTTTGGCTGGCCAGCCTGGAAGCTGGACGGCCTCAGCGCTGGCCTTCGTAGACATGCGATCCGCCGTCGCGGGCGACGTCACGTTCGCAGCCAGTGGATGGGGAAGCACGACCCGCCTCCGAAAGGACGGGATCGCCGTGCGGGACCACGGCGGATTGGTTGCGATGAACTTCCTCGGTGCCAATCCTAACCCTGAAATCGAGGGGTTGATGCCTCAGTCCGGCCACATAAACTATCTCCTCGGCAACGACACATCCAAATGGCGCACCAACGTCACAAATTACTCCCGCGTCCGGTACGCCGCTTTATATCCGGGCATTGACCTCATCTACTACGGCACTCAACGCCAACTGGAGTACGATCTAATCGTCGCGCCCTACGCAGATCCCAAGGCCATCGTCATGCAATTTGACGCCGGAAACCGCCCCCGCCTCTCTCCCGAAGGCGACCTGAACCTCTCATCCGACCTCCGCCTTCTCAAACCCCGCGCCTATCAGGAAATCAACGGCATCAAGAAGGAGATCCCGACCCGCTACACCCTCAAGAGCCACAATCGCGTCGCATTCGCAATAGCCCACTACGACCACACCCTCCCTCTGATCATCGACCCCGTCCTCAGTTTCTCCACCTACCTGGGCGGTAGTTCCGACGAGCACGCTTACGCTGTCGCCACAGACACCGCCGGGAACAGCTACGTCGCGGGGTACACAGCCTCCACCGATTTTCCCGCCACCACGGGAGCCTATAAGACCGCTAATCAAGGCGGCCTCTACGACGCCTTCGTGGCCAAGTACAGCCCCACGGGCGCGCTGATCCATACGACTTACCTGGGAGGAAGCGGCGACGACATCGCATACGGTATCGCGGCCGACTCCTCCGGCAACGCCTACATCACCGGATCCACCACTTCAACGAACTTCCCAGTTACCGCCGGAACTTTCAGAAATGCCTACCAGGGCGGCAAGTCGGACGCCTTTGTCGTCAAGCTGAATGCCGCCGGCAACGGCTTGCTTTATTCAACTTACCTGGGCGGATCGGGGGACGACATCGGGTACTCCATCGCGCTCGACGCCGCGAATGAAGCCACAGTCGCGGGTTCCACCAGTTCGTCCGATCTACCCGTGAGCACGGGCGCATATGGCCCTTCGAATGGCGGAGGCCCCACGGACGCATTCGTTGCGCGGCTCAACACAGCCGGAAGCACTCTCATCTATTCTACCTATCTGGGAGGCGCGGGCGAAGATGTCGCCTACGGAGTTGCCGTCGATTCCGCTGGCAACGCTTACGTTACCGGCTACACCCAATCCACCAACTTCCCCACTACTTCAGGGGTCGCGCAACGGACCGAAGCCGGCGGCTACGACGCCTTCGTGACGGTGCTGAATCCGTACGCCACCGCG
>Ga0182030_10026248_pt1 | contig 10555 bp, 20 predicted proteins | sample 812S3MmetaG_FD_121299 | JGI IMG/M metagenome (GOLD analysis project Ga0182030, IMG submission 121299) | Permafrost microbial communities from Stordalen Mire, Sweden - 812S3M metaG (Illumina Assembly) | ecosystem: Environmental > Terrestrial > Soil > Wetlands > Permafrost | place: Sweden... | reverse complement strand
TGTCCAGCTTCGGCACCTGCATGTGGTTCTTGTAGCCAAACTCCTGCTGCAGCTTGGCACGGATCTCGTCACGATACCGTTGCAGCATGCGCGGCGTCTCGGCTGGCGAGGCCGTAACCTCGGCCACACCCGCCGGCGCTTCGGGACCACGCCCGCCCGCCTCGCCGCCACGGCCACCGCGCGCCTGCTGCTGCGGCGCCGCCGGTGCCTTGCTCTTCGGAGCGCCACCCTTCGGTGCGCCGCCCTTGGCAGCCCCCTTCGGAGGCGACTTCTTCGTACCACTCATCGCCTGCTCCTTACGCCCCGATCACCGCGCCCGTCGCCTTGGCAACGCGCACCTTGCTTTTGTCATCGAGAATGCGGAACCCGACCTTGGTCGGCTTCTCGCTCTTCGGATCCACCAGCATCAAATTCGACAGATGGATCGACGCCTCTTGCTCGATCCGCCCAGACTGGTCGCCCATCTTCGCCGCCTTCTTGTGCCGCGTAACCATGTTCACACCCTGCACCAAAGCGCGGTCGGCACCGGGAAACACCCGCAGCACTTCGCCGCGGATACCCTTGTTCGTCCCGGTGATCACCACCACGGTGTCGCCCTTGCGGATACGCGCCGCCATTATCGTGTCTCCGACGCGACGATCATCACAGCACCTCCGGCGCCAGGCTGATGATCTTCATGAACTTGCGGCCACGCAACTCGCGTACCACCGGTCCGAAGATGCGGGTGCCGATCGGCTCCTGCTGCTTGTTGATCAGCACCGCCGCGTTGCGGTCGAAGCGGATCGCGCTGCCATCGGCGCGGCGCACCGGATATGAGGTGCGCACGATCACCGCCTGGTGCACGTCGCCCTTCTTCACCTTGCCGCGCGGAATGGCCTCCTTCACCGACACCACGATGACGTCGCCCACCGAGGCGGTCTTCCGCTTCGAGCCACCCAGCACCTTGATGCACTGCACACGCCGCGCACCGGAATTGTCGGCGACTTCCAGGTTCGATTCGACGCTGATCATGCCGCGACTCCTTCAGCCGGCGCATCGGCCGACGCCGCAAGCGGCTGGCCATTGCGCTCGACCACCAGCCAGGTCTTGCGCTTGCTGATCGGGGGACATTCCTCGATCCGCACAACATCGCCAACCTTGCACGTGTTCGCTTCGTCATGCGCCGCGTATTTCTTCGAACGGCGGATGAACTTCTTATAGATCGGGTGCATGACGCGGCGATCGACCAGGACCGTCACGGTCTTGTCCATCTTGTCGCTGGTCACTCGCCCGCTCAGGACGCGCTTCGGCATGTCGCGCCTATCTCCTACTTCTTCGCAGCAGAGCGCAGCTGCTCTGTCTGAATCGTCTTCACCCGCGCAATCGTGCGCCGCACTTCCTTTACCCTCGCCACGCCTTCCTGCTGGCCGGTCGCCCGCTGGAAGCGCAGGTTGAATTGCTCCTTGCGCAGATCGAGCAACAACACGGCCAACTCGTCCGGGGTCTTGGCGCGAACGTCGGTGGATTTGAGCTGAGCCATTACGAATCCCCCATCCGCGCGACGAACTTGGTCCGGATGGGCAGCTTCGCCGCGCCGAGCGTCAGCGCCTCGCGTGCCAGCACAGCCGGCACGCCATCCACCTCGAACATAATGCGGCCGGGCGCCACGCGGGCAACCCAGAACTCCGGCGAACCCTTGCCGGAGCCCATGCGCACTTCGGCCGGCTTCGCCGACACCGGAACGTCGGGGAAAATTCGAATCCAGACGCGCCCCGTGCGCTTCATCGCGCGCGTGATGGCACGCCGCGCCGCCTCGATCTGCCGCGCGGTAATACGCTCCGGCTCCAGCGCCTTCAGCCCAAAGGCACCGAAATTGAGTGTGTAGCCGGCCTTCGCCAAGCCGTGGATGCGGCCCTTATGCGCCTTGCGGTATTGCGTGCGTTTCGGTTGCAGCATGATCCTGATCCCTTAGCGCTGCGGCGCCTGTTCCGCGGCGCGGCGGTCCTGCGCCAGCGGGTCGTGCGCAAGAATCTCGCCCTTGAACACCCACACCTTCACGCCGCAGGTGCCATAGGTCGTCTTCGCCGTCGCCTGGCCGTAGTCGATGTCGGCGCGCAGCGTATGCAGCGGCACGCGTCCCTCGCGATACCACTCGGTGCGGGCGATTTCCGCGCCACCCAGCCGGCCGCCGCAATTGATTCGAATGCCCTGCGCGCCCAGCCGCATCGCCGACTGCACCGCACGCTTCATCGCCCGGCGGAACGCCACGCGACGCTCGAGCTGTTGGGCGATGTTCTCCGCCACAAGCTGCGCGTCGATCTCCGGCTTGCGGATTTCCACGATGTTCAGCGACACTTCGGCATTCGCCATCTTGCCGAGGTCGCGCTTCAGCATCTCGATGTCCTGGCCCTTCTTGCCGATCACCACGCCTGGCCGCGCCGCATAGATCGTGACGCGCGGCTTCTTCGCCGGCCGTTCGATCACCACGCGCGACACCCCGGCGCCACGCAGCTTGCTATGCAGGTGCTTGCGCAGCTTCAGGTCTTCATGCAGCAGCTTGGAATAGTCGGCGCCGGCGAACCAGCGGCTGTCCCAGGTGCGATTGATGCCGAGCCGCAGCCCGATCGGATTGACCTTGTGACCCATCCTATGCGGCCTCCTCGGAACCTTGCTCGCGCTCCGTGACGACAATCTTCAGGTGGCTGAACCATTTTTCGACCCGCGATGCGCGGCCACGCCCACGCGCCTGGAAGCGGCGCATGACGATCGAGCGGCCAACCTCGGCGCGAGTCACCACCAGCCGATCGACGTCGAGTTGATGGTTGTTCTCGGCATTGGCAATCGCGCTTTCCAACGCCTTGCGCACATCGTTGGCGATGCGCCGCTTGGAAAACGTCAGGGTCGCCACCGCCTGCTGCGCCGGCAGGTTGCGGATCAAACCCGCCACCAGGTTCAGCTTGCGCGGGCTGACCCGCAGGTTCGACACGATCGCCTGCGCTTCGTTATCCGGCAAACCACGGTCATGCTTCGGCTTGCTCATGGCTCAGCCCCGCCTCGCCCGCTTGTCACCGGCATGGCCGGTGAAGGTACGCGTCGGCGAGAACTCGCCGAACTTGTGGCCCACCATGTTCTCGTTGACCTGCACCGGCAGGAACTTGTGGCCATTATAGACGCCGAACGTCAGCCCGACGAACTGCGGCAGGATGGTGGAGCGGCGCGACCAGATCCGGATGATCTCGTTGCGCCCCGACCCACGCGCCGCGTCGGCCTTGTTCAGCAGATAGCCGTCAACGAACGGCCCTTTCCAGACGGAACGCGCCATCTCTACTTGCCCTTGTTGCGACGACGGACGATCATCTTGTCCGTCCGCTTGTTGCCGCGTGTCTTGTAGCCCTTGGCCGGCTGGCCCCACGGCGACACCGGATGACGGCCGCCGGAGCTGCGTCCCTCGCCGCCGCCCAACGGGTGATCGACCGGGTTCATCACCACGCCGCGGTTATGCGGCCGGCGCCCGAGCCAGCGCGTACGCCCGGCCTTGCCGATCTTCTGGTTCATGTTGTCGGGGTTCGACACCGCACCGACGCTGGCCATGCACTCGGCACGCACGACGCGGAGTTCGCCCGACATCAGCTTGATCTGCGCGTAGCCGGCGTCCTTGCCGACGAGCTGCGCGTAGGTCCCCGCGGCACGCGCCATCTTGCCGCCGGCGCCCGGCTTCATCTCGATGTTATGGATGATCGTGCCGACCGGGATCGCCGCCATCGGCATCGCGTTGCCAGGCTTGATATCGACCCGCGCGCCCGCAATCACCTGGTCGCCGGCCTTCAACCGCTGCGGCGCGATGATGTAGGACAGCTCGCCGTCCTGGTACTTGATCAGGGCGATGAACGCGCTGCGGTTCGGATCGTATTCCAGCCGCTCCACCGTCGCCGGCACATCGAACTTGCGGCGCCGGAAATCGACGTTGCGATAGGACTGCTTGTGTCCGCCGCCGCGGAACCGCACCGAGGTGTGGCCGTGGTTGTTGCGCCCGCCCGAATGCGACTTGCCGACGGTCAGAGCCTTGACCGGCTTGCCCTTCCACAGCTCGGAACGGTCGATCAGCACCGTGCCGCGCAGGCTCGCCGTGACCGGATTGAATTGTCTCAGTGCCATGTTTTCCCCCGCCCTATGCGAGGCCGCTGGAGAGATCGATCGACTGGCCCTCGGCCAGTCGCACGAACGCCTTCTTGACGTCCGATCGCTTGCCGGGCCGGCCCTTGAACTTCTTGGTCTTGCCCTTCTGCACCAGCGTGTTCACCGAGGTGACCTTGACGCCGAACAGCCCTTCGACCGCTTCCTTGATCTGCGGCTTGGTGGCGTTCGGGGCGACGCGGAACATCACCTGGTTATGCTCCGAGATCGCGGTGGATTTTTCCGTGATGATCGGACTGCGGATCAGTTGGTACATCGCCTCACGAGTCAGCGTCGGCTTGCGCGGCTTCGCGGCGGTTTGCGTCTCGCTCATGCCGCGTCTCCTTCAGGGGCTGCGCTGGCTTCCGCACCTTCCGTCGTCCCCGCGAAACCTTCCGTCATCCCTTCGGAAGGGGGGATTGATGCGTCATGGGTCCCCGCTTCCGCGGGGATGACGGAAGGTGCGGAAGCGACGGACGCCGCATCAACTTCGGCTACCGCATCGTCGTTCGATCCCACATCGCCGTCCGACGCCGCATGCGCGCCGTTCAACCGCAGCTTCAATCCCTCGACGCCAGCGGTGGTGATCGCCAGCACGTCGTGCCGCAATATGTCATAGACATTCGCGCCGACCGTCGGCAGCACGTCGATGCCCGGAATGTTGCGGCTGGCCAGCAGGAACTGGTCGTCCACCGCGCCATCGACGATCAATGCGGACCGCCAGCCCAGCGCCTTGAACTTCTTGGCCAGCTCGGCGGTCTTGGCAACGCCGGCGATGCTGTCGAGCACCACCAGCTTGCCGTCCGCCTGTTTCTGCGACAACGCCGAGATCAGCCCCAGCCGCCGCACCTTCTTGTTCAGGCTGTATTCGTGCGAATGCGGCACCGGACCATGCACCACGCCACCGCCGCGGAACTGCGGCGCACGCAGGCTGCCCTGGCGTGCATTGCCGGTGCCTTTCTGCCGATACGGCTTTTTTGTCGTGCCCTGAACTTCGCTCAGGCCCTTCGTGCTGTGCGTGCCGGCGCGGCGCTTGGCGAGTTGCCAATGCACCACACGCGCCATGATGTCGGGACGCGGCCTGGCGCCGAACAGCTCATCCGGCAACTCGGCGTTGCCGGCGCTGGCCTTGTCCAGGGTGGTGATTTCGATCTGCATCGACCTTGCCCTCAGCTCGCCGCCGCGTCCGCGGTCTCTTGCCGCGAACCGACCAGCGCGGCGGGATACGGCGCATCCGCCGGCCGCGCGCGCTTGACCGCGTCGCGCACCAGCACATAGCCGCCCTTCGCGCCGGGAACGGCACCCTTGATCATCAGCAGGCCCTTCTCCGCATCCACCGCCGCCACTTCCAAATTCAACGTGGTGATGCGATCGACGCCGAGATGGCCGGCCATTTTCTTGTTCTTGAAAGTCTTGCCGGGATCCTGCCGGTTGCCGGTCGAACCCAGCGAACGATGGCTGATCGACACGCCGTGGCTGGCTTCCAACCCGGAAAAATTCCAGCGCTTCATGCCGCCGGCAAACCCCTTGCCTTTGGACGTGCCGCACACATCGACCTTCTGCCCCACCGCGAAATGCGCCGCCGACAGCGTCGCGCCCGGCTGCAGCACCGCATCGGCAGCGACGCGGAACTCGACCATCTTCAGCTTCGGCTCGACCTTCGCCTTGGCGAAATGGCCACGGTTCGGCTTGGAAACGTTCTTCACCTTCGCGGTGCCCCAGCCGAGCTGCACGGCGGTATAGCCGTCGGTCTCCTCGGTCCGCGCCGCCACCACCTGCAGCGCGTCAAGATGCAACACGGTGACCGGCACGTGCGTGCCGTCATCCTTGAAAACCCGAGTCATGCCGAGCTTTTTCGCCAGCAAGCCGGTGCGCAGAGGGGTCCCAGGGGGAATCATCGTATTCGCCATCGCTTCAGATCTTGATCTCGACATCCACGCCGGCGGCGAGGTCGAGCTTCATCAACGCGTCCACCGTCTGCGGCGTCGGCTCGACGATATCCAGCAGCCGGCGATGGGTGCGGATTTCGAATTGCTCGCGGCTCTTCTTGTCCACGTGCGGCGAACGGTTGACGGTGAAACGCTCGATATGCGTGGGCAGCGGGATTGGTCCGCGGACCCGGGCACCCGTGCGCTTGGCCGTGTTCACGATCTCCTTCGTGCTGTTGTCCAGCACGCGGTGATCGTAGGCCTTGAGCCGGATGCGGATATTCTGGTTGTCCATCTGTGGTATTCCGGTTCCCCGCTGCCTGAAAACGACCGCCGGCGCCCCGCTTTTCGCGAGGCGCCGGCTCCGCTCTCAGTCTGCTAAGCCGTGATGCTTGCGACGACGCCGGCACCCACGGTGCGTCCACCTTCGCGAATCGCGAAGCGGAGCTGCGGGTCCATGGCGATCGGTGCGATCAGCTCCACGTCCATTGTGACGTTGTCGCCCGGCATCACCATTTCCGTGCCTTCCGGCAGCGTGACCACGCCGGTCACGTCGGTGGTGCGGAAATAGAATTGCGGGCGGTAGTTGGTGAAGAACGGCGTGTGGCGGCCGCCCTCCTCCTTCGTCAGGATATACGCCTCGGCCTTGAACTTGGTATGCGGCGTGATGCTGCCGGGCTTGGCCAGCACCTGGCCACGCTCGACTTCCTCACGCTTGGTGCCGCGCAGCAGCGCGCCGATATTGTCGCCCGCCTCGCCCTGATCGAGCAACTTGCGGAACATTTCGACGCCGGTGACAACGGTCTTCTGCGTGGTCTTCAGGCCGACAATCTCGACTTCCTCGCCCACCCGGATGATGCCGCGCTCGATGCGGCCGGTCACCACGGTGCCGCGGCCGGAGATCGAGAACACGTCTTCGATCGGCATCAGGAACGGCCGGTCCTTCGGACGCTCGGGCTGCGGGATGTAGGAGTCCACCGCGTCCATCAGCTTCAGGATCGATTGCTCGCCGAGTTCCGGATTGCGGTCTTCGAGGGCGCAAAGCGCGGAACCCTGGATGATCGGGATGTCGTCGCCGGGATACTGGTAGGAGGACAGCAGCTCGCGCAGCTCCATCTCCACCAACTCGATCAGCTCGGGATCGTCCACCATGTCGATCTTGTTCAGATACACCACCAGCGCCGGCACGCCGACCTGACGCGCAAGCAGGATATGCTCGCGGGTCTGCGGCATCGGGCCGTCAGCGGCGGACACGACCAGGATGGCGCCGTCCATCTGCGCCGCACCGGTGATCATGTTCTTCACGTAGTCGGCGTGGCCGGGACAATCGACATGCGCGTAATGCCGGTTCTTGGTCTCGTACTCGACATGGGCGGTGGCGATGGTGATGCCGCGGGCGCGCTCCTCCGGTGCCTTGTCGATCTGGTCATACGCCGTGTAGGTGGCACCGCCGGTCTTCGCCAGGATCTTGGTGATCGCGGCGGTCAGCGACGTCTTGCCATGGTCCACGTGACCGATCGTCCCGACATTGCAGTGCGGCTTGTTACGGGTAAATCTTGCCTTGCCCATAGTTCTGTCTCCGTGGAATCCCGTCCGGGTCCGTCAACTGTCCTGCGACTACCAGCGATAATGGCTGAAGGCCTTGTTGGCCTCGGCCATCCGATGGGTGTCTTCGCGCTTCTTCACTGCCGCGCCGCGATTGTTCACCGCGTCGAGCAATTCGTTCGAAAGCCGCTCCTCCATCGTGTGCTCGCCCCGCTTGCGCGCGGCGTCGATGAGCCAGCGGATCGCCAACGCCTGACGGCGTTCGGTGCGCACTTCCACCGGCACCTGGTAGGTGGCGCCGCCGACCCGGCGCGAGCGAACTTCAATGGCCGGCTTCACGTTATCGAGAGCCTCGTGGAACATGCGCACCGCGTCGGCCTGGGCGCCACCGCGGCGCTTCAGCGTGTCGAGAGCGTTGTACACGATGCCTTCGGCAACGGACTTCTTGCCGTCGTACATCAACGCGTTCATGAAACGGTTGAGCACGACGTCGCCGAACTTGGCATCCGGCAGGATCTCACGCTTAACAGCGCGGCGGCGGCGGGACATTCGCGAGCCCTCCGGTTACTTCGGCCGCTTCGCGCCATACAGCGACCGGCGCTGACGGCGCTTGGCGATGCCTTGGGTATCGAGCACGCCGCGCAGGATGTGATAGCGAACGCCCGGCAGGTCCTTCACGCGGCCGCCGCGGATCAGCACGACCGAGTGTTCCTGCAGGTTGTGGCCTTCACCGGGGATATAGCTCACCACCTCGTAGCCGTTGGTCAGGCGCACCTTTGCCACCTTGCGCAAGGCCGAGTTCGGCTTCTTGGGCGTGGTGGTATAGACGCGCGTGCAGACCCCGCGCTTCTGCGGGCAGCCTTGCAGGGCCGGAACCTTGTTCCGCGTCTTCTGCGGCTCCCGCCCCTTGGCGATGAGCTGATTGATGGTCGGCATTGACCCTCTGTCTCTTTCAATCTGTTCGCCTCACCCGGCAGGGAGCAGCGTTGTTCAACAGGCTAAGGCCGCCAGAATGGGATGGACTCCCACCAAGCGGACTTTAGGCTTGCGGCCTGAGCCCCGGGGGATAACCCGGCGCGGCGCCGCCCGCGTTCGTGCACCTGTGAACGACAGCCGCCCGAGCAAACCAGCCGGGAGGACCGAGGCGGCGGAACCTAGTGGCGGGGTTGGGGGGAGTCAATATCGGTTGGGCAAGTTCGTGCAAGCGACCTTTCGGGTGGCCCCCTCCCGATGTGGAACGGCCGGGTGGAACGGCCGGCGTTTGCACCCCGCCAGCGGCCTTCCCAGCCGGCAACGCGTCATCACTTCAGTTGCCGTCCTCGCTGGCGATCAGTCCGCGATCCCGATCACCAGGGCGAGCGTGCGATTCAACGCCAGCATCGTCGGCTGATCCAGCCGCCCAAATGCATGACTGCACTTCTCGCGCTTTATCGTGACGATCTTGTCCACCATGATCTGTGAGGACTGCCGCAGGCCGGTCAATGGCGTGGGATTCACAGCAACGCGATAGAATGCGGCGTCTCGCTCGACCGTGGTCATGAGACACAACAACACGCTATCGGTGTCTTCCAGTTCGTCGGATTGTATCACCACCGCCGGGCGGGGTTTTCCATCGTCACCCGGCGCCGACACAGTGATGATTTCACCGCGTTTCATTTCCAGTCTTCGGTGTCCATGACAGCCTCAATGAAGTCGAGTGCTGCCCGCTCCTCTGGAGCGCCGCGGAGCAACGCTGCCTGTCGGCGGGCTTCCTCGGCGAATCCCGGGGCCTTGGGGTCGGGGACCCAGATGCGCAGGAGCTTCATGCCGCGCGCCTTGCGATCGGCGCGAAGGCGGCGGAACTTATCAAGCCCGTCCTGTTTCGCGGTTCGCGGCATTGTGGCGTCCCCTTATGGTAGCGCGCAACTATATGGTGATGCCACGGCGCGGCGAGCACAAGTCTCCCCCGGGTAGTGGTCCAGTTTGAAACCCGGTAGATTACATTCCTACACTCCGCGCGTTGAACGCCAGCCCGGCCGTGCCATACTCTGAGGCATGGCAAAACACCCCCTCCCGCGTCCGCGCGATCCCCTGCAACTCGGCAAGCTGATTGTCGATATCGCAACTGGCCAAGTGGTCGATGAGGTGGACGACGGCAAGGACGCAGCGGCAGCGGCGATGGGCCGGAAGGGGGCTGCTGCCCGCGCCAAGACCATGACGCCGGAGCGTCGGGCGGAAATCGCCAGGAAAGCAGCCTCGGCCCGCTGGAAAAACAGTTGACATTATATCATGCGCGACTTTAGCTTGACCAGCACGTCAGGCGAAAGGCTCGGATATGGCGGCGGCATTCAAAGCTGAGACCACCTACCTGCGAAGCTGGGCCTCTAGCTACTTTAGCGAGGTGTCCTGGGATGCCGAAGCCGAGGACACCATGCGAACGGAAGGGATTCCGTTCGTTCTGGTGCGCCAAGTGTTTTTGGCCGGGCGTGTCGTAACGAGCGAGAAGGATGATGCATACGGAGCGGAATGGGAGGTGGTCGGAACGACGTGCGACGGGGAAAGGCTTCGCCTTGCCTTGACGGTCTACTGTAACGAATACCGCGTTCGCATCCGCCGCATCAGGGTACTCAGGAGCGACAGATGAACAAGTGTGCAACCTGCGCGGGGGCTTCCATCAAAATGAAGACCATCCCGAAGTACGACGCGGACGCAATCGGGGCGCCTTTCAAGGTGTACCTGATGGACGCCGTGAAGGTCGAGGTGTGCTCATCGTGCGGCAAAATACTAAATACGGCGATCCCTGATCCCGAGGGCTTGCTGTACGCCATCTCCTTTGAGCGGGCGATGCATCCGCGCAAGCTTGTGGGCGCCGAAATCAGGTTCCTACGGCATGCTATGGGGTGGAAAGCGAAAAAGCTTGCCGATCAGCTTGGTATCACCGTCGAGTACCT
>Ga0182030_10026245_pt1 | contig 10556 bp, 8 predicted proteins | sample 812S3MmetaG_FD_121299 | JGI IMG/M metagenome (GOLD analysis project Ga0182030, IMG submission 121299) | Permafrost microbial communities from Stordalen Mire, Sweden - 812S3M metaG (Illumina Assembly) | ecosystem: Environmental > Terrestrial > Soil > Wetlands > Permafrost | place: Sweden... | reverse complement strand
CGGCTTGGTGATCGCGCACCATTCAGGTTTGTGGTTTCCCGCCCATGCGCCAGAAAAAAGGCGCAAGGACGGGGCACGGAGCCTCTAAGCCGGTGCGCGAATACAACCGCGCCTTTGCTTCTCCGCGTAGAATCGCAACAGGAGCGGCAGGCCTGCTCAAAGAGCAAAATTATGTCCCGCAACTTCTACATTCTGGCTGCCACGCTGGGCCTGTTCGCGCTGATCTCGGCGGGCATGTCGCTGGTGCCGTCGAGCTTTCAGCCGGGGCTGCCAGCGAACGGCTCGCTGTGGCGCACGGTTGCCGTCTTTCTGCTTCTGCTGGCGCTGGGCGCGGCGCTGGTTGGCGTAATGAGCCACCTGTTTGAGCAGGTGGACCGGCGCAGCGAAGAGGCTCGCCAGGCGGCGCGGCGCAAGCGGCGGGAGCCTTAGCAGCGAACCAAACCGCGGCGCACTCCCAAACCGCGTCAGCATCTAGTGTCCGGAGTCTGCAATAAGCAACACGAGACTGGCTGTCATTCTGAGCGAACGGGGCCCCGAACGTCTTTCAGTTCGGGGGTGGTGAGTCGAAGAATCTGCGGCTGATCTTCGATGGATATCAGACTCACCACACTAGAATAGGTTCAGGGACTCTTCCCTGCAGGAATCGAGCGGACGCGATGTATGAAGTTACCGTAGAGGCGGGGTTTTCTTCCGGCCATTATCTTCGCAACTATGTTGGCAAGTGCGAGAACCCGCATGGGCATAACTACAAAGTGCGCGTGACGCTGGCCGGGGCCGAGCTCGACGAAGCCGGCCTGCTGCTCGACTTCAAGCTTTTGAAGCACGTAATGCGGCCGGTGATCGACCGGCTTGATCACCAGATGCTCAATGATCTGGAGCCGTTCACAGTGCTGAATCCTTCCGCTGAAAACCTGGCCAAGTACTTCTACGACCAGACCAGCCAGCAGCTCACCGAGATGAGCGCCGGCCGGGTGCGCGTGAAAGACTGCACCATCTGGGAAACGGATACAACGACGGCTACTTACTTCGAGTAAACCCGCCGCGCGCAACTTAGGCAGAACCAGCTCCGGCGGAAGCAGCTCAGGCGGAAACCGAAACCGTGGCGGCGCTGAGATGTTTTTTGGCGAGCTCCTCGATCTGAGGTTCGGTCAGAGCTGAGAGATCGGCGTTCTCCGTGGCGAGGATGTGGGCGAATGTCTCCGGATGGTGCGCCTTGAGGTAGTCGCTGAGAAAGTCGGCGGCGTTGCTTTTTCCGATGCCGTGACCGATGAGGATTATGCCGGTTGCCTGAACCAGGTGCCCGGCAATCTCTTCATAGAAGCTGGCCTCTTCGGGAACGTGCTCACCCTTGTAATGGGCTTCTTTGCGGTGTACCAGGTGATGCTGGAAGTTGAACGGGTCGTAGGGCTTGACGGTGGTTTCGTCTTCAGGCACGCTGCCGCCAAGGTCGTGGTAAATGTGCGCCGCGTGATGGTCGATGACAACCACCATGCGGCCCGGCTCCAGAGCCTCGCCCGGCTTACCCTGGAATTCAGCTTCCTTCAGGAACTTGCGCAGCCGGGAGATCTCTTCAACTTCAAGCGAGTGGGAGCTGGGGCGCTTGAAGAAGGCGCGCTCCGCGCCGACAACGAAGGCAAACTCGTCGTTTCCGTGCGGCTCGACTTTACCAATCTGGCCGATGAGTTCGACAACGGCGTTCCAGCTCAGATTACGCGGCAATTTACCGCCGACCAGGCTTGCCAGCAACTCTTGATTGTCATGATGCAGATGTGTCGTCATGCTCCCAGCATTCCACCTTGAGGCGGGGGAAGGCTGGTCCGGTTTGCTCATCGGCACCGTAATCGGTTCTAGCAGGATCAACCGGAAACAAAGAAATCGCGGCTCAATCCATCTGGCTGGACTTGGATTTCAGGTAGTTGTCGAAGGGGATTTCGAAGTAAAACAGCTCCTGCCCGTCGGCGTCGCGGAGCTTGTGCAGGTGGAGCTTGGCGCCTTTGAGCGGGTGATCCAGCTCAGAGACGTCGTACCAGAGGAAGCCGGCACGCGTGGTGTGCGGCTCCACCACCAGCGCCTGGTACTCGAAGGTGTCGAAGTCCTCTTCAATCTCCTTGTTGCTGGCCTTGGGCTTCAACTTGATCGACGGGATCGGTCCCGGCATGGGGATCTTGCCGCCCTGGCGCTCCTTCTGGGTCATCAGGCGTTCGATGTCTTCGGGCTCGGCGGCCTGGATCTTGTCGCCGCTGGCAGTGAGGAAGAGGATGCGGGCGTCGCGCAGGTTGATGGGCTTGTCACCCAGGTTCGTCACGATCAGCCGAATCGGCATGACGCCGTGGGCCAGGTAGTCGACACGGAAGAGCGATTCCTTCTCCTTGGTGTCGTAGGGCTCGGCGGCGATGGCGACTTTTTCCTTGTCGTGCACCTCGACTGCGGCGAAACTGGAGGCCGGCTGCACGGCAGGCGGCGAATGGTCGGCGGCCAGACCAGGCTGCGCCAGGCAGAGCAGAAACAGTGAAATGGGCAGCCTGAGCGAAATCGCCTGCGGAGTCCTCATCGTGCTCGACTGTATCATTTGGAGTTAGACCTGAGAAAGGTTGAATCCGTCACGCCGTGATTCTCTTTTTCTACAACCTGGCCCTGCTGCTGGCGCTGGTGATTGGAGCGCCGTGGTGGCTGTGGCGCATGGCCACCACGCGGAAGTATCGCGAGGGTCTGGCGGAGCGACTGGGTCGCGTTCGTGAGCTGGAAGGCCGCGATGGCCGGCCGGTGATCTGGGTGCATGCGGTTTCCGTCGGCGAGGTGCTGGCCGTGAGCCGCCTGGTCAAAGAACTGGATGAGGCGCTTCCGGATCATTTCATCGCTGTCTCGACAACTACCCTCACCGGCCAGGAGCTGGCGCGGGAGCGGTTTGGCGAAGGTCGTGTTTTCTATTACCCTCTGGACCTGCCCTGGGCGGTGCGCGCGCACCTGAACGCCTTGGAGCCGCAGCTGCTGGTGCTGGCCGAGACCGAGTTCTGGCCCAACCTGCTGAGCGCCTGCTTCCGGCGCGACATTTCGGTTGCCGTGGTAAACGCCCGCATCTCTGACCGCTCGTGGCCGCGCTACCGGCGCATGCGCGGGCTTTGGCGGCCGTTTCTGGAGCGGCTCAGCCGGGTGCTGGCGCAGAGCGAGACGGATGCGGAACGGCTGGTTGAGATCGGCTGCGGAGCCGAGCGGGTCTCCGTAGCCGGCAACCTGAAGTTTGACGTGCGCGCTACTGGCGAAGCGGAGGCGGCTCGGATTCTGAAGGCGCTGCGGGCCGGGTTGCGGCTGGTGGTGGCGGGCAGCACGCTGGAAGGCGAGGAGACCGCGCTGCTTGAGGCGTGGCCGCAACTGCTGGAGGCCGACCCGCGGCTGGTAATGGTGCTGGCGCCGCGCCATCCGGAGCGGTTTGGGGCGGTGGCGGATTTGGTGCAGGCCTCAGGCTACCCGTGGAACCGGCGAACCCACTGGCAGAATCAGCCGGCGGGCGCCGTCAAGCTGCTCAAGCCGGGGCAGATTGTGCTGCTGGATTCGATCGGCGAACTGGCCTCGGTGTACTCCGTGGCCGCGGTGGCGTTTGTGGGCGGCAGCCTGGTGCCGGCGGGCGGGCACAATCCGCTGGAGCCGGCGCAGTTCGGCGTGCCCACGGTGATGGGGCCGCATTACGCCAACTTCCGCGCCATCGCCGAGGATCTGCGCGCGCATGACGGGCTGCGCATTGCCGAGAGCGGCGAGCTGGCCGAGGTGCTGGTTGAGCTTCTGCTGGACCGGACTGCTGCGCAGGCTCTGGGGGAGCACGCCAGGCGGACATTCGAGCGCCAGGCGGGAGCGACGGCGCGCTGCGTGGAAGCCATTTTGGAGCTGGTCGCGGAAGCCGCGGCGGTTGCCCGGATTGCTGAAAGACAAGACGCTCCCGCCGTCCTGGAAAGAATTCCATCAGGGCAAGATCTGAGCCAACCCGCAGCAGTCGTAGAACCAGAACTGACATCCGAGGTTCCGGAAGAGCAAACGATACCCCCAATCACGGAAGGCCGTATTGCAGGGCACGACTTGAGTCGTGCTGAAACAGCCGCTGCACCGCCGACCTTCCCCGCCAGGAAATATCCAGACGTCCCTCTAATCGCGAAGGGTCTGGTAATCCCCCCCGCCTCCACCCTCACCGAAACAGCTAAATCACTGGGCCCCGCATCGCCCGTCGAGACCAAGCCCGATTTGCCTCACAGCGCGGAAGGCTTTGTAACAAGGCTCGACTTCAGTGGTGCCGAGATCACTGTGACGCCAAGTCCGACTTCGGCAGTCAAGACAACGCCCGAATTGCCGTACATCGCAGAAGGTTTTGTATCAGGGCACGACTTGAGTCGTGCCGAAATGCCGGCAGAGGGATGGCGGGCTTTAGCCCCCGAGGAACGCCCTTCGAGCGGCCCAATCAAGCAGACGCGCGATTCCGCTGACCTTGAAGAGGTTCCACCGCCCAAACCGGCTGTCCCAGACGAATCCAGCGTCCCCGCATTCCCTGCTTCTGCGAAGGCACCCGCTGAATCCCCTTCGGCTCCGCAGCCCAGCGAAGTTGTCTCCGGCCTCGCCGAGCCGCAGATGAATCCTCCGAAGGCCGAAGACCTCCCTACGGTCCCGGAAGCAGTTGCGGCCGAACCCGATTTAATCCCTGTTCCAGAGCCTTCCCTACCCAAAGAGCCCCCACCCGAGCCGCCGCTCGCCGTTCCTTCCCCCGAGATTGCCTCTGCACCGGCACCGGCCGAGAAGATTCCTCACTCCAAGACAGACCGTCCGGCGTTCTCGTCGCGCAAGCTGCTCACGCCGCTGACGCCGGCTTACCGTCTCGGCCTGTGGATGAAGGAGCGTCGCCTGGGCTCCGGCACTGTGGTGCGGCGGCTGCGCCACCCGGTGGTGAGCATCGGCAACCTGTCCACGGGCGGTGCGGGCAAGACTCCTCTGACCATCGCGCTGGCTAAAGCTCTGACCGAGCGCGGGTTGCACGTGGACGTCTTATCGCGCGGATACGGCCGCAAGAGCGAGTTTGCGGCACGCGTAACTGCGGCTGGATCAGCGGAGGAGTTTGGCGACGAGCCGCTGCTGATTGCGCGCGAGGCGGGCGTTCCGGTCTACGTGGCTCCGGAGCGCTTCGACGCTGGCCGGTTGGCGGAAGCCGATGCGGCGGCGATTGCCTTCCTGGGTGAGCGGGAGCAGATCAAACCGGTGGTACATCTGCTAGACGACGGCTTTCAGCATCGCCGACTGGCGCGGGACGTGGACATTCTGCTGCTTGACCGGCAGGATTGGGAGGACGCGCTGCTCCCGGCGGGCAATCTGCGCGAGCCGCTCAGCGCCATCCGTCGCGCCAGCGTGGTGGCCATTCCGGTTGATGACCCCGAACTAGAGCACGAGCTGCACGGCTGGGGTTGGACCGGCCCGGTGTGGCGGGTTCTGCGTACGATGGAGATGCCGCCCGTGGATGGTCCCGTGCTGGCGTTCTCCGGCATTGCGCGGCCCGAGCCGTTTTTCGCCGGGCTGACTACGGGCGGCTTGCAAATTGCCGTGAGTAAGGCATTTCCGGATCATTTCACTTATAAGACAGCCGATCTGGAGCGCCTCATCGCGGACGCACGGGCGGCTGGGGCCTTGGCGCTGGTCACTACCGAGAAGGATCTGGCGCGGATTGGCGGCCTGACGTCGGCCTTCCCCGCCGATCTGCCGCTCAAAACGGCGCGGTTGCGAAGCCAGATCGAGAATCAGCAGGAAGCCGTGGACTGGCTTGCGGACCGGCTCCGGATCCCGGCAACGCACCCGGTCCTATGAGAAAATTGAAGTTTGCACACGCAGACCAAGTTTCGCTTGCTCGTGGTCCGGCTGGGCGCCATGGGCGACATTCTGCATGCGCTGCCCGCCGTGACGGCGCTGCGTCTGGCGCATCCGGGCTGGGTCATCGACTGGGTGGTCGAGCCGCGCTGGCGTGCGTTACTGGCTGCTGGTGGGCCGGCTGAAGGCCAGCTGAATCCGGCGCGCCCCATCGTCGACCGGCTGCACCTGGCGGCGAGCAAAGACTGGCGCAGAGCTCCCTTCAGCTCGCAGACCCTGCACGAAATCCGGTCGTTGCGACAAGCCCTGAAACAAGGCGATTACGATACGGTCATCGACTTTCAGGGCGCGATTCGCTCAGCCGTGGTCGGCCGTCTGGCCGGCTGCCAGCGGCTCATTGGCGAGGCCCGCCCCCGCGAGCGGGCGGCAAGCTGGCTCTACACCGAGCGCGTGGAGACTGAAGGCGCGCATGTGATTGAGCAGGATGTCGAACTCGCCGCGGCCATCGCAGGAGACGAATTGCAACCAGTTTCGCCTTGGCTGCCGATAGATGCGGCAGCCAAGGCCTGGGCCAACGAGATCTTGCCGGCAACCAGCCCTCGAACTGCCCTGATCAATCCCGGCGCAGGCTGGGGCGCCAAGCGCTGGCCGGTGGAACGCTACGCAGCCGTGGCGCAGGGGTTGATGGAGCGTGGCATGAAGGTGCTGGTGAACGCAGGTCCCGGTGAAGAGGCGCTGGCGGAGGAGATTGTGCAGGTTGCCTCCGGCGCCATCGCCCTTACCTGCACGCTGGAACAGCTGATTGCTTTGACCCGCCGCGTCAGCCTGGCCATTGCCGGCGACACAGGCCCGCTGCATCTGGCCTGCGCGCTCGGGCGTCCCGTCGTTGGCATCTACGGCCCCACCGATCCGCGCCGCAACGGGCCGTTCGGCACCCGGTTCCGTGTCCTGCGCAGCCCGGAAAGCGTCCGCGACCACAGCCGCCACGAGGCTCCCGAAGCCGGCCTGCTGACCATTGAGCCAGAGGAAGTGCTACGCGCAGCCGACGAGTTGCTCCGTGATAAGTTGCCCAGCGATCATTTACCCAGCCATCATTTACCCAGCGATGTCTGGCCGAGCGAGGAGAGTTCCACATGAGCCAGCCAGAAAATCCGCAGACCGACTGGATCACCCGCTGGCAGCGCGTCGCCCGCCGCATCCGCGTACCGCTGGGGTTCGTGACGGCTGCGCTCTACCTTTTCGAGCTTTGGCGGCGCGCGCCGCAGCCTGCGGCCGTGGCCTGGAGTCTGGCGCTGGTGCTGCCGGGGCTATGGCTGCGCGGGTATGCGGCCGGGTACGTAAAGAAGAACCGCGAGCTGACGCAGACCGGACCCTACGCGCATACCCGCAACCCGCTCTATCTGGGGTCAATGCTGATGGCTGCGGGCTTTGCCGTGGCGCTGCTCAGCTGGCCGGTAGCGGCGGTGCTGGCGGTTGGCTTCGCGATGATTTATGTGCCGGTGATTGCCTCCGAAGAACGCTTTCTGCAGGCGACTTTTCCCGATTTTGACGCCTACTGCCGGCGGGTTCCGCGGCTGATTCCCAGGCTGACGCCCGCCCACACTTTCGGTGACCAGGACGCCGGCGGCGCCTTCTCGCTGGCGCTCTATCGCAAGCACCGCGAGTACAATGCTGCTATAGGGGTTGCGCTGCTTTACCTGAGCCTGCTGTTCCTCCGGCCGGCAATCGGGTTCCTCATGCATGGACTGCGGTGAGCTATTCCCCAGGCTAAAGCGTCAATCTCTCAGGTAATTTTCCGGTCCAGAAAAGTCTCAATCGGTGTGGGTTTCATTCCACCAACGATTCCGTTCCCCAAATGAGTTAAGGAGTTCCCCGCTGAAGGTATCTCTCCGAACGACCGCAGCAACTGTTTTTTGTGCTCTTTCCCTGGCCGCCGGGTCTGCCGCGCAGCAGGGCGGTACGCTTGCGCCTCCGCGGGCCGGGTTCAGCTTCCCGCAGAAGCAGACGCTGGTTTATACCGTGGACTGGCGCGTGTTTCCCGCCGGCACTGCCGTTCTGCATTTTGAAGCCAACGGCAACAATGAGCGTCTTACCGCCAACGCCGACACCATCGGCGCGCTTAACCTGCTCTTCCATGTGGGCGACCGGTTCCAATCCACCTTTGACCGCGACAAGGGGTGCACCTCCGAGTTCGACAAGCAGACGGTAGAAGGCAAGCGCCAGATCAATTCGACGCTCAAGATCGACTATGCGGAGGGCAAGTCCATCTTGGACGAGAAGAACCTGGTCACCGGGCAGACCAAGCATGTGGAGGCCGGCGTCCCCGGCTGCCTGACCGACCTGCTCACCGGCGTCTACTACGCCTCCTCGCAGCCGATGGAAGTGGGCAAAAGCTTCGTAATCCCGGTGGTTGACGCGCTGCATACTGTGCCGGTGACCATGAAGGTGGAAGGCCGCGAGGAGATCAAGACCACCCTCGGCACTTTTAAAACTTTACGAGTCCAGCCCACAGCCGACGCCGGCGTGGTGAAGAACCGCGGCAACATCTGGATCTGGTACACCGACGACGACCGCCACCTGCCGGTGCAGATGCGCGCCCGCCTCTTCTGGGGCACCATTACTTTTCGGCTGACAGGGAACGAGAACAAGTAAGCGGCTTGCGGACGGCCTTGCCTGCCGGCATTTTTTGGGGGCAATTCGAGTCCCGAAGCGCTCTTCTTCCGTGATCGAGGCAAAATCATCCCAGGGCCAAGTCGTTTAGATTGATAGGTGATTCGCGCTTTTCTTGTCGTAACCTCTTTCCTTTCAAGCGATTGAATCAAAAGTGGGGGAGGGGCGGCATTTTTCGCTTTTTTCCTTCACCAAACTGCCCCCCATAGCTGCCAGCGCAGGCGAAAAATGCCGGCAACGCATGGCTGGGCGACGCGTGTCAGCGGTCAATCCTGATTATGCGACGGGCGGGGTTAATTCTCTGCAATTGTGCCGGGCAGGCTGCGGAAAGGCCGTGGGCGTTCGATGGGGTCTCCGAAAGGCGTCCCTCAGGGGCTGAAGCCCCCGCCTTTGATTGACCCGTCTGCGGCACGGCTGAACAGCTTGCGGAAAAAGTCCAGTTTTCGATCCGAAATCCGAAAAGCATACCTCAGGGGCTAAAGCCCCGTGATGATTCTTTGGCACTTGCGGCACGACTGAAGTCGTGCCCTGACACTTCTTTGCCGCTTCCGATGACTTTTTCAGCAAGCTGTGAAGTCGTGCCCTTTCAAAGCGCTCGATGGCGACGAGACACGAAGTCCGCAACCTGCGGTGTACACTTTTTCTTCGCGCACAATCGGCTCCCTTCGCGCGGACAGGACGAGAATCCATGACCTCACGCAAATTGATGTTCGCGCTTGCTGCTGCGCTTGTTGCCGCTCCCGTTTGCTTTGCCCAACCGGCGCCGGCGAAGCGGCCCATGACGTTTGAAGACATGATGAAGATGAAGCGGCTGGGGGAGACGGCTGTTTCGCCGGATGGCAAGTGGCTGGTTTATTCCGTCACTACCGTGAACCTGGAGCAGGACACGAAGACAGCGGAGTTGTGGGTGCAGGCGATTGCTCCGGCTTCGGGATCGGCAAGTGAGCCTTTCAAGCTGGCCGTGGCGCAGGCCGGCGATAGCGGCGTGGACTTCTCGAAGGACGGCAAGCGGATTCTGTTTCTGAGCAGCCGCGAGGGCGGACAGCAGGTTTGGCTGGCGGACTTTGACTCGACGACGGGCGCGGCCAGGAACGCGAAGAAGCTGACGTCGCTGGCGACCGAGGCGGATAACGCGAAGTGGGCGCCGGATTCGAAGTCGATCGTGTTTACGTCAGCGGTCTATCCGGATTGCCCGGCGATCAGTCCCGCGGACTGGGGTCCGGCAGGTTCAGCAGGCCAGAAGTGCAACGCGGATCGCGATGCGGCGCTGGCGGCGAGCAAGGTGAAGGCGCAGGTGTTCACACACCTTTTGTACAGACACTGGGATCACTTCACGGGGGACAAGCGGAGCCACCTGTTTGTGGCGTCGGTGGAGACCGGGGCGCTGCGCGATCTGACGCCGAACGATCCGCACGATGTGCCACCATTCTCGCTCGGCGGCGACGGTGGGTTCAGCATCTCGCCCGACTCGAAGGAGCTGGCGTTTACGGAGAATCCCGATCCTGAGCCGGCGACTTCAGTCAGCGCGCAGATCTATACGCTGGACCTGACCGATGCGGCGGCGAAGCCGGTAAAGGTGTCCACGTCGGCGGGTGGGAACTTCAATCCAGCCTACTCGCCGGATGGGAAGTGGCTGGCTTGGCGGTCGCAGGCGCGGGCGGGGTATGAAAGTGACAAGTTCCGGTTGTGGCTCTATGACCGGGCGGCAAAGACCGGCAAGGACTTGCTGAAAGATGCGCTCCTGCCGAATCGCGCGCCAGCTAATTTCAACAATTGGGTGGACGAATTCGCATGGGTCGACGATTCACATCACATCCTTTTCGTTTCAGGCGAGAAGGGTGAGGCCCCGATTTATGAATCGAACATTACCGGTGACGATTTAGATCGGTCGGGCAAGGTCGTTGGCGAGTGGAGCGGTCTTCACCCACTCCTCTTAAACGGAAAGGAAGTTGTTGTCGCGAGTCTCATGCGAGTTGACGAGCCCTCTGAAGTCGTTCTAGGAGATCTCGTACAGATGAGTGACAACGTCCATGTCATACGTGTTTTCAACGAGG
>Ga0182030_10026243_pt1 | contig 10557 bp, 13 predicted proteins | sample 812S3MmetaG_FD_121299 | JGI IMG/M metagenome (GOLD analysis project Ga0182030, IMG submission 121299) | Permafrost microbial communities from Stordalen Mire, Sweden - 812S3M metaG (Illumina Assembly) | ecosystem: Environmental > Terrestrial > Soil > Wetlands > Permafrost | place: Sweden... | reverse complement strand
GTGTTTTTTTGCGGGTATGTGCTGTGCTAAAAAAATCCATGAGCTGCGTGGCATTTCGCCAGTTTAGTTTTTTGGCGGCTTGCGGCAACATGCCAAAACATGTCCTTTCAGCGTTGAAAATAAAAAATGGCGCCGGGTGTTTTTTATTGTTGTGCTCATTTTGATAGTGTTATGGTTATGATCTGAAGGTATATTGCCCTATGACTGCCGATGACGACCGGGAATGATCGTTATGTGGTGGTCTTGTGCATGTCTTCTACATGTCTTTATGGTGGTCTATTTGGGAGGGGTAACATGTCTAATTTGCCTTGTGCACATGTCCTTGGCCCGTTGCTGATTTTTGTGTGTCGCCCTGATTTTTGGTGACTTAGTGCAAGGTACGATGGCGGATTGAATTTTTAGTGTTGCTACGGGTAGGAATATTTTTGTCTGAACTAAGATTACTTTTAGGATGTAAGGATGATAAGATGTATGTTGTGATGTTGTTAAAACACTAGGTTGTTTTCGATTTTTTTTGGAGGAGTAATTATCAGCTTCAAAGCCATGATTGCCGCTGAAAAAGGAGACTCGGCGGGGACGGAATTCTATTAAATTGCGAAAAAAATGAAAAAAATGAATTTTAAAATGGAATGGAGAAATAAGCCAGATGATCATATTATTGGCACTTTTCATCATTAAAATTCAAACTGAGCAACTACCAGGATTTATGACGTGAACTAATTGACGTTATTTTTCATTATGCAAACTTTCTTCTTGAAACTGTAATAAAGGGCGCTATGTGGAACTAAACGCAACGATGAATTCACTTCCTTCATTCACTATGCTTTTCACGCTTACTGTACCACCTAATGATTCGATCTGTTGCTTGATGATATATAGCCCTATGCCTTTGCTTTCATAACCTGAATGAAATACCTGGTAGAGGTTGAATATCCTTCTCCCGTAAACTTTCAGGTCAATTCCTATGCCGTTGTCTTTAACGGATAACATTGTTCTGCCTTCCTGGTTATAGGTGGAGATGATAATTTTTAATTGAACATCCGTCTTGGAATACTTGAGCGCATTATTTATAAAGTTGTAAAGAATGCTTTCCATATAGAGAGTGGGGTAGCTGATGTGTGAAACAGCAAGATTATGTTCTATAATCGCTTCCTTTTGCTGAATAAAGCCATTCAATTGGTTAGTGATATGCTCTACAATATCCGCAATACTACATTCATCGAACCTTGGTTCTTTATTCAATTGAACGTCCGTCACGTCCATCAAGGTATTCAATGTATTCAGTAGAGCAGTACTTCCGTCGTGTATATACTGTATAGCCTCACTGATGGTAAATATATCATCGTCTGATTCGGTTTGACAATCATCAGAGATGTTTTTACTTAACAATGTCTCTGCGAGCATCTTAATATTAGCTGCGGAACCTCGTAAGTTATGTGCTACCAGGTGAGTGACTGTTTCAAGTTGCTTTATCTTATTGGTAAAAAATACTTCTTTATTGGGTTGGAGGTTTTCAGTAAGCTTCTCAGTTTGCATTAATATCCGTTTGTTCTTAGAATGGATCAAGAAATACCATGCCACAACCAGAAAACCAATACTCTTAGCGAATGGCGGGTGAATGCGAAGAGAGCGGACTGGCTCCAGGATCTGTGACAGTCATTGTGGTCCGGAGTACCACCCAATATCCGGGTCTAATAACAGTTGCTCTTTTGAGGATATCCAGGACGTATCATATTCAAAGCTGAAAGCTTTTTTGCTTTAGCCTGTTGGGCCGAAAGAATGCCAATGCATTTAGCCTCCTGCATTCCCAGCCAGTGTGCGTATACCCATATGTCTGTCTTGCCCGCCATCTCTAATTGCCTAATAGTTCCAAATCCTGTAATTTTCTTCCAAAATCATCATCGGCAGCAAGCTTCAGGAAATCATCCTGCAAACCTAGTACCCTCAATACATTGAAATATGCGCCAAGTGAAACACGGGGATTTCCTTTTTCTATTTCATAAAGAGTAGAACGATCGAGGTCAGCACGTTCGGCCACCTGGATTGTTGTTAGTTTCCTTCGTTTCCTTGCGAGCTTGATATTTTCCCCTAGCTGCTCCAGAATTTTTTGGTGTTTTGGGAATAATATTTGCTTTTTAGATTTCAAATTGTAGGTTATTTTCAACAAAAGTAGTATAAATGTAGATAATAAGCAACATTTTTGCTGTATGGAGTAAAATGGTCAAATCAATGTCTTAGCTAATTAGCTGGTGTGCTGATTAGCTGATGGGACCATGCAGGGTAGTAGTAGCGGACCTTCTGCATGTGGGGACGAAGAGGACCTTGCGACCAGTGGTTTTTTAAAAAAAAGAAACTCAATGTTAATGAATAGCAAAATGACTACGATTTGCAATCCCACTTCTCAATGCTGCTGCCTCCACATGACTCGTGCAACGAAGTCTGCTATTTTAATTGCTGTGTCCTTGTCCTCACATTCTAAAGCAAGCCAGTATACAGTGCTATTGGATTCATCGAATTCCATATCGCAGTGTGCCAGATCATTCGCGGGAACAGCATTTATTGCTTTGTTATTTTCAAATGTCACCTTGTACATATTCATTGTTAAGGGGCACTCCGATAGTTTGTTTTCCATGCCCCATGAATATTTAGTGCACTTGTGTCAGCACGTACCAAGGCCAAGTGCCTGATTGATGCCTTTTATTAGGGAGGCGTAATTATCTTTTAAGAGGAAGCTGGTTGCACCGTGTTGGTATAAAATGTCTATTTCTTTGTCATTTCTAGTGGTGGAATACATAACGACAGGCAGGTGCTTTAAAGTTTCACTGCATTTGATCTCCATAAGACACTCCTTGCCGTTTTTCTGTGGCATATTTATGTCAAGGAATAGAATGTCGGGGAGGCTCTCCGAGTTAAGGTAGAGATACTCCATAAGAGTAATCCCGTCAATAACCGTTGTGAGTTTCGTTGCGACAGGTAATTCTTTCACCGCCCTTTCAAAGAAGTATCGCTCATCTGAATCATCATTAGCAAGCAGGATGTTAATTGGGGTTTTATATTGACCATGTACCATAGGGGAAGAACAAAGTTACATTCTTCTGTTACGATTACTGTTACATGATTTTGCCAAAAGGTTACATATTTCACACATTCTGCTGCACGGTAGAATTTTTATCTCTATTTCCATCAAAATTATTTTATAGATAATCCTGAAAATGCTTGTTTAATATTTCGGTCATTATTTCTTTAGTTAATGGTTTTGTTTCAAAACCCGTTACTTCCTTTATTTCTTTAGCTTTTTTTATATGATCAGGATTTGCTGAAGTAGTTAAAATCATAATCACTATTCTCGCTTTCTGTTTGTCATCTAAATATTTGTATTGCTCCAGAAATTCCCATCCGTTCATTTTTGGCATATTAAGGTCTAAGAAAATCAATTCAGGTGGAATTTGATTTTCCTTATTAAGATACGCCAATGCTTCCACGCCATTTACAACAACATCAATACAGTTGACAATATCCATGTTTTTCAGGATGATCTTATGGTAGATGTTATCTTCGCTGTCGTCATCAACCAATAAAATGCAGTTCAGCTTTTTTTTCATACGCCGGTTATTTTAGTTTTTGGAATAGTAAAGTAAAATATGCTCCCTTTTGCAAGTGTCGAATCAATCCATATTTTGCCGCCATGAAGGTCTACTATTTTTTTGCATTGCGAAAGACCTATCCCGGTTCCTTCATACGCTGCGCGGGTATGCAGGCGCTGAAAAATAAGGAATATCCTTTCATAGTATATTTCCTCAACGCCAATCCCATTGTCTTTTATTGAAAAAACGAATTCCTTTCCGTTATCCTTCGCTGAAATAGTAATAACGGGATCCTCTCCCTCCGCCCTGAACTTGATCGCATTGCTCAGCAGATTTTGAAAAAGTGATCTCAGTTCCGTAAAGCCGGTCAAGACAGGCAAGCGATCAACATGAATTTTTGCGCCGCTTTCCCTAATGCTTTCGGCCATGTCGGTTAACAGTTCACCTACCAATGTGTTGCAGTCTATGGGTGCTTTGTCGGCGTCTCTGCCAATTCTCGAATATTCAAGTAAATCAAAAATGAGACGCGACATGCGTTTTGCGCAGTTACTGATGTGGCTCATATATTCCTGCGCATCTTTATCAGGATGAACAGCCAGCTTTTCTGCTAATAACTGCGAAAAATTGGATACAGTTCTGAGGGGCTCTTGTAAGTCATGTGAAGCGACATACGCAAATTGCTCAATTTCCTTGTTTTTCCGTTCCAATTCTGTTGAATAAGCAATTATTTTATGCTCCGCTTTCTTTTGTTCGCTGACGTCCTGATAAGAGGTTATCGTAAATTTTTTATCATCTATTTTAATCAGGTCGTAAGAAAGAATAGCATAAAAAGTTTCCCCGTTTTTTCTGGTGTATAAAACCTCTAAGTTTTTATTGCCCATTGCCTGCTTCAACTTCATAACTAATTTTTCATTTTCTTCGGTTGGCAATGCCTGCAGTTCGGTTACGGAACGGGTTTCATTAAGATAAGCAAGTAAAATAGGAACTAATCTTGCTTCTTCTTCAGGTGATGTCAATTTTAACTCCTGTGAAGTATGCCCGATAACTTCTTCTTTATTGTAGCCAAAGTATTTATAAAAAAGGTTATTAGCAAAATGGATTTTGTTAGTTCCAATTTCCGAAAGTGTCATTGCAACCGGGTTTTCGTTAAAGATCCTGGAAAACCGTTCGCTGGAATTAGCTAATTCCTCTTCTGCTTTTGTCCGTCTTTCAAGCTCTCTGAAGATAATGATCGTTAAGAATAACGTTATCAGGAAAGAGAAAATACCCTCAACAACAAAAATTATTTGTGCATTTGCAATGGTCAGATTTGTGTTTGTTTTCCTATTTGCTAAAAGTTTTAATTCTTCCTCCTGCATAGATTGATTGACAGCTCTTATGTTGTCCATAATTTTTTTTCCTTCATTGGAGTAGGACAGTATTTGATTTACTGTTTTTTCATCGCCTTGTTTTTTAAGTGAAATACATGCGGACATCTGCTGCAATATGTTATTTGTCAAATGTTGAAGTGTGTCAAGGTTTTTCTGTTGAGTGGGATTGTCTTCAATAAGTAAGTGCAGTTGTTTTGTACTGCCCTCGATATTTAGGAGCGCCCGATTATATGGTTCCAGATAATTTGAGTCGCCAGTGACGACAAAACCGCGCTCACCGGTCTCTGCATCAAGTAAATTGATGAGGTTGTCTTTCAGCTCAGTAATTACCGTTGTTGTATGTACCTGGATATCCAGGTTGCTCCTGAGTCGGCTAACGGTATACAACGAAAATAACATGGTGTTAATCAGCAACAGGACAATTATCCCGGTGATTACGGCAATTGGTATTTTAATTTTTGAAGTAGGCATTTACAGCTGTAAGATATATAAAATACATACAACAGTATATTATAAATCAGCATATTTTTATCTATTTTATAATTTGGATGGATCATTTGAAAGATCATCCCTTTTGGATGCAGAATTATAGTGCAATTATCAATAGCCATTTACCTGACACTCAACTTTATGTAGTATATGCTCAGGCACCGGGTCATTATTTATCAAGCTGGCCCAACATCCAATTTCTGAGTTTCGAGGAGGTCAAGGATTTATTTAAAGCAGCAGTATAGTTGTATAAATAAAATTATGTTGTTTATAGGGACTTTGAGCTAACCGGTTGATGCTTTTTTTTATTGATTTTACTGCGTTGAATAAATAAGATACTGCACCTCATATCTTAAAAGCAGCGACAAACTGCCTCATGCACCTGCCCGCGCTGTTTTGTAAAGATGAAGTCATAATAAAATTTGAATTTTATACAAAATAATGATTATCTTGTGTTTATATTGGTGGCTCGTTTTTTGTACGCTTATAGTGTATCGTTGCCGTTAGCATATCTCCTATTTACAAAGTAGATTTCCCAGCCTTGTAGTATTAGGTTACCTTCTATAGCTTTACATAGATAATTAAGTTATTTTATATGAAATGAAGCTATTTATCAAAAACATGGTGAGTATTCGCTGCAAAATTGTGGTAAAATCACTATTAGACGACCTCGGGTTAGATTACGTTAGTGTTGAATTAGGAGAAGTAGTGATGAATGAACCACTGAGTGAACAAGAAATTGACTTATTCAAAGTGGCTTTGCGTAGTTATGGATTCGATCTGCTGGAAAACAAAAAAAGCGTCCTGGTAGAAAAAATCAGGCATATCATAGTGGAAGTAATTCATTATAGTGATGAGCCGCTCAACATAACATTCTCCAGTTACCTGAGCGAGAAATTAAATTATGACTACCATTATCTTTCCAGTCTTTTTTCTGAAGTAAAAGGAACCACTATTGAGCAGTTCATTATTACCCACAAAATAGAACGGGTAAAAGAACTCCTGGTTTATGATGAATTTACTTTGACTGAGATAGCGTATAAACTTAATTATAGCAGTGTGGGGCATCTGTCGCGACAGTTTAAAAAAGTTACAGGATTAACACCTTCATTTTTTAAAGAAATGCGCAGTAAACGGTCTCGTCCACTTGAAGATTTGTAAATTAATTCCCCTTTAGTTGCCGTTGTTATTTTAAATACTTAAATAGACATGGTATTTACAAAACAATGTATTTTATTTGCCTGAAAAGAACACATTTTTTATCCCGAACTAAAACCAATAGAAAAAACAAAGCCGCATGGAGAATATTACAGACAAGGTTGAAATAGAAAAAGCAAAAGCGCATATCATTGTTGAGATCATTGAATATTTACCCAATTCAGTAGTGAGTAAAACTATTATTAAAAAAGCCACCGGGAATATCACGGTTTCCTCATTTGACACAGGGGAGGAATTAGCAGAAAAGTGTTCGCCGTTTGATAATTATGTTCAAATAATTGATGGAACCGCTGAGCTTGCCATTATGGATAAGAAGATCAAACTTAAATTAGGTGAAGGAATAGTTATTCCCGCTCATGCCATGCATTCCTTCAATGCACACGAGCAATTCAAAATGGTTTCCACAATCATCAAAAGCGGCTATGAAGACTAAAAATAATCTTACGCAGGTTATGTATTTTTCACAAAGGTAATGTACCATTTGTCGCCATACTGATTTACTTAAATCTTGCTTATCAGCAATCACCAAATTATGCAAACTATCACGGTAGTGCGCAATCATTTTTCCATTTTTACAGGAGAATTACAGCCGGGAGCGCATGTATTATACCAAATATTGAATACATGGTCCACGATAATTGAACGTGTGAATTATGTAACTTTTCTTAGTGATTATGCAATACTATTTCTACTAACGGAAATAACTTTGCATATCTATTCTCCTCTACTACCATACATTAGGATTGCAGCTTTATAGCTGAAGGGATGTTTTGATCAACAAACAAAAAACAGGATTATGAAAAATGCCGAGAAAATAAGTGATGGTATTATGCAAGCTTTTTCCGAACTTGAAAAACATGCGAAGGTTGTAAATGAAAATCTGAGAGTGTATTTAAAGGGGCTGCATAAGAAGGATTTGAAAGCCAGAATAATGCAGATGAACTTATCTGACAAGAACCTGAATTTTTTATGTGAAGGGGTAGCCCTGGAGCATGGGGACTATGAAATATGTATTGCCGTCGAAGAAATTCAAAAAGAAAGAGCACAAAAGCAACGTGGTTTACACAATAATGCAGCTGCGACTTAAAATTACACATCCCCTGATGAATGCCAGCCCGGCAAGACTAACATTGACGGCGCTATTTATTTTACATGCTTTTTTAATTTAAAAAAGAATAAAAATGAGAGAAAATAAAAACATTCAAAAGGTATCTATAATAGCCACTGCATTTTCGTTAGTTGTTGCGTCAATATTAATTGTATCCTGCAATGGCAATTCACATACTACCACAAGTACTGCTGACAGCACTATAGTGACAGAGACTGCAAAGGAAGCCAGCGGGAACATAAAACCTAAAGGGGCTGCACCAGCATGGGCGCCAGACATAAAACCGGGAATGCTTGCAGTTATTGAAAAATTAACCAGCTATGGTGACAGGCCGATAGAATCGCTTACTGCCGAGGATGCACGAAAAAACCATTCGCCGGCAGATGCTGTTGCGGACCTCCTAAGAGAAAATGAAATCATGCTTCCCGCTTCAACAGTGGACACTGTGGGCCAGGATATTGCTGTACCCGGTGGTAATATTCATCTACGCATTTATACACCCAAAGGCCATACTGGTTCGTTACCGGTTATTGTATACTATCATGGTGGTGGCTTCGTAATAGCCGGTATTGACGCCTATAATGCATCTGTCCGGGGCATGGCGGAGCAAACCGGAGCCATTGTTGTTGCAGTAGCTTTCAGATTAGGGCCTGAGTATAAATTTCCTGTTGCTCACAACGATGCTTTTGCTGCTTATCAATGGGTGGTTAATAATGTGGCATCCATTAATGGCGATGCGAAAAAGATAACTGTGATGGGGGAAAGCGCCGGCGGTAACCTTGCCGCTAATGTGAGCATCATGGCGCGGGACAACGGAGTTGCGTTGCCTGTTTGTGAAGTGTTGGTATATCCTATTACGGGCGCTAATGTGAATACCCAGTCTTATCAAAAAAATGCCAGTGCAAAACCGTTAAATAAGCCTATGATGGAATGGTTTTTTAAAAACTATTTAAATAATATGGATGAAGCTAAAGATCCCCGCATCAACCTGGTAGCAGCTGATTTGAAAGGACTGGAGCCTGCAATGATCATTACTGATGAACTGGATCCGCTGCAAAGTGAAGGTATGATGCTAGCCGATAAAATGAAAGCCGCAGGTGTGAGTGTTGACAGTAAGAATTATGATGGGGTTACCCACGAATTTTTCGGGATGGCCGCTATTGTGCCACAAGCTAAAGATGCACAGGCATATGCAGCAGATTTCTTTAAAAAAGCCTTTGGCAAGTAGGTGATGGCAGGTAGTGTAGTCATTTAGAAGTGCAGTGGTACATTTTCAATTTTGCAGTCAGTCAACAGTATTCGAGACTGCTGCATTCTTCCACTTTGCCTTACCGGGAAGATCATATTAGGGGGAATAATTTTGTGTGTCCGGAAAGGCCCTCCTGCGCCTGGAGGAAGCTTCGGCGGGCGAGGGATTAGAGCGTGTCAGGTAGTAAAATGGTGGCGTGAGAGGGGCTGAAATTTCGATGATCTTTATTTTGTGGGAATTAGGAGTGTGGAGGGGAAATTGAGGGAATGGAATGGGGTTGTGAATGCGGGGGAAGGGTGATGGGGTTGCAGATCATTAGTGTTCGAACATAATTTTCATAATGCATATATGATTATTAATAAGCGATAGTATCTTTGTTTTCCCTTATGGGACCTATGGATATTATTGCTCTAATTCCTGAGGATTTATTCGATTTTCTCGGCGCAGAAACAAAGGTTGATCATAAAGTGCCCAAGTTAAAAGGGAAGGTTATGTTTCAACTCATCCTTTACACATTATTGTCTGCTAAGAAAGGCAGTTTAAGGGTAATGGAATCTATTTTCAGTTCTTATAAATTCAAATCATTTTATAAGATACCCCAGGAAAAACAGACAAAATATAACTCAATAAGAGACCGCATTGACACTATCAAGGTTGAATACTTTGAGCGATTGTTTGAATGCTGCTATGATCTGTTTAGTAAACAATTGAATACAGAGCAAGAACCTAAAATAATGCGCTTTGACAGCACTATGGTTGCCTTGTCAGGCAAACTGTTGACCATTGGTATGAAGGTAGGATCAAAGACTACTAAAAAACAAATAAAGTTCACTATAGGCTTTGATGGGCTGCTGCCAAAAAGTGGGAAGGTTTTTAAGGAACAAAAGGATCTTAGTGAAGATATAACGTTACGTGATGCAATAATCAATTCATCTTTTGGTAAAGAAGATATTGCTGATTTCGATAGAGGCGTGCAAAGAAGGAAAACCTATACTGAATTTGATGAACAGTCTTTAAGGTTTGTTACCAGGATAAAGACCAATACTTTGTTTACGGTAGTAGAGTACCTGCCCAAACTCCCTGGTTATTCCGACACTCTTGAAATTACAAGTGACCAAATAGTCTATCTATATACACGAACAAATCAGCGAGTACCAACGCCGTTCCGATTGATACAAGGAATAAGGAAAGTAAGTGGAGAGGCCATTTGGTTTCTGACCAATATAATGGAATTACCCCCTGAAGAAATATCGGAGATATACAAAAAACGATGGGATATAGAAGTGTTCTTTAAGTTTCTTAAACAAGAACTAAACTTTGAACACATACTTGTAAGAACAGAAAACGGAATAAAAGTATCGATGTATATGACGTTGATAACTGCAATGCTCATCATCGTGTATAAACACTTCAATAAACTTAAAGGCTATAAAATACCACTACTGTCCAACCTTTAACGAGGCAATTTAGCTGAAATCCTTACTGGTATTGCATTTGATGGATGTCTTTTTATTTTTCGATTTGAAATTGAAATATTGC
>Ga0182030_10026242_pt1 | contig 10557 bp, 9 predicted proteins | sample 812S3MmetaG_FD_121299 | JGI IMG/M metagenome (GOLD analysis project Ga0182030, IMG submission 121299) | Permafrost microbial communities from Stordalen Mire, Sweden - 812S3M metaG (Illumina Assembly) | ecosystem: Environmental > Terrestrial > Soil > Wetlands > Permafrost | place: Sweden... | reverse complement strand
GTCACCAAAATCAGCGATGAGTTTCACCCGCCAAACCAGCTTTTGCATAGGCTCGCCCTTCCCAAAAAGGCGATCTTAACCCTCGAAAATCTAAATACTCCCCACGACCTTGCATGCTCTCGAAGGAAAGAAGCGCCCAAGCCATTGACGCGAGTCAAGCCCGCTTTGAAAAAGAGCGCGCCGAAAAAGAAAGCGGGCGCTCCGAAACAAAAAGCCGTGGCTAAAAAGCCGAAGCGGCGCGCCAAGAGGGCGTCTTGACGGAGCGCCTGGCAGCTTATTGATCTACACCGATGATCGGCCCCCAATGACGGGTCCATTTGTAATGTTAGTGCATAGTCGGCCTCTGGGCTAGCGCGGGCGGCGGAGCTGGTTGGGATTGCGCAGCCGCCCGCGCGGCAAATGCGGGTACGAAGACCTCTGGCGCTGGCGGCTTGTAGCCTAATGATCCATGCGGGCGCTCGGTATTGTAGTGCCGTCGCCAGCTCTCAATGATGATCCGCGCCTCCTTGAGCGAGTAGAAAATTTGGCCGTCGAGAAGTTCGTCGCGCAGGCGTGCGTTGAAGCTCTCGATGAAACCGTTCTCCCAAGGACTGCCCGGCGTGATGTAAGCAGTCTTGGCTCCCACAGCGGCGATCCATTCCCGCACCGCCTTGGCGACGAACTCGGGGCCGTTGTCAGACCGGATATGTTCTGGAACGCCGCGCAGGATGAACAGATCCGAGAGCACATTGATGACATCCGTTGAGTTGAGCTTGCGGTTGATCCTGATCGCCAGGCATTCATGCGTGAACTCGTCGACGATGTTGAGCATCCGATATTTTCTCCCATCATGGGTTCGGTCTTCGACGAAGTCATAGGACCAGACATGATTTCGCCGCTCCGCGCGCAGACGCAGGCAGGATCCATCGGCGAGCCAAAGCCGGCCTCGTTTAGGTTGTTTGGCGGGAACCTTCAGCCCCTCGCGCCGCCAGATCCGCTCGACCCGCTTGTCGTTGACGATCCAGCCCGCTCTTGCTCGCAGCAGCTCGGCGATCTTGGGATAGCCGTAACGGCCATACTGACGGGCAAGCTCGATGATGTCGGCGGTTAGCCGCTCCTCATCGTCTCGTCCCGTCGGAACGCGACGCTGTGTCGAACGATGCTGTCCGAGCACGCGACAAATCCGGCGCTCGGACAGTTTCAACTGGGATCGGACGTGATCAATGCAGGACCGGCGACGCGCGGGGCTTAGAAGTTTCCCCGCGCCGCCTCGGCTAAAATCATCTTGTCCAGAGTCAAGTCGGACACCGCCTTACGAAGCCGGGCGTTCTCCGCCTCAATGATCGTTCCTGACAGGGCGGCGCAAATAATGAGCATTGCCGCCGCTGCTATCAGCAGATAGCGATTTTTCGATATCATCGCAGCGTCCACATTTGCTGGTGACAGCAACGCTCTGTTGCACGTAGCTCCGAAATCGGCGCCTGCGTCATCGCGCAATGCGCACGAAATTCGCTTGCGCCAATGCATGCGTTCAGTCCAGAGATTTGACCACAACTGAAACTTCGTTCACAGGACGGCCCTCGTCGCGCGACCTTAAGGTGTCGCCAATAACACGTTTGAAGCGGCTCATCGTCGCCTCGATTTTCGAATGCCTATCTTGGCCCATCCCTTTCTGCCAACACAGCCGTGGATCGGGGACCTACGCCGCGCGCAAGAGGCTTGGCGCGGCTCCGAGAACGGCGTCGTCGACAAAGGGCTCGAATTTCAAGAAGTTCTCTCGAAACATTTCGACGAGCCGCCTTGCCGTCGCGGCGAAATCGTCCGCCGAATTCCATGTCCTCGACGGGTCGAGAATTTCCGCCTCGACGCCCGGAACGGATTGTGGCACGGACACGCCGAAATAGGGATCGATGCGATAGCTCGTTCTGACCAGCATGCCGTTCAATGCCGCGCGCAACAACTGGCGCGTCACATGAATCGGCATCCGTTGGCCCACGCCATACATTCCGCCTGTCCATCCAGTATTAACGAGCCAGCAATCGACGCGATGCGCGGCAATCAGCTCGCGCAAAAGATTGCCGTATTCGGAAGGATGCCGCGGCATGAAGGGCGCGCCGAAGCAGGTGGAGAATGTCGCCTGCGGCTCGCGCACCCCTTTTTCGGTGCCTGCGACCTTGGCGGTATAACCGGACAGGAAATGATACATCGCCTGCGCGGGATCGAGCTTTGCGATCGGCGGCAAGACCCCGAAGGCGTCGCAGGTCAGCATTACGACGTTTCTCGGATGGCTCGCGCGCCCCGAAGCCGATGCGTTAGCGATAAAGTCGAGAGGATAGGCGATGCGCGTGTTCTCGGTTCGCGAATCATCGTCGAAATCCGGCCTTCGGGTCGAAGGATCGAGCACGACATTTTCCAGCACCGTGCCGAAACGCTCCGAGGTGGCGAAAATTTCCGGCTCCGCCTCGCGCGATAATTTGATCGCCTTGGCATAGCAACCGCCCTCGAAATTGAAAACGCCTTCCGCGCCCCAGCCGTGCTCGTCGTCCCCGATCAAGGAGCGAGAGGCGTCGGCGGAGAGCGTCGTCTTACCGGTGCCGGATAGGCCGAAAAAAAGCGCGGTGTCGCGCTCGCCGTCGGCATTGGCGGCACAATGCATCGGCAGGACGCCCTTGGGCGGAAGAAAGAAATTGAGATAGCCGAACACCGCCTTCTTGATTTCTCCAGCATAGCTCGTGCCGCCGATGAGCACGATCTTGCGGCTGAAATCGATGGCGATCACCGTCTGCGAACGACACCCATGCCGCTTGGGATCGGCCCTGAAGGAAGGCAAATCGAGAATTGTAAGATCAGGGGTGAAATTGGCGAGTTCCGACTTTAGCGGACGAATCAGCAAATTGCGGATGAACAACGAATGCCACGCATATTCTGTGTAGACACGCACCTTGAGCCGATGCTTGGGGTCGGCGCCGCCATGCAGGTCTTGGGCGAACAAATCCATGGCCCTTGCGTGGGCGATCATGTCGGCATGCAGACGATCGAAATGCTCGGGCGTCATCGCTTGGCTGTTTTCCCACCAGATCGACGCCTGCGTGAACTCGTCGCGCACAATAAACTTGTCATGCGGCGAGCGGCCGGTGTGCGCACCCGTCGTGGCGACGAGAGCTCCGCCGTCGGCGATCTCGGCCTCGCCACGCCGAATCGCCTCTTCATAGAGACGTGGCGCATCGAGATTGCGAAAGACATTCGCCTTATTCTCAATACCGGAGAGAGCGACCGTGATTTCCGGATCAAAGGGATCAACTCGATGCATGGCGATTTCCTGGATTTCGGGCGGGCAGAGCGCATAGGTGCGCTGTCTTCGAAGCTCGGCCCATCAGGCTTCGATGATCGAAGCTCAGTGGGTAAGATTTGGTTAAACTGTCAGCTCGGCGACTCCAATTGTCGTCGATTCCTTCCTTGCGGGTATGGGCTTTTGCGAGACCCATGAGGCCCCGTGAGGCAAGGCGGAGCCGTTGCAGCGGGCGCTGGCGCGCATAGGGTGCTTGCGTGGGTTCGATCGTTCGTTCGCCAGGACATCGCATGCTTGCCTCAATTCGAGTCAATCCGCATCAATCGGCGGCGGCGTTATCCCGCCGCCTTCACATAGGTTTCCATCGGCGCGCAAACGCGGAAGAGGTTGCGGTCGCCATAAACGTTGTCGACCCGGTTGACGGGCGGCCAATATTTATCGACCCGGAAGGCGCCCGCGGGAAAGCAGGCGGCTTCGCGCGAATAGGGTCTGTTCCATTCCCCGACGAGGTCTTCGACGGTATGCGGGGCGTTCTTTAAGGGATTGTTTGCTTTATCCATGCGTCCTTCCGCGATCGCCCGCGCTTCTTCGCGAATGGCCAGCATCGCGTCACAGAAGCGGTCGAGTTCGGCCTTCGTCTCCGACTCGGTGGGCTCGACCATTAACGTTCCGGCGACGGGCCAACTCATGGTTGGCGGGTGGAATCCGCAATCGATGAGGCGCTTGGCTATGTCGTCGACGGAAACGCCTGCTTCCTTGAGCAAAGGCCGTGTGTCGATGATGCACTCGTGCGCAACGCGACCTTTGGCTCCTGTGTAGAGCACATCGTAAGCGCCGGCGAGGCGTGTGGCGATATAATTGGCGTTCAATATGGCGATGCGGGTCGCCTGCGTCAGCCCTTCGCCGCCCATCATTAGGCAGTAGCTCCAGGAGATCGGCAGGATCGAGGGCGAGCCATAAGGCGCCGCCGAAACCGTCGTGGCGTTGCCGCCAGTCTCGGGGTGACCAGGCAGGAATGGCACAAGATGCGCCTTGACGCCGATCGGCCCCATTCCCGGGCCGCCACCGCCATGCGGTATGCAAAAGGTCTTGTGCAGATTTAAGTGGCTCACGTCGGCGCCGATGTCACCGGGGCGCGCGAGTCCCACTAGGGCGTTGAGATTGGCGCCGTCGAGATAGACCTGGCCGCCGTTGGCATGAACGATCTCGCAAATCTCACGGACGGTCTCCTCGAATACGCCATGCGTCGAGGGATAGGTAATCATCGCTGCAGCGAGACTGGGCGCCTGCGCCTGCGCCTTGGCGGTGAAATCTGCAAGATCGATGTTGCCGTGCGCGTCGGTCGCCACGACCACGACTTTCATTCCGCACATGGAAGCGGAAGCCGGATTGGTGCCGTGCGCGGACGCGGGAATGAGGCAGATATTACGATGATCGTCGCCGCGACTGCGGTGATAAGCGCGGATCGCCAGCAATCCTGCATATTCGCCTTGCGCGCCTGAATTAGGCTGCATGGAGAAAGCGTCATAGCCGGTGATCTGGCACAGCTTGCTCGACAGATCCTCGATGATCTCCCCATAGCCGAGCGCCTGATCGGCCGGCGCGAAGGGATGGATTTCGGCGAATTCCGGCCAGGTAATAGGCAGCATCTCGGCCGTGGCGTTGAGCTTCATCGTGCAGGAGCCCAACGGAATCATGGCGCGATCGAGGGCGAGGTCGCGATCCGCGAGCCGGCGCATGTAACGCGTCATCTCGCTCTCGGCCCGGTTTTTGTGAAAGACCGGATGAGTCAAATAGGGGGACTGACGAATGAGCGCTGCCGGCAGCCGATAGGTCGGATGATCGTCGCTATAAACAAGGCTATAGCCGCCAAATGCTCGCCACACCGCTTCCAGGGTCGCCGGCCGCGTGCGTTCGTCGACGGTGATGCCTATACGATCGCGTCCGACTTTTCGAAGGTTGACGCCATTGTCCACGGCGTTTTTCATGATCAGACCCTGATAGGGGCCTGCCTCGATTGTGACGGTGTCGAAGAACTCTTGCGGAGCGACTCGAAAGCCGAGTGTGGCGAGCCCCTCCGCGAGTCGGGCCGCCTTTCGATGCACGCGTTCGGCGATCGCCTTCAAACCTTTTGGACCGTGGAACACCGCATACATTGAGGCGATGACCGCCGGCAGCACCTGCGCCGTGCAAATATTGGAGGTCGCGCTCTCGCGGCGGATATGTTGTTCGCGCGTTTGTAGCGCGAGGCGATAGGCGCGGTTGCCGCGCGAATCAACCGACACGCCAACCAGCCGCCCCGGGAGTGCGCGCTTGTAGGCGTCCTTGACCGCAATATAGCCGGCGTGCGGACCGCCACAACCCATGGGCATGCCGAAACGCTGCATGGAGCCCACGGCGACGTCGGCGCCCATCTCACCCGGTGATTTTAGCAGCGTGAGCGCAAGAGGATCGGCGGCGACCACCGCAATCGCCTTGGCGTCGTGCAGGCTGGCGATCACCTCCGAGAAGTCGTGGCAGACGCCGGTGACGCCTGGATATTGGAACAGAGCGCCGAACACCTCCTCGGTCTTGAGATCCTTGAACGGGTCGCCGACAGAAATCGTCCACCCCAGCGGCTCGGCGCGCGTGCGCGCCACGGCAATGGTCTGAGGCAGGCAGTTCTCATCGATGAAGAAGGTCGTCGCGTCGGATTTCGTCACATGGGCAGCGAGCGCCATCGCCTCCGCCGCCGCCGTCGCCTCGTCGAGCAGGGAAGCGTTGGCGATGTCGAGCCCGGTAAGGTCGCAGACGGCAGTCTGGAAGTTGAGTAGCGCTTCCAGTCGGCCCTGGCTGATTTCAGGCTGATAGGGGGTATAGGCCGTATACCAAGCCGGATTCTCCAGAATGTTGCGCTGGATCGCCGGCGGCATGATGGCTCCGTGGTAGCCTTGACCGATAAGCGAAGTCAGAACTTGGTTCTTGTTCGCGGTCTCTCGCAGGCGATCGAGCGCGCCGCGTTCGGATAGCGGCCTGCCGAAATCGAGCGCCGTGCCCGCTCGGATATTCGCGGGCACTGTTTCGTCAATCAGCGCGTCGAGATTGGAAACACCAAGAACGCGCAGCATCTCGGCGATTTCTTCGGGAGACGGCCCGATGTGTCGGCGATTCGCGAAATCGTAAGGATCGTAACGTTCATCGCTCATCAAATTTCCCGCTCAGCTAATAAGGGCTTTGTAAGCGCCTTCGTCCAAAAGCCTCTCGAAATCCCTCGCGTCGGTCATCTTCAGCTTGAAGAACCAGCCAGCATCGAGTGGATCCTGGTTGACGAGGGCGGGGTCGTTGACGATCGCTTCATTGACCTCGACCACTTCGCCCGCGAGCGGGGCGAAGACGTCCGATGCAGCCTTCACGGATTCTACGACCGCCGCGCCGTCGCCCTTCCCGAGAGTCGCTCCGACCTCCGGAAGCTGCACAAACACCAGGTCGCCGAGAGCATCCGCCGCATGTTCGGTAATGCCCACCGTGGCGACATCCCCCTCACGCTTCAGCCATTCGTGATCTTCTGTATATTTCAGCAAATTTCGTCTCCTCGAATTGGACGGCTCAGCCGCGTTTGTAATGGGTTTCGACGAAGGGAAGCGCGACGACTGTCGCAGGCTCCCGCTTTCCGCGCAGCTCGGCAAAGACGCGCGCGCCGATGGTCGACAAAGCGGTGGGCAGATAGCCCATGGCGATAGGCGCGTCGACCGTAGGACCAAAGCCTCCAGAGGTGACGCGTCCAATCGGTTCGCCACTGTCATGGGCGGCGAACAATATCGCGCCGCCGCGCACGGGCGCACGGCCTTCAGGGCGCAAGCCGACACGCCGTCGGGCGGCTCCGGCCTCAAGTTGTTCGAGAATCACCTGAGCGCCTGGAAAGCCCCCGGCGCGAGAGCCGCCGCGCTGGCGGACCTTTTGAATGGCCCAGGAAAGTCCACCCTCCACGGGAGTCGTCGCCTCGTCGAGGTCTGAGCCATTGAGGCACAGGCCTGCTTCCAGCCGCAAGGAATCGCGCGCCCCGAGCCCGATCGGCGCCACGTTGGGCTGCGCGAGCAGAGTCTCGACGATCGCGCGCGCGCAGGAAGAGGGAATGGAGATTTCGAATCCGTCTTCGCCCGTATAGCCGGAGCGTGTTACGACGCACGGCGCGCCCATGATATTTGTTTCGCGCGCCTCCATGAATCGCATTGTCGACACGCTCGGCGCGAGCGGCGTCAAGGCCGCTTCTGCGCAGGGTCCTTGCAAAGCGACCAGTGCGCGGTCGAGCGCCTCGACTTCGCAGCAATCCGAAAGCGCCGAGCGCAAATGCGCTTCATCCTGCCTTTTACGCGCCGCATTGCAGACGAGCATCAGGCTGTCTGGAAACCGCGCGATCATCAGATCGTCGAGAACGCCGCCGGCTTCGCTGGTGAAGAAGGCGTAACGTTGGCGGCCAACCGCTAGCCCCAGCACATCCATGGGAACGAGGCGCTCCAATGCGCGAGCGGCCTCTTCCACGTCGCCGCGCTTTGCGCGCAGGACGATCTGGCCCATGTGCGACACGTCGAACAGACCCGCCGCCGTGCGCGTGTGCAAGTGCTCCTTCAATACGCCCATGGGATATTGAACGGGCATTTCATAGCCGGCAAAGCCGACCATGCGCCCGCCGAGCGCGCGATGCAGGTCGTAAAGCGGCGTTCGCTTCAGAAAATCGGATGCAGGCTTGTCGGCGGCGGCGCTCATGCGGAGGCTCCACACATCGGCCGCGCGGACTGCGCGCCGATTCGAGCCCCCTCTGTCGCGGAACCTGAAAGATTGGGCGTGCTCCTAAATCTAAAGAGCCCCGCCTTGTCCTCGTCGGTGGGCCGGTAAGCGGCCTCTTTCCAGAGCGTCGAAAGCCTTGCGGTCCTGGATGCCTGAGAGTTTCCGGGGCGGTTGCTCCTTCGGCGCCGGGGGGAACCCCGGTCTCTCCCACAAGACAGTGAATATACTTTTGATGCTACGGATCACAGCTCAAGAGGTCAATCCCAACAAACCGAAATTGTGCTCGACAATTACCGTATTTTTAATTGCATCGCCGAAACGCTATCAATTGGGCTCATTAGCCGCCACGAATGGCCCGATCTCGCCCGCGTCTGAAATACATGGCTGGCCGAGGGTTTCATGAACCGATAGCATCGGGAACGTGTCGTTAGTTGCTGCCCCCAAGCACTGCATTTGTCGGCTCCAATGAAAAGGCGAAGCTAGCGCTCAAACTTGTTGAAGGCGCCAAATCGGGAATACTTTGGAATGGGCCAGCTGCCATTTGGGGAATTTTGAGCTAAATCTAATGCATGTATCAGTATGCTCGAACTAACCTGTTCGAGCTTCCGCTTTCCATCACTTGGGGCGCCAACAACAGTTAAAACCGCACAGCTCATCCCCGCGCAATTGGCGAAACGATATGAAATGGCCTGATTTCCTGTGGCGAGAGCCGGTGGATCACACCACGGCCGCCAGACTGAGAGCCGAGCAGTTTTCGTCCATGGTGCGAAATACGCCGGGGCTTATGCTAGCGAACGTCTGCAATTCGGTAGCACTACTCGCTGCATTTTGGGGAACCCCTCGCTTCGTGGACGCGCTGTATTGGGGGATCTCGGTATTTCTAATCGCCGGATACATCTATTTCTCACGACGCCAGCGATCAACCCGCGGACTGGCGACTCATCACATCGATGCAAAGCTGAGGGCAGTTTTAAACGCGCTTGCGCTCGGATCCTGCTGGGCTGCCTTGCCGTTTTTGTTTTTTCAGGAAGTTGGCTCCGGGACGCAAGTTCTTGTCGCCTGTCTTAGCGCAGGAATGCTGGCTGGGGGCGCTTTCGCTTTGGCTAGCATCCCGCTCGCAGCCTTGTGTTTCGCCGGCCCAATCGCCGCATCATCCTTCGTTGCGCTAGTCCGCGCTGGCGAGAAGGACCATCTGCTCGCTGCGACGGTGCTCATCATTTACTGTGCCGTATTAACCAGAGGCATCTTCACTTACGCCGAACAGCTCAAAGCGCGCGTCTTATCGCAAGTCGATGCGGAAGCTAAAGCAGGCCTACGTACGCAAAAGCTTCAAGCGTCTGGCATGCACGCCATCGGCGGCATCGCCTCTAGCATCGTGCACGAAGTAAACCAACCGCTCTCGGCTGCCACCACTTATCTTCAGGCAACTCTCAAACTGCTTCGCATGAACCCGGGGTCACGCTGTGAGAATCCTGAGGAGGTGTTGGAGCGTGCGATGGTGCAGATCTCGCGCGCCGGCCAAATTGTTTCCAATTTACGCAATTTCATCATGGGCATAGATCCAGATCGAAGAGCTTTGAACCTACATCTCGTCATCAGGGAGAATTGCGAGCATTTCGAAGAAACCGCCCGTAAGGCGAATATTCATCTACGATTGCAACTAGAAGCAGAGAACGACCTTATTTTTGCCGACCGAGTCCAGATTGGTCAGGTTTTGAGCAATTTAATTGGCAACGGCATTGACGCAATAAATGGGAGTAGCGAACGCGAATTGAACATTTCAACATTCGCGACGGGCGAGGGATTCATTCGGACTGACGTGACCGATACAGGACCCGGTGTGGCGCAACATATCAGAGACCATTTATTCGCGCCTTTCATGACGACAAAGGCGACCGGTATGGGAGTTGGATTGGCGATATCTCGCTCCATCATCGAAGCCCACCAGGGAAAAATATGGGTTGAGCCCAGGCCGAGCGGAGGCGGGAAGTTCTGTTTCACGCTGCCTTTGGCGGAAGGGGATCCGTGCGCTAGCCAAACTAGCGTTTAAGCTCGCGCTTTCCTCACTATCGCGGCCGCCCTACTGCAGTCTTTGGTTCTGAGCTCGACGCCGAGCCGGGCTGACCGCCCTTATGTCTGCCTGGCATGTTTGACCTCATTTAGCAGAGTAACGACTCTGTGCGGGGAGCCGCTTGTGCCTTTCCTCCTGGCATCGCCAGCAAGGTCCTCACGTTCCATACAAGAGCCTGATTGAGCTTCGCCGTGGCGCGTCAAACTGGATGAGAGTGCGCAGCTTCGCGCCGCTTACATGCCGCATGCCGCTTGGGCAGTCTCAGGGTGTCCCCCAAGCTGATCCCGGACGAAGGGTCACCCCCTGGTTCTGACATCGCCTATTCCGCTTTGAGAGCATGCAAAGTCGTGGGGGCTCATCATGCTGCAAGGCGCTCTGGGTAGCTTTCATTGTCTGATCGGAAATCTGGATAGAGCCGCCTGAATGAGCCGGCGAGCGTTTTGTTGAGAACGGC
>Ga0182030_10026240_pt1 | contig 10557 bp, 9 predicted proteins | sample 812S3MmetaG_FD_121299 | JGI IMG/M metagenome (GOLD analysis project Ga0182030, IMG submission 121299) | Permafrost microbial communities from Stordalen Mire, Sweden - 812S3M metaG (Illumina Assembly) | ecosystem: Environmental > Terrestrial > Soil > Wetlands > Permafrost | place: Sweden... | reverse complement strand
GCGAAGGAGGTCACGGATGTTGAGGGCGTTGGCGGGCCACACAAGGACCATGAGCCACAAAGCCTTGTATGGATGTCTTATCTGCACAGACGCGATTCTATGCGGCGCAGCGCTCGCCGCAGGGGAATGGCTGACGGCCGCATGTTCCCTTGCTGCTGGCGCGGTCTATGCCGCTTTTGCGGCTCATCACTCTTCGCGGGATGCAAGGTCGCCGCGAGAGACGGTTCCGGCTGTCAGAGACCTCGGGATGGGAAGAGTGGTGCAAGGGCCGCTTGAATCCCCTACCACGACGCGCGGCGTTGGCTTGATCGATATTTTGCTACCAGAGGGGATCTCCGTACGTGTCGACGCCGGGGTCGATGGGCGCGCGCTGTACGAAGTGCTATCTACGCTTCGAAAGAATCGGTAACATAACGTCCTTTATGTTACACTAACTATCTTCCGTATATGTCATTTTCCAAAGTCGACTTCAGCGGTTTGCCAAAGTCCTCTTCAACGGTCCGCCGCAGCCGAGATCAGGCCGGTGGTTGCGCCCGGCCGGCGGACGGTGGGCCGTTCCTTTTCGAGGGTCCGGTAGCAACGGAACGGAAAGTGCGATTCAGCAGAAGCCCAAGGCTGGGTGGTTTTCTCCGTCCCGCATCGGCTACAGCCGCCGCGGGTGGTGAGCGGACCTTCGCGCCAGACTTATGCGTTTCGTGAACTCGCGGACGGACAGTGGCCTGCTGCTCTTCACCGCGGCACCCTCGTTGCACAGCGGCAAGGGAACGTAGGCGGCCGTGTAGTCGCCCGCTCACCCCTGCCAGCCGGCTTTGCGCAGGCCGTCGAGCATGTGTTCGTGGTCCTCGGGACGGAACCACGGTACGCGGTTGCGAACATAGACGTCGATCTCTCTCGGAGATTCGGCGATTGTCCTTTCGAGCGCCGCACGCGCTTCGTCAGTACGGCCAAGCTGGCCCAGGGCAGCGGCCAACCAGCGATCTATCCAGGGAATGTCCGTATGGACGCTCAACAGGCGCCGCAGGACATCGACGCATCGCTCATAGTCATGTTCAAAATAGTACGCCATGGCGATCTGACGATGCGCCGTGGCAATGGTCGCGTCGCGTGGGCTCAGTCGTTCGAAAACGCCCAAGGCCTCACGCCCCGCCGCCGGCTGGCCGGTGAAGATCAGGACGATTCCCATGACCCAATGGGCCTGAGCGCAGTTGGGATTGATGGCGAATGCTCGCCGCGCCGTCTCCAGGCCATTGCTCATGTCACCTGCCCGCGCCGAAGCCAACGCCAACGCCGCGTGCGTGTCCGCATCGCCGGGATCAAGCGCGACAGCCTTGCGCGCATGCATCGTGGCCGACCGTTGCGCTTCGTCAAACGGCAGGGTGAAGTGCTGAGTGCCCGCCTGAGCACAGGCGAGAGACAATCTGGCGTAGGCGGCGGCGAACAGTGGGTCCTGATCGATGGCAAGTTCGAACAGGCGGCGCGCTTCGGCGTTCCCGGCCGCATCCGTCTTTCCCAGATACCATACCCCTCGCTGGTAAAGTTCCCAGGCGTCAAGAGATCCGGGCGGCCGGCGTATGGCCCGCCCCATTTCGGCGTCAGCGACCGCCGGCCCGATCGCTGTCGCCACCGCGTCGGAAATCTCATCCTGCACCGCGAACATGTCCGCCAACGAGCGATCGTAACGTTCCGCCCACATATGGTTCCCGGTTTCCGCCTCCACCAACTGGGCGCTGATTCGCACGCGCTCGCCAGCCCGGCGCACGCTACCCTCCAGCACGTAACGAACGCCCAGTTCCCGGCCGATTTGCTTCACGTCCACCGCGCGACCTTTGTAGGTGAAACTGGAATTGCGCGCGATCACAAACAGCGCTCGACTGCGCGACAACTGAGTGGTGATGTCTTCGGCCATTCCGTCGGAGAAATATTCTTGTTCGGGGTCGGCGCTCATGTTGGTGAACGCCAGCACGGCAATCGAAGGCTTATCGGACATCGGCGCGGTGCCGCCAATTAGCTGATTATCCCCCAGGTCATGATGGGACGTTACCTTGACGGCGAAAATGTAGCCGCGCCGCGGAACCGTCTTGAGTATCGCCTGTGACTCGTCCCCAAGTGCACGCCGGATATCGCGAACACATTGGGTAATGCTGTCGTCATTGACGATGACATCGGACCAGATCGCCTGATTGATACTGTCCCGGTTCAACAGATGACCGGCGTTCTCAACGAAAAGTCGCAGCAGCTCAAACGACTTGTGCCGAAGGCGGACCTCCTCGTCACTCCTGGACCGCAGGATGCCACGAGTTCCGTCGAGGTAAAATCCTTCGAACCGATAGACCACCCCTCCCAAGGATGTCTCCATGACTCCTCCGTTGCTCGTTCTGGACCGCCATCTAAGCAGGTTTCCGCCCGCCTTGCACCCGCTCCGGGCGCCAATGAGGCGGCACGCCAGTTCGTGGTGTTTGCTCCGGTTACAGGTGCCGTATCGGCCGATTTCATGAGATTTCGCCTGGAATTCAGGTCTGTTTCAGGATTTCCCCCCAGAGATCGTGCTTTGTTCGCCGACGCTGCTCCAGAAAACACGGTCCTGACAAGAACAAAACAGCCAACAGGGAGGTATTGATGCGCCGCATTTGGTACAGCGCGATGTTCTTCATCAGCATGTCCATAGACCCCTGGCACTCTCGAAACGGGGTTCAGGTTGGAAGATGTCAAGGAAAGAACAAGACACGTGAGAGGAGGAGATCACTGATGCGGTTCATTCCAAGTTGGAAACCTGCCCGACCAGCGGTATGGTGCGCTGTCGTTGTGGTCTTGGTCGCAACCAATTTTGGCTCAAATGCAAGTACAGTCGAGAGTGCTCCGCGGATCAGGCAGGCCAGCGTCGACGGCACTATGCTCACCTATCAGGAACAGGGGGACGGCGCGCCCGTGGTTTTCGTTCACGGTGCCGTGACTGATTACCGCGCCTGGGACGCGCAACGTCGGGCAATCGCGCCGCATTATCACTTCATCGGTCTCAACTTGCGTTATCATGGGACAGCCCCGTGGTCCGATGATGGATCAAAATACTCAGTCAAGACGCACGCCGACGATATCGCCGCATTCGTCCGAGGTTTGAACGTCGGACCGGTCGATCTCGTCGGCTGGTCATACAGTGGCCCGATTGTCTTGTTGGTGGCGACGCAGCATCCGGAACTCGTACATAGCCTGACGATCCATGAGCCCGCGTCGGTAAGCTTTGTTGCTGACGCCGCGAGCCTCAAAATCGCGGGCGAGGATCGGCAGGCCATGTTCGGGCCAGCTATCGCGGCAGCGAAGGCCGGCGACGTCGCGGCCGTGGCGCGGCTTGTGCCGAACGGAGCCAACAATCAGCCGGATTTCTTCGATACCGCGACGCCGGAATTTCGTTCCATGTTTTTCGATAACGCCCGAACTTTCGCGCTTTTGCTCGCGGCGCCGCCGCCACCTCCGCTCACCTGCGATCAGCTTCGTCAGATCAAGATACCCACACTGATCACCCGAGGCGAAGCAACACGGCCATTCTACCGAATTGCGTCGGAGGGAGCGGCCAGTTGTATTCCCGGGGCCGAACTCGTCATCATCCCTGGTGGGCGCCATCTGGCGATTGTCCAGCAGTCCGACGCGTTCAACGCGGCGTTGCTGCAATTCCTTGCAAAGGCGGGTTCACAACCGAAGCCCTGATCAGCACAAGGCGGCTGCCTCTGGCATGGAACGCCACCAGTCGATCCCGTGCATCCGGCGCATTCGGCTCGCGGATGCGGCTGCCTGAGCGATAAGCCTTATTTAGGTGATCGGGCAAAGCAGCCTCGGTCGGATGCGGTCCTATCGCCCTGGTCGCTCAACCCGGTCTCCTTTCTGAACCGAACTTTCGGTTCCGTTACTACCGGCCCCCCTTTTCCGACCGAGCAGCCTCTCGCCGTCCGGCCTCAGCTGTCCCGTGGGGTTCATGTGGCGATACAGCGTCTGCCGGCTAACGCCGAGCTCGATGCATAGTTCGCCGATCCTGGTACCTGGCTGACCCATGGCGGCCTGGGCGAGACGCAGCTTGGCAGCGGTCATCTTGAATGGCCTGCCGCCGTTGCGGCCGCGAGCGCGAGCCGACGCCAGGCCAGCCTTGGTGCGCTCGACTATCAGTTCGCGTTCGAACTCCGCCAGAGCCGCGAAGAATCCGAACATGAGCCTTCCGTTCGGCGTCGTGGTGTCGATCGCCGCGCCCTCGCCGGCAAGCACGCGTAGCCCGACGCCGCGTTTGGTCAGATCATGGACGAGGTTGACGAGGTGCCGCAGATCACGGCCGATCCGGTCAAGCTTCCAGGCCACGAGGGTGTCGCCCTTCCGCAAGCTTTTCAGGCACGCATCCAGCCCAGGCCGGTCATCGCGTTTGCCGGAAGCGTGATCTTCATAGAGATGGTCCGATGAAACGCCCCCGCCGATCAGAGCATCCCGTTGCAGGTCCAGCACCTGGGTGCCGTCCGCCTTGCTCACGCGCATGTAGCCGATCAGCACCGGGTTCCCCGCTCCATATACGACCGATTACGTGACAAACGCGCGGGGCAGCGTCCCGACGCGCCAGACTGTCTTGTAACCCGTCACTCTGTCTATGCTCCGCAAACCACTATGAATCACGAATACGTGATATGGTTACAATTTGCAATCAGTATCCACGCACCGCCGACGCGCGCCGCCGGTTCCGGGATCCCATTGCGATCAGATTGTGGAGGATCATCCGGCCCTCTGGTGTTTCGAGCAACTCGTGTGTCCGCGAGACCAGGCGGGCCATGATTCGTGATGATGTCATGTCCTGTAGCCGTTCGATCGAGATTCCCGTGCCGATCGATAATCTGGCGATGACGCCATCGGGCGCTTTATTCAGATCACGCGCCCCGCGTCCGGTGTGATCCAGAGCGTTGAGGAGGAACGCGTCGTAGCTGACGCCATACGCCTCAGCGATCCGGCGCACCCACGTCTCCAGGTCCTCCCATTCGGATGGCCGTGGATGCAAAGGCCAGCGGCGGTTCGTCATGAGGCCAACAAGTTTGCCTTTCATCGCAACTCACGTTCAAACGTGCGTCGGCGCACGGTCGGCGGCTGATACGAAGCCGTTTCGATCGAATTGACGTCGATTTGCTCCAGGCCGCTCGCGAGCGCGGTTTCAGTCGCGGCGGCGAGTAACGCCGTGACTTCACCGATCGTCCCTTCCGAACGCTGCAATATCATCGCGCGCATCGCGGGCAGGCCCAGGCCGGATGGCGCGCGTAACGGTAGGACCGTTTCAAAGCTCGCAAGCAGGCGGCCAAATTCTGGGCCATCCTCCCAGATCGGCAGCAGAAAGGGTTCGAAACGATTTTCCAGTTGGTCGTCGGTGCGGATGGCGAGATACGCCTCGCGCGTTCCCAGGCAGGCCAGTGGAATACGCAACTCGTTGCCAAGATAGCGCAACAGGTTGAGCAACTCGCGCTGCCGCGGATTGGGCGCGGCCAGCAGGTTATGCAGTTCGTCGATCACCAGCATGCGACACTCGACCCGGCGCAGCAGATGCAGCGCAGCGCTTTCGCGATCAGGTGACCGAGGATGCAATGCCCCAGGCACACCAAGACCGGCGAGGATCGCGGCATATAGCCGGCTCACCGTTGGCGCGGGCGGCATCTGCACGAGCAGCACTGGGTGGATTTCGTGCTCGCCATTCTCTGAGGGGCGCTGTGGGTGATCGCGGAGGAAACGTTCGGCGATCGCCGTCTTCCCGTTGTTGGTTGCTCCGACGATCAGGAGATTGCGGGGCCGGATGCGGCCAGGTTCCTTCGCCAGCATGCGCTCGAGCAACGTGAGCGCCTGGCTTGCCCGCGTGTAGCCAATCCAGCGATTGGCGGGCATGCGCGCCAGACGCTCGGCCGCGGGCAGCAGGGCCAGGTCCCGCGCCTCGGCGCGGAGATGCGTCATGCCCACGGCCGCTCACCACTGCTCGATGATGTCGAACGGAGCTGGCGCGACGGCTTCCACCATATCCGAAACAATTATCGCGTTCGCCGGTTCTGTGGGCGCCGATGGTACTGGTGGCGGGGCGGCGGGCTGCTCTGGGGCGGCGGACCGGCGCGCGCGATCTCGTCGCGCCGACCGGGTCAGCCGCGCCGCATCGCGTTCGGTCGCGCGCATCTCCTCGATCGCCGCGAACAGCGCCGCTTCATCCACCGCGCCTCGGTGCCGGAGCCGCAGGCGCCGCCGCGCGAGGCGATGTTCCCAGAGTGAGATGGCCGGCCGCGACAGGTCGCGTGTCGGTACTTCCAGATAGCCGTCATCCTGGGGGTCGAGCACGAACACGCGGCTGAGATCGCGCGGGTCACGACGGACCAATAATGGACCGGGCCGGTCGCGCGCCGTGATCCAGGCCCGAAGGGCGGAGCTGAAGTAGGTCAGGTGATCAATCGTGATCCCGTTGCGCTGCAGGCTGCGACGCAACACTGGCAGGAAGTCCACCAGGTACGCGCGAGGATCTCGCGGCACCGGCACACTGCCGCCCTCGGTCAGGAGCGTGGTGACGCCTTCCTGCCAACGACGCAGCGGCGTCTGTCCTTCCAGGCCCTCATGCGGGTGCCGGTGATAGTACTTCGCCACGGCGACGGCGAGCCAGTGTTCGACTTCGTCCAGCGTCAGACAGGCAGCCTTGTCGCTGTCATAACTTCCCCGCTGGCCCACATTGGAAAACGTCGTGCCGGGCAACCCATGCACGAGACCCATCAGCGTGCCGATCACGCGCTCGATCACGCCGCCGAAATGTGGCCGCCCGGGTGGGCGCCATTCGATGTCGATGCCGTGTTGGGCGCAGCCGCGCTCGAATGCCTGCGAGTGGAATTCGGATCCGTTGTCCACGCCCAGCCGGCGCGGTTTGCCCCGCACTGGCCAGGTTGCCGCCACCTCGCGCATTGCCAGCCACGGCGCCTTGTCCATCGCGACGTGCGTCAGGCAAAGGCCAACAGATGTTGCGCCCGGTGCCTCCAGAGTGACATGGAAACCCGCGATACAGCGGCTGTACGTGTCGATCGCGACCGTGAGCCAGGGTCGCCCGATTGGTTCGCGATCGATCGGATCGACCACGATCAGGTCCATGGGCGTGTGATCCACCTGAACCAGGTCCAACGGATGCCGAGCCGGCGGTGCATGGCCATGCACCGGCTTCGCTTCCGGATGCTCCTCGCCGCGGCGTCGCATGTCAGCGAGGGATAACGCCTTGAGGCGGCGGCGAACGGTGTTGGAAGATGGAACGGGCAGTTTCTCCGCGCGACACCGGCCGATGACCTCACGAACCACCCGAGACGCGGTCGGCTTCTGTGGTGTGAGGTAGAGTTCGCGGACGATCCGCTCCAATGCCGTCTCGCTGGCCGGTGCCACGCGGCGCTTATTCCGGCCGCCACTCGAGGTGTCAGGGAGCAGAGAGGTCAGGTCACCTCCTGCCTCGCGGCAGCGCCGCAGGATCGTATAGGTGTGCCGCTCTGACAGCCCGAGCGTCGCCGCGGCCGCCTGAACAAGATGGCGCGACCGGTGAGCGCTCTCCACCAGCGGCCGGATCACTTCCGCCCGACGCCGCGCCTCGCGCCAGGCCGCCTCGGGAACCAGCGACACGTCGACCATGCTCGATCCTCACCCTGCGCCAAATTGCGGGCGCCTTTGGCAAAACGCCGGATATTGCATACCACTTTAGGAAGATTGCGGTCGGGTGTGGCAAGGGGAATCGTGATATTTCAACGCATGTCACTGAAGTCGACTTTGGAAAATGACAGTATACAGCCGATTCTACGGCGTGAATTCATGAATTGCGTCGGGGCCAAACCATGCTCCCAATGTTTGCAGCGCAGTGTTGGATAGCAGCTGTGTAAACAAAAGTGCCAACCGAGCGGTTGGTCGTGAACAGCAGACGTAGAACAAATTCCGATTGCGTTCGAAAGTGTCCTTCTTATCTGCGGGAACGCGATCAGGAGCCGCAGCCCACTCCAAAAACTGCTCAAAATTATAGCGGTTCCAACCACGGCCGACAACGACGAGGACGTTTTCAAACTCATCGCCTTTGACGCTGTGCTTAGTGGCGAAGGGTGTATGGCCGTCGATATATTGATCGAGTGCCATCACTTCCCGGTAGGCTATCTCACGCAGCTGACGACACCGTCGAATTCCCTCGGGCATCTCCTTACCCTCTTCATCCTTCCATCCCCGCGTTTCCTCTTCTCGGCGAAGAACCGAATCAGGCAGCAGTGGATGTCCCTTTTCACGGATATGGTCGATAATCTGCCCGACAGAGCCCGTTGATCGCAAAGCGATCAACTCCTCCATGGCAGTACTCCAGCGGATCTTCTCACCATGAGAAGTGAAGCTTGGAGCGGCGTCTCCAAGAATATCGAACATCTCTCCATATCGACGGCGCGCAAACGCCTCACAGGCTGGCTCAAGCTTATCGACGAAATAGGCAATGTGGTCATCTTCCTTTTTTATGAAAAGGTCGGTGTATGGAAAGACAGCGCTTAAACTGGCATAGCCTTGCTCAGAAGCCAGTATGTTATGTGTCAGCATCAACACTTTCGTCTTATCAGCAGCAAAATCCCAGCCTTCACCTTTGAGTTTCGAGATCAGACTCCCGAGATAACGGTGAGCCTCCTCTGCCGGTAAGTCTCCCTTCCAATGGCCGCCGCCAGCGCCCGTGCGACGCGTTCCATTCCAGGAGTTTGTGTGGTATGCAGCGGCTGAACCGATAAAGGTTTCGTCTTTGATCGCCTGCGGAAGCTCCGGACGCATCGCATTGAGAACATTGACGACCGATGTCGATGATCGAAAGTTCGATCCTTTGCCGATAGCCTTCAGCGCCACGTGATCGACCCGGCCACAGGTTTTGTCGTATATGCGTTGCCAGTGGTCACCGAATAGCCCGATCAGTGGCCCCCCTGCCCGCCCGAGTAGGTAGGTCTTAATGGCTTCCATGATACCGAGGTTGGTATCCTGATATTCATCTATCAGGATAAATGGATATTTGGCGGCCAAGACCGTCTGAAACTTTTGGACCGGCAACAATTGAGTCATCAGCATCAACACGTCATCGTGATGAATGGATACTAATTGGTCCGTTATCCGTCGATGACCTAAATCGTAGTCAATCCGTCGATCATCAATAGAGCCTGCCTCGGCCAACTTCTCCTGCCACACTTCCATTCCCGCGACGCCCGTACGCAAGAACGGTTGAAACCCCTTTATAAGAGACCAGCAAAAAGCATGTATGGTTTCGGTCAACACTAGTGAGTTACCGTCAATCCGACTGTTGATTACCGCCGTTGCGACATTCGTATAGGTTATACAAGCGATCTTTTGGTTTTGGCGACGTAGCGCGCCTCCTTGCGTTGCGATGAGTCTTTGAAGGGCTTCGATTAGAGAATAGGTCTTACCTGCACCGGCGCCCGCTTCGAGCAAAAAGCTCTGGCTATGTTTCAGGCATTCAAGGACCTGATCATCGGCCGCACGTGCTGCTATTAAGGCAGGACTGGTTATGTCGTCTTTCATCACGTGACAATGACTCCTGGCGATGGTGTCCGTGCAGGCGTCGGCATATCGTTTTCGGCTAACCAAAGCAGCCCGACGCGTATGTAAATGGGTATGGCCCACGTCCCCGTCATCAGCGCGTGTTCAAGTGCAAATGCCGACTTCTTGACGTTCCGAGCTGCATCCCAGGCTTGGGATTCCTGTTCATCAGTGGACGGCCCTGGAAATGGGAAGAGACCCGGATTGGCAAGCATGAATGCGTCTTCAAAGCTTCGGCCGCACGGGCCGTCTTTTTCCTCAGGATGCTGATAGGCGATGCGGCGTATGCCCTGCACTTTGTCAGGACTTAAAACTTTCAGAAGGTCGATGGGGCCAATTTCAGCATTGCCAAACCATGTCTTAATACATGCGTTGCTCGTCCGTTCACCGAGGCGAACCTGACAGGCAACTTGATGACCTTTGTCATTCGGTTTCACGGTATCGATATCTGTAATGACCAATGTCCGAAGCTCCAGGAATTCGATCAGGTCAAAAAATATGTGTGCGTAGGCGCCACCCACTTCGATAATTGAGAGATATTGGCTGCCAAGCTTCTTACCAGCCGGTTGCGTTCCGTCGATCGTTTTTATCATACGAGGCAAAAGCAAGCGTTCCGTCGTACCCTCGATCAGAACAGCCTTGTCGGCAAAAAATAGGTCGCATCGTGTTAGCGTGAGATATTGGTGGAGGAAAGTGCGATCAGGTTCAGTCTTGCCAGACAGCCCCTTTCGGAGATCCTTCACGACTGTCCTCAGATCACCCTCAGAGCCAATGGGTGCAGCAAGAAAATATCTGATCGTCTCGAAGTGGGCCTCGTTCGCGACGTGCGAGGAATGAGTAGATACAATAAACTGAACTGGCCAGGGTGAACCCTGCTCCTTGCTGAACACAGTGGCGATTTCTCCGAGTTTTCTGATGAAAACTTCCTGCATCTGCGGATGCAGGTGGACCTCCGGTTCCTCGATGAAAATCAGATGAACACTCGGT
>Ga0182030_10026239_pt1 | contig 10558 bp, 9 predicted proteins | sample 812S3MmetaG_FD_121299 | JGI IMG/M metagenome (GOLD analysis project Ga0182030, IMG submission 121299) | Permafrost microbial communities from Stordalen Mire, Sweden - 812S3M metaG (Illumina Assembly) | ecosystem: Environmental > Terrestrial > Soil > Wetlands > Permafrost | place: Sweden... | reverse complement strand
GGGGTGCGGGCGCTGCGTTCGACCACGTTGTCGCCGTCGCGCGCGCTGATCGGAATGAAGAGGGCTTCAGGAGCGCCGATCCTCTGCATGAAGGCGCGGAATTCGGCCTGAATCGCGTCGTAGACGGACTCGTCGAAACCCACGAGGTCCATCTTGTTGATGGCCACCACGAAGTGCCTGATGCCGAGGAGATTTGCGATGAAGGCGTGGCGGCGCGACTGCTGCAAAACGCCGTTGCGGGCATCGATGAGAATGATGGCGAGCTCCGAGGTGGAGGCGCCGGTGGCCATGTTGCGCGTGTACTGCTCGTGGCCGGGGGTGTCGGCGATGATGAACTTTCGTTTGGGCGTCGAGAAGTAGCGGTAGGCGACGTCGATGGTGATGCCCTGCTCGCGCTCGGCGCGGAGGCCGTCGGTGAGGAGAGCGAGATCGATCCGGCCGCCGCTGCCGTTAGCGGAAGCTTTGGCGACGCTGGCAAGCTGGTCTTCGTAAATGCCCTTGGAATCGTAGAGAAGACGCCCGATGAGGGTGCTTTTGCCGTCGTCGACGGAGCCGGCGGTGGAGAAGCGGAGGAGACTCATGCGGGTTAGAAATAGCCTTCGCGCTTTTTGAGTTCCATCGAGCCTTCCTGGTCATGATCGATCACGCGATTCTCGCGTTCGGAGCGGCGCACCAGCTTCATCTCTTCGATGATCTTTTCAATGGTGTCGGCGTCGGAGCGGATGGCGCCGGTGCAGGGGCTGCAGCCGAGCGACCGCATGCGGCACATCACGATTTCGGGCTTCTCGTGGGGCAACAGGAAGAAATCCTGCTCGATCGGGACCAGCATGTTGCCGCGCACCACCATCGGACGGGGCTTGGCGTAGTAGAGCGGGACGATCGGGATGCGCTCGCGGGCGATGTACTGCCAGACGTCGAGCTCGGTCCAGTTCGAGAGCGGAAATACGCGGATGTGCTGGCCCTTGTCGACGCGGGCATTGTAGACGTTCCAAAGCTCGGGGCGCTGATTCTTGGGGTCCCACTGGCCGAATTCGTCGCGGAAGGAGTAGACGCGCTCCTTGGCGCGGGACTTTTCTTCGTCGCGGCGGGCGCCCCCGAATGCCGCGTCATAACCGCCCGCGGCGAGACCGTCGAGCAGCGCCTTGGTTTTGAGCAGGCTGCAGCACTTCTGGGTGCCGAGACGGACGGGATTGGCGCCGTCTTCGATGGCCTGGGTGTTGGTGTGGACGATCAGCCGGGCCCCGATGGATTTCGTAAATTCGTCCCGAAAAGTGATCATTTCACGGAACTTATAGGTCGTATCGATGTGCAGAAGAGGGAAGGGAATCTTGCCCGGATAGAACGCCTTCTGGGCAAGACGCACCATGCAGGAGGAGTCCTTACCGATCGAATAAAGCATGACCGGATTCGAGAACTCGGCGGCGACTTCGCGAATGATCTGAATACTCTCGGCTTCGAGGAGGTCTAAATGGTCCACTTGGTTAGCGCTTGCCTATAGGATACACGTGCATCCCTATCGGGATTCAGGACAAAGTGTATCCGGCGTAAAAAAGGTGGATCGAAAAGGCGAAAACATCGGGGAAGATACGGTTGAAGAGCTGCCACGCGATAACGAGGCCGAGGAAGGAGAACACGCCCATGCGCAGCCTCGCCTTTTGCAGCTGCAGGGCGCCCCTTTCGCTCAGGAAGAGGCCCAGGATGCCGTAGCCGTCGAGGGGCGGGAAGGGGATCAGGTTGAAAATTCCGAGCAGGATGTTCAGTGAAAAAAAGATGCTGAGCACAGTGGCGACGCCGTCGGCCGCGCCTGTCGGACTGCTGGCGCCGACGATGTGCGCGAAAGATGGTTCGAGCGGCACGAAGGCGCCGAGCGCGAGCCCGATGCGCATGCCGGCCGCGGCCAGGATGGCAAGCGTGAAGTTGGCTACCGGACCCGCCAGCGACATCCACGCGGCGCGCTTCGGATGACGCTGCGACCATTCCGCGTTGAAGGGCGTGCTGGCCCAGCCGATGAGGCCGCCGCCGAGGGCGATGCCGAGGATCGGCATAATCACCATGCCGAAAGGCTCGCGGCGGATATGCGGGATCGGGTTCAGCGAGACCTGGCCGCCTTCGAGGGCGGTGGTGTCGCCGCCCCATTTTGCCGCCAGGGCGTGCGAAGCTTCATGGCAGGTGGTGGAAAGCAGGAAGACGACGTACTCGAGGAATCCAAAGGCAAGTTCTTCGGGGTTCACTGGAGAGCCCATCATAGCGGACAAGTTGCGGTAAGCTCTTGCGAGGAGGGGCGCATGCGCCTGAACGTTGGCACAGCTTTCGTGATTTCCGTCATTTTTCTTGCCGGGTGCACTAAGACGGCTCCGGCCCCACAGGCAACGGTCACGCTGAGTGACGGGACCACTTTCAGCGGCGCCGTGACCAGCAGTTCGCCGTCTGCGATAACGCTGCAGTCTTCCACGGGCGAATCGCGAACTTGGCCGATGACGCAGGTGTCGTCGGTGCAATACGCGCAGGCACAACCGAACCAGACGGCGAGCACACAGCCACCTGCCGCCGGCGCTCCTCCGCCTCCGGATCAGACGACAACTCAGCCCGCGCCTCCGCCGTCTGCGCCGCCGCCGCCGACTGAAGTTGTGCGCACGATTCCTTCGGGCACAACGCTGCGTGTGCGGAATAACGAGGCCATCGATTCGGAAACAGCGCAGCCAGGCCAGCAATACTCCGCCGTGGTGAACCGCGACGTCAAGGATTCGGACGGCAACGTGGCGATTCCCCACGGGTCGAGCGCCACGCTGGTAGTGCGGTCGGCGTCGGGCCAGGGCAAGTTTCAGGGGCAGTCGGATATCGTGGTCGACGTGGCATCTGTGACTGTGGGCGGCAAGACTTACCGGCTTGAAACCACCGACTTCGCGCAAAAGGGACAGGAGGGCGTCGGCAAGAACAAACGGACGGCGGAGTTCGCGGGGGGCGGGGCGGCGCTGGGCGGCATCATCGGTGCTATTGCGGGTCACGGCAAAGGAGCGGCGATCGGACTGCTCGCGGGCGGCGCGGCGGGAACCGGAGCCCAGGCAGCCACGCGCGGCAAAGCGGTTCGCATTGCACCGGAAACAGTGCTCAGCTTCCAGTTAGAGGCGCCAGTGCATATCCGGGAAATGCAGTAAGCCGAATGCGGGTTTGGGGTTTATCTGCGTGTATCGGTGTGCATCTGTGGCTGATTGCCTGTTCGCGGCCCGTTGATCCCACCGCCCTCGAACGGCATCGCAACCTGGGTAAAGCTCTCTACGAGAACCCGACCACAAAGGACAAGGCCGTCGAGGAGTTTCAGCAGGCTCTGGCGCTCAATCCGAAATCGGCGCGCGACAAGCTGAACTACGCCATCGCTCTGCTGCGCGTGGAAGGACGCGAGGCCGAAGCGGTCAAGCTGCTCGAAGAAGTGCAGAAGCAGGATCCCTCGCTGCCCCATACCTGGTTCAATCTCGGCATCTATTACAAGCGGCTGGGGGACACGGATCGCGCCATTCGGGAATTCGAAGGCATGATCCGGCTGGCCCCCCGCGAGCCCATCGCGCATCTGCAGCTGGGGACGCTCTATCAGCAGGCGCATCGCACCGCCGACGCGGAGAAGGAACTCAGGATCGCGGCGGATCTCGATCCGCAGCTCGCCGCGGCGCGCTTTCAGCTGTTCAACATGGCGCGCACTTCCGGTAAGGCGGAGGAAGCGAAAACTTACCTCGCGGAGTTTCAGCGCGTCCAACAATTGCAGAAATCGTGGGTCATTCCCGAAGATCCCGCGTGGTCCAATTATGCGGAGATTTACGATCCGCCCGCTTCGCGCCGGACTTATGCGCTCCAGGTCAGCCAGTATTCGGACCGGCAGCTGACGTCCGGTCCGGCTGAAGGACTGGCTTTGATCGACGCAGCCGGCGCCGGCCAGACCGACCTGCTGGTGTGGTCGTCGAGAGGCGCGCAGATCTTCCTGAAAGGTCAGCAGCCCGCCGCGGATACCGGTCTGGAGTCGCTGCGGGATGTGGTCGATATTGCGCCGGGCGATTTCGACAATGACGGCCTGATGGACCTTTGCATCCTGACGCAGCGCGGGCCGGAACTGTGGCGCAATACCGGCGGGAAGTTCGTGAAGGTGAACGCGAAGCTTCCCGCCCGGCGATTCGATCGCGCTGTATGGATCGATTACGACCACGACTACGATCTCGACCTTGTTCTGCTGGGGCCCGAGCCTGCGCTGCTGCGAAACCAGGGCGCGGCAGGATGGGATGACCACGCGGCGGACTTTCCGTTCGTGAAAGGCGATGTCATCGCGGCGCGAAAGCTGCGCATCGATCCCGACAGCAAGGCGTTCGATCTGGCGGTGTCGTATAAAGACCGCGCTCCGGTGCTCTATCGCGACCAGCTCGGCGGCCGGTATAAAGCCGAAGCGTTTAAGGACTTCAAAGATACGCCGCCGCCCGCGGTCGAGAAACAGGTGTTCGCGGATTTTGACGCGGCGGGCCGAATCGACAGCGTTCTGATTGCCGAAGACGGTTCGCTTCACTATCTGCATAATCAGAACGCTTTGCGGAACTGGATTCGGGTGCGCCTCAAAGGCATCCGCGCGCTCAAACTGGCCGAGGACGCACTGGTAGAAATCAAGGCCGGCACGATGTATCAGCAGCGTTTCTATGAAGGCGTGCCGTTGACGCTGGACATGGGCGAGAACGCCTCTGTGGACGTGGTGCGCATAACGTGGCCGAACGGGCTGATTCAGAACGAAATCAAACAGGCTGGAAATCAGACTCACAGTTATGAAGAGGCGCAGCGGTTGTCGGGGTCGTGCCCGATGATCTGGACCTGGGACGGACACGGATTCGAGTTCATTACCGATGTGCTGGGCGTGGCACCGCTGGGCGCTTCGAGCGGCGATGGGAGTTTCTTCCCGGTCGATCATCAGGAGTTCATTCAGATCCCGGGCAAGGCGCTGGAGGCGAGGAACGGGCGCTATGAGGTTCGCATCACCGAAGAGCTGAGCGAGGTTTCCTATCTCGATCACGTGCAGTTGCTCGCCGTTGACCATCCTGCCGGGACGGAAATCTTCACCAACGAAAAGTTCAAAGGGCCGCCGTTTCCGGACTTCCGTTTGTTTCGTGTGGAGAAGCGCATCTATCCGCGCGCGGCGCGCGATGCTCATGGCAACAACGTGCTGTCGCAGCTTGCCGCGAAAGACCAGCGCTATCCGAACGATTTCCGGCGCTCGGAAACCGGCATTGCGGAGCTTCACACGCTCGATCTGGATTTCAAAGGCGCGGCGCCGTCGGGCAAGGCGGTGCTGCTGCTGAACGGGTGGGTCGACTGGCCGGACGGCAGCACGTTCCGGCGCGCGTCGCAGGAATCGTCCGCGGGCCTCGTGATGCCTTATCTGCAGGTGCGGGATGCGCGCGGTGAATGGAAGACTGTGAATTCGGATATGGGCATGCCGGCGGGTAAACCGAAAACCATCGCGGTACCGGTGGAGTTCCTCTCGTCCAGCCGCGAAGTGCGCATCGTCACGAATTTGTGTGTTTACTGGGACGAAATCTTTCTGAGTGAGGACGCCGGCGACGCGGGGGTGAGTCCCGCAGAGGCGGCGATCGAAGCGGCCGATCTGCATTTCCGGGGCTTCTCTGCCACGCGCATCGATGCGGCGCGTCGGCAGCCCGATACGTTTGATTACAATCGCGTCTCCCCGGCTTCGTTCTGGAATCCGACGCCGGGACTCTACACGCGATACGGGCCGGTGGACGAGTTGCTGCGGAGCGTCGACGACCGCCTGGTGATTATGGGATCGGGCGATGAGGTGAAGCTGACGTTCGTAGCGCTGCCTCCGCCGCGGGAAGGTCTGGTGCGCGACTACATATTGAAAGTCGACGGCTGGGCGAAGGATCGCGATCCGAATACGGCCTTTTCTTCGACCGTGCAGCCGCTGCCGTTCCACGCGATGTCGCGCTACCCCTACCCGGCGGCGGAACACTACCCGCGCGATGCGGCGCACGAACAGTATCAGCGCGACTACAATACGCGGACTGCGAATCGGCAGATCGCACCCCTGGATCAGCCGGCACTGTAACCGGTTGACCGGTGAATTCCGTCCGGTTAGTCTGAATAACGCGAGGAGGTCGTATGACCCGCACGAAATTATTGACCGCATTCTGCCTGGCTGCCGGCTTCCTGAAAGCTGATGTCTTTCAGGTGATCATCATCGGCCACGTGAAGATGGCGGACGGCTCAGCGCCGCCATTTACCGTTTCCATCGAGCGCGAGTGCAGCGATAAATACGGCGACGCGCCGGGGCCGCTCACGGATAAGAAAGGTCAGTGGATATGGCGGCTGGAGATTGATCCTTTTGCGCAGCGGGCGTGCTATTTCCTGGCGCATCATGACGGTTACACATCGACCAGGATCGACGCCTCCGGAATCAACGAAAACACCCTCGACAAAACCGTGAATGTTCCGGATATTGTGATCAGTCCCGCCATCCCGGATCCGTACACGATCCATACCAGCGGGGACAGCTTTCCGGGGAAATCGAAGGGCCCTTTTCTGAAGGCGATGAAGGCGCTCGATGCGCACAATACTCAGGAAGCTGTCAAAGATCTTCAGGAAGCGCTGAACGACTCCCCGAAATTCGGCGACGGCTGGCATGCGCTGGGTGTGGTGTACGACAAGACCGGCCAGATAGACGCGGCGAAGGACGCCTACAAGAAAGCCATCGAGGTGGATCCGAAGATGCTGCAGGCTTATGTCACGCTGGCGCGCGTATGTCTGAAGCTGAAAGACTGGCAGTGCGCCGCCGATACATCGGAGCGCATGACGAAGGTGGACACGAAGCATTTTTATCCCGAGATCTATCTGCACGAGGCCGCCGCGCGTTTTGAGCTGAAAGACCTCGCGGGAGCGGAGCACAGCGCGAACGAATTGATCCGGCTGGATCCGAAATCGAAGTATCCGCGCATCGAATATGTGCTCGGGCGCATTCTCGAGGCCAAAGGCGATATCAACGGCGCGCGCGAACACATGATGAAGTACCTTTCGCTCGACGCGGTTGCGAAAGACACCGAGCAGGTGCAGGCGCACATGCTCGCGCTCGGCAAGCCGGAAGCGGCGCAGAACACTCCCCCGGACCTCGAAGTTCTCTGAAGCGCGGCAAGCGTCCGCGGCAATCGTCCGCGGCAATCGGCCGCTGTCAATCGGCCGACACCGGCCGGCTGGCGAATCTGATAACCTGACCCGAACGAGAGGTGGTCATGTTTCCCAGACAACTGCTGGCCGGCGTTTGCCTCCTTGGCGCTTTGTCGTGCGCGGCCGCAAGGGCTGACGTCTATCCGGTGATCATCGTCGGCAAGGTCACTATGCCGGACGGGTCGCCGCCGCCGTTTGCCGTTTCGATTGAGCGGGAGTGCAGCGATTTCTCCATGTTCAACGGGCCCCTTGCCGATAAGAGCGGTCAATGGGTCTGGCGCGTGAACATCGATCTGTACCAGCAGGCTTCCTGCATTTTCCGCGCCCACCACGACGGGTACACATCGACGGTGATCGATGGTTCGGACATCAATAAGAATTACCTCGACGCGACCGTGCACGTGCCGGACCTCATCCTGATGCCGAAGGTTCCCGATCCGTACACGATCCACGTGAGCGGGGATAATTTTCCGGCAAAATCGAAGGCTTCCTTTGAGAAAGCCATGCGGGATATCGACATGGCCAACTATGAGGACGCGATCGTCAATCTGAAGGTCGCGGTCGGGGCTTCACCGAAGTTCGGCGAGGCGTGGCACGCCATGGGAGTCCTGTATTCGAACACGGGCAGGCCGGAGATGGCGAAAGAGGCGTTTGCGAAAGCGGTCGACGCCAATCCCAAACTGCTGACCGCCTGGATTACACTGACCCGCACGTGCCTCATCCTGAAGGACTGGCGGTGCGCGGCCGACGCCTCCGAAAAAGAGATCAAAGCCGATATCAAACATCTGTATACCGAAATTTATCTGCACCAGGCGATGGCAAAATTCCAGCTGAAGGATTTTGCGGGCGCCGAGCAAAGCGTGAATGAACTGCTCCGTATCGACACGGGACACCGGATGCCGCGCGCCGAGTTCGCCCTGGGGAGAATTCTGGAAGCCAAAGGCGATCTGGACGGAGCGCGCGAACACATGAAGAAGTACCTCGCGCTCGAGCCTAATCCGATGGATAAGGAACTGGTTGCGGGGCATCTGGAGGCGCTTGGAAAGCCTGAGGCGGCGGATATCAATCCGGATCTGGAACTGCTTTAAACGCTTCTCCGGCACGATTGATATACTGTGGTCGCTGTCACAGTCAGGAGGTCCTTCCATGAAAACCAGACTTGCAATACTTGCGGCTTCGGTGGGTTTGTTATCGGTGGCCCTGCCCCTTTCCGCCCATCATTCGTTCGCGGCTGAGTACGACAACACCAAGCCGGTGAGCGTCAAAGGGAAAGCCGTCAAGATGGACTGGGTCAATCCCCACTCGCATCTGATTTTTGAAGTCACCACGCCGGAGGGCAAGGTGGAAAAGTGGGTTGCCGAGACGCCTCCTCCGAACGGCCTGTATCGCGCCGGATGGCGGCAGAACATGATCAAGGGCGGCGAAGAAATCACGGTCAACGGTTTTCTTGCCAAGGACGGGGACAACCTGATGTGGGCGCAGAGCGTGGATTTCTCCGATGGACGCCGCATTACGCTGAATTCCTCTCCGCTGCCGCAGGAAGGCCGCGGCGCCGGCGCACCCGCACCCGATAAAGGACGCGGCCCTGGCGGACCGCCTGAGCAGTAAAATCCGGTCCGGAAACCTCAATCTACAGGAGAATCGATGACTGCCCGAGTCCCCGGCCGTACCGGGTTGCTGACCGCCGTATTCGCACTGGTTTTCGTGGCCGCACCGGCTTCGGCTCAGAAGAAGGAAGCTTTCACACCCGCCAAAACCTGGTATAACCAGCCGGATCTCATGGGCATCTGGGTGCCCGCGAAGCCGGTGGACGATCTCGAGAAGGGCGGGTATATCAAGGATCCCGCCAACCACAAAATTCCGTACAAACCCGGCGGGGCGGCGAAGCGCGCCGAGAACCAGAAGAACGCGAAAACCGCCGATCTGGTCAATAAGTGCTATATGCCGGGCGTGCCGCGGCTGATGTACATGGGATATCCGTTTCAGATTTTTGAGACGGAGAAGTATGTTGCGATCGCGTCCGAGTACTCGCACGTTTACCGGATGATTTATCTGGATGGCTCGCCGCACCTCGATTTCCCGGGGCTTTGGGACGGCGATTCCCGCGGGCATTTCGAGGGCGAGACGCTGGTCAGCGACGTCACGAATTTCAATGACATGACGCTGCTGGATAAGGCGGGCGATTATCACAGCGACCAGTTGCACGTCACCGAGCGCTTCACGCGTACGGGGGCGAATTCGCTGCTTTACGAGGCGACGATCAGCGATCCGGCGACGTTTACGAAGGACTGGAAGATTGCGGTGCCGATGGTGCAGAAGACCGGCCCCACCGCGCGGCTGATGGAATACGAATGCCAGGAACTGGCTTTCGGCCAGTAGGAGACATGGCGATGAAGAAACTCGTACTGGGATTTGTTCTTGTGATCGGGGCCGCGGTCGCATTCGCGCAGGCGCCTCCGGGCCGGGGCGCAGGCCGCGGCGCACCACCTCCTCCGGCAGGGCCGATCGGCAGACTGCCCGATGGGCATCCCGACATGCAGGGTTTCTGGACTCCGCCGGCAATCACCGATATCGAACCGGCTCCGGCACGCGGTGGCGGACGTGGACGAGGTGCCGCCCCGGGTGGCGCGCCACCGCCGGCGCCTCCAGCCGCGCCGGCTGCCAATGCGGGCCTCGCCGCGACAGGGTTCGGCGGTCCGGGGGCGCGTCTCGACACGCCTGACGGCAAGATCCCCTATAAACCCGAGGCGCGCGCGAAGCAGCAGGACATTCTGAATAACCACATGGCGGATGAGCCCGAACTGCACTGCTACCCGTCGGGCGTGCCGCACAGTGAATCGAATCAGTTCGGCGTACAGATCCTCCAGACGCCGGGTTATTTTGTGCAGCTCTCCGAGTTCATGCACACGGTGCGGATCATTCCGACCGACAACCGGCCGCATATCGATGGGAAGCTCCGGCTCTTCCAGGGTGATCCGGTGGGGCACTGGGAAGGCGACACCCTGGTGGTCGACACGACGAATCAGAACACGAAGACATGGTTCGATACGTCGGGGAATTTCAAGACCGAGGCGCTCAAGGTGACCGAGAAGTTCATCCCGCAGGACGCGAACACGATCGTCTACGAAGCCACGATGACCGATCCGGATATCTACACGCAGCCGTGGACGGCGCGCTGGAACATCAGTCGCGCGCGCGCCACGACGATGTCCGATGGACACCCGTACGAGCAGATGGAGTTCGGGTGCATCGAAGGCAACGAAGATCTGCAGCACTACACGGTGGATAAGGGCGGAAAAGCGCCGAAGAAGCGCTAGGGTTGTGTTTCCGAAGTTCCTTCACCATCTCCTTATGC
>Ga0182030_10026238_pt1 | contig 10558 bp, 9 predicted proteins | sample 812S3MmetaG_FD_121299 | JGI IMG/M metagenome (GOLD analysis project Ga0182030, IMG submission 121299) | Permafrost microbial communities from Stordalen Mire, Sweden - 812S3M metaG (Illumina Assembly) | ecosystem: Environmental > Terrestrial > Soil > Wetlands > Permafrost | place: Sweden... | reverse complement strand
TGCATGCTGTCGTTCAATACCGGGCCTGCAATCACACCGCTGCGCACATAAACCGACTCCAGCACCACCGCCGAAGCGGCAGCGCCGCGGTCCAGTTCCCGATGCAGCGCCGCCAGGATCACGCTGGTTCCCGCCGGCCCGGCACTTTCTTTTTCGTCGGCTTCCTGCAACTGGCGGCGGCACTCCGCGCGCGTCCATGGGCGCAGGCCGGAGGTCTGCGATGGAATCAATCCCAAAGCCGCCAGACGGTCCAGGGCGGTGTACACCCAGCTATCCAGTGGCACATAGGAGGACCCCGTGGATGCCGCGCTCGCTGCCCCGCCCGCCGGCCGGCTTTTCGGCAAAGCAGCCCGGCGAACAGGCGCGGGATCTCCGGCGTGGGCCACCAAACGGCCCACCAGAAAACCCAGTGCGCTCCCCACGAGAACATCCGAGGGGAAGTGATCGCGCGAGGTCACCCGGCTCATGCTGACGGCCGCGGCCAACCCATAAGCGCCCGCTTGCGTGAGCCACCCGGGGTAACGCTCCGCCACCACCGAGGCCAACGCCCAAGCCGCGCTGGCATGCATCGAAGGGAAGGATGACGAAGCCACGCCGCCGTGAAAGAAATCTCCCGCTCCGCCGCCCTCGGTGGGCCGGTCGCGCCGCGTCGCCAGGCGCAGAGCCTCTGCCGCCAGCACCGTGTCGAGCGTCGCCCGCACGCCCAGTAAACCGGTATCCCTGGCGTAGTCGTCGCCGCTGTGCCATCCGTGCCAATAGAGCAGCAGCGGGATACTGGCCAGCGCCGCCACGCCTGCATCCGAGACTTTGGCGCTCCTCTCTTCCCACGCCGCGTCCGGATGAATCCGCTCCTGCATGTTTTTGCGGTCAGTGGCCACCAGGAAGGTGAGGGCGCCGGCGAGCGGCGCCAGCCACTTGACGTCTTGGGCGGTGATTCGCCGCGGACTCGAGAAAATCAGCCGCTGATCGTGGAGCAGCAGGCGAACGGGGTTGGTGACGCGGGAAGTGCCCACGGCGCCGTCGAGAGAGTCCGCCGCTCCGGCGCCGGATGGCATCTGCGCGCCAGCCACCGAAGCCGCCAACATCGCCAGCACTACGCGGGTTGCGCTCCTCCACATCATCCAGCCAATTTATCGGCTGGGTACGATGCGGCCTTTACACCCAATCGGGCAGAAACCTGGATCTCCCGCGGGACATCGAAAAACGCGCAACCTTTGTCTGCAAGGAATGGCGCCGCCCGCTACCGGGCGCGGTACCTATCGCGGCATTCCCGCGAACAGAAATACACCAGTTCCCCGTCGACGGTTTGCGCGATACCCGAATCGCTGGAGACGTACGTGCCGCAGACCGGATCCTTATGGAGCACTCCACCGGCGCGTGCCGGCGGCGGTGGGGGCGGGGCAGTGGAAGGGCGGGATGCGGAACGCCGGAAACCGGCGAACACACTGCGCAGCAGCGACCGCAAAAACAAAAAGAGCAGCAGCGGGATGACGAATTCGCGAATGAGGGCCGAGATCATGCGATCGGGGCTGGATAGCGGGACCCAGCCCCGGGTACTCAGCGCTTATTTCTTTTTCTTCTGCGCCGCGGGGTTCTTGAAATCGGTCTGGATCGAGCCGCCTAATTGCGCGATCATGTCTTTACAGGACTGCGCGTTCGGACCGTTCGGCGCCAGCGCCAGATACTTCTGGAATGACTCCACGGTTCCCGGCGGGAAAACGAACTTACCGTCTTTGTCGACCGTGGCTTGCGCCGCCAGACTTAAGCCATACTGATAATACGCTTTGGCGTTGTCGGGATTATCCGGCGCCGCGTCAATGGCCGCCTTAAAAGCCTTGCCTGCCGGTTCGGCCTGGCCGATATTGCTCAACAGCGCGCCGAGATTGTAGAACCTCATATAAGCGGAGGCCGGATCCAGATCGGCAGCCTTTCTCAATTCCGCTTCCGCTTCGGGGTACTTCTTAGCCTTGGCCAACGCCAACCCGTAGTTATTATGGGTAGCGGCATCGTCGGGCTTGAGCGCGATCGCTTTGTTATAATCCTCCATGCCCTTCGCCATCGTCGCGTCGAAGTCCGGCCCGGTCTTGGTCCCGGCCAAACCCAGATAAGCGTCGCCCAGATTCGCCCACACCGCCGATTGCGAAGGATCCAGTTCGCCGGCCTTCTCGAGCGCCGTCACCGCAGCCTGATATTGCTGGGCCTTCGCCTCGGGCGTGGTTTGCGTAGCCGCCGCCTGCAACGCCGTGACGCCTTCGTTGAACGAAGAGTTGAGCGCGTTTCGCTTCTCCACCTTGCCTTTCGCGTCGGCTATTTGCTTTTCCAGCGCGGCCCTCTGCTCCGGCGACATCTGGCGCTTCAACTCATCCGAGATCTGCCCGGTCTCGATAGCTTTCTGCACCATTGCCTGCGTGTCGGGGTTGGCTGTCACGGATTTCCGCAAGTCGAAGTCGGAGCCGGGATGCTCTCCCATCTGGGATCTGACCCCGTTGATCTTGTCGACTTCCTTGCCGTCCACCACCAGTGTGAGAGTAAACGTGCCCAATGGCACACCCGAGTGGATGTAATGGCCCCGCTTATCGGTCTTCACGGTGGCATCCCACTTGACGTCCATGCGGTGGATCTTGACTTGGGCACCCACTACGGGTTTGCCATCTGTGCCGATGACGTTCCCCTCAAGGGTCGTGATCTGGGCCAGGGAACTGGCGGCGAAAATGACGAGTCCGGCAATCGTCATCCCCAAGCGACGCAGCTTCATAAAACCTCCAACTAGAGACTAGCGTGTATTAAATTCCAGTATACCGTATTCGGAATTTTTGGCATCCCCTACTGTTCGTCGAAGAGACCGATCTGCGCCCCCGCATCGGCTTTGGCTTTCCGCTTCTTGAGCGGACTGCCTACCACACCCAGCACCTCTACGGCCAGCAGCGCCGCCCGCGGAACGAAAACCCGCTGCCGGTTGCCATACGGATCCGGCGGCACCACCACGAAACCGTGGTTTTCCAGTTGCAACAGGTTGTTTGGGAGGATTCCTTCCATCGCTTCGCCGTCTCGGAACCGCAGGCTGACCCACAGGCCCGCCATTTTCGGACGGCTGTGGAAAATCTGGCGTTCCTGCTCCTCCGGAACCTCGAAATCCCGCACGAAGCTGACCGTCTTGACCTCGTCGTAAGGCAGGATCGCCACCTGGCCCTCGGCGGAGAGCAGTTCGACCCCCTCCGGCTGCAGAAAAGTGACGGGATTCAGGTATCCGGCGAGGGTTTCCCGGTGAAAACGGCGAATCAGCGCCTTTTTTGTGGTGGAGGTGGCCAAAAGTTCCTCTATTGCGACAACTATGTTTCAAACATTTCGCGGCTTATTGTATCATTGGCACGATGTCTGGAGCGCTCATTGCCGAAACGGCCCATCTGCGGAACCAGATACTCGCGTTTCTCAACTTCTGCCGCCTGGAAAAAGGCCTGTCGGCCAACTCCCTCGAGGCCTATTCCCTTGATCTGGCGAAGTTTAGCGACTTTATAGGACTATCTTCCGATCTCCCCGGCCCGGAAGGCCTGGGCCATTATCTGGATCGTTTATATCAGTCGGGTCTGAACACCAGGTCGATCGCCCGGCATTTGACCACCCTCCGGGGGTTCTACGGGTTTCTCCTGAGGGAAGGCCGGATCTCCACCGATCCCACGGCCCACCTGGGGGCCCCCCGGCAATGGCAGAATATTCCTAAGTTTCTGAATCTGGAAGACATAGAGAAAATTATTCAAGCCACGGACGTAAACCGTCCAACCGGTTTGCGGGATCGCGCCATGCTGGAACTGCTGTATGCCACGGGCTTGCGGGTGTCCGAGTTGTGCCGCCTCGGGGTGGGCGATTGCAATCTGGATATGGCCATCGTGCGCACCACCGGAAAGGGAAACAAACAACGGCTCGTCCCTGCCGGCAAGCCTGCCATGGCAGCAGTCGCCGCTTACCTCGCCACCGGGCGTGGCGCGCTCCTAAAAGGCCGCGCCAGCCGCTATCTCTTTGTGACCGCCCGAAGCGGCTGCCTGACGCGCCAGGCCTTTTGGAAGCTGCTCGCCGGATATGGCGGAAAGGCCGGTATTTTTCATGGAATTTCGCCCCACGTGCTGCGCCACAGCTTTGCTACCCACCTGTTGGAAGGCGGAGCCGACCTGCGCAGCGTGCAGGTCATGTTGGGCCACTCCGATATCTCGACCACCCAGATTTACACCCACGTCATGCGGTCGCGACTTCGGCAAACGGTAGAGGAACACCACCCCAGGGCTTGAGCGGTCCGTACCCCGACCGCCGGCACAGGGGAGGAATCGAGAGAGCGCATGCGATGAGCGATTACGTCTACATGTTGGAAAGCCACCTGAGTCCGGACCAGAACCGGGTGGTCGAAGAGGTGCAACTGGCTGCCGCGCAGTCCAACGTCAACCTCTTCCTGACCGGCGGCGCGATGCGCGATATGCTGGCCGGCCTGCGGATCCGCGACCTCGATTTCGTGGTCGAAGGCAACGCCTTGAAAGTGGCCAAGACCCTTTGCGAACAAACTGGCGCCGCCACCGTCTCCGCCGATGAGACCCGCAAGAGCGCCGAACTGGTCTTCCCCAGCGGCGTCACTGCCGAGATTGCCATGTCCCGCCAGGAAAAATACGCCCGCAGCGGCGCCAAACCCCAAGTCTCGCCAGCCACCATTCAAGAGGATCTCCGCGGCCGCGACTTTACCTGCAATGCCATCGTCCTGAGCCTCAACAAAGCATCGCGCGGCCTGCTGCTCGACCCCATGAACGGGCTGGCCGACATCGAACGCCGGGAGCTCCGCGCCATCGGCGCCTACGGGTTCTACGACGATCCTTCCCGCCTCCTGCGGCTCATCCGTTTCCGCGTGCGCCTCGGGTTTACGGTGGAGGAGCGCACCCAAATGCAGGTGGCCAATGCCCGCGAGGCCGAAGTGGAGAAGCTGATCCCGCCGCGCGCCCTGGCCGGCGAACTGCTGCGCATCGGCGCGGAAGACGCCCCGTCGGAAATCCTCCAGGCCATCGAGGAAGCCGGGATGCTGGTCCTCTTCTCGCCCGCGCTCCTAGGGCCCAAGCTCAATTTGCCGGGTATTCAGCGGTTTGAGAAAAACTGCAAGCTGCTGCCCGACGATGCGCCCTCGCGCGCGGCGCGGATCGGGCCGTTCCTGTGTGTCCTGACCGAGAAACTTTCGGTGAAAGAAAAACAGGCCCTGGTGAAAGCCCTGGAAATGACCAAGGCCGAACTCGATCCCTGGCAAAAGCTGGAGGCGCGAGCCAAAAGACTGGAGACGGCGTTGCGCGCTCCCCGGGTGAAGAAGGCTTCGCATGTCTACCAGATCATGACTGCCGCCGCGCCCGACGAAGTCCTGTTTCAGCTCGACCACTCCCCTTTCAAGCCGGTTCAGGAGCGGATGCGCAACTACTATCAGAAGTACCTTCCGCTTTTGCAGGAAATCCCGCCGGAGGAGTGGGCCACCGTCGAAGGCCAGCCCGGAACTCCCAAGTACAACAAAGCGCGCGACTCTTTCATCGCCGTCCGGTTGGATCGCAAGGTGAAACCTCCGGCTCCGGAAGCTCCGCCGACGCCTCCGCCCGCGCCCGCGCCCAGCAGTTGGAGCACGCCGGAGACCGCTTTGGCGCGCCGCGGACGGCAGGGCTGAGCCTGCCGGCGAAGCGCTCCCCCGCACCGGCATGGTTACTTTCCGGCGGCTGCTTACCGGTACTTCCCGAGCGAGGTTGTGCCGGTGTTGCCCAGCAGTGCCGAGGGGGTGCGCACCGCGCTGCCGTGCGCGCCGCGCTCGCCGGCCGGGACACCCGCGGTCCGGAACTCGTGTTGTGTCATCGCCACGGCCGTGAGGTTCTGGCTGACCCGCACAATCCGGCCGGAGACGATCAATTGCATGGGCGCGACGTTGCGCAGCAGCACCGGCCAGGAGATGGCCAGTTCCACGTTCAGCCCCACGGGCAGTTGGCGTCCCGGGTCGAAAAGAATTCCGCCGCTCGACAAGTCGACCGTCCGGCCGACGCCGCTCTCCAACACGCGACGGCGCCGGATCAGCTTCCAGCGCAAGTCGAGGTTGATTCCGTAGCGACGGTCATGCCGGCGGTCGCCGTTGATACCTGTGTATTCTTTGCTCTCTTCAGACCAATCCATCGTTTTTGAACCCATGTCCTCGTCTTGTGGGATTGCTTGCCCGACCGAGTTTATTATGCGGACCGGCGGACGCCGGCAACAGTCGTGACGGTACTTGGAGAGTACTCGCAGTTCCAATACTTTCGATAACGTTGCCTTCGATAGCTAGGAGATCACTATCGCGCGCTCGGCAGGCTATCGGGCAAGAAGATGAGTTGGGTATGGATCGGCGCCCACGCAGACTACGACCGGCGGTAGGCTCTTGAGGGCAGTCAACGGTTTGGGCGTGATACGGCCAGTTTACGTGAGCGGGACTTCACAAGACATCACCGTCGTTTGGGGCAAGTTTCAGGAAATCCAAAAACCAGTCGCGCAGTTCACTGCCGTCGAGCTCAAGAGGCAAGTCGGCCCTTCACCGGCCAGTCATAAGGATGCGCACGTTGACGAACTGGTTGGGGAACAGTGCGTCGTCCTTGTTGTCGAACACGGCTTTCAGTTTCGCGGTGCCGGTTGCCATGTCAATCTGATTGTCTACAGCCGTTAGAAGGCCAGTCGCGATCTTCACCGAGTTGTCGCGGCTCCACGCTTCGACCGGCAGGCTCGCGCCCTCCTTGAGACGCGCACGCACCTGAGGCAGGGTGTCTTCCGGAATGGTGAACAGCACCGCGATGGGCTGAAGCTGGGTAATCACCAGTATGCCGGTGGCATCCGAGGCATGAACCATATTGCCGGGATCGACCAGGCGCAGACCGGCCACCCCCGTGATGGGCGCACGGATCTGCGCGTAAGTCAACTGGAGCTTCGCGAGGTCGACTTTTGCCTGATCGGTTCTCATGCTGCCTTCGAGTTCCGCAACCGTAGCGATCTGCGCATCGAGCTGAGGCTTGGGAATCGCGCCCAACGCTACCTGATTCTTAATGCGATCGAGTTCGGCGCGCCCGCCCTTCAGGGCGGCCTCGTCCCGTACCAGTTGCCCCTCAGCCTGAGCGAGTTGGAGCTCATAGGGTTTAGGGTCGATGGACGCCAGCAACTGGCCGGCCTGGACCAGTTCCCCTTCCTTGAAGCTCACAGACAGCAACTGGCCGTCGACCCTGGGCCTAACGGTAACCGTGTAGAAAGCCGCGACGTTACCCAAACCCCACAGATACACGGGCACGGGTTCCGGCGTGGCCGCAGCCGCAGATTGGGCCACAATCTGCGGAGCCATCAACCTGCCGCTCGGAGGTGCACCCACAGAAACAGCGCGGGAATTCTGGCCGGATTGCCTGGCCGGGAGTGCGTCAAAAGCAGCCGGCTTTTCCGTGGCCGCCTGAACCGATGCCGCCAGAGCGCTCGCTGCCCGTGGTGGTGCGCTCTGCGGGGTGTCCTGTGGGCCCGCCGCCGCCACCACGTACGCCAGCGGCGATCCCATCGCCAAAATCGCCGCCACGCTCCATCGTGTAACTCCGCGCGATAGCGCCGTCCCATCCAGAATGCGATGGATGCGTGCGTCCGGCCGGCCGTAACGCGACATCGGCACTCCCAGCCAGCCCGCTCCGCGCACCGGGCTGCCTCCTGGACCCTGCATGAAGTCCAGCAGCACTTCGGCGTACAAGGCGCGATCGCCGCTTGCGGCCACTGCTGCATCGTCGCTGGCTTCCTCCGCCACCCGCACGATGCGCCTGTGCAGGAACCAGCTTAGCGGGCTGTACCACAGCAGCGCCCGATGAATTGCCGAGAGCAACTGCACTGCCGGATCGTGGCGACGGATGTGCGAGCGCTCATGCGCCACGACCGCATCCAGCTTGGCGCCGGCCCACTGGCGCCAATCGACAGGGAGCACGATGGCCGGGCGCGCGATTCCCAACGTCACCGGCGCCGCAACGCGGTCCGATTCGCGAATCTCGATTCCGGCGGTTGACCGGCCGGTCGCACGGCTGTCGCGTAGCAAACGCAGGCCTATCGCCAGACCGAGCGAGACGCGCAGCACCAGCGCGAGGGCGGTCAGCCCGTATATCGTCACCGCGCCACGCGCCCAGCCGAAGCGCGCGATGCCGCGATTGCTTGACTTTGCGGAGCTGGCGTCTTGGCGGGGCACGAGACCGATCGGCGCCGGCGCGGCATCGGGGACCACCACTGGCTCTCCGACCGGCCGAGTCGCCAGACGGACCATCGCCAGGGGCACCTTCGGCAGCGCCGCGGTGAGCACCGGAATCGCCAGAGAGCCGAACAGCATCGCCGTCCACGCCGTGAGCCGGATTGCCGGATCTTTTGCCCGGAGCGCCCACAGCAGCACCGCTCCGCTCAGGATCAGGATCGACGAACGGAGTCCCCACTCCGCCAGAAACTGTATCGTAGTCATGCCCTCTTCTCCTTGCGTGATGCAATCTTTTCCGCCAGACGCTGCAACTGCTTCGGCTGCAACACCTGGTTGTCCACCAATCCCACCAGCAACTCCTCCACGGACCCGCCGCAGAAGCGATCGACGATCTGCCGTGCCGCCTCGGCCGCAACCTTGCGCTTGGTGTCCACGGCGCGGTAAACGAAAGTCCGCCCGTCCACCTTATGGGTCACGTAGCCCTTTTCTTCCAGCTTCCGCAGGATCGTGCGGACGGTCGAATCCTTGAGCCTGCGCTGGCTGGCCAGTCCCTCGCGGCACATTTCTGCAGTGCAGTCGGGATGCGCCCACACGTAGTCCATGAGGAACTGCTCCAGCGGAGTAGGTGTCTTGCGTTTTCGAATGTTAAACATTGTAACGTTAAATTTTATAGCGCTAATTGTTCGCGATGTCAATCCCTCTGAATTTGGCTGCGAATCGGCGCCGAAGACCACGGCGACAAAATGGCTGGAAATCCGGTAACCCCGCCCACGGGCAGTCCGTATCTCCGATTCGCAGGGATTCCTCCCGTAACACGCCGCTCACGGAAGGCACTTTGATTTGTAGTCGCCAAACCGCGGATCTTGGGGCAATTGGGGGGCGCCTGAACCGCGCTGCCGGAGAAGACCGCGCGCCTGCGAACGGCGCTAAACTGGTTGCCAGGGAGAACTTCGCCGTGGATGCCTTGGTTGAGACCCTGGAAGCCAGACTGCGCGAGTGGAAGCCGGAAACGGCGGCTCAGGTACGAGAGCGCGTGGCAGAGGTTATCGAACTCGCCGACCATGAGGTCCTCGATCTGATGCGCCCGCGCGCCACTGAACAAGAGGTCCTCGACCTGCTCGATGAGCCTACAACCAGGTGACGTTTGGCTGGCCGACCTGGGACTTGCCGCGAAAACGCGGCTCCTGGTCATTGTATCCCGGTAGGATCCCAACCCGCCCCGCGCGCTCGTGCTGTACGTACCTCTCACCACCCAAAGCAGGCTCAGCTCTTACGAAGTATCCTTACCCCGATTCCCGTTCCTTGACCGGGACGCAGTCGCCAATCTTCAAGGACTTGTCTCGATACCGGCTGTGCGGCTGGAACGTAAACTCGGCAGGCTTCCAAAAGACGTGATGACAAAACTGAAAACCGCATTGGCGTTCGCTCTCGATCTGGAATCCGGAACCTGGTAGTGATCCCGGCTTCCAGCGACGGTTGCACCGCGGCCGAAGGGCCGCCATCTGAGCGAGAAGCCCCCATGTCGGATTGTGGTCTACTATACCGGAAACCCGGAATCGGATTGGCGACATCGGACCTCCGTTCCGGTTATCGACAGGGATGCGGCCCGGTACGCGTTCGGCCGGCCAAAGTCCGAGATGGACAATATGACTTCTACTCGATCCGAGTCCCAAACGGCGCCGTCCGGGTACGTGGCGGAGGCCTTTTCATGCCCCGATGATGTCAAGTGCACCAACTGCTCCGCCCCCCCCAAACGGCGTGACTCCCGGAAGCCCCATCCCTGGACGACTGCGCACCATAAACGCGCTCCGCCCCGCCGGTCCGCCCAGACCCCGCCCCAATCTCCCCAATCGCCATTCGCAGAAATCTTCCAACTTTATTTCCTTGCCCCTCAATGCCCCGCCGATCCGCGCCTCCAGCCCCCATCCCACCCCCATGCTAAAGCTGAGGCGTGCCGAAAACTACTTCCCCCAATCGCCTCGCCGCTAACCGCGCCAATGCCGCCCGCTCCACCGGCCCGCGCACTCCCGCCGGCAAAGCCCGCTCCTCCCAAAACGCCCGCAAACATACCTTCACCCCCAAAAACTACGCCGTCATCCGCCTCGAACCAACCGACATCCTCGTCAACCTCCGCGCCGACCTCGTCGCCTGCTACCAGCCCGTCAACTCCCAGGAACTTTTCGCCCTGGAACGCGTCGCCCTGGCGCAACTTTCCCTCCTCCGCTCCGCCGCCCTCGAAAACGGCCTCTTCACCGCCTGCCTCAACGAAACCATCAGTCCCGAAGGCATGCCCCAGATCTTCCCCAACGAGGTGCTCACCGGCAATCTCGAAGT
>Ga0182030_10026237_pt1 | contig 10559 bp, 10 predicted proteins | sample 812S3MmetaG_FD_121299 | JGI IMG/M metagenome (GOLD analysis project Ga0182030, IMG submission 121299) | Permafrost microbial communities from Stordalen Mire, Sweden - 812S3M metaG (Illumina Assembly) | ecosystem: Environmental > Terrestrial > Soil > Wetlands > Permafrost | place: Sweden... | reverse complement strand
GGCGCGAATCGCGCTGCAGGATGCCGAGAAATTGCAGCGCGCCGTCGGACGTGCCGCGTGTGGGCGGAGGTATTGCCGCGGGCTTCACGGGCGCAGCGGTCTTCTTCGACAGCCCGAGATCCGTGATGACATCGTCGGAAAGCTTGCCACCGAACAGCAAATTGAAAAAGGCACGAAAGGCCAAACCGATCTTCAAATGAATCGCTCCAAGACCTTAGGATACCAATGAGTTCCGCGTCTAGTTGGCGGTGGGGCCTTGTGCATTCCGACAGGAAAACTACCAGCCGCCGATAAACGCAGATGGACGCCGATGCAACCGGATATCTTCTTTATCGGCGTTCATCCGCGTTCATCGGCGGCCAATTATACTTTTGCCGGGTGCTAGTTGGCCGTCGGACGTTCGACGTGATCGATCACCAGAACTTCCACGGGCCCTTTGGAAGACGTGAGCTTCAAAATCGTACGTTGCGCCGGCGTGCCTATTTCGCGGCTGTCATCCGCCCGTTGCGGCGCGCCGCGGCCAGCAGCAGACCCCGCCGCCACGATCGTGGAATCAGGGAGACGAATCCCACCAGCAGGCGATACCGGAAGCCGGGGATCACGAAGACCTGGTTGCGCTCCAGTCCCGCGAGCGACTCCTCCACTACCTGCTCGGCTGGGTACCACCACGATTTCGGCGCCTGTTTGGTGCGATCGATACCCGCCACATCGTGAAATTCCGAATAGGTGTAGCCGGGACAAAGCGCCTGCACGCGCACCGGCGATCCCGACCCGCGCAGTTCCATCCAGATGCCCTCGGTGAATGCGTTGATCCAGGTCTTGCTCGAGCCATAACTCACCGATCCGGGGCTGGTGAGGAAGCCTGCCACCGACGCGACGTTGATCACCGCACCCGAGCGCCGCGCCATCATGCCTCCGAGCACCGCGTGCGTCAGCCGCAGCGTCGCCATCACGTGCAGCAGATGCATGCCTTCCTGGCCCGCGAAATCCGCCGTTGCGAACTGGCCCATCACTCCGAAACCGGCGTTGTTGACGAGCATCGCGAGTGGCACGGCGCTCAGACGTTTCGCCACGCGCTCCAGATCGTCCGCCGCGTTCAAGTCCGCCGCAACGATCTCGGATTTCGCGCCGTGGCGCTCGGCTAGTTCGGACGCCAGAGCTTGCAGACGATCCGCCCGCCGCGCGATGAGGATGAAGTCATACCCACGTGCCGCCAGGGTGCGCGCGAAAGTGGCGCCGATGCCGGCGGAGGCTCCGGTGATGGCGGCAAGCGGTCGGGTGGATGGCATACGATCATGGTAGCCCTATGCCCGTGAGGCTTCCGCGGCGAGAGTCTCCGAACTCCTGAGATCCTGGAAATTGAGGTAAGCCTGCTTTCGTGGCGCCGGCACTCTTGCATGCTGGGTCGAGACTTTCCAGAAACCTCGCGGCATCTTTTTGAACCACTGCCGGCCGACGTGGGGCGGACTTCAGTCTGCAGCGCCGGCACTCTTGCCGGCGTTCGTAGTTTCTGCTGCCAGAGACGTTCCAGCCGGGGACCGTCCAGCCCGCCTTTTTACGGACCGTCCCCTGTTCATCTCGACCCTATTCGGGAGTCGCAGCAAGCGCGGGGAACGCCGAGATGAGTCTCCGAACTCCTGAAGGCGTGAAAATTAAGTGAGCCCACCTCGCGCAACAGAGAAACATGATTGGCCGCAGATGAACGCAGATGAACGCCGATAAGTGAGTTGCTGTTCAGAATCGACGTTTATCGGCGGCTAAATCTTCTCTCTCCGCGAAGCCTGTTCTCTTCATGAGTTCGGAGTCTCGGCGCTTCAGATACGAGTGTCTGCCCCACGTCTCCCAGCCCTCAATTCACTTTGTCGATCGTCGCTTCCACCAGCAATTTGCGCGCGGCAATTGGATCGTCGATCGATGCCACCACCGTCGGCTTGCCCAATTCCACCGTGGTGTGCACTTCCAGCCTGGTTTGCCGAATGGTCGGATTGCGCACTCCCCCGATGGCTGGCCCATCGGGTCCGATATTGCTCAAGTCCAGACTGCCGCGAAATAAAACCTTCGCCCCCGCTCTCTGCACGAAGCAGTCGATGTTCACGCCGACATCCAAATAGGTGAATTGCGTGCTGACCACCGAACCGGAAGTCTGCGGCTGCAGCGAGCCGCTCACCGTCGGGCTTTTGCTTCCGGCCTTCAGTATCGACCTCTCCGAATCCGTCACCAGCATGGTGTAGCGGCGGTCCGTCATCGAGCCGGTATCGCTGCCGTCGCGGAAGTTGATTTCCACCTTGTACTGCGGCTGGGTGGTACTCGCTTCCTGAGCGTGAAGCGGGAACGAGGCGGCCATCGCGACGGCGGCCAGCAGAAGTCTTCGGGCATGCATTGCTTTGTGTTCTCCTCGCTTGGTGTGACGGCGTGAAACTCCAAAGCGTGCAGCCGGTCCTACCGCGGCACCAGCACGAAGCGCTCCACGGAAACCCTGGCGCTTTTATCCATACGCTGGCGGGAGCGGTGGAACACGATTCTCAGTTCGTCGAATTGATCCAGTGTGGGCTGTTGCGGAACCGTGAAATCGAGCGTTTCGCGCAGCGGCATCGTCGAGTCGCGCGACACGTCCGGATGGGACAATACCGGCGCGTTTCCCAGGCTCAACAAACCGGTGATGGGCCGCTCGGTATTGAGCAGAATCAGTTCTAGCGTCAAAGTCCCCGGATACCGGTCGGCATTCAGCACTTCGAGCTGGATCCTGCTGCAGCACTGAACGTCGATGGGTGTCTCCAGCTTCTGGTGTGCCTCCATTTGGAGAGGCGTGTGGTCGGTGGTGCTGAAGGACAGCTTGGCAGGTGTTCCCCGCTCCAAAATCGAACTGGCCGGAGGATGCGCGAACGGCCAGCGGAACATCCAGTATTCGCCGCCGAAAGGGATGCTCATCGGCTGTGCCGGCCGGCCCTGAAACGGATTGCTGCCCAATGCGGGCATGGGCGCGATCAGCGTGGTCACCGGCTTGATCTCAGGCCACAGAATCACTCCCGGGAATCCGCCGGAAGCGCCCGTGTTGGGGATGTCAGCCCGTTGCGGCGCCGTCAGCCCTTTGCCGCCGCCCCCACCCGCAGTCTCGCCATAGAAGAGCTGCCGCAGCACCGCGCGCGCGGTCTCCACCAGGCCGGGATGTTCCCCACCCGATGCGCCTGGCTCACCAAACATTCCGCCGCCCGGCCCGCGGCCTCTGCCCAGTGTCATCAATGAGGCCAGGACAATCGTCGCCAGAATCCCCACGAACGATTTCGGCAATGTCGGCGGTCTGCCCGCGTCCGCCGCGCCTGTCGTCATCGAAAACACGGTCAGCAAGGCCGTTCCGGTGCACAGCCATGCAGCCCCCAATAGTGGATAGTGGACCGCCACCGCTACCACGCCGGCTTCCACGCACAACGCCACGGCCAGCGCCGGCAGACGCTCCCGCCAGACGAAAGCTTGGGGCAATTGGCAGTCCGCGAACGCACCGGGCTCCCTCGCCGTGTACTTGGCCGGCAGCGGTCCGTTGACCATCGCCGGCCGCCATTGCATGTAGAGCAGGCGCGACGCGTAGACCACCAGCACCAGTGCGGGCGCGAGCGATATCAGCGAGAAGTTCGACAGCAGGATCATCGCCGGCCCAAACCAGACTGCCGTGGCAGCCGTGCGGAGCACGTCCGGCACCATGTTCGTGCGGTCTTCCAGCGGTACGATGGCGTAAAGTCCGAGGGTCACAACCGCGCTCCATACCCACGCCAGAAGGGTATTCAGCAGTACTTGCAGTAGCAACCCGCCGAGCGTCTGGCGATGCAGCCGCGGCACCAGCGCCGCCCACCAGACCATCCATCCGGTGGCAAGCAGGCTGCCCACTTGCACCAGCGTGAGGAGGACGCGGTTCTTCGAAGATGGTGGTGACACAAACTTGATTGGTTGGACGCCGCTACGCCCCCTTCAGTTCCCGGGTTTGGTACGTTTTCGCCATTGCCGGCCCCATTGCCGACCAATGGCCAGCAGAGCCAAGCCCGTCAACATCAGGATCCCCGGCCCCGGCTCGGGGACAGGTGCCACGGCTGCCGGCGAAACAGTTAAGGATCCGGTATACCCCGTGCTCACCACGCCCTGGATCACATCGTTGCCGCAATCCGCGGAAGAGAACTGCAGCCCGATCTGCCCATTGGACAGAAGACTCAATAGGCCGCTGGTAAGGGGCACGGTAACCGTGATTTCGTACTCCGCTTTGTGGATGCCATCGCCGTAATTCGTCACCGTCACACTGCCGGAGCTTGCCGGAGCGCCCGTCCCCGCCATGAGAACCGTTTCGTCCCAGCGATAGTAATCCGAAGAATCCTGCAGCGCCATCTGCGCCGTCTCCGTGTCGATATCGCCGGAAATATTGTACAGATCGCCGGCAGTGAACGATCCATGGTCGGTGAGCGCGATGCCATACTGCAGGTCTTGGGCGGAATTGGGATCGTAGAAGAAAATGTCTCCGGGAATCAGAGTCGTGCCTGCGTCGTTGAACGCCCCTAGAGTGAGCGGTCCGCCGAACGGAACGGCGCCCGTGTTGGTGTAGATCGACACCGTTGCCACCCCGTTGCCGAAGGAAACAGAGGCTTTCTGAATGTCGTAGAGCGCTTCGTTGCCGACCACGTCGCAAGTGTCGTAAGGCGCACTGTAGGTCAGAACGCAGGCGTACTGGGACTGCCCGAAAGTATCGTTGATAGTGCCCGCGAAGCAGGCGCTCCCGCTCAGCATCATAGCGGAAGCGATCGTCAGTCCGAATCTCATGACTCGAATTTACGATGCCGAACGCAGGCGGACTTAGACCCAGACGTACCTAAATAATGGCTGGTACGTCTCATCGGGGCAGTACGCGCGTACTAAGTATGTGTTCTCGTGTGGCAGGCAATCTTGCCTGCAGGCGGGCTTTCCAGCCCTCCTCCTCGATACCTGACGAATCTCTCAGGTCTCACGGCCCTGTCAGGGGCGGCTTCTGGCCTGTGACTTGACTCCGGACGTGGCGCAGGCACTCGTGCCGGTCGGCGGCGAGACTCCGAACTCCTGTAGTCGCGCCGCAATTTCGATGCGCCATGGAAATTAAGCTGAGAACATGCTTCGCGGAAAGAAGAGATTTGGCCGCCGATGAACGCGTGAACGCAGATAAACGCCGATTAAGAATAGCAACTCTTCCTTATCGGTGTTCATCTGCGTTGATCGGCGGCCAATTATATTTTTCTGTTGCGCCAGGTAGGCTCACTTAATTTCCACGACTTCAGGAGTTCGGAGACTCTCTGGGCGCGGGCGAACTCCGCTCGCCTGGAAGTGCTGAGGCATTTCCCTAATCGGAGAGCACCCGCCGCGGTGGTAGAGTTGACTTCTCTCCTGAAAATCGTGGCAAGCCATTGCTTCCCAAGCTTGGCCCGACGCCGACATCTTCACCATTCATTGTCGGCCGCCGGCCGGTGCGGAACTGTCTCCCAGTCCCGAAGGAACATCAAGGCCGGACCCCTGGAATCACCTGCGCCTCAACCTCCACCGGAAAACTCATCGACCGCGCCAGCGCACATACCGCATGCGCCCGAGCGTGAATGGCCATCGCATCCTCCACCCGGTCTGCCTCCACGATCTCCACCCGCGGACGCAGCACCACGCGCGTGAATTCGCCCGAGCCGTCGGCATGCTCCGCCATCTCGCCCCACGCCTCGTCCTGATAGTCGATGACCGTAATTCCGGCATCGGCCGAAAGGTGCAGCACCCATAGCATGTGGCAGGCGGAGAGCGCCCCCAACAGCAGTTCCTCCGGATTGTAGCGGGTGCGGTCGCCGCGAAATAGCGGGTCGGACGATCCCGGGATCGCCGACACCTTATCCGCTCCGCTCAGCTCATGAGCGCGGCTGTATGCGGTGTAGGCTGAGGTCCCCGTGCCCAGATTCCCAGTCCAGCGATTGACGATACGGTAGTGGTGTTGCCGGTCCATGATTCAGCATATGGGATTCAGCATATGGGATTCCACGAGGGGTGGTGGTGGGTGCCTGCGCTACCGCGTGAGCGGCAGCGCAGGCAGTAGGACTGATCTGCGCGGGCCAGAAGTATCCAGAGGATGCGGGTGGCCCGTTTCCATCCTCCGTTTGCAGGCTCTAAGAGGCGTGCTTCTATCCGTGGGCTTGCCAGACGGGACCGCTGCGAATGCTCCTCCGACCATCCACTGCGGCCCGCCTCCGATGGGCTCGCCCACCGTCTTCTCACATTGCAAACACGCGGCCAAAGTCTGAGACTCGGAAGATCCCTTATTTTCAGCGTCCACAGAGAGCTTCGACTGTCAACTTGCTAGACATTGCCAAAATTGTTGGCACTCCGTAAACTTTATATACACATGGTGCCCACCCAGCCTGAGGAATGGAACGAAAGACTTGCCGCGATCCTGACCATCAGCCAAAAAATGAACTCCGAGCGGGACTTGGGCGCGCTCCTCGACCTGATTGCCCGCGAAGCCACCAACGTCCTGCTCTGCGACCGCGCCAGCATCTTCCTGTTAGATCGCGAGCGCAACGAACTCTGGTCGAAAGTGGCCCTGGGAAGTGACGAAATCCTGCGCTTTCCGGCCAGTTCCGGGATCGCCGGGCGGACCGCCACTACCGGCGAGACCATCAACGTCAAAGACGCCTACAGCCATCCCCAGTTCTACAACGCTATTGACGACCAGACCGGCTATCGCACCCGCAACGTGCTCGCCGTAGCCGTCCGTAACCAGAAAGGCGCCATCATCGGCGCGTTCGAAGCACTCAACAAGCGAGTCGGCGCCTTTAGCCAGCGCGACGAGGATTTCCTCGATGCGCTGGCCTCGCACGCCGCCATCGCCATCGAAAACGTCCAACTGATCGGCGAATTGCGCCGCCGCGAAGACGAACTGGCAGAGCAAAACGCGCAACTGATGCGTGAAGTGGAGAGCAAATACTCCACCCATGGAATTATCGGCGCCGGGGTCAGAATCCAACAGATAGTCCGGCTCGTGGAGCGCATCCGCGACAGCCTGGTGAACGTCCTGATCACCGGCGAAAGCGGCACCGGCAAGGAAATGGTGGCCAAGGCCATCCACTACCTCAGTACCCGCGCCCGCAAGCCGTTCGTCGCGCTCAACTGCGCCGCGCTCCCCGAAACGCTGCTTGAAAGCGAGCTTTTCGGCATCGAAAAGGGCGTGGCGACGGGGGTAGACGCGCGCGTCGGCCAGTTTCAGAAGGCCGATGGCGGAACGCTCTTCCTGGATGAAATCGGCGATCTCAGCCTGATCGCCCAGGCCAAGATTCTGCGCGTGCTCCAGGAGCGCGTGATGGAACGCGTCGGCGGACGTGCTCCCTTTCCTGTGGATGTTCGCCTCCTGGCCGCCACCAACAAGGACCTGGAGTCGGAAATCGCCAAGGGCACCTTCCGCGAAGATCTCTACTATCGCATCAAGGTGGTGCACATCCACATGCCGCCGCTGCGCGATATCCGCGAAGAGATCGGCCTGCTGGCCAACCATTTTCTGAAGGAATATTGCAAGGAAACCGGCCGCCCGGCCATGGAATTCTCGCCCGAGGTGCTGCGCCGGCTGATCGTGTCCCCTTGGCCGGGGAACATCCGCCACCTGCGCAACGAGGTGATGCGCCTGGCCGCCGTCGCGCGCCAAAATATCATTACTGAAGAGGATTTGTGGGAGGACGTTCCCACGCCGCGCTATGAGGGGGCCGTGCTCCAAAAGGCCAGGCCGCAATCCCTGAAAGCGGCCGTCGGCCACTTGGAGAAGAAGCTGATTCTTGAGGCCTTGAGCACCACCCGTAATAATCAGCAGCAGGCAGCCAGGACACTCGGTCTCAGCCGCCAGGGACTCATCAATAAGATGAAACGCTACGCGATCACCGCTTAGCGATAAAAGGAAGGACTACGCGACTTTCTGGACTTTGCCGTCGCGAATGCACGACGTGCAAACGCGCATCCGCTTGCCAGCGCCGTTCACCAGCGCGCGCACCGACTGCAAATTGAGGTTCCAGCGCCGTTTCGTAACATTATGCGCGTGACTGATTTTGTTGCCGAACGCCGGCTTCCGGCCGCATACATCGCAAACTTGTGCCATTAGACAGAAATCTCCTACGTGTTTCGAATTCTGAGTATAGCGAATCGGGTTCGGCTAGCGCAAATCCAGCGCACTAAGTCCCCTCCAACGCCTGCGCCAGATCCGCCGTCAGATCGTCCACATGCTCCAGACCGATCGACAACCGAATCAAATTCTGTGGCGTTCTCGACTCCGGCCCTTCCACCGACGCGCGATGCTCCACCAGACTGTGCCCGCCGCCCAAACTCGTGGCGCGAATGAACAGCTGGCAGCGCGCTGCCACTCCCATCGCCGCGTCCCGCCCGCCGCGAACCTGGAAGGAGAGCATACCCCCGAATGCCGACATCTGCCGGGCGGCGATCGCGTGTCCCGAGTGCGATTCCAGTCCCGGATAGTGCACCGTCTCCACCGCCCGATGCGCCTCCAGGAAACGCGCCACCTTCATAGCGTTTTCCGACTGCGCCCGCACGCGATACGGAAAGGTATCGAGCCCCCGTAGCGTGAGCCAGCAATCGAAGGGTGACGGCACCGACCCGCCATATTTCTGCGACAGCCGCGCGCGCTCGAACAACTCATTCGCCTGCCCGGCGATCAGCGCCCCGCCGATCACGTCGCTATGGCCACCGATGTATTTCGTGGTCGAATGGGCCACCATGTCGATTCCCAGTTCGAGCGGACGCTGCAAAACTGGCGTGGCGAAGGTCCCGTCGCACACCGTCATCACGCGCGCGGGCGCCGATTGCGCCAGTTTCGCGATGGCCGCCAGATCCGTGATCTTCATCAGCGGGTTCGATGGCGTTTCCACCCAGATCAGCCGGGTGTTGGGACGGATGGCGGCGCGCACCGCGTCGAGATCGGTCATGTCGACGTAGGTGGCCTCCACCGGCCAGCGCTCGAACACCCCGCCCACCACCTTGCGAAAACCCCAGTAGACATCGTCCGGCGCGAGAATGTGCGCGCCGGCTTCCAGTCCCTGAACCACTGCCGTCGCCACTGCCAGGCCCGACGAAAACGCCAGCGCCTGCTGGCCGCCTTCCAGGTCCGCCAGGCACTCCTCCAGAGCGCGCCGGTTGGGATTGTTGTCGCGCGAATAAGTGTAGCCCCGCGGATACTCACCCTCGGGACTGCGTTCGAACGTGGTGGAAAGGTAGATCGGTTGCGTGACGGCGCCGGTCGCGGGATCGATGTGACGTCCGGCGTGGACCGCCCGGGTTTCAATCTTCATCTCTACTACTCTAGCGTTTGCGGGTGAAGACACCAACATAGTCCCTCAACTGCGCGGAATAGCCCACCGGACCCGCCGAGATGTGGAGTTTCGCCTCGTATTTTCTGATACTTAAGTATGGTCCGGCAATTGCTCTCGGGGATGCATATGGCATACGTAATCACAGACACCTGTACCAAAGATGAATTGTGTGTGCAAGCCTGCCCGGTAGACTGCATTCACCCCAAGCAGGACGAAGGCGGTTTCGAAGAAGCTCCGCAGCTTTTCGTGAACCCGGGCGAGTGCATCGATTGCGGCGCGTGCATCCCGGTCTGCCCCACAAACTCTATCTACACGCTGGACGAACTTCCGGTCGAGTCGGCCCGCTTCGCCGAATTGAACGCCGCGCACTACAACTGAGCGGATCTTTGTCTTCAGCGCGCCAAGGCGCTCATCGGAATATCCAGCGTGCCGCGCTTAGCGGACAGCCAGTGGGGGGACTACCACCGACCAGTGGGCGTTGCGAAACTGCCAGTGGCCCCCCTTATATTCCGTCGTTCCCGTAAAATAACCCGCCTCGTCTACCCGGTTTCCTTCGGCGCTCGTCCGTATTTCATGATATGGAGTGGCCAGCACAGCGAGATCCGGGGCGAGCGGATCCACGCGTAACTCCTCCCCCCATTGCAGCTCGATTTGCGTGATTGAACGCGCCAGGTCCGGGATCGCCGCGATTGCCGTTGCGCCGTTAGGGAATGCCAGGCGTCCTTCGGCCGCCATGAAGAACTCGGGACTCTCCGAGAAATATCGCCGCCACGCAGCCGGGCCTTCCCGGGTGACCCTACGAGCGACATCTTGTGCGAACGCCCGCACTTCCTTGTCGATCTCGGCCGTTCGGGTCGGCGTGAGTTGCCGTGGGGCGGTGGAACATCCAGCGGACAGGATCGTCACCCACAGCGCCCACTGCCAAATTCGCATCGAAAGTCCTCTTCCCATTAGCGTAGCTCGCCCCCGCCTTTCCCGCGCCGGCAGGCACTCATGCCTGCCGGCGCCGAGACTCCGAACTCCTGAAGTCATGGAAATTAGATGAGCCCACCTCGCGCAAACAAAAGACATTATTGGCCGCCGATGAACGCAGATCCGCGGCACAACAGACTGCACCGTCAGATGCTCGCCTGAGCGGGCAATTTCGGGTAATCCACCCGTTCCATCCCCTGTATCAACAGCAACTCGAAGAGGTCGGCCGGACGGGCCGCTGGG
>Ga0182030_10026236_pt1 | contig 10559 bp, 7 predicted proteins | sample 812S3MmetaG_FD_121299 | JGI IMG/M metagenome (GOLD analysis project Ga0182030, IMG submission 121299) | Permafrost microbial communities from Stordalen Mire, Sweden - 812S3M metaG (Illumina Assembly) | ecosystem: Environmental > Terrestrial > Soil > Wetlands > Permafrost | place: Sweden... | reverse complement strand
ATTCTCTTGGGGAAGTTCGGCGACACCTGACTCCGCTTTACTGGCCACGCTACCGCCTGGGGTCTATACCGCCCAAGTGTCAGGGGCAAGCGGCGACACCGGGATTGCTCTCGTTGAGATTTACGAGGTGCCTTAGGGACCCTTCGGATAGACACCACGGACGAATGGCGTTCGATTAAGGGTGTAAGTCGTCAAGGTTCTGGACGGCTCACCGGGTGCGATTTGGCGGCGAATGCGTCGGCGGGGTTGAGTCGCCAAATGATACCGCTTTGGACGGCGCTTGTGCGCCCTGGGCTCGAACCGGCCCGCGTTGGCATCGAGGACTTCCGGCCGAGACACGCTCGCGCTATCTTCCACCTATGCCGAGCCCAGGCGCTACCGGCGCGTGCGCTGCCTGGGCTTTCAGCTTTGAAAACCGGGCTCGATCTTGCGGAGATGTGCTAAGTTGCACTCCTGCCTCGGCCAGCGCCGAGGCCTCCGATGCGTACCCGATGGAGACGTTCAGACTCGCCACCTTGTAGAGTAGATCCAACTCGCGAGGAAAATCCTGCCGCACCGAATCCAGATAATTCAAATGGGGCCGTATATCGGCGTGACTGGCCTCCTCCATGACCTTTGCCGCGAGTTCGTAGCTCTCCAGCAACGGCGGTGACTGCATACGCCCGGCCTCAAGCGGCTCAATTATGTGGTCAACGTCTGCGGTCTTTGGGGGGCCATTGGCGCTTTCTCCAAATTCGTCGTAGCGAATTCGAGCAAGTTCGTAATATACCCGCGGACCCAGAACGTTTGCTTGAACAGCCGCCTCAAGGAAGGCCTTTGCGTCTGTGTCATTGTCCATGTCGCAGTCAAGAAGGCCGATCACGGCCAAAAGCCGGGGATCATTCAAACCCCTATTGTACGCCCGCATCAACGTCCCCTTGATGCGGTCGGATGCATCATCGCGGTATTCCTTCCTTACAGAGCTTAGGGCCAGTCGCTCCCAATCCCCCTTGATCCGATTGATCTCGGCGCTGCTGGCATCTCGCAGAACATGGGGCGCCCCGGCAGTGGATTTCCCTATGAGCACGTCGATCGGATTGTCGATGGCGGACGGCACGTAGTCGGATAGTTGCCTGGCAGTCTCCGAGTAGCTCGCGTCGAAGCATTCCTTGAACGAGGCTTCCGTCACCGGCCCGGCGGCAGCTTGGGCCACATACTTCCAGAATGCGTCTCGGTGGGGGCTATTGGTTCCGTCGATCATTGAGCCCTCAGATTCCTGATTGCTGGTGACTCTTGCCATGAATCCTCCAGACGTATTGCGGTCGGAGTGGTGTTCCCTATCGAGCGCCCAGCGCACAAACAGCGTGGCGCGGGCCTTCCATATTGCCCAGTCGGTCCCTTCCGTTGGCGGGTCTCGCGTCAACAGGTCATTCAACACCCTGGTCGAGTCCGACGCGTCGCTGCCGAAAAAGGGCCCGCCCGGTTTTATCTTTTTCGATATTTCGGGAGACACCCAAACGAACGGCGGAATGTGGTAAATGAAGTCGGCGGGCTGCTGAATAGTGTCAGTCGCCTGCTGTTGAAAGGAACCCGGCTGCTCTGGCTCCCACATATCGGTCGCCTGCTGCGAGAAGGTGACCGCCTTCGATTGATTGGCGGCGTACAGATCGAGATACAAACTCATGATTCCAGTCACTAACCACGGCGGAAGCCGCGGCGTGCGCTGGTCGAGCAGAAAGCGGAGATGCCCAATGCTTGTCAGCGTGATTTCGTTCGCCGAGGACTTCACTTGGTTGGCGACCAGCATGGCGAGGTGGTCCTTGTCGGCCACTCTCAGATTCAGAAACGACTGAACTGCACCCTGCTTGTCAGCCTCAATTGAACCCCACGAGCCTTCCTTCGATGAGAGGCTGAGAATGTCCTCATATGTCGGAGACATCACCTCGTTGTCGCATAGGATTATTATTTCAGGCACATCGATTTTTGCCTGAAATTGCCTCGGCACAATGAAGTCCAGCATTGCTTGCGCGTTGCTAAGCTTTTCCAGAAATTCTTTGGTAATTGGGTCGGGGTAGCTGGATAGGACCTCATAGCCTGGAGTCTGGGCATACCTCCATTTCACCTGGCTGCCGGACACGAAGAAGGGATCCATTTGCACAATGGGCGCGTTTGCGGGCAACTCCTGTGGCTCGGCGCACATCATGACTTTCGACGCTAAAAGCAGGGCCAATTGCGCAATAACGGGATATTTGAAAAGTGAATGCACGGACCTGTGTAGATGTTGCTCCCGACCATATCGAAAGCATATAAAGTCATTGCATGTGGATCAAGGTATGTACTGCTACTTGGGCCGGATCCACCTTTACCTGGAGCTTGCTGCGCGTTCAGGATAGGAGACGAAGTCTGCTTTAGAGCTGGGATTCCAGAATCAGGTGGAACGGTAGTTCCCCAACGAACGACGATGATCAGTTTCCCCGTTTTTAGGTCCTTGGCCGGATCGTAGTTCTGGGTCGCTAACTGCTCCGCGATGACGCGCGCTATGTCCAGGTAGCTCTTGTTGTCTATCGAGGCATCGCCAGAGGGTTTGTCGTAACGACCGCCATTCTTTAAGAAGTATTCCTCAGGCTGGTAAGAGCCATTGGGGAGTTTCGTGCGGACGTAGTCCTTGCTCACCACTTTTGAAAATACGGCAGTTATTTCCTCGTCAGCACGGGCAGCTGGAAGGGTGGCCACTAACAAGCCGCAGCCCGCGAGAATCCACGCCGCTATCGGATGCGATAGTGAAGCGTTCATTGTGGGGTACCGGTCGGTTTCCGCAAACCTAAGCAAAATGAGGCCTGTGAGCAAGACGCAAGGCCCCCTGTCTTTGTGACGATCGTTTGTGAAGAGCCTTCGTTTGAGTTGGTGCTTTCACGGAAGAAAAAGTCGCACAAGAAATCTTGGGGTCGCTCGCGTTATTTTGAATGGGTCGTGGAAGCGCCTACGATGACCTCGGGATTGAAGAACGCGACCTCGGGCTTGTCCTGTCTTCTCCTGCCGCTCCCTCTCGCCGGAACGCCTAAGTCAGCGTACCGCGGACCCCGTAGTTACTCTTTGGCTTCCGGAAGCGCGGGAGCCCCGGGGGGTGGGGCTCCCACCTTCCGCTTCCTCCAACCATAGAGCTGGAAAACGCTGATCCCCAGTTCGCGGGCCACATCCTCTGCGAAGCGCTTGCTGCTCTGCCACGACCGCACCGCCTCTTTTGAACGCCTCGCCGTATTGCTGGGGTGTTGCCCCAGCTGAATTCTTCGTCGGCATGGCCGGGATCGTTTCTTGGAGCCCAACCCGCGTCCGGCAAATCAGGGTAGCGTCAGACGTTATGCTTGTTAGCTTTGTGAAAACTGATCACAAAGGTGTTTTAAGCTGCCCCGGTTCCAGGCTTTCGCACCCCTTTCTATCTGATAGCCTTGGAGGTCAAATCCCATGAAATCCAATTTGCTTTATCCGCTGCCTAGGTGGTCTCTTCTTTTGGCATCTTGCTTCTTTGCCTGCACGCATTCGCGTTGCGCCGCCGAAAACGAGGCTTCTGCAAGCTCGCCGCCGGCGGCTTCGAGGCTTCAGTCGCTGGACGGCCAGTGGCAAATCGCCAAGGACGCCTTTGACACGGGAATGGCCGGCAAATGGTTCGATCCCTCGGCCTTCCCGACGGTTGAAGCGCGGCCGATCCGGGTGCCGGGGACGATCACCGAAGCGTGGCCCAATCCGGAGCCTTTGCTCAGGGCGACAAATCTCGTATGGTACATGCGGACATTCACGCCGGAAGTGGCGACTGCGCAGGGTTTGCGCCAGTACCTGCGCTTCGGGTCCGTCCGCTACCTAAGCGAGGTCTGGCTGAACGGCGTCGACCTGGGCAGGCATGAGGGCGGGGAGGATCCGTTCGAATTCGACGTGACAAATCGTCTGCTGGCCGGAAAGGCCAACACGCTCATCCTACGCGTCCAGTCACCGTGCGTGGGAGGCATAAACCAGCATGTCTCGCTCGTGGCGGAGCCGGAAGTGCGTCTCATCGACGGCTTTGCCCGACCGGACGCAAAGGCCGGAGTGATCCGGCTGGACGTGACGCTGGAAAACAACACGGGGGCGCCGGCCTCGGTGGGTGTCACGGCATCGTTCGGCGAGTACAAGCCGCAGCGCGCCTTGGGTTCGCAGTCCGCGAGCGTGGCCGTCCCCCCGGGCCGGACGACCGCGACTCTCATACTGAGCGTTCCGCAGGCGCACCTCTGGAGCCTTGACGACCCCTTCCTGTACACGATCGCGATTTCGAGCCAATGGCAGGGCGCCCCGAGCGAGGCCACCGGGCGCGATGACTGCTCGTTCCGCACCGGCTTCCGGGATTTTCGGATCACGGACGGGTATTTTTACCTCAACGGCAAACGCATCTTACTCAAGTCCGCTCACGGCAACTGGTACGACCCCATTGTGATCCAGGGAACTCCCGCGACCATGGACTATATCAGCCAGGACTTCCCCCTGCTCAAGAAGGCCGGATTCAACACGATGCGATTCATCACATGGGCTGCCCTGCCAGAGCAGCTGGATCAGGCCGATGAGCTTGGATTTATGGTTTATAGCGAGCACGAGACGTCCTGGCCTGTGCTTTTTGTGGATGACATCGCCAAGTATGGTATCACGCTCAATCAGATCGTCAGGCGCGACCGGAACCATCCGAGCCTCGTGATGTGGGGTCTGCTCAACGAGACTTCGTCATTGGCCGCATTCAACAGGGCCAAGGCCTGGCTGCCGGAACTCCGCTCGATCGACGACACGCGCCTAATCATGTTGAGCAGCGGCCGCTGGGACGAGGATTTCAAGACGGCCTCGGCCTCGAATCCTGGCTCGTCCACCTGGAATGTCTACCTGGGCGGGGAGGATCCGGTGAATCCGGTTACGACCGGGAGCTTTTCGGACGAGGTTGGCGGCTACGGCTTCTTTCCCGGGGCGGGCGATGCACATATCTACAACCGGTTCCCGACATCCTGGAAGTTTGTGACGGGCTTTGCGAACCTTGCGCATAATACCAAGCCCTTCTTCCTGTCGGAAGCCGGGATCGGAAGCCTCTATAATTCCATTCGGGAGGAAGAGAAAATGAAGGAGGCCGGCGCCCCCGCCAGCGCCTACGCGTGGAACTGGATCAAGAAGGACGTGGAGGGCCTTCGCAAGACGTGGGAGACCTACGGCCTGTACGACGTCTACCCGTCAATTGAGGACATGCTCGTCGACAGCGAGATTTCCGCGAGCCGCCAGAGGGAGATGATCTTCAGCATCGTGCGAAGCAACCCAAAGGTTAACGGATATAACCTGACCAGCATGAGCGACGCCTGGGGGGCAGGTGAGGGGGTCATTAATAACTTCCGGGAATTCAAGGCCGGGCATCTCGCCGTCCTCCAGGCCGGCTGGGCTCAGCTGCGCTGGTGCCTGCTGGTCAATCCGACGAACGTCTACGCCGACAAGCCCCTGCATGTCAGAGTGGCCCTCGCGAATGAAGACCGGCTGGCGCCCGGCAGCTATCCGGCAACGCTGAGGATATCCGGTGTCCCGGGTGTTGTCTGGACGAGGAGCGTGACCGTGCGGGTGCAGGACGGCGCCGACGCGCCGCTGGCCTACCCGGTGCTCGACGAGGACGTCACAATTCCCGGGCTAAGCGAGGGAACCTACACCCTCGAGGCGAAGCTGGATACGGTTGGAAACGCGGCGGCAAGTTCGGTGCCCTTCACCGTCACGGATAGGGCGCATTCTCCAGGCGGCCTCGGAGACATCACGGTTCTCGGCTTGAACCAGGATGCCCGCGATCTTCTCACGAGTCGGGGCGCGCGGTTGCACGATTATGCCGAGGGCGAGCGGATTGACCGCGAAGTGATTCTTGTCGGCGAAACCTTCAGCGACCATGCCAAGGCGTGGCGGGCCCTCTATGCCCGGGTTGCCTGCGGAGCTCACGCGGTCTTCCTGTCCCCCCAGGTCTTCCGGCCCGACCTCGACAGAAAGCAAGTCACGTGGGCTGATGGCGAGAGAAGCCCGGTCAAGTGGCTGGCGGTCAATAGCACGCTGAGGCTGAACACGGACAAACGGGGCCTGGGCGAGACCAGGGAGGCGCTCTATCACAAGGAGGTAGTGGCGAAGAGGGGACCGGCCTTTGCCGGACTGGAGCCGAGGCTGATGACCCCCGATTATTACGGGGATCTCCTCGAGGACGCCTCCTATTTCGACGCGGTCGCCGTTCCGGACGAGACCGAGGCGGTGGCCCTTCGCTGCGACTTCTACTTCGCTTCGGACGCTAGATATGAGGACGGCGTCGTGGTGGGAACGTACAGGCATCACGCAGGCCGTTTCACGATCAACGCCTTCGATCTTCTCGGGCATTTGGGCAATCCGGCGGCCGATCGCCTCCTGCTCAATCTGGTCAAGGAGGCTGCGTCGGACGCGGCCCCGCTGAAGCCTCTGACTTCAAACTATGACGCTGAGATGGATTCGCTCGGAATCAGGGATAAGTTTTGAGGTCCGATTTTAGCGAGTAGTGGGCGGGTTAGCGCCAGTACCGCTAAGTTCTAAAGGAGTGGTAATTATAGTGTCCGTTTTGGTGTCCGTTTCGGACCCCGAGACTCTAAAATCCCTGCTGCAAAGACAGTTAAGATTGGAGGCGCGGGCCGGAATCGGACTTAACTCTACGATGCAGACAGAGGGAGAAAATCCTTCTCACTCTGGGGAGCAAGGACAATCCAGGCTAACTCGCGGCTACTGCCCTTAACTCTGTCAGTGCCTTTACTGACAGTTTCACTGACAGTAAACACCGGGTGCTCTCACTCGGCCTCAGTTGGATTATATTGATTCGGAGCGACAGTTTTTTCCCCGCAAATTGGATCTGCTCTACAAGGTGGCTAGTCTCAACGACTCAAGCGGGTTCGAGGCCGAGGCCTCAAAGCTGCCTTAGTGACGTATTTGAACAGGTAGGCGATATCCTGAGCCTTGACCCGCCGGACATTTATACGACCAAGACCCCACCACCTCTCCAAGACGGTAAGCATTTCCTGCGGGATCCGCCTCCGGTACTCGATTAAAAGATGCCAGTGAGGATACCCCTCGTCGTCATGGTGGAACTCGAGCTTCCAGCACCATAGGAACACCTTTCCCAGCGCCGTCCTAAAGCACGCCAGGAACCTCCGAATCCTATCCTTTCCCCGAACATAGGCTTCCTGGGCCGACATAGTGCGGTCCGCCATTGTGAGCGTTACGAAACGCCAATCCTTGAAATCGGGGAGTCCGGCTTTCTTTAGACGGCACTCCTTCTTTCGGGCACCTCCTACGGTCCACCAAGTTTCGGAGCCATACGGGTGCAATTCGAAGGAGCAAGCCAGCTCGGCCCTGAAACTGTCTCCCAAGCGCGTTTTCTTTCCTGGCGTGTGCATGACGCCAGATTATCAGGAAGGCGCACAGACCGCACCCTAATGGCTGAAAGACGAAATTAGGTTGCTAAGCGGCGGTGCCCTTGAACGACGCCAGCTTAAGGTTCGAATAAACTATTTCGACAGTCTCCTCCGATGTGTAGATTCCGAAATCCTTCCCCAACCATATTTTCAGTTTCTTCGCAGTAATGCTCGGCATCATTTCCAATAGCTTTGACCAGAAGAACCAGACGTAGTAATAGATCGGATAGTCCGAATCGTAGAGCATTCCGAGGGACTCGCGTTAGCGAGTAGCGGGCGAGTTTCAGCGGAGTAGCAGCAAATTCTGGCGGGTTGTCTCTCCCCGCCTGATTTTACTGACACTTTCACTGACAGTGGCCCCTCCGGACTGCGTAACTCTTTGCCGCCCTAACAGCAAAAATTGGAGGCGCGGGCCGGAATCGAACCGGCGCATAGAGGTTTTGCAGACCTCGGCCTTACCACTTGGCTACCGCGCCCTAGTTACTTATTAACTATAACTTACATTACATCTAGTTCTTGACGCTTGCTCTTTTATACACTGCTTTTCTACACTTTCATCATGGATGTGGGGAAAGTTAGGAAAACGTGGGAAAGAACGAACGTCACGAACCTGCTCCGAAACGGACAGAGTGGAACGTATTACGCGCGGGTCAAAGTCAACGGCAAGGAGAAATGGAGGTCGCTCAAGACCAAGGTCTTCTCCGTCGCCAAGCTCAAGGTCGCCGACGTGGAACGGAGCGAGCGTGCTAAGGGTGCGGCCGCGGCGATTGAAGCCCTGCCTGATGGCGGTGAAACCACGCTCGGTCGGTTCATCGACATCCATCTCTCAAGAACCAAGCACGACGCTTCGCTTCAACCTGCCACCAAACTCCGGCGGGAAATCGCCGTCAAAGCCCTGCTCAAGACATGGCCCGGACTCCGTGAACGGGACGCCCGCCGCATAACGCCCCAGGAATGCCGGCAATGGGCCTCCAGAGCACTTGCTCAAGGAACCGGATTCGTTGCCCCCAAGGCAAAGACAGTTCGCAAGGGCATGTCCGCCTCGGCGTTCAACAAGTGCGTCGACACCTTGCGCATAATCCTGGAGATCGCGCGCGAGCACGGTGTCGTCTACCAGAACCCCGCAGAAGCCCTTTCCAAGGCCAAGGTCCGCCAGAGACGTCTCGAGCTACCCTCCGCTGCCCAATTTCACGCCATAGTCAAAGCAATAGCCGAGGCGGGGGCCCGCCAGTCCAAAGACTGTGCCGACATGGTCCGCCTTCTCGCCTATTCGGGCACCCGCCTCCGCGAGGGAACTAGCCTGCGTTGGCGCGACGTCAACGAGGCCGCTGGCCGCCTCACCATCGCCGGCACAAAGTCGGAATCGAGTCATCGAGTTATCCCAATTTTCCCCTCGTTGGCCGAACTGCTCATCGAAATCAGAGCACGCAGCGAATCCAATTCTCCCGATACGCCAATCCTCCGTGTTCAGGAATGCAAAGGCTCCCTTCGGTCGGCTTGCAAAGTCGTTGGCGTCACGCCAATCACCCACCACGACCTCCGGCATCTATTCGCCACCCGATGCATTGAGTCGGGAGTCGACATCCCAACCGTCTCCCGTTGGCTCGGCCATTCGGACGGTGGAGCTCTAGCAATGCGGACCTATGGCCATTTGCGCGAGGAACACAGTGTGGCGCAAGCTGCCAAGGTTCACTTCTAACCGTCTCACGATACCTTGAAGCGACTTGCGTCTCGCATGATCGTCCTGGGCTGATAAACTCCTTCAAACCATGGCCGCCGCTCTACCAGTTCCCGTAAACCCATCCGTGCTTACCTGGGCACGGACGGAGAGCGGATTTCCGGCCGACAGGGTCGCGCAAAGGCTGCAAGTAAAGATCGACCGAATCTCAGAATGGGAGGAGGGCCTTCGGGTGCCGACGATGCGGCAGATCGAGGCTTTGGCCCGGCTCTTCCACCGTCCGCTAAGCCTTTTCTTTGGCGACGCCGTGCCGCAGGTTCCGCCACTGGCCGCGGAGTATCGGAGGCTCCCCGGCGTGACCATAGGTCAGGAATCGCCCGAATTGCGGCTCGCAATTCGGCAGATGTCGAGTCGTCGAGAGACGATGATCGAATTGCTCAAGGAACTGGGCGAGGAGCCGCCCGCATTCGCTCTTTTCGCACACCTTAGCGAAGCACCTTCGGCCATCGCAGATCGGCTTCGGGCAGCGCTCAAGATCGAACTGTCCGTCCAACTTGGGTGGCCGAACGATTGGCGGGCTTGGGCCGAATGGCGGGGCGCCGCCGAATCCATTGGGGTGCTCGCTTTTCAGTTCCCAAGGGTAACCTTAGAAGAAGCCCGCGGGCTGTCGTTGCTGCGCTTCCCGCTTCCTGTGGCTGGTGTGAACAGCAAGGAGCAGCCGGAGTCCCGGAGCTTCACTCTTCTCCACGAAGTCGTGCACATCATGCTGGCGGCAGGAAGTGAGGAAGTGCCGGCATTGCGCGAGACTCGTGTGGGTGACGCGTGGTCTGCCGTAGAGCGCTTCGCCGAGGAGGTCGCGAGCCGCGTGCTCGTGCCCGAAGACGCCCTCCAAACGCATGCGGAACGGTCCGCCGGCGCGCATGGAGAATGGAGCATCGGCGAGGTGCGCGGACTGGCGCGCAAATTCCATATTTCGCCGCTCGCGATGGCCACCCGCCTGCGCGCCTCAGGATACCTGGATTGGGAGGGCTACAACGACTGGAAGGCCGCTTGGACCGCTTACGTCCGGACGCTGCCTCCCCGAAAGGGTGGGCCAGTTCATCCGATCGCCCAGGCCCTCGGCCGCGCAGGCCGTCCTTACACCCAAGTCGTGCTCGACGCCCTCGCCTCCAATCGGATCACGGCCGTTAACGCCTCGCGCTACCTCGGCCTCAAGTTTGAGCATTTCGAGAAGCTCCGGGAGTCGCTAAGCGCCCGCCCAGGATCGGGAGGCGACGATGAGTGACGGAACTCGCCGAACTGTCTACGCCATCGACACCAACGTGTTGATGGATTGGCAGGCACGCCATTACCCAACGGACGTGTTTTCGACCGTCCCCGATCGCGTCGATGGGCTCGTTGGCGAGCAGAGGTTCCTCGCACCCGCACTGGTCCGGGAAGAGCTT